>ERZ791899.119-NODE-119-length-111642-cov-17.388889_pt1 | contig 111642 bp, 83 predicted proteins | sample MGYA00510151_ERZ791899 | MGnify/ENA primary metagenome ERZ791899 (study PRJEB30046, sample SAMN00792118) | human gut metagenome | study: EMG produced TPA metagenomics assembly of the A metagenome-wide association study of gut microbiota in type 2...
GAGAACCCCGAGCAAAGAGTGACCCTCTCTTTGCAATCTCCGCTTATGGGTTACACCCCTAAGAACCCTGTGCGGTTATGAGCGGACATCAGCTAACAACTTTAGTCAGACAACCTGAATCAAAATTTAAGAATATGGCAACAAAATCAAGCATACATATCAAGCCCTGCAGAGTCACTTCAAGCGGGGCTCATAACCGGAGAACTGCCGAGTACATGCGCAATATCGGCAAGTCTCAAATCTACATCGTGCCCGAACTGACAGCCGGTAACGAGCAGTGGATAAACCCGGGCTTCGGCAATCCCGACCTGCAGGCGCACTATGACTACATCAAACGTATGGTCAAGGAAAAGACAGGACGTGCGATGCAAGAGAAGGAGCGTGAACGAAAAGGCAGGAACGGGAAAATTACCAAGGTGGCTGGATGCTCGCCAATCCGTGAGGGCGTGTTGCTCATCAGACCGGACACGACACTGGCAGATGTACGCAAGTTTGGCGAGGAGTGCCGGAGACGCTGGGGCATCACTCCGCTCCAGATCTTCCTGCACAAGGACGAGGGGCACTGGCTTAGCGAACAGCCGGAAGCGGAAGACATGGAGAGTTTCAAAGTAGGCGAAAGATGGTTCAAGCCGAATTACCATGCCCATATCGTTTTCGACTGGATGAACCATGACACAGGCAAGAGCCGCAAGCTCAATGACGAGGATATGACAGAAATGCAGGATCTGGCATCCGATATACTCCTTATGGAGCGTGGGCAGTCAAAGACTGTTACAGGCAAGGAACATCAGGAACGGAACGACTTTATCATTGGGAAGCAGAAGGAGGAAATGAAGCGGCTTGATGCCACGAGGCAATACCGGGAACATCAGCTGGAAATGGCGAACAAAAAGATGCAGGAAACGGAAAGCATTACCAACGCCCTTATCGAAAAGGCAAATGAAAAGGAACGGCAGAGTGAAGACCTTGACAGGGCTATCAGCGAGAAACGCTCCAGACTGAACAAGGAAAAAGGAAGCGAGCTTCTGAACGCCGCTGTCGGCTGGGCTACCGGGAAATCGAAAGCCCTGAAAAATGAAATAGAGGATTTGCGCTGTGAGGTTTCCACTCACGAGGAAACCATCGAACGGTTGCAGGATAAAATCCAGACCATACAGGATGACCATAGCCATGAACTGATGCAACTGGAGGCTAAACACCGGGCCGAACTGAACCGCAAGGAAACGGAACATGCACAGGAAACCACAAGGCTTAAAAACCGGATTGCATGGCAAAGCCATATCATCGGCTGTCTCAGTTACCTTCTGCTCAAAACGAGCGACATCTTCCGTAAGGCGGTACACAGTATCATCCGTTTCGCCCGTGATTATTACAAACCACGTTTTGACACGGAACAGGTATCGGACATCAAGAACGCCCTTAACCTGTTCGGGGATGACAGACAATCACATCAGGCGGCAGGGGATTTCCTGTATTTCACAGCCAGGCAAAAGGGTGAATTTGACAACCGGGAGCAAATCAAAGCCAGACGGGAGGTTGACAATGTGGTGGAAGGAAATTATGACCAGCAGCAGAAAAGAGGATTTTCGATGAGAAGATAGTTTGAAAAAACTACCTTATCAGCAAAAAAAATCAGAGAACCATATTACTCTTGAAATGTGGTTTATATGGTTCTCTGACCTGATGCTCTAAAAAAGAAGAATGTCAATGGGAATATCAAAAATAACATGGCAATATCTCAAAAATAGACATTGTATATCTACTGCTAACCATACGCAAGAAAGCTTTTCAATTCAGAAGAAATGGAATGGAAGAACGCATAATAAAAATAGGAAACTAAGACAAACAAGGATAATTTTGTTGATAACCAGTTAGTTGTATCAATCATACAAACTAAGCAAGTGCATTTTAATCATATTCTAATCTATGTTGTATGCCTTCTAATTAGTTTTCTTCTTCAATCCGTATTTAACATTCTATTTTTGCACTCCAAAAAGCAGATGTCATGAACATACGAAAAATTGCAATCTTATTTTTAACCATTGGAGCTGTTATACAAGTTAGGGCCGAAGAACATGTTTTGCGAATGTCACTTATAGAGGCAGAGCAGTATTTTGACAAGCATAATCTTCTTTTGCTAGCTGAACATTACGAAATCTCCAAAGCAGATGCAGCTATTTTGCAGGCAAAGTTGTTTGACAACCCCGTTTTCTCGTTTGAACAAAATGTCTATAACCGGACAAACGGTCGTTATTTCGACTTTGGTCCAGAAGGTGAGACAGCCATCGAAGTAGAACAGTTGATTAATCTGGCAGGACAACGGAATAAACGTGTCAAATTGGAAAGAATAAATAAAGAGATGGCTTTATATCAATTTGAAGAGGTTGCACGTACGTTACGCAGCGAGTTGAAGCAACAATTCGTTGAACTTTATTTTGCTGAGAAATCTCGTTCCATCTATGATAAACAAATTGCTTCGCTAACCGAACTGCTTAAGGTTTATCAACAGCAGCAACAGAAAGGAAATTTATCATTGCTTGACAAAAGTCGCATAGAAGCCTTACTATTCTCACTTCAGAAAGAACAGAATGAATTGGATAACCAAATAATATCCCTGCAAGAAGCTGTAAAATTGTTGATTGGCTTGAAAGGCGAAGTCACTTTCTCTCCTCTATTGGACGAGAAAATGTTTCAAGCCATCGGCCTAGACAAAATCTCTTTTGCCCAGTTGTTGGAATCTGTACATAGAAGGCCGGACATCCAATTAGCTCAGACGGGAATAAAAGCAGCTCAGGCAGATGTCAGGCTGCAACGCTCATTAGCATTTCCGGAGTTTAAGGTGGTCGGAAAATATGATAAGGCTGGGAATATCATAAATGATTATTGGGCTATTGGATTCAGCATTTCTTTGCCTGTATTTAACAGAAATCAAGGAAACATCAAGGCTGCCAAACTGAGTGTTGAGCAAAACCGTCAAAAAGAATTATATGTCCGTCAAAAGGCTGAAAGTGAACTTTATGCCGGGTATATGCGTGTACAAAAAGCATGGACGTTGTATCAGAAAACAGACACGTCATTGGAAGCGGATTTCAGTACTATTTTGGAAGGTGTAAACCGGAATTTCCAAGCACATAATATCAACTTGTTGGAATTCATTGATTACTATGAGACATATAAGACAACTTGTCTGCAATTAAATCAGATTAAACAAGAATTGCTGCAGGCCATAGAGAATATGAATATCATCACAGGACAAAACATTTTTAAATATTGAAAATCATGAAAAAAAAATGGATACCCGTATTAATGTCGTTTTCTTTACTGATGGTATCTTGTGGAAAATCCACAGGTACACCAGAAGCTCCACTCGAACAAAAAAGCGTATTGACCGACACGCTTTTTAATACGGTTTCAGTCGATACGGTATGCAGTCATGTTATGCATGAAGAGTTATTGCTCAACGGACGAGTTGATTTTGACATGGAAAAGGTGGCACATGTTTATTCTATGTTCAGTGGCAGTGTGGAAAAGGTCTATGTCGAAGCAGGTGATTATGTGGAGCAGGGCGCACCGCTTGCTTCCATACGAAGTGAAGAGGTTGCAGACATGGCAAAGGAATTGGACAAAGCCCGCCAAGCATTAGTCGTGGCAGAACGAAACTTGAAAGCTGCCGAAGACATGAAATTTTCTGGAGTGGCTTCTGAACTGGATTTGTTGAGAGCGCAGCAAGAAGCCATAGATGCCAAAGCCGATTTGGAACGTATCAGTAAACGTTATTCCATTTATTCCACAGAGGATGGGGTATTCTATACGATAAAGGCTCCTGTTTCCGGATTCATCACAGAAAGAAGGATTAATCCGAACATACAGCTTCGGCAGGATTTTGAAGAAGCGGTATTCACGATTGTCGGATTGGAACAAGTTTGGATAATGGCGGATGTTTATGAAAGCGACATTAGTAAAGTACACGAAAATATGCCAGTATGCATTACGACATTAGCTTATGGAGAGCAAGAGTTCCACGGCACAATAGATAGAGTATACCAGACGCTGGATGATGAGAGTAAAACGATGAATATCAGAATAAAATTAAGGAATGATAAGCATCTGTTGAAACCCGGAATGTTCGCTAATGTATATGTTCGGACAGACAGAGGAGATAAGGAAGTTCCTCGAGTGGATGCCCGGTCTGTTATTTTTGAAAATGGAAAACATTATGTAATTGCGGTCAAAGGAAAAGAACTGCGTCTCCAGCAAGTATCGATAGGCAAAAGAACACCTGAATATTGTTATTTGACGGACGGAGTAAAGGCTGGCGATACCATTATTGGACGCAATGCCTTGTTAATCTATAACATATTAAAATGACACATGACGTATGCAACGGTTTATTGATAATATTATCTCGTTCTCGCTGAAGAACAAGTTCATGATTTTCCTTTTCACAGCATTGGCATCCATTACCGGGATTTTCTGTTTCATTCATACACCGATTGATGCTTTTCCTGATGTGACCAATACGAAAGTAACAATCATCACCCAATGGCAAGGACGAAGTGCGGAAGAAGTGGAGAAATTTATCACAATCCCAATAGAAGTAGCGATGAATCCCGTGCAAGGGAAAACAGATATACGAAGCACTACCTTGTTCGGCTTGTCTGTCGTAAATGTAATGTTTGATGATAATGTGGATGATTTCTTTGCTCGTCAACAAGTCTATAACCTGCTGAATGATGCAGACCTTCCGGATGAAGTTACTCCAGAAGTGCAGCCATTGTACGGACCGACAGGCGAGATATTCCGTTATACATTACAAAGCGACAGTCGTTCCGTAAGGGAACTGAAAACCTTGCAAGATTGGGTCATTGAGCGTAAACTGCGTGCGGTTCAAGGAGTCGCAGACATTGTTAGCTTCGGTGGTGAAGTCAAAACATTTGAAGTAAGCGTCAATCCTAACCAATTGAAAAGTTATGGTATTACGCCATTAGAATTGTATGAAGCAATTTCCAAAAGTAACTTGAATGTAGGCGGTGATGTAATTACAAAAAGTTCACAAGCTTATGTGGTCCGTGGCATCGGACTGATCAACGATGCAAAAGAGATAGGCAACATTGTGGTGAAAAATTTGAATGGACGACCGATTCTTGTAAAACATCTTGCCGAAATACACGAGTCTTGCCTCCCTCGTTTGGGACAAGTGGGAAGAATGGAAGAAAATGATGTGGTAGAAGGTATTATTGTTATGCGCAAAGGTGAAAATCCGGAAACCGTTATTGACAACCTGAAATCCAAAATAGAAGAAATCCAAGAAACAGCTTTGCCCAAAGATGTAAAGATAGTACCTTTTTACGATCGGGAAGACTTGGTTAATTTGGCTGTTCATACCGTTACCCACAATCTAGCCGAAGGTGTCATATTGGTTACACTTATTGTCTTGCTATTTATGGCAGACTGGCGCACGACATTTATTGTTTCCATCATTATTCCATTAGCCTTGCTATTTGCTTTTATCTGTTTGAAAATGATGGGAATGAGCGCGAACCTCTTGTCGATGGGAGCTATTGATTTCGGAATCATCATAGATGGTGCAGTGGTAATGGTCGAAGGACTGTTTGTCGTCCTGGACAAGAAAGCAAAAGCAGTAGGTATGCCAGCCTTTAATAAGATGAGCAAGATGGGACTTATCCGGCATACAGCAAAGGAACGAGCTAAATCGGTCTTTTTCTCTAAACTGATTATCATCACGGCATTAATTCCGATATTTGCGTTTCAAAAAGTAGAAGGGAAAATGTTCAGCCCATTGGCTTATACTTTGGGTTTTGCATTGTTGGGGGCATTGGTGTTTACTTTGACCTTAGTCCCGGTACTGTCTGCTTTGTTGCTAAAAAAGAACGTTTACGAAAGACGCAATCCATTTCTGAATTGGGTGAACCGTCATGCCATTTCGTGGTTTGGTATATGCCATGCCCATGCAGGAAGAGTCATAATGCTTTCATCCTTTGTCGCTGTCATCGGGTTGGGAAGTTTTACTTTATTAGGGACTGAGTTTCTACCTCAATTAAATGAAGGTTCCATATATATCCGTGCCACCATGCCGCAAAGTATTTCGTTGCAGGAATCTGTCAACTTGGCGAATGAGATGCGTCAGAAACTAGCTGCCTATCCGGAAGTTCGCAAAGTATTATCTCAAACAGGGCGTCCCAACGATGGTACTGATGCGACAGGTTTTTACAACATAGAGTTTCATGTGGACATTTATCCAGAAAAAGAATGGGAAAGCGGATTAAATAAAGCAGAGTTGATCGAGAAAATGCAACATGATTTGTCTGTTTACCCCGGAGTTGACTTTAACTTTTCTCAACCGATTACAGATAACGTAGAAGAAGCTGCTAGTGGGGTGAAAGGTTCAATTGCTGTTAAAGTGTTCGGCAAAGACCTGTATCAAGCGGAAAAGAAAGCTGTTGAAGTTTATAAAATATTGCAGACCGTGGAGGGAATCGAAGACCTCGGCGTAATCCGAAACATCGGTCAGCCAGAATTACGCATAGAATTGGATGAATCCCGTCTTGCTCTCTATGGAGTGTCAAAAGAGGACATACAATCCATCATTGAAATGGCCATAGGGGGAAAAAGTGCCTCTATCCTCTATGAAGATGAGCGGAAATTTCATATTATGGTTCGTTATGCTGAAGAGTTCCGGCGCAGTGAAGAGGAAATAGGTAAAATCCTAGTACCTACCAGCAATGGCTCCATGATACCAATCAAAGAATTGGCGGATATTCGTACAATCACTGGCCCTTTGATAATATATCGCGATAATCATGCTCGTTTTTGTGCTGTTAAGTTTTCAGTACGAGGCAGGGACATGGGAAGTGCGGTCGCTGAGGCTCGGGAAAAAGTGGCCAAACAAGTAGAACTTCCAGATGGTTACACGTTGAAATGGACGGGTGATTTTGAGAATCAACAGCGTGCCACAAAACGTTTGGCACAAGTTGTTCCTGTCAGTATCATTATTATTTTCCTGATTCTATTCATGTTGTTTGGCAGTTCGCGAGATGCTGGATTGGTGCTGCTCAATGTGCCTTATGCGGCAGTAGGCGGCATCTTGGCTTTACTTATCACAGGTTTTAACTTTTCCATATCGGCTGGTATAGGTTTCATAGCATTGTTTGGTATTTGTATTCAAAATGGCGTTATTATGGTAACTGACATAAAGGATAATTTAAAAAACAGGCTGTCGATTGGAGATTCTGTAAGAAATAGTGTGCGTTCGCGTGTTCGCTCGGTATTGATGACCGCTATGATGGCAACAATCGGTTTGCTTCCTGCTGCGTTAAGTCATGGTATTGGCTCAGAAAGCCAGCGCCCGTTGGCTATAGTCATTATAGGCGGGCTGATCGGAGCTACTTTTTTTACCCTCTTTGTCTTCCCGTTAATGGTCGAGAACGTTTATCGCCGTGTTTTATTTGACAAAGATGGGAATTTAAAACAGCAGAAATTGTAACTTTGTAGAAAAAATGGCATCAAGAATACTACTTGCGGAAGACGAGGAGAATATCGCGTCTTTTATAGAAAGAGGATTAAAGGAAAGCGGATATGAAGTAACTGTAGTACCTGACGGATTGGCAGGTTGGAAACAAGTGCAAAAAGAGAAGTTCGACCTGTTGATTTTGGACATTATTATGCCGTGTATGGATGGAATTCAGTTGTGCCACGCTTTTCGAAATGAGTTCGGCTTCTCTGTTCCCATATTGATGGTAACGGCACTGGGAACAACCGAAGATATTGTTGCAGGACTGGATGCAGGAGCGGATGACTATATTTCCAAACCATTTAGCTTTGCAGAACTTCAGGCACGGATACGTGCCTTGTTGCGTGGAAGAGATGGAGGTGTATCTCAAGGAGTGCTGTCATGTGGAGATCTGATTCTTGACCCAGTACAGCACCGAGTTTCCATGAACGGTCAGGCCATAGACTTAACGGCCAAGGAATATCGCCTGTTGAAATACTTTATGATGCACCAAGGCGTAGCCCTCAGCCGTCTGCAATTGCTTCGTGAGGTTTGGGATAAAAATTTTGACACGAACACGAATATTGTGGATGTATACGTCAACTATCTGCGTGCTAAACTGGATAAATGTTTCCAACAAAAGCTTATTCATACGATTGTAGGATTCGGTTATATGATGAAACCATGAAAACAGGAACGAAAATAGCTTGGATATATACTTTTTTAATAATGACATTAGTAGTGATTGTCGGCTGCATGTTCTATTGGTTGACCATGCGGTCTGTCAATCTCCTGTATCAGGACTATTTGACAGAACGGGCCTATGCTACTGCCGAGAAGTATTGGGAAGAGGACGAGCTGGATGCTGAGAGTTATGAGGAAGTAAAGAGGCGTTACGAACATTCGCTAGTGCCATCCAAGGAAATCGTTTTGACTGCAGATTCAATAAAGAAAGCCCAAACCACGCTGACCAAATATTTGAACAACAATCAAATATCCGATCTTTATAAAGGCGAAATAGTACATTTCTCTACCAGTCTGGATAACGGGCAAGGTGTGGCTATTTACTATCCGGACAACGAGGGAAATTTTATCATCCTAGTTCTTTCGAACAATAGATATGGCATGGATGTCTTGTTTCGCATGAAATGGTTATTGCTCATAGCTTTAGGAATTACAGCTGTCCTGGTTTATGGCGTAGGTAAATTGTACGCATGTCGTTTAGTGAATCGCATCGATGAGGCTTATCTCCGCGAAAAGGCATTTATCAGTAATGCTTCGCACGAAATAAACAATCCATTAACTGCTATACAGGGCGAATGTGAAATCAGCCTGATGAAAGAACGCAATTCCAATGAATATAAATCTGCACTACTGCGTATATCCGCAGAAACTCAACGTATCGCTAATTTGATGAAACATTTGTTATTCCTCGCTCAAAAAGAAAGAGAATTACAAAAATATGCGGTTGAACCTATACACTTGGACCATTTTTTGCAAGGGCTTGTTACCCCTTCAATTGAATATAAGAAATTGGGAGAGGATGCCGTGATAGAGGCAAATCCTCATTTATTGAAGATTGCCATCTGTAATATCCTGAACAATGCGTGCAAATATTCAAGAGGAAAAACGGTAGTTATGGAGCTTAGGAGGAAACAAGTCGTTATCAAAGATGAAGGAATCGGTATTTCCCAAGAGGATATCATACAAATTTTCCAACCATTTTATCGAGGCAAAAACGCCCGTGGCTTTGAAGGAAACGGTGTTGGGCTTACGCTTTCCATACAGATACTGAAAGCCTATAATGCAAAAATACATATATCTTCCACTTTGAACAAGGGGACACAGGTTGTCATACAGTTTTAAGTTTGGAGTACCTTCTGTACTTCAATTTGTTGTACTCATTACTTAAGACTGTTGATTTGGGTCTTTCCAGTAAAGTCCAATGATGCTAGTAAATATATCTATCATTTGGATAACCGATTTTTCGTTCCGTGAACAAACTCTTTATTAGCAATTATGCTATGCATGTATTGGCTCAATTCTATTTCCCCAAATAACACTTTTGGCGAAGACTTCAAACAACTTTTATCGAAATATTCATCAGTAAAAACTCGTTTATTAGGTTTTCTTCGTAATTGGGAACAAGGACATTAATGGAGAGAATAAACATTTGCGATGTAAAGAGAAATGTTCGTCCAGTTTAATATATCGAGAGTTAAGAATTAATAAAAGAGTTAAATCTTCACTTTGTAGAATATACCATTAAAGATTACGACCATATTTCTGACTTATTGCCTATAAACTATTGATTAACAACTACATATAAATACATTTCTTGAACATAATTTTCTTCTTTAAATAGTTAATAAAAAGGAGAATACCCGTTTAAAAGAATATTCTCCCGTTCACTCAATCAATAAACCACCTGTAACGTTCCTCACCATGCAAAGCGGCATTTATCCCCGTTGCAAGTTCCGTAGCGTTATAAGCCCTATCCAAAAAGCTGTCTATATAACTGCTTTTGTTGCTTCCTGTCAACAGATTATAGAATTTCCACATGGACAATTCACTACCCAAACCGCCAAAATTATTATCACTGATATATGCCTTAGCCACTGCATTAACCTGTGTATCTGTAAGTAGCATACGTGGCAACCGCTTTTGATAGCCTTGTGGTAAACACTGGTACAAACGCATCTTACCCAATAATGTGGCAAACTGGTGCTCATTCATAAAGGTATCGCCCAAACTCTGCATCAGATGTATGTGCTTTGCGGGATTGTAGGCATGAAGCATTTCCAATACATCCCTATACAGGTCTTTTGTATTGGTTACTTCCAAATTGCTTAAATAGCCGTCAGTAGATACGCATAAGTTTGTACATACCTTACAAATAAAGCCTACAAACACCTTAAACCGTTCCATACCTTTTTTGCTATACAAGTTAGTGTGATTATAGGCACGAACACCGCCAACGGTCAAAGTAAGCCTGTTCCCGTTTACCGTCTCATAAACGGTTGGTATTTCTATCACAAAGGCACATCTTTCGTAATAAATGGTCTTGTCACTTTCCAACAGTTGGTTGGCTGGCTTGTGTATGGCTTCGGGTATTCTTCCCTTAATTACATGGGACACCCTTATATCGGGTAATCCAATCTTTTCACCTTGAAAGAATGTGCTTGCGGCATCCTGCACAGTCTCTATAAATGCAGGGTGGGACAAGGTGGCTTCATTATCCTTTGCAAATACGGGGATAATGCAGTCGTTCTTTAAATGCTCCATAGTAACGTCAACCGTATTGGCTTCAATGAATAGCGGTCTTTTCTGTTTTGCAGGTTCTTCTTCCGTTATTAAAACGGCTTCTTCCGCATAATCACCCAAATTTAACGTCTTTCTTTCCTGTGGCATACCGCCAATTACTAAATCGTTCATAATGAATTAATTTTAAATGGTTTATAAACTGATAGAATGAAATGATAAACATTTCGTTTATCTTCAAGTACTCTAAGGGGGTGTTAGAGCGTACTCAACACATATATGCGTAACTTTCAATCAGTAAACCTGTGGATAATCAAGCTGATATATATTCCAGCTTCAAGAAAAGGAGCAGGGGGGGGATTATATACAAGTACCCGTACTTTATTGTGTGTGTTTCCCTGTATTTTTACGGCTGTGGAAGAAATGGAGATATTGTGCAAATCCCGTTTCTGCGTGTATGCGTATTTTAAAGGATAACCGCCATTCGTTTTTTTACCTTATTAAAGATGACTATCTTTGTATATCCCCATGAAACGGACAATATTTTTCTATTCATGGTATAATCTTCCTATTTATTATTGATAGTTTCATTTGTAGTTTGACCTGTCCGTTTCACTGCTGATAAAAAATCTGCCAACAGTGTAAAAATCAATGGTGCTATATACAACGTACTAATAGGCATTATGGACTTTACACAAAAAAAGCCGCATTTGAGTATGATTAGACGTCTACTCTTGTGCGGCTTTTTATCATCCCTCTAAAACCTGTATCCAAGTAAAAATCAGATAATCTTATTTTTAAATCATTAAATCACAATTATCTATGAACGAAGCAACCATTTACACAGCCCCCGATGCCAATATAACCATTACGGACGATACGGTGGAGCATATCATCTACAACACCCATACTATAAAGATAGACAGAAACCGATTGAAGGAAATTACCCCCGAATTGCTCCGCCAATTGGCAAAAGTGGCAGAAAAGCTGGAGTTACTCCCTCAAAAGAACCTTGTAAAAAAACATAGGTGCGGTAATGTAAAAAAACATGGTGCGCTATACTATTAATTAAAAAGACAGTAACAAATAAGCATGGACTTCTTCCGAAGTCCGCATGACGTATTCATCTCAATTTCTATCCCATGTACATAAACCGACTGACTAAAGAAACCTATCGAAACAGGAAAGAAGCCAAAATCGCTCTTGGCACTTCAAGGTTCAACAGGATGTTTAAGGAACAGATGCTCTCTTTTGTTAACGATATACCATTTGCAAACTATGGGGTACGTACTAATACCGAAGAAAAAGATACTGGGGCTTACAGCCAATGAAGCATATACCTATTTTTGTTTGTTGACAAAATCAGATTACAATACATACGTATCCCATGTAAGGCTTGACACACTTTCGGAACTTACAGGCATAAATAAGGAATACATATCAACGCACATTAAAACACTAATATCCAAAGAACTAATCCTTTACAAAGACAAACAGCATCATACGGGTAACAAGGGATATTTTGACACCTGTACCTATCATCTTTATAAACCAGCTACGGAATGGGTACGTATCAGTACAGATTTATTACATGCAGACATACCGAATAAATTGAAAGGTTTCCTTATACTGCTGAAATGTATATGTCTGAGTAACACAAACTATACAGGGTATGGCAAATCTGCAATCAGCAAGCTGCTTCATATCTCCCGACCTACAATAAATGCCTATCTTGCCTTATGTACCAGATTACAATTGCTGCGTGAGGAAGAAAACGGTTACACACTTACAGACACAAGGCTCTTTATTGTAGATTTGGCAAAGACGGGGAAAGACGCTTTCTATATTTCCGTTCGTAACTACCTGTGCCAGCAAGGACTGATACCGCCCGCCTATGACAGACCTTCCGTATGGAAGATGATATACCACTTTAGCGGCAGTTCCGACTATATGGTCGATGCTTTAAAGAGGAAGAGAATACCCAAAGGCACAAATTGCACTTGGACATATCTTGCAAAAGTATTGAATGTGGACATTGCGGAAAAGCCACAAAAGGAATATCCGCCTGTGCTGTTATAAACCGCAGGCTTGCAAACGATATAAATCCGACCTTTTTCGGATAATTCCTTTTGAAGAAACCCTCTTTTCTGCAACCAAACCATGCTTTAGCTTTAAAGGTTAGGAGTGTGGGACATTTTTTGGTCGGGGACTATAAAAGTGTTTTCTTCAAAAAAATGTCCTTGTCCTTATATAATTTCACTGATGAGCAAATATCCTCTGTCTCCTCCAACCTTGCAGTCGGATACCGTAAAAAAGTCGCATATTGTTTTACTTGTAACGGCTTTCGGGGGATATATCTGTAACAGGTCATAAATCCGCAGGATTTCCTTTTTTATATATTTACGGGAATACTTGCTGCCTACTTGGAAGGAATTCTTCATTAGACGTATGACTTCCGTTCCTGTCGCTTTTTCATGGTATTGTTTCTGTATCATGGCTTCCGTAATCCTCTTTTTGGAATAGTTCAGTTGTTCAATGACAGCCTTGCCCACTGTATCGTAAGCATCGACGATAAACGGGTCAGCCGCAATCAAGTCCCTCTTATATTCCAGTTCCATTTCGGTGACGCATTCTCCAAGCATCTCCAACTGTCGGACAATTTCCCTACGTTTCTCCTTAAGTGATACCGACTTGTTCTCCCTTTTCAGACGTTCGCAGTCCCCTACGGAATAATAGAAGCCTTTTTTATATACGGTGAACGAAGTACAATTATTGTATGCGTCATAAAGGGTAGCTTCTTCATGATAGTAACCCTTTATAAGTTCCTCATCCATGTAGTTATCCATTGCAAACCAGTTCTCTTTACCGTCCCTGTCAAGCATACGGTTGAAGGGAAGGCTTTCCAGTGCGGCATGATATGCTTCGCGGGAAGCCCTGTCTGTGGCGCAGTTATAAAAGTTCTTCATTGTTTTATATATCTCCTTGCAACAGACGAGATAGCCTTTTATCTCTTCCTTTGTCCGCTGTGGTAATCCGTTGTTGGTATTGCTTATATGCGTGACAGAAGATATACCATTTCTGAAACGTCCGATTATCTGAATGGCATCCGTATGCGGGTCTATCATGGTGTGTTCCGCAAAGAAGACATCGGTCAGCATTATTACATGAGGTTTTTCTTCCAATTCCATATCCACAGCATTAAAAAAACGGCTTGTAAAGAAATTGTATTTCTTCATCCTGTCTGCTTTCCACTGCTCGTAAGCATTTTTAAATTTGTCTTTTTTCAGTTTGTCTACACTCTTGGAAGCACAGAACACCGCAGAGCACTCCAATAAATTTAGCTGCCTCATAACGGAATGGACTATATCCGTTGAGTTTATAAATATACAAACAGGAACTGGGTCGTATTCCAATGTGTCAAGCTGGAGTTTCAGCGTTTGCAGTGTATTGTTGGTATGATATATCCATAGTTCTTTCTTATAGTCGAAAGAGGGCTGTACCTCTATTGTTTGGAAATGCTGTTCCTTGAAACGGGGGTCATGCAACGGTATCGGTGTTGCGGAAACCAGTGCTTTATGTTCAAAACGGAAGAAATCATTCAACGGAAATATTATATCACTTCGATAATCCATATCTTTTACAAGTTTATGGCATTCATCAAAAAGAAGAAAACAGGTACTGTACATATCAGTCTCCATATCCTCAAAGGCAGCCTTAACCTTCTGAAAACTTTCGGGGGTAGTTAGTATCTTATAGTATTTCTTACCGCTTTTCTCTAAATATTTTACGATGTCATCTGTATATATGCCTTCATAAACTCCGAACAGGTTGTCATTCCGGTGTTTAGGGTCATTGCATTTACCGATAATTACAGGTACATTCGGTTCTATGATAATGGAGTTCCGTTTAGCCTTGATTTCACCGTAAGTCGCTCCAAGTCCTGTCAGTTTCTTATACAAGATTGTATCAGTCGGTATTTGGGGGAGGACTTCGGTAAGGTATTGTACCTTACCGAGTTCATTGACACTAATATTGATTGTCTTCGTCATTGTAATAATCGGGTATATTAATAAAATTCTTAAATTCTTCCTGCTTTATCATGTCGAAGTCGGGTGTTTCTTCTAAGGTCTGAACATGAGAGCTGGCTTCGTTGACAAACTGGGTTGCTGCCGCAAAGGTCGTAATTTTAATCTTTATCATAATATCTATCGTTTAAAATGTTTATGAATGTGAGGAAGGGAGTTTCCCTTCCCCTTTGGATAATCGGTTTATGCTATAAGTTCTCTTTCTGTTAAATCATCTACAAGTTCGGTAGTTCTTGATACACGAAAGAATATCTTTCCTTTCATGTAGGATGCGTATGCACTTATATATTCACCCTTTTCGCGAAACAGAGGGATGAACTGCAATCTTTTCGGTTCGTTTGCGATTAGCTGCATGAGGATTGCAAGCTGGATGTCTTTGTCCTCTTCTTCTGAATAGGCTTCAATGTTATTCGGGTTGAAGCCGAAATCTTCCGTTTCGCCTGTTTGCAGGTAAGTGCGCAACCAGTTCAGACCCTCTTGATTTAATATCAGTTTAAAGCCTGCTATCTTCTTGGACTCAATCCATGCGCAAGGAAAGTTGTCCTTGCTTGTATAGAATTTAACTGACAACTGCTCACCTCTGTTCATTATAACTTTCAATGCGTTCATTGCACTTGCGTTGTCATACTTCTTTTCAACCGTTTTTTCTGAAAAATTTAATACCATAGCTTTTAATTTTTTATTAATTAAACATTGAAATCTCGAACGAGGTGTGCACCATGTTTTTGATTACAGTGCAAAGGTATATGGTAGGATTGGCGTATGAAATGAAGAAAAAAACATAAAGAAATCCTTTTTTTTATGTTTTATTTTTTATGTGGAAGCGTAGTACGTAACTCTCTTATCTTTAATAAGATATGTATATAAAGGAATAGCCATGTAATTGAATACACAGCTATTCCTTTTTTTAATTTTATGTGTTTTACCAATAGGATTTCAGATGTTCAACGGGATTGTTGGGGGAGGTCTTGCATATCGGTATGTTCCACCAGTTGGGACGGACTTCATATTTTTGCAGGTTTCTGATAGTGGCTCGCAGGTTCAGTATGTCATTCTTGGGGCTGTCTTCATCAAGCAGTCCAAGATATTTCAGCAATTCGAGGATAAAGTTGCCCTCATTGTCTGTCAGCCCCTTACCTTTAATGGCAAAAGAGGAATGGCGTAGCAGGTTATAGACACTTAAGGTTACTGTGTCAAGTATCGCATTCTCCCGTTTTCTGCCTCTTTTACCGATGCTGGGATAATCCTTTTCAAGTTCTGTCTCCACTTCTTCCAAAGAGGAAACTCCCAAATACTTGTCAAGATAAGGAGTTATCATCTGAAGAAACCAGTTGTCGTCATTGGCAAGTTCTATCTTCTGTTTGTTGTATTCGATTGTAACGGTATCGTGCTTCGTCTTTTTCTTTTCGTGGAACATCTTGTAAAGACGCAGCATATCGGGACGGACGGAATAGGTGTATTGCAATTGCACAGGGTCTGCAATGTAATCACCGAAATCGAAATAACCGCATGTCTGTTTGTATTTATGGTAAATGCAGACAATAAGAAGAATGCCGTAAAATATGTCTTGGTCTTGCTGTATGCAGGTTTCATCCTCATTTGTATTATAGGTATTCCACAGCGTCTCAATGTATTCAGCCTGATAGCTGCCGCTTTCAAGTATAAGGTTCTTTCCAACGGTCATGCAGAACTCGTATATGTCCTCGTCTGTTCCCCTGTTGGGATACGGTATATTCTGTTCCTCTTTTCTTATTGACAGATACAAGTCCTGTACTTCTGCAAATTTCTTTGGCAGAAGATACACATCTGAAATGTAATCCAGTTCACAATGCAGCATTGAACGGCTGAAACCTGTTTCAGTCGTTAGCCATGTCTCAATACGCTTTATGCTTTCAATAGGTATTATCTGATATTCCATATTGTTGATTTTGTCTGTAAAGATAGGAAAATGCCACCTTATCATAAAGAGACAAAGCGGCATTTATTTTTACAGCAGGTTTTGCATGGCGGCATCTATCTGTTCGTTGTCGAAGCTGTCAAGATAGACTTGCGTTGTAGATAAGTCTGAATGTCCCAATGCTTCACTTATCAATGCTATACTTACACCTGATTTTTTTAGAACACTGGCGAATGAATGGCGTGCAACATAGGTTGTCATATTGGCATCAACATTTAATTGTGCTGCAATTAGCTTTAGGTTCTTATTGACGTTACCTAACATCTTATGTATTCTGTTCTGTTTTTGGAGTGGTGTCTTGTGAATATTGGCATTTAAAATGGGGAACAGATAGCCTTTACTTTCGCTCTCATATTTTTTTATGATTTGCATAGCTTCCTCTGATATACCTAATTTTATCAGTTTGCCTGTTTTCTGACGTATATAGTGTATCCTGCCATTTGTGATATTGGCTTTTGTCAGATTTGCGATGTCTGTAAAATTAATACCGCCACACAGATAACTGAAAATAAATATGTCTTTGCTAAGTTGGACGTATTGCCGTTTACCAATGTAATCAACTTCTTTAGTGAATTTCAATATTTCTGTTTTGGCTATTGCACGTTTCTGTGTTTTCGTATCGAACTTATTGATTTTATATTCGTCAAAAGGATAATCAGATTTACGGGCACATTTAGCTTTTATGGCTTTATTGTATGCACTACGGAGAGTACGGAACATTAAGCTCATGGTTGTTTCCTTATTGCATTTTGAACGTAACCATTTCTCATATTTATTGAGCCACGATATGTCTATTGCGCTGAACGGTATATCCAATTGATTTTTTGTAAATACTTTCAAAGAGTTATAAGAACTTTTATAGATAAGTCTGTTGCCGCATTTATCATTGTTTTTGTATTGTTCGATTAGTTCTTGATAGAATTGACAGACTGTTTTCAATTCAAACTTTTTGTTTTTGTCATTGAGTAGAGTAGTGGTAGTATATTCTTTCTGTTCAGAGTTGAACTCTAACACTCGTTGTTGTAACTCTGTTTGTTTATCAAGAATGATTTTCTGAATATACTCCTTATTGGGACAGTTTGGTTTTGGCTTATTTCGTGTAAAGTCCCAATGACGGGGTAGGACAGATATACCTAAACTTTGGTATTTCTTCTTTCCGTCTTTACAGATACGGAGCATTAATGGATATTCGCCATTTGATAGTGTCTTTGACTTGTAACATACCACTGAAATTGTAGCGTTCATACTGATTTTGGTTTAACTCTCGGTTTAACTCATGCGGTTAAACCATAGCCAAATCGGAAGTGCCTAAAAACAAAAATCAGATAGAAATCTTGCGATAACTATCTGATTTTCAGAAGAGCGGAAGACGGGGCTCAAACCCGCGACCCTCAGCTTGGAAGGCTAATGCTCTATCAACTGAGCTACTTCCGCAATTTTTTGTGGGCAAAGATGGATTCGAACCACCGAAGGCGTAAGCCAGCAGATTTACAGTCTGCCCCATTTGGCCACTCTGGTATTTGCCCTTTTGCACTTAAGATTCTATCTCAATTCTCTCATTGAGTAGGTTTGTTTCTCAATTGCGGTGCAAAGATACGACTATTTTTGTAAACTCCAAGCAAAATCTATCATTTTTATTGCAGTAATTGCACATTCGTCTCCTTTATTACCCAGCTTGCCACCGGCGCGGTCTTCTGCTTGCTCCATAGTATTGGTAGTAATTAATCCGTAAATTACTGGTACATCGCCACTTGCGTTTAATTGGGTAATTCCTTGGGTAGCACCCATGCAAACATAGTCAAAATGTGGAGTATCTCCTCTGACTACACAACCAATTGCAATAACTGCATCGACTTCGCTGTATTCGATAAGTTGGTTGGCGCCGAAAGTCAGTTCAAAACTGCCGGGTACTGTTTTTACCAGAATATTTTCATCTTTGGCTCCATGTTTTTTTAAGGTGTCTATGGCACCTTTTAGGAGAGCGCCGGTAATATTATAATTCCACTCAGATACAACGATGCCGAATTTCATTTTTTCCGCGCTGGGTACAGAACTGAAATCGTAGTCTGAAAGATTGTGATAAGCTGTTGCCATAAATAAGGAATTAAGAATTAATAATTGAAAATTAAAGGGAGAGGAGAGATAAAAGAGGCACGGACTACACGGATTCACGGCTATTGTGTCTTTCCGTGTTTTCCGTGTAATCCGTGCCTGAGATATTTTTATAATAAGGTATATTACTTCTTCAATAGTTTGGCTTGTTCGATATACTTATCGATATCCATTGCCTGGTATGAACGGAAGTATTTATCCTTGATAGTGGTATACGCCTGGATTGCATCGTCATACTTACCTCGCTTTACCAGGATTTCTCCAGCTTGCAGCAGGTAGATGGGGCTGAGGGAGTTGTTGTCGGCTTCGTTGGCGGCTTTCAGCAGCATGGAAGCGGCTTTGTCCAGTTGGCCGAGCTGCGCATAGCAGTTACCCATAGCACCTTTCATGGCAGGAGCTACCATTTGGTCGTCTCCGTCAAAGCTGTCCAATGCTTTCACTGCTTCGTCATATTTACCGAGGTGTGCATAGCAGAGACCCATATAGGCTTTTGCAAGATTGGCTGCTTTTGTGCCGCTGTATTCGTCTGCCACTTTTACAAATCCGGCAAAACCGATGCTATCACCGTTCAGTGCTTGTGCATAAGCGTCTGCTTCGAAGTATTCTTGCCCTTTGAATAAGGCAGCTTGTGCTTTTTCTTCACGGGGGTCTGCATAAAGGTTCTTGTACATCACTACACCGGCAATGATGATGATTACTGCTACTACAGTGCCGATGATTGCTTTTTTGTTCTTAATGAAAAAGGCCTCCGATTGTGTCAGTGCATCCTCCACGTTTAAGGCTTCATTCGTCTTTTTTTGTTCTGCCATTTTTATATAATCTTTTTGTTATTATTCTTATTTATCTATTTCGACCCGCAAAAGTAAGTTTTTTATAGCTATCAACGAAATTTAGCGGCATCTTTTTTTGTTTTGTATCAGAAAACACCGAAATTATTTCTACTTTTCAATAAGCCGGGCTTCACCTCTGTATTAAAAATAAGCAGGCTTATTTTGTACTGCTTTCGGTTTTGCATTATCTTTGTAACCGAACTCATCGTTACTATAATGATACTGAAACGTATATCTATACTCAATTATAAGAACTTGGAGCAGGTGGAGCTTTCATTCTCGCCCAAGTTAAACTGCTTTTTCGGACAGAACGGCATGGGGAAAACGAACCTGCTGGATGCGGTGTATTTTTTGTCTTTCTGTAAAAGTGCCGGTAATCCCATTGATTCCCAGAATATCTGCCATGATGCCGACTTCTTTGTTATTCAAGGGTTTTATGAGGCTGCCGATGGGACTCCTGAGGAAATCTACTGTGGTATGAAGAGGCGCCAGAAGAAACAGTTCAAGCGAAACAAGAAGGAGTATACGCGTTTGTCGGACCATATCGGCTTCCTGCCTTTGGTCATGGTCTCGCCTGCCGATTCGGAGTTGATAGCAGGAGGCAGTGATGAACGCCGACGTTTTATGGATGTGGTTATCTCGCAGTACGACAAAGAGTATCTGGATGCTTTGATACGATACAATAAAGCTTTGGTGCAGCGGAATACCTTACTGAAGAGTGAACAGCCGGTGGAGGAAGAGCTCTTTCTGGTCTGGGAGGAGATGATGGCACAAGCCGGTGAAGTGGTGTTCCGCAAACGTGAGGCCTTTATCCGTGAGTTTATTCCTATTTTCCAGTCTTTCTATTCATTCATTTCGCAAGATAGGGAGAAGGTGGGATTAAGCTATGACTCTCATGCCCGCGATGCCTCTTTGCTGGAAGTGCTGAAGGAAAGCCGTGCTCGCGACCAGATTATGGGCTATTCGTTGCGCGGTGTGCACAAGGACGAGCTGAATATGCTTTTGGGAGATTTCCCCATCAAGCGTGAAGGGTCGCAGGGACAGAACAAGACTTATCTGGTAGCGTTGAAGCTGGCACAGTTTGATTTCCTGAAACGTACCGGGACCACTGTTCCCTTGTTGTTGTTGGACGATATCTTTGACAAGCTGGATGCCTCGCGTGTGGAGCAAATCATCAAGTTGGTGGCAGGCGACAGTTTTGGACAGATTTTTATAACCGATACCAACCGCGAACACCTGGACCGTATTCTGCATAAAGTGGGCAGTGATTATAAGATGTTCCGTGTGGAGCAGGGAACGGTTGCCGAAATGAAGGAGGAAGAGGCATGAAGCGCAATAATGCCGAACAGATAGGTGAACTTATCCGTCATTACCTCAGGCAGGAAAGTCTGGAGTCTCCGCTGAATGAACGGCGGCTTATCAGTGCGTGGCCCGAAGTGCTGGGGCCTACCATTGCCTCCTACACCCGTGAACTTTATATAAAGAACCAGGTGCTTTATGTGCACCTCACTTCTGCTGCTTTGCGCCAGGAACTGATGATGGGGCGCGAGTTGCTGGTGCGCAACTTGAATCGTCATGTGGGGGCCCAGGTCATAACGAATATCATATTCAGATGAGCATCCTCAGCTCATCTATTCTTTCAATCTTCAGTTCCTTTAATTCCCGGACTGCCCGGTCATAATACATCGGAGTTTCCAAATCCTTGTTGTCATGCGCATCCAGTCCGATGATAGCTGTACAGCCTTCATTGGCAGCGATTCGCCAGAACTCCGGGCACGGGTAGGTGGATAAGCCGTGCGCTTCATTGTAGGCTACATAGCCTATATTGTATTCCAACGGGACATTCAGGCGTGCAGCAGTACGGCAGATGTGCCGGCTGATGGTAGTGCAATGGTGGTCGAACTTCGGATAGGAGCGCATGAACAAGTCCGGATGGGCAAGGCAGGAGAATAATCCGCTTTCCATACCTTCGATGGCGCTCTCTTCGTAAAGTTCGAGCATGTCGCGGCTGTCTGTATGATGGCCGAAGTAGGGGAACTTTTCATCGGTGTGGTAGTGATGGTTTCCGAAGATGATATAGTCCAGTTGGTACTTCTTGGTTTGCTCTTTCAGCCAATGGATATATTGGGGGAAGTATTCACATTCAAGTCCTATTCTGATGTCTATCCGGTCGTGGTATTTCTCACGGAGCGTCTTGAGACTCTCCACGTAGCCGGGGAGCTCCTCGGGGAGCATCCGCATGTCGGCTACGTAGTCGGTTCGGTATTTCCAGGGAGTATGGTCTGAAAACCCGAGTATCCGGTAACCGCCTTTGATGGCACTGAGCACATAGTCTTCGTCATCTCCGGTGGCATGCATGCAGCGTGTGGTGTGTGTATGATAATTAGTTTTCATTGCGTAATGATTTCATCCATGCGTATATCAAACGGTTCCGCAGGAACTTCTTCTACGAGTTGAAACGGGAAGCAGATGCCGGCTTTGTGGGCTGATGGGATGCGGGGCAGAAGCCGGTCATAGTAACCTTTACCGCGCCCCAGGCGGTTGCCGTTACGGTCGAATGCCACGCCGGGAACCACTATGAAGTCTATGTCTGCATAGTCGGTAAATAGCTCGCCGGTTGGTTCTTCGATGCCGTATGCGCCAGGTTTCAAGTCTTCGGGTCCGGTGTACAGCCGCAGTTCCAGGTCGTCACCTACAACTACCGGAAGCAGTATCCGCTTTTCGCGGCTCCACTTCCGGATAAATTCGTGTGTGTCCACTTCGTCTTTGAGAGAGTGGTAGAGCAGTACGGTTGTTGCCGCCCTGAAAGCGGGGTGTGCCTCGAGGGCGGCAAGTATTTCAGCAGACTGACGCGTAGCGGAAGAGCTGTGTCGGGTCTTCAACAAAGCTACCTGCCTGCGCAGTTCTTTTTTCCTTTCCATCATCTTTTTTATCCTCTATGATTGGTGTTGCTTCCGGAGCTTTGGGGAATGCCTCGCCACGTTCCAGAATATCCAATGCTTTCTTGACGGTAGCATCGCTCTGGTTGATGTAGCGGATGTATTGCTCCCTTCCCAGTATGTTATAGATAATGTTGCCGTAAAGACTTCTTTCCAGTAGCTTGTAGGACTTGTGGATAAGCAGGTTGCGCCGTTTTACTCCCTTGGAGTCTGCAAAACGTACAAACTGCTCCACAATACTCTGGTGGCGAAGGTACTTCAACAAGTCTTCTTCATTGTCGTATTCACTCAATTTCGCGCGGTTGCGGTCGGTATACTGGAAGCTGAATTGCAGAATCAGTCCCTTGTTGCTTACTTCTATCAGGTAAGAAGATACTCCGGTTGTGTCTTGCGGAACGAATACGTCCGGCATAATGCCACCGCCGCCGTATACGGGTCTGCCCAAACCGGTAGAGTAACGCAGGTTTTCGTCCAGTTTGATGCTGTCTTTGGAGAAGAACTCGCCGTGTTCGTAACGGGTAATCCAGTCCATTTCGTATTTGCTGTCCTTGCCGTTCTCGTAGGGGCGCTGGATGCAACGGCCCGATGGGGTGTAATAACGGGCAATGGTCAGGCGGATGGCGGAACCGTCACTGAAGTCGATGGGTTGCTGTACGAGTCCCTTGCCGAAGGAACGGCGTCCTACAATGGTTCCGCGGTCATTGTCCTGAATGGCGCCCGCAAAGATTTCGCTGGCCGAAGCGGAACTCTCGTTTACCAATACCACTAGCGGCAGCTTCTGGCAACTGCCGGTACCGTTGGCATATTCCTCCATGCGGGGATATTTGCGGCCGTGGGTATATACAATCAACTTCCCTTCCGGCAGGAATTCGTTCACCATGCGTGTGGCGGCTTCCATGTATCCTCCGGTATTGTCGCGCAGGTCGATAATCAGGCCTTTGCACTTCTCGTGGCTCAGTTGGGCAATCGCATTCAGCAGCTCCACGTGTGTGGTACGTCCGAATTTGCTGATTTGTATATATCCGTAGTCATCGTCGAGCATATAGGCTGCATCAATGGTGTTTTGTGGGATGTCACCGCGTGTGATGGTGAAGTCGAGCAACTCCTTTTCCGTGGCACGCTTGACGCCTAACTTCACTTGGCTTCCTTTCGGACCTTTCAGGTTGCGCATGGCCTTTTCGTTTGTCAGGCCTTTGCCTGCAAACAGACTGTCGTTGACCATTACAATGCGGTCGCCTGCCATCAGGCCCACTTTCTCGGACGGTCCGCCGGGAATCACGCTGTTTACGTGTATCGTGTCTTCTTGAATGGTGAACTGGATACCTATACCGCTGAAGCTGCCTTCAAGTTCGGAGTTTACCTCTTCCAGCTTCTGTGCGGGGATGTAGGTGGAGTGGGGGTCGAGTTCCGCCAATATCTGTGGCATGGCCTTCTCTACCAAATCGGTCATGTTGACGGTATCCACATACTGGTCATCAATAACACGCAGCAAGGCATTCAGCTTGTTGGACGAGCTATTGATGATTCCCAGTTTATTACCGGCAAAATGCCTGGCATAAAACGTTCCGATAAGGATTCCCGCGACTACGCTGATTGCGATGATGAGCGGCATAAAGCGGGAAGTATTTTTTGTACTCATGATGTTTATTTACTATTAGACTATTTACAATTTACTATTTGGCTGCGCATGCAACTTTCAACTTTCCATTTTCAACTTTTCATTATCCATTGAAATAAACACTACCTCGATGCCTGCCCGTTTCAAAAGTTCGATACCATCTTCCAGGCGGTATTTCTCGGAGTAGACTACCCGTTTGATGCCTGCCTGGATAATCAGTTTGGAGCATTCTATGCAGGGGGAGGCAGTGACGTACATGGTGGCACCGTTACTGCTGTTGTTTGAACGGGCTATTTTGGTAATGGCGTTTGCTTCGGCATGGAGCACGTATGGTTTGGTGACGTTATTCTCATCTTCGCATACATTCTCAAAACCGGAAGGGGTACCGTTGTAGCCGTCAGAGATAATCATCTTGTCTTTTACAATCAGTGCACCGACCTGGCGGCGTTGGCAATACGAATTTTCGGCCCAAATGCTTGCCATACGTATATAACGCCTATCCAATGCTTCTTGTTTGTCTTTTGTAGAATCGTCCATCATATTTATGCTTTATCGTTGCGGGGTGAATCCCATGACTCTGGTTGTCGGTCCGTCTTTAAAATAGAGGGTCAGTGAATTGGCATCCCCTTCATACTTGTACACGTTTTGCAATCCGGAGATGAATGCCTTGGCCAGTGCATCGCTTTCTGCAGCCCCCGTAACCTTCACACTGATGCTGAGCGAGCCTGAAGCTCCGTCGGCTTTCCAAGTGCCGTTGACGCTTGAGTTGATGCCTTGTCCGTTGACGGTGGTGCCCATCAGTTCTCCATCCAGTTCAGTACCTTCAAAATTGAGGGTGAAGGTGCTTTTCTGATTATATAGCTTGTCCAGACTCTTCTTCATCTCTTCCTCATTGTTGTTCCAAAGGTTTGGATAGAATTGGGCATTGCTGCCTTTATTGGTGAGTCGGCTGAGCTTCCATGTCTTCCCGGTGAATATTCCGATAACATCGTCCTCGTTGTCGCAACCGCTTAGCAGGGGGAGCAGCGAAAACATGAGCAACATGCAAAAGATGTTCCTTATAAGTCTCTTCATTTCTTTATTCCATTTCTGATTAATAATGCGTCGATTGTAGGCTCTTGTCCGCGGAAGCGTTTATAGAGCGTCATCGGATGTTCCGTTCCGCCTTTGGAAAGGATATTCTCTCGGAAGGAGGCGGCAGTCTCCGGGTTGAAGATGCCCGTCTGCTTGAATAGCGAGAAAGCATCTGCATCCAGCACCTCTGCCCATTTATAACTATAGTATCCGGCAGAATATCCTCCGGCAAAGATATGGGAGAATTGTGTGCTCATGCAGGTTTCTGCCACAGAAGGCAGAATCTGTGCTTTTTCCCAAGCCTTCTTTTCATAGGCTTTCACGTCACCTTCAAACGGGGTGTTACGTGTGTACCAAGCCATATCGAGCAGGCCGAAGCTAACCTGGCGGAGGCAGGCGTATGCCGCGTTGAAGTTGGAGGAATCCACAATGCGCTGTACCAGTTCGTCCGGTATCAGTTCTCCGGTTTGGTAATGGCGGGCAAACGTATGCAGGAATTCCTTTTCGATGGCAAAGTTCTCCATGAATTGGGAGGGGAGTTCCACAAAGTCCCAATACACATTGGTCCCGCTTAGGCTTCCGTAGGTGGAATTGGCAAACATACCATGCAGGCTGTGTCCGAATTCGTGCAGGAAGGTTTCTACCTCGCCGAAGGTCAACAAAGCAGGTTTGTCCTGTGTCGGTTTGGTGAAGTTCATCACAATGGATATGTGGGGACGGCTGTTCTCACCGGTCTTTTCGTCAATCCACTGTTCCTTGTAGCTGGTCATCCAGGCTCCCGAGCGCTTGCCTGCTCTGGGGTGGAAGTCGGTATAGAACACGGCAAGGAATTTCCCGTCTTTGTCGAAGACTTCGTAGGCATCCACATCCTTATGATAAACGGGAATATCCGGATTCTTCTTGAAGGTGATGCCATACAGCCTGGTTGCCAGGCCGAATACGCCTTGCTTCACGTTGTTCAGCTCAAAGTAAGGGCGGAGCAGCTCATCGTCGATATTGAACTTCCGGTCTTTCAGTTTATGGGAATAGTACGCCCAGTCCCACGGCATCAGGACGAAGTCTTCTCCTTCCGCTTGGCGTGCCAGGGCTTGCACTTCTGCATATTCTTGTTTGGCGGTAGGCGTGTAAGCCTCCAGCAGTTGGTCCAGCAGCTTATACACGGACTCACTGTTTTGTGCCATGCGCTCCTGGAGGTTGTATTCGGCGAAGTTGTCATAGCCTAGGAGTTGGGCAATCTCCATACGGACATTGGCCAGTTTCTTTACAATTTCCAGGTTATTGCTGGCGTTGTCATGCGTACACTTCGTATTGTAGGCCATATATAGCTCACGGCGCAGGTCACGGCTGTCTGCGTAGGTCAGAAAAGGGCCATAGCTGGGAGCCTGCAGGGTGAATACCCAGCCTTCGACGCCTTTTTCCCCGGCTGTCTCTGCAGCGGCTTCTACCGCGCTCTCGGGCAGCCCGGCCAGTTGTGACTTGTCGGTGATGACAAGCTTGTAGTCGTTCGTTTCTTTCAGGTTGTTTTCGCTGAACTGCAGCGTCAGCAGGCTGAGCTCTTTGCATAAAGCCCGGTATTTCTCCTTATCTTCTCCCAGGAGGTTGGCACCGTTGCGTACAAAGCCGTTATAAATGTCTTCCAGCAGTTTGTGCTGTTCCGGGCTCAATGTTTCTTTGTCTTGCTGTTCGTAAACAGCTTTGATACGTGCAAACAGCTCTTCGTTCAGGCTGATGTTGTTTTCATGCTCGCTCATCATCGGCATGATTTCTTTGGCCAGTTCCTGTAGGTCATCGTCCGTTTCGGCACTGAGCAGATTGCCGAATACAGTGCTGACACGGTGGAGCATCTCACCGGACTTCTCGTAGGCCAACACTGTGTTGGCAAATGTCGGGACTTCCGGATTGCGGATGATGGCCTCTATTTCCGCATTTTGGCGGCGGATGCCTTCGCGGATGGCGGGTACGTAATCTCCGGTCTTAATCTTGTCGAACGGGACAGTGCCGTGCAGCGTGGAGTATGTTTCAAAAAAAGGATTTTGAGACGATATAGTGTTCATAAAGCAAAGCAATATTAGAGTTAGTATAATCTTCATCATGTTTAAAGGGTCTGATAAAAAACGAACTAGCTGCAAAATTGCAAAAAAAATAGGCGACTTCTGCAGAAGTCACCTATTTTTTATTATTTTCTAACTGTATATTAGCAGTTAACTGATGCCATGTGAGCAATCAAGTCAAGAACCTTGTTAGAATAACCGATTTCGTTATCATACCAAGATACAACCTTAACGAAAGTATCAGTCAAAGCGATACCAGCCTTAGCGTCGAAGATAGAAGTGCGAGTGTCACCCAAGAAGTCAGAAGAAACAACTGCATCTTCAGTGTAACCCAGAACACCCTTCAATTCGCCTTCAGAAGCTTCCTTCATGGCAGCGCAGATTTCAGCGTAAGTAGCGGGCTTAGCCAAGTTAACTGTCAAGTCAACTACAGATACGTCCAAAGTCGGAACACGCATAGACATACCAGTCAGTTTGCCGTTCAATGCAGGGATTACTTTACCTACAGCTTTAGCAGCACCAGTAGAAGACGGGATGATGTTGCCAGAAGCAGCACGACCACCTCTCCAGTCTTTCATAGAAGGACCGTCAACTGTCTTCTGAGTAGCAGTTGTAGAGTGAACAGTAGTCATCAAACCGTCAGTGATACCCCATTTGTCGTTCAATACCTTAGCGATAGGAGCCAAGCAGTTGGTAGTACAAGAAGCGTTAGATACGAATTGAGTACCCTTAACGTAAGTCTTTTCGTTAACACCGCAAACGAACATCGGAGTGTCGTCCTTAGAAGGAGCAGACATTACAACATATTTTGCGCCGGCTTCGATGTGAGCTTGAGCTTTGTCTTTGCTCAAGAACAAGCCAGTAGATTCAACAACGTATTCTGCCTCTACTTCGTTCCATTTCAAGTCAGCCGGGTTTCTTTCTGCAGTGATGCGGATAGCCTGACCGTTAACGATCAGCTTGCTGTTTTCAACATCAGCTTCGATAGTACCGTCGAACTGGCCGTGCATAGTGTCATACTTCAGCATGTAAGCCAAGTAATCTACCGGGCAAAGGTCGTTGATACCTACGATCTGAATATCGTTTCTCTTCATTGCAGCGCGGAATACGAAACGTCCGATACGTCCGAATCCATTAATACCTACTTTAATCATTTTGTTTAAACTTTTAAGGGTTTTATAATGTTTAAAAATAAACTTTCGCTTACTAATTGCAATTCTTTCTGATTTGCGGTGCAAAAGTAAGAAAATGTTTTTATATTCGTAACCAAAATCATAATTAAATAATTGAAAAGATGGGAAAAAGTTCATTTTTACAGGAATTTAAGGCTTTTGCCATGAAGGGCAATGTGATAGACATGGCCGTCGGTGTGATTATCGGTGGGGCATTCGGAAAAATCGTCTCCTCCATTGTGGCAGATGTGATTATGCCTCCTATCGGGCTGCTGGTGGGCGGTGTCAACTTTACAGACTTGAAGTGGGTGCTGAAACCTGCCGAAATGGTGGACGGAAAAGAAATTGCTGCCGTGACCCTGAATTACGGTAATTTCTTGCAGGTCACCTTCGACTTCCTGATTATAGCATTCTCTATCTTCATGTTCATAAAGTTGTTGACCAAGCTGACTGAAAAGAAGAAAGAAGAGGCACCTGCCGCTCCTCCGGCTCCCCCTGCCCCGAGCAAGGAAGAGGTGCTGCTGACCGAAATCCGTGATTTGCTGAAAGAAAAGTAATATCGAAGCGGAACTTCATAGGGATGTCAAAACCCTCTTGACGCTTTTTTTAGGCGCGGAATTCTAAGACCTACACAAGTTTTTGCACAGGAAACTTGCGTAGGTCTTAGAATTCCGCGCCTAATATTATAACATGATGAAAGCGTTCATGGCTTTTGATACATTCCCTAATGCATTTAACTCTCCCCGGTACCGCCGGAAACTGTCCCTTTTTATACTAAGCAGTAATCTTACCACAGCCGTGGTAAGAAAATAACATTGCTGTGGTAAGCAAGTTGCATAGCTGTGGTAAGAAAACAGCACGGTTGTAGTAAGAATAGCTTTTAGTATCCTTGTGGATAGTTCTAGCCTGAAATTAAAGCTGTTTTTAGTAAAAAAACGTTTTTCTGTCACATTATCCCTGATAATTCCTTTACTTTTTCTACTTTTGCAAATCATTTATTAAAGTCTATACGGATTTATATGCAAGAGAAGATTATTATTCTTGATTTCGGTTCGCAAACCACGCAGCTCATCGGCCGCCGGCTGCGCGAATTGAATGTCTATTGCGAGATTGTACCTTACAACAAATTTCCATACGGAGATGAGAGTGTAAAAGGAGTTATCCTTTCGGGTAGCCCCTTTTCTGTTTATGATAAGAGTGCATTCAAGGTAGATTTGAGCGGGATTCGTGGGAAATACCCCATTCTGGGTATCTGCTACGGTGCGCAGTTTATCTCCTACAGCAACGGTGGACGGGTGGAGCCGGCAGGAACCCGCGAGTACGGACGTGCCCATCTCGGTTCTTTCGATTCGGAGAATGTCCTTTTCAAAGGGGTAAGGAAGAATACCCAAGTATGGATGAGCCATGGAGACACGATTACAGCCATTCCCGACAACTTCAAGATTATAGCTTCTACGGACAAGGTAGCGATTGCTGCTTACCAGGTGTCCGGCGAGGAGATGTGGGGAGTGCAGTTCCATCCGGAAGTATTTCATAGCGAGGACGGTACGCAGATGCTGCGCAACTTCGTGGTGGACGTATGCGGTTGCAGCCAGAGCTGGAGCGCCGCATCGTTTGTAGATACTACTGTGGCCGAACTGAAGGAGCAGCTTGGCAACGACCGAGTTATCCTGGGACTGAGTGGCGGTGTGGATTCTTCGGTAGCCGCCGTGTTGCTGCATCGTGCCATTGGCAAGAACTTGACCTGTATCTTTGTGGACCACGGACTGCTTCGCAAGAATGAGTTCAAGAATGTGATGCACGACTACGAATGCCTGGGACTGAACGTGATTGGCGTGGATGCCAGCGAGAAGTTCTTCAAGGATTTGGAGGGAGTGACCGAGCCTGAGCAAAAGCGTAAAATCATCGGCCGCGATTTTATCGAGGTCTTCGATGCCGAAGCGCACAAGATAACCGATGCCCGTTGGTTGGCACAAGGCACCATTTATCCCGACCGCATCGAGAGCCTAAACATTACGGGCAAGACCATCAAGAGCCATCACAACGTGGGCGGTCTGCCCGAGGAGATGAACCTCCGTCTGTGCGAACCGTTGCAGTGGCTGTTCAAGGACGAAGTACGCCGCGTGGGACGCGAATTGGGAATGCCCGAACATTTGATTACCCGTCATCCTTTCCCCGGTCCGGGACTGGCTGTCCGCATCCTGGGGGATATAACACCGGAGAAGGTGCATACTTTGCAGGAAGCCGACGATATTTTCATTCAGGGCTTGCGTGACTGGAAAGTGCAGGATGCCGACGGCAACGAGACATCGCTCTACCATCAGGTCTGGCAGGCGGGCGTCATTCTTCTGCCCGTACAGAGTGTGGGCGTGATGGGCGACGAACGCACCTATGAACGTGCAGTGGCCTTGCGTGCCGTCACTTCCACCGATGCCATGACAGCCGACTGGGCGCATCTGCCCTACGAATTCCTGAGTAAGGTGTCCAACGACATTATAAATAAGGTGAAAGGTGTGAACCGCGTGACCTATGACATCTCTTCAAAACCACCCAGCACAATAGAATGGGAATAAGACCTACTGAAATTATTAACTTAAAAACAATATAGAAGAATGAAGCAGGATATGATTGTGATTCTGGATTTGGGAAGCCATGAGAACACAGTGCTTGCCCGGGCGATTCGTGCGTTGGGAGTATATAGCGAAATCTACCCGCACGACATTACTGCCGCCGAACTGAAGGCCTTGCCGAATGTGAAAGGCATCATCATCAACGGCGGCCCCAACAATGTGGTTGACGGGGTGTCCATCGACGTGTTGCCCGAGATTTACGAAGCGGGATTCCCCGTAATGGCTGCCGGACACGACAAGGCGCTGTGCGAAGTGAAGCTGCCGCAGTTTACGGATGATGTGGAAGCCATCAAGGAGGCTGTGAAATCTTTCGTATTCGATACTTGCAAGGCTGAGGCGAACTGGAACATGACGAATTTCGTCAACGACCAGGTGGAGTTGATACGTCGTCAGGTGGGCGACCGTAAGGTGCTGCTGGCACTGTCCGGTGGTGTGGATAGCTCCGTGGTGGCCGCTTTGCTGCTGAAAGCCATCGGAGACAAGCTGGTTTGCGTACACGTGAACCACGGACTGATGCGTAAGGGCGAATCGGAAGCCGTGGTGGAAATCTTTGGCAAGGAGCTGAAAGCTAACTTGATATACGTGGATGCTACAGACCGTTTCCTCTCCAAGCTGGAAAACGTGGCTGACCCGGAAGAAAAGCGCAAGATTATCGGCGGAGAGTTTATCCGTGTCTTTGAGGAAGAAGCCCGCAAGCTGGACGGTATCGACTTCCTGGGACAAGGTACCATCTATCCCGATATTGTAGAGAGTGGCACAAAAACAGCCAAGATGGTGAAGTCTCATCACAACGTAGGCGGTCTGCCCGAGGATTTGCAGTTTGAATTGGTGGAGCCGTTGCGCCAGCTGTTCAAGGACGAAGTACGTGCATGCGGTGTAGAGCTTGGATTGCCGTACGAGATGGTTTACCGTCAGCCGTTCCCCGGTCCCGGATTGGGAGTACGTTGTCTGGGAGCCATTACCCGTGACCGCTTGGAGGCTGTACGCGAGTCGGATGCCATTCTGCGTGAGGAATTCCAACTGGCAGGCCTGGATAAGAAGGTATGGCAGTATTTCACTGTGGTGCCCGATTTCAAATCTGTGGGTGTACGCGACAATGCACGTTCGTTCGACTGGCCCGTCATTATCCGTGCCGTCAACACAGTGGATGCCATGACCGCTACCATTGAGCCGGTGGACTGGCCCATCCTAATGAAGATTACCGACCGTATTCTCAAGGAAGTGAAAACCGTCAATCGCGTTTGTTATGATATGTCTCCGAAACCCAATGCGACTATCGAGTGGGAGTGAGATTGACCAATGATAATGATAGCCTCACCTTAAAAACGGTGGGGCTGTTTTTTTTATAACAAAACAACAAAGAATAGAACAATGAAACTTTTATGTATGATTGCTGTCTTTTTGTGCATCCCCTGGGTAGCCTCTGACGCACAGAAGCAGGACTGGGGAAATTTGAAACGCTATGCAGAGGCAAACAAGGAACTGGTACGGAAGGGAAAACAGAAGGACCGGGTGGTTTTTATGGGCAACTCCATCACGGAAGGATGGGTGGCAAACGATGCCGCTTTCTTTGAAGACAACGGTTATGTGGGCCGTGGTATAGGCGGGCAGACTTCTTCCCATTTCCTGCTCCGTTTTCGCGAAGATGTCATCAAGCTTGCTCCGGCGCTGGTCGTGATAAATGCAGGTACCAATGACATTGCGGAAAATGCAGGCGCTTATAATGAAGAATACACTTTTGGAAATATAGTGTCTATGGTAGAGCTGGCACGGGCCAATAAGATAAAGGTGATTTTGACGTCTGTGTTGCCTGCCGCTGCCTTTGGCTGGAATCCTTCGGTGAAGGATGCTCCGCAAAAGATAATGCAGCTGAATGCCAGAATCCGGAAGTATGCCCAGGAAAACAAGATTCCTTATGTCGACTATTACAGTGAGATGGTGGAAGGCGACAATAAGACTCTGAACTCCTCGTATACCCGGGATGGGGTACACCCCACTCTAGAAGGGTATAAAGTGATGGAAGCCTTGATAAAGAAAGCGATAGACAAGGTGTTGTAGGAAATCTCGGTTCAGGTGGCCTATAAGAGCTTTTCTGCGTCGGGAATCATCATCTCGCCTCTGTGCAGTTCGAGCAGGCCTTTCTCCTGCATGCTGTTCAACGCTCTTGATACTCCCATACGGGTATCATTGACCACCTGAGCCAATTCTTCCATTTTTATTTTCAGTATTTTCCTGCCTGACGGACGTTCGATATGTGTCAGGATAAAGTTGCCGATACGTTTCTCAAGGTTGTCGGTGCTTTCTGCCCAAAGACGGCTGTTTAGGCTTTGGGCGCGGTTGCTGATGATATTCATGTAATTCAGGCGGAATATGTCATATTTGAACAATTCGCTCATGACGAAAGCCTTGCTGATGCTCACTGTGTGGGTCTCGGTTTGGGCGGTATAGGCCGAGACGTAGGAGGTGCTCATCCCGAACAGAGATTGTGGCTCGATGACATAAGGTGCCTGAAAATATTCCGTGGAGCTGTATGATGTATTCGCAGATGAAGTACATGAGGAGATTTCACCTTTCAATACGAATATCAGTTGACTGCATGTGTCACCGGCTTTCACGATAACTTCGCCGGCTTTATGCTTTGTAAAGCTCAGCTTGACTTTCCCCAGGATATTGGTAAAGTCTTCTTGTGCGAGTCCTTGAAAGAGTGGCAGTTGCAGTAATGTATCAAACATTGTATTCATAATGCTTTTTCTTCTTGTTTTGAAACAAAAGTAGATATTATCAAGGTGTACTGTAAACTCTTTGCCCCTCTTTTTGTTTTTTTTATTGTTTCTTAAACGTGCTATTCAATCCTTGTAGACGAATCCTCATCCTTCTCCTCTTCCTTCTTATCGTCCTCATCCTCATTGTTTTCCTCATCTTCGTCTTCCTCTTCGTCTTCCTCTCCGGCAAACGGATCGGGCCGTTGGGGACCGTATTCCATAAAGCCTATGGCGCATAGCGTGCCTGCTATGGCTCCGCTAAGGTGTCCTTCCCAGGAAGTGGTGGCTTTGGCAAATTGTGGGAACATATTCCATACCAGGCCGCCATATAGGAACGTTATCAACAGTGAAATGGCGATAAGCGGTACATGTTTGCGCAGAATGCCGCTGAAGAACAGAAAAAAAGCCAGTCCGTATATGATGCCGCTGGCTCCGATATGCCATCCCGGTTTCCCTATAAGAAAGGTAAGCGCACCGCATCCTATCCAAATGGCAAAGAAGATGTAGGGGGCTATATGCCGGTAGAAATAGAACAGACACCACATCAGGAAAAAGAGTGGAATCGTATTGGCGAACAGATGCTTGAAACTGCTGTGTACCAGTGGATGTGCGAAAATTCCGAACACGCCCCGCTGTTCCATCGGATATACTCCCAGTCGTGTGAAGTTCCAATCCATGCCTGTCTCCAAAAACTTTAAAATGTATAAAATGAATAGCAGGAATAGGGGTATAACCGCCGCCAATGCCATTCTGCGTATATCATGCTTCATATTTCGTACAGTGATTGCTATTTTTGTACAATACTACGGAATATTTGACGAAAACCGAAAAAAAACTGACTTTTTATTTTGCCTATAAGCTTTAATTCGTATTTTTGGGCATCGCTACATGGCTTGTAGCGCATATACCGAAATAATTAACCTTTAAATAATGCACAACTATGAGTTATTTACGATTTGACAAGACCCTGATGATTAATCTGCAAGAATCTTTGCCAAGGGAGATATTGCGGACGAATAGGTCGGGAGCCTATCATTGTACAACAATTGTAGATTGTAACACACGCAAATATCACGGTCTGTTGGTGATACCGGTCCCCAACCTCGATGATGAAAACCATGTGCTGCTGTCTTCTTTGGATGAAACTGTAATTCAGCACGGTGCGGAGTTCAACCTGGGGTTGCATAAGTATCAAGGAAACCACTTCAGTCCTAACGGGCACAAGTATATCCGAGAGTTTGACTGTGAAAATATCCCCACAACTACCTATCGTGTAGGAGGCGTCATCCTTCGTAAGGAAAAGATTTTCGTACACCATGAAAATCGGATTCTGATTCGTTATACCTTGGTCGATGCCCATTCGGCAACCACACTTCGTTTCCGCCCTTTCCTGGCATTCCGCAGTGTGCGCGAGTACACGCACGAAAATGCGCAGGCAAGCCGCGACTACCAGTTGGTAGAGAATGGCATTAAAACCTGCATGTATCCCGGTTATCCGGAGTTGTTCATGCAGCTCAACAAAAAGAATGAGTTCCACTTCCAGCCTGACTGGTATCGTGGTATCGAGTATCCCAAAGAACAGGAACGCGGATATGACTTCAACGAAGACCTTTATGTGCCGGGATATTTTGAAGTGGATATAAAGAAAGGGGAAAGCGTTGTCTTCTCCGCCGGTATCTCCGAGATTTCTCCCCGCAAGCTGAAGCAGACTTTTGAGTCCGAGGTGGCCGACCGCACTCCGCGTGACAGTTTTTACCACTGTCTGAAAAACTCGGCGCACCAGTTTCACAACAAGCAGGGGGAGGAGCATTATGTGCTTGCAGGCTATCCTTGGTTCAAGTGTCGCGCCCGTGACTTGTTCATCTCCCTGCCGGGTCTTACTTTGGCCTTAGGCGAGCAAGATGAATTTGAAGACGTGATGAAAACAGCCGAAAAGGCTATCCGTGAGTTTATCAATGGAGAACCTTCCTCCTATAAGATATACGAGATGGAGCATCCGGATGTGCTGCTGTGGGCTGTCTGGGCTTTACAGCAGTATGCCAAGGAGACTTCGCGTGAAAATTGCCGGCAGATGTACGGTAATCTTCTCGAGGAGATTGTTGACTATATCCATGAACGCAGGCATGACAATCTCTTCCTGCACGAAAACGGACTGTTGTATACCAATGGCACCGAGAAAGCGGTTACCTGGATGAACTCTACCGCCAATGGCCGCCCGGTTATTCCACGTACGGGCTACATTGTAGAAGTGAATGCACTGTGGTACAATGCCCTGCGTTTTGTAGCCGATATGGTTCGGGAGGGGGGCAATGAAATTCTTGCCGATACACTGGACGCTCAGGCAGAAATCACCGGAAAGTCTTTCGTAGACGTCTTCCGCAATGAGTATGGCTATCTGTTCGACTATGTGGATGGTTATATGATGGACTGGAGCGTACGTCCCAACATGATATTTACCGTTGCCTTTGACTATTCTCCGTTGGATAGGGCCCAGAAGAAACAGGTGCTTGATATTGTGACGAAAGAACTGTTGACTCCGAAGGGCTTGCGTACACTGAGCCCCAAGAGTGGCGGATACAATCCGAATTATGTAGGTCCTCAGATTCAAAGAGATTATGCCTATCATCAGGGTACGGCATGGCCGTGGCTGATGGGTTTCTACATGGAAGCATATCTGCGTATCTATAAAGTGAGTGGCGTGTCGTTTGTAGAGAGATACCTCATCGGTATGGAAGATGAAATGACTTCCCACTGTATTGGCGCATTGCCCGAACTCTTCGATGGTAATCCTCCGTTTGTTGGAAGAGGGGCGGTGTCATTTGCCATGAATACGGCGGAAATCCTGCGTATCTTGAAGTTATTGTCTAAGTATAATTTATAATAGGAGGAACGAAGATGAAAGTTTTAATGTTTGGATGGGAATTTCCTCCCAAAATATATGGTGGTCTTGCGGTTGCTTCTTATGGAATAACTAAGGGATTAAGTTTGCAGGGTGATGTGGAAACTACTTTCTGCATGCCCAAGCCGACGGGCGAAGAAGAGGACTTCTTGAAGATAGTGGGCATGAACCAGGTGCCTATCGTGTGGCGTGATGTCGATTACAATTATTTGAAGTCGAGGCTGACGCGCAACATGACGCCGGAAGATTATTATTCTTTTCGTGACCATATCTATTCGGATTTCTCTTATATGCACGTCAATGACATAGGCTGCATGGACTTTGCCGGCGGTTATCCCGGCAACCTGCACGAAGAGATAAACAACTTCTCGGTGATTGCCGGAGTAGTGGCTCGCCAGCAGGAATTTGATATTATTCATGCCCACGACTGGCTGACGTATCCCGCCGGAGTGCATGCCAAGATGGTGAGCGGAAAGCCGCTCTGCATCCATGTCCATGCTACTGACTTTGACCGTTCACGTGGAAAAGTCAATCCTACCGTCTATTCTATGGAGAAGAACGGTATGGATTATGCCGACTGCATCATGTGCGTGTCCGAACTGACCCGCCGCACGGTTATTGAGCAGTACCATCAGAACCCCAAGAAGGTGTTTGCCATGCACAATGCCGTCTATCCTCTCTCGCAGGAATACCAGGACATTCCACGTCCCGACCATTCCAAAGAGAAGATTGTGACATTCCTGGGCCGTATCACCATGCAGAAGGGACCGGAATACTTTGTGGAAGCAGCTTCGCTGGTATTGCAGCGTGCCCGCAACATCCGCTTTGTTATGGCCGGTTCGGGAGATATGATGGATGCCATGATTAATCTGGCAGCCGAGCGGGGCATCGCCGACCGGTTCCACTTCCCGGGCTTCATGAAGGGAAAGCAGGTATATGAGGTTTACAAGAACAGTGATGTATTCGTTATGCCTTCCGTTTCCGAGCCTTTCGGTATCGCTCCGCTGGAAGCCATGCAGTGTGGGACTCCTTCCATCATTTCCAAGCAGTCGGGATGCGGTGAAATTCTTGATAAGGTCATTAAGACCGATTATTGGGACATTCATGCAATGGCCGATGCCATTTATTCCCTCTGCACTAATCCCGCTCTCTTCCAATATCTGCAGGAGGAAGGCAGGAAAGAAGTGGATGGAATCACGTGGGAAAAAGTAGGCTTGAGAATCCGCGCCCTCTACGAGGATGTGTTAAGAAACTATGGTAAATAACAAAAACAATAATAGAAATGAGAACTATCTGTCTTTATTTTGAAATACATCAAATCATTCATCTGAAACGTTACCGTTTCTTTGATATAGGTACCGATCATTATTACTACGATGATTATGCCAATGAAACCAGTATCAATGATGTAGCCGAACGCTCTTATATCCCGGCATTGAACACCCTGATTGAAATGGTGAAGAATTCCGGAGGTGCGTTTAAAGTGGCTTTCTCCATTTCGGGGGTTGCGCTGGAGCAGTTGGAAATATATGCGCCGGCTGTCATCGACTTGTTGCACCAGCTGAATGATACCGGTTGCTGTGAGTTCCTTGCCGAGCCTTATTCCCATGGCCTTTCTTCTCTGGCCAACGAGGATTGCTTCAAGGAAGAGGTGATGCGTCAGAGCGCTAAGATGAAGCAAATGTTCGGTAAGGCACCGAAGGTGTTCCGTAATTCCAGTCTGATTTATAATGACGAGATTGGTGCGATGGTGGCAGCTTTGGGATTCAAGGGTATGCTGACGGAAGGAGCCAAGCATGTTCTGGGTTGGAAGAGTCCGCACTATGTATACCATTGCTCTATGAATCCTAACTTGAAGTTACTGTTGCGTGACTTTAAGCTGTCTGACGACATCAGCCTGCGCTTCTCCAACTCCGAGTGGAACGAGTATCCTTTGTTTGCCGACAAGTACATCAACTGGATTGATGCTCTGCCGCAGGAAGAGCAGGTTATCAATGTCTTTATGGAACTCTCTGCTCTGGGTATGGCACAGCCGTTGTCTTCCAATATTCTGGAATTCCTGAAGGCTCTTCCATACTGTGCCAAGGAAAAGGGGATTACTTTCTCCACACCGACGGAAATCGTTACCAAACTGAAATCTGTTTCCCAGTTGGATGTTCCATACCCGATGTCTTGGGTGGACGAAGAAAGAGATACCAGCTGTTGGCTGGGTAATGTGATGCAGCGTGAAGCATTCAACAAGCTGTATAGTGTTGCCGAACGTGTCCATCTCTGTGATGACCGCCGTATCAAGCAAGACTGGGATTATCTGCAGGCAAGTAACAACTTCCGTTTCATGACTACCAAGCAAAGCGGTGTCGGTTTGAACCGTGGCATTTATGAATCTCCTTTTGATGCTTTTACCAATTATATGAATATTCTTGGTGACTTTATCAAACGTGTCGATTCTCTCTATCCGGTGGATATAGATAATGAAGAGCTGAATGCATTGCTGACCACTATCCAGAACCAAGGTGCCGAGATAGAGGAACTGCATAAGGAATTGGAGAAAGCACAGGCCAAGTTAGAGAAGATAAAGGCTGCAGAAAAGAAAGAGAGCAAGGCTACAGCTAAATCTGCCGCAGAAAAACCGGCAAAGACCAAGGCTCCTGCCAAAAAGCCTGCCGCAAAGAAAACAACTAAAAAGGCTGCTGAATAATATCGGCAGCTTGTCCCATCAATCAAAAAAGCCTTCCGCTCAACAATGAGTGGAAGGCTTTTTTATGGAATATCTGTCAGTTACTTGTTGAAACTGGTGTATGTAACTTCTATTTTCAGCGGAGATTCCACTTCACCTTTTGCATTCTCTTTCGGGCCGCCTTTTAGTTTGGCATATCCCGGCTTAAGGTCGTTTTGGATACCGGTCATGGTTTTGTTACCGCTACTACTTGTACTGTTGTCATAGGTAATGGAAACCGGAATCAGCAATACCTTATCCCAGTCTTCATTTTCTTTGTTCCAAGTTTTCTCCCACTCTGTCTCATTCCAAGAACTGCCGGCTTTGTCTTTGGCGGCTTTCTTGGCAGCTTGTTTTTCGTTGATGCAAGTGGTAACCAAACGGGCTATGTTGCTGAATACATATTGATTAGTAGCAAATGCATTGTGGGTGGTTGTAAATGAGGTAATATTATCCCTGACTTTGTTCTCTTCAAAGAAGCTCTTCAAGTCCTGTTTACGTATCAACAGCACGTCATTGGGAGCACTCATGCTATATTCGTAGTCACTGTTTATATTGTAATTCGTGAAAGTCAGCTTCACGGCATTCAGGGTGTCATTGGTCAGTTTGTTGTATATTGAATCGTATGGCATGATAGCTTCGGTGAAGATACCGGCAGGAGATTTGATATAAGTGTGTTGGGGTTCGGCAGCCTTTTCCTTTATCAAATCAGAATTCATGAACTGGTTTGCCTGGATAACCTCTTTGGTAGAGGCAAATACAGTCTGCATGCTATAGAACAAAGAGTCTGTACCATCTTTTTTCTTCAGTGCTACACCGGTAGTATCATTTACGTGGTGGAAACGGAATTGCATATTTAAAGCCACATAATCCACATAGAGGATGGTTCCATCTCCGTAATCGCTCTTTACATATACTCCTTTGAAAATCTTGTCTATGAAAGTTGCGGCGTCTTTAAAGTATTCGGGATGCTCGCGATAAACCTTCAATATTCTGTCTTCGCCGAAAGTTTTCTTGTCCAATGGGAACGTCACATTGGGATAGAAAGTGTAATAACCGTTATTGTCCTTTTCAAATCTCACAGAGTCCGGAACAGACGTATCGAAAGCTGAATAAGCCTTACGTCCGAGCAGGGACTTGGGGTCGTACTTGTTGTAGTACTCTTCCGGATTGATATTGGTATAGCGATTTTTGTCCAGCTTCTTGTCCAATTCATAGATACTCATCCGGCATGCATTCAGGGAGTCGCCGAACCAACTGGAATAATAGACTGCAAGTTGCACTGAAACTACCGAGTCGGCAGTCATTGTACCAGTTGCCTTGATTGGATTTCCTTCACTGTCCCGTTCGGTCACTTTATACACTTCCGGAAGGGAGAAGTTTTCCGTACAGTTCAGCTCCGTAAGGAAACTTGTTTCGTAATAACCGAATTCCGGGTCGGAAAACTTGCCTATATAGCCGGTACTCGTTTTGGCAAATACAGAATCAACGGCAAATGAACGTGTTGTTACATTAAAAGTAGTAGTATGCGCTGACATGCCGTCAGAATCGGGCAACATACCCAGACCTAATGTTCCGGTGTTGTCATCGCATCCAAAGAAAGTCAGGACTGCCAAAAGCAATGTTCCCAGGTATCTTACTTTCATAGTTTTAACTGTCTAAATCGATTTTATTTTTGTTCTGTTTCCCATACCTTGTCGTAGAAGTCATTGCAGGCTTCAGCAAAGTTCTCGGGAGATTGATATTCCAATACCGGTTTTCCGGATTCGCGGGCATAGTTCAGTACTTCCTCATTGACGTGTTCGCTTTGCTGGATAATGCCGTCGGAGAAGTCAGCAGCCAGTTTGCAAAGTGCTGTGTAGTCAATGGGTTCCTTCAATCCTGCAATATCTTTCTTGGCGATGCCTTTCAACAATAGCTTGTTAGAGAAGTCTGCGTGGAAAGGTTGTTTGAAGTCATCTTCATAAAGGGAAAATATGACTTTGGCATCTCTGAAGGAAGGTTCGTCTTTATAGGCTTTTTTGATGTACAGAGGCGCTAAAGCGGTCATCCAGCCGTGGCAGTGGATGATGTCGGGACACCAACGCAGTTTCTTCACCGTTTCCAGTACACCACGGGCATAGAAGATGGCACGGGCATCATTGTCTTCATACTCTTCACCATTTTCGTCTGTTACCTGCAAGCGGTTCTGGAAGTAGTCATCGTTGTCGATGAAGTATACTTGCATACGTGCAGACTGGATAGAGGCAACCTTGATGATGAGCGGGTGATCGGTATCGTCAATGATGAGGTTCATGCCGGAGAGTCGTATCACTTCATGCAGCTGGTTTCTGCGTTCGTTGATATTTCCCCATTTGGGCATAAACGTTCTGATTTCTCTGCCTTTTTCTTGAATAGCCTGAGGTAGGTTTCTGCCTACGAGGGACATTTCGGATTCTGAAACGTAAGGGGTAATTTCTTGGGTTATAAATAAAACCTTGTTCGCCTTTGTCATAATAACAATGTTCTCAATTATTCTGCAAAGATATAAAAAAAATCGGGCAATAAAGCAAACAGAGCCCGTCTATAATTCCTTATGAATTGTTAACTGCTTGTTATTCAGTGAAACAGCTGCTTTTGGAATTGCCGGAAAGTGTACTGAGTTTTGCATTAATTTGCGATATTTCTTCTTTATATGCTAAATAATGGTTTATTTTGCACCGCTTTTGCGAACAACCAAGTTATTATATAACCAATTAAAATGGAAATAGTACATACTATCAAGGACTTGCAGGCCGGACTTTCGGCTTTGAGAGCCCAGGGAAAGAAGGTAGGTCTGGTGCCTACGATGGGTGCTTTGCATGCCGGTCATGCCTCATTGGTGAAACGTTGTGTGGCAGAAAATGACGCTGCCGTAGTAAGCGTTTTTGTAAATCCGACCCAGTTTAATGACAAGAATGATTTAGTGAAATATCCCCGTACGCCGGAGGCTGATTGCCGTTTGCTGGAGGAGTGTGGAGCGGCATTTGTCTTTGCACCTTCAGTGGAGGAGATGTATCCGGAACCGGATGCCCGCCGTTTCAGCTATGCGCCGCTGGACACAGTGATGGAAGGAGCATTCCGTCCGGGACATTTTAACGGTGTCTGCCAGATTGTGAGCAAACTGTTTGATGCTGTGCAGCCGGATCGTGCCTACTTTGGCGAGAAAGATTTCCAGCAGCTGGCAATTATTCGCGAGATGGTCCGCCAGATGAAATATCCTTTGGAAATTGTAGGGTGTCCGATTGTGCGTGAGGAAGACGGGTTGGCTCTGAGCAGTCGCAATGCCCGTTTATCTGCCGAAGAACGTAAAAATGCACTGAAAATTTCGCAGACTTTATTTGAAAGTCGTACCTTTGGAGCTTCACATACGGTAGCTGAGACACAGAAGTTTGTGGAAGACACCATCGCAGCCGCCCCCGGATTGCGTTTGGAATACTTTGAGCTGGTGGATGGCAATACCTTACAGAAGATTACCGATTGGGAGGAAACTTCTTATGCTGTGGGTTGCATCACAGTATTCTGTGGGGAAGTTCGTCTGATTGATAATATCAAGTACAAAGAGCCTGCTGCCTTGTAATTTATAATTAGTAATTCGTAATTTATAAAGATATGATGATTGAAGTGTTGAAGTCGAAAATCCATTGTGCCCGCGTCACGGAAGCGAACCTGAACTATATGGGAAGCATTACGATTGATGAAGATTTGATGGATGCCGCCAACATGATTGCCGGCGAGAAGGTGTATATAGCCGACAATAATAACGGTGAACGTTTTGAAACCTACATTATTAAAGGCGAGCGTGGCTCTGGCAAAATTTGCCTGAACGGTGCGGCAGCCCGCAAGGTGCAACCTGATGACATCGTTATTATCATGTCCTACGCGCTGATGGACTTTGAAGAAGCCAAGTCGTTCAAGCCGACGGTGATTTTCCCCGACCCGGCAACGAACAAGGTGGTGAAGTAGTCTCCATATTGAAATATGGAAATAAAGCCCTGTTTGCAATTTATTTGTAAACGGGGCTTTGTTTTACTTCTGATTCTTCTCCGCAGGGTTCGTATGAGAATGAGGAGCCGATTTAATCTTGTCGAGTAAATACAGAATCTCAGTTTGGACATCGAAATTATATCTTTGGTAATCCTGATAGGTGGGCATCAAGTCTGGATAAAGTGTGTGGGCACACCGGTCTTTGCCCGGAAAGCATATTTGTATGGAGTTGGAGATAGAGCCTTGCATACCGGTATAGGGTAGCCGGAATAAGGTTTGTTCCATGTAGGTATTGGGGGCTTGTCCGCTGGGTATTCCTACAAGGGTAGCACCCATTTTCCACAGATAGAAAGTGTAGTGGAAAGCTGCACTGAAGGTACGTTCGTTGGTAATGACGTAAATGTGTTCCGGAGTATAGAGCGCCTTTCCTTGTTGCTTTCTCAGTTCTTCCGGCACACTGGATATACAGTTCTTGATGAAGTCGGTCCGTCGCTGTTCTATGTTTGTGGTGTCTGCTTCGTCCGTACTAAAAGTGTAGTCACCGTAGGCATAGTCTGTTCCGTATGCTTGGTTGAAATCCTGTAAGTTTGTCTGTAGTTTTTGCATGTAGAGGGGAGAGATGATACGATAGAATTCTATATCCATATCCGTTTGCAGGAAGTGGTCGCCGAACAGTTGGTAAAGTGTGGGTAGGACAATTGGAGTCCAGCCACCGCTATTGTTGCGCAAATCTATGATGAGGGTGGAGGAGGCTTCCTTCTTCATCTCTTTCAGCATATGGGCGAAAACTTCGGAAAGGGACGGGAGTTGCCGAATGGCTAGCAGGGTATCGGCGGGCATCTCTTGTTTCAGGATATCCCGATAATAGAATCCTATTTGCCGGTATAAATCTTTCAGCCCTTGTTTTTGCATATACTCAAAATTATCCCGTGCCATGATACTGTTGATATTGATGAGCATTATTTGCTTGTCGTTGTCTATGAACTGATAGGCCAGTTGTTTGTCTGTATAAGCTTTCCAACTGTTATTGTGTTGCATGGGTGTGTTTTGCACTTCCTGCCTTGACAATAAGGGAAGGGTTAATCCTCTTGATTTGCCGTCGGGAGTAAGAAGTGAGAGGTGAAGGTTGTCTTTCATTTCAGGGAAAAGCTGTCTCAAGAAATGTTCCGTAGGCATGGACCTGCATAGATTGGCATAACGGTCATATAGGTTTTCACTGGCTTGGATAGCGGCAGTGCGGGCCAGTACCTCTTCTAAAGAATCTCCGTTGATGGTTGTGATACGGCTACCTAACAAGTCTTTGTACGTTTCAGGGATTCCTTGAAGTATAATGCCGTCGGGGATGGTGCGTACTTCCAGTGCCAGGTAACGCTGATTTGCTTGTTGATTGGCTGTGGGAGGTAAAAGGTAGGTATGTCCGTCTTGCAGATTGGATAGGAAAATGCTTACCTTGTCAAAAAAGGTCTGTTTCGTACCGGGAGTCCGGCGTAACTCGTTCTCCAGATGGAAAGCTTGTTCGTAGAAGAATACTTTTCCTCCGAAGCCGCTGTAAGGGTCGGGATGGGTTGCTGCCAGTTCTTTTACCAGATACCGAAAGTCTGAGGCAAGGGAATCCCCGTTTAGGGGCTCTTGGGCGCTTGCCAATAGGGAAGCCAGACAGGGAAGGAGGGATAGATAAATACGTTTCATATTCTTGAAATATTTAAATTGTATGCTAGAAGGGGAAAGTAGAGGGAGAGGTTGTAGTAGAATAAAAAAGGTGGAGTTCGTATGTCTCCACCTTTCATGACAGATTCTTATTTTTTTAGCTGCTCATTCATCGCTGCTGCTGCCTTTCGTCCGTCTCCCATGGCAAGGATTACGGTGGCACCTCCGCGGACAATGTCGCCTCCGGCAAAGATGGTCGGGATGGACGACTGCATGTTATCATTGACGGCAATCGTTCCCTTCCGGCCCAATTCCAATCCCTTGATGGAGCTTGGGACAATCGGGTTGGGAGATACACCTACGCTGACGATGGCAAGGTCGATGTCGATGGTTTCCGTGGCTCCGGGGATGGGTACGGGACTGCGGCGTCCGCTGGCATCCGGTTCACCCAGTTCCATTTTCTGAAGCACCACTTGTTTCACTTTTCCTTGTTCGTCGGCAATGTATTCGATTGGGTTGTGGAGGGTCAGGAATTCTACACCTTCTTCCTTGGCATGTTTCACCTCCTCGATACGTGCCGGCATTTCTTCTTCCGAACGACGGTAGATAATCATGGCACGCTCTGCACCGAGACGGCGTGCGGTACGTACGGAGTCCATAGCTGTATTTCCACCACCTATCACGGCTACGCATTTGCCGAAAGGAACCGGAGTATCGGAGTCTTCACTGGCGGCATCCATCAGATTGACACGGGTCAGGTATTCATTGGACGAGAGGATATTGATGGAGTTCTCGCCGGGGATATTCATAAAGTTGGGCAGTCCTGCTCCGGAAGCTACGAATATGCCCTTGAATCCTTCCTCTTCCAGTTGTTCCACGCTGAGCGTCTTACCGATAATGCAGTCCTTGACGAATTCCACTCCCATTTTGGCAAGGTTGTCAATCTCCACATCCACCACTTTGTTGGGCAGGCGGAACTCCGGAATGCCGTATTTCAATACACCGCCAATCTCATGCAGTGCTTCGAAAACGGTAACGTCATAGCCATACTTTGCCATATCTCCGGCAAACGACAGACCGGCGGGACCCGAACCAATGACGGCAACTTTGATGCCGTTCTTTTCCTTGATTTCCGGTACGGAGATTTGCCCGCTCTCCCGTTCGTAATCGGCGGCAAAGCGTTCCAGATAACCGATAGCTACCGGCTTCTCGTTCATCTTCAGGTGTATACATTTGGATTCACACTGCTTTTCCTGCGGACAGACGCGACCGCAGACGGCAGGCAGTGCACTGGTTTCTTTCAGTGTCTTGGCCGCTTCGAGGAATTCTCCGCGCTCAATGTTCTTGATGAAGCGGGGGATGTCGATACCTACGGGACAGCCTTCCGTGCAGCCCGGATTAGCACAGTCCAGGCAACGCTTGGCTTCGGTCAGTGCCTGCTCTTCCGTTAAGCCCTGATTGACTTCCTCCTTGCGGCTGTGCGAACGATATTCCGCATCGAGTTCGTTCATCTCTACACGTGGAATGGCAGTCCGTTCTTTGGCTTTCATGGATTTGCGTAACTCCTGACGCCATGCAGCATTACGGCTTTTCTCATCTTCCATGTTTTCACCGGTAGCTTGGCAGGTCTGAGGTTCTTCCAGCTTGTGCATCTCCTCGCGTTCGATGTTTTTAAAAGCGCCCATACGCTTCAGCATCTCGTCGAAGTCCACTTGATGTCCGTCGAACTCAGGGCCGTCCACACATACAAATTTGGTCTTTCCTCCGATGGTGATTCGGCAGGCGCCACACATGCCGGTACCGTCAACCATAATCGTATTCAGGGATACATCCGTGGGGATTTCGTATTTCTTTGTCAGCAAACAAACAAATTTCATCATGATGGCGGGGCCGATGGCGAAACACTTGTTCACCTTCTCGCGCTTGATGACTTCTTCTACGCCTTCCGTCACCAGACCTTTTCGTCCGTAGGAACCGTCGTCGGTCATGATAATGACTTCGTCGGAGCTTTCGCGCATCTCCTTTTCAAGGATGATCAGTTCTTTGGTACGTCCTGCCAGTACGGTGATGACGCGGTTGCCGGCAGCTTTCAGCGCTTGCACGATAGGGAGCATGGGAGCTACGCCTACACCACCTCCGGCACAGACCACAGTACCGAAGTTGTCAATGTGCGTAGCTTGTCCCAACGGGCCGACAACATCCGTAATATAATCGCCTTCGTTCAGTTCGCAAAGACGGGTAGAGGAGAGCCCGACTTCCTGAACCACCAGTGTGATGGTTCCCTTTACCGGGTCGGCTTCCGCAATGGTAAGCGGCATACGTTCGCCTTTTTCGCCCACACGTACAATGACAAAGTGCCCTGCCTTACGTGATTTGGCAATCAATGGTGCTTCAATGACTAACTTAAAGACCTTTTCAGAAAAGTGTTCTTTGCTAATGATTTTATTCATTATCTAATAATTTTGTTGGTGTAATTACGCAATTACTGTCAGATTGATAGATTTTGCAAAGATAGGGGTTATTTGGTAATATCAAAAGAAGAATAGGGTAAAACTGCATGTTGTCACTGGATAACATTCCTTTGTCACTATAATTTGTTCACTTTCTACAGCCTGCCTACTTTTGAAATAAAAAATGAGGAAGAGTATGTATCGAAATGTTTTTTTAGGGGCAATTTTATTGAGTATGCCTTTGGTGGTTTGGTCGCAGCAGGATACGATTGCCGACCAGCGTTTGGAAGAAATTATGGTAACTGCTAAACTCCCGTTGGTAGAAATATCTGCCGGTAAAACAAGTTACCGGATGGATGCGTCAGTCACTCAAAGTACGGGAAGTCTTTATGATGTTCTTGCTTCCCTGCCGGGAGTCGTGATAGATTCCAATGGTAATATCTTGCTGAACGGACAAAGCGGTGCGACGATTCTGATGGATGGCAAGCCTACTTATCTTTCGGGAGATGAATTGATGAGTCTGTTGAAATCTACTCCTGCAACTAATGCTGATAAGATAGACTTGATAACCCAGCCTTCCGCACGCCACGATGCGGCGGGAAGCTCCGGGTTGATTGATATCCGTACAAGAAAAATCAGACTGCGCGGTGTGAATCTGGCCTTGAACGGCAATGGCAGTCTTGGACGGACGGGTAGCGGTTATGGAGGTGCCTCCATGAATATCCGGGAGAATAAGTTCAATCTTTATTTGAACTATTCGTATTATCAGGGGAAGGATGTCATAGACTTGTTTATCGACCGTGCGTTCGAACGGGATGGAGGAAGGATGATGCAGGACTCTTACCGGAAGCGTAGGAATTATTCGCACTATTTTCGTACCGGATGTGATTATTATCTCAATGAGCGGACAGTTTGGGGAGTCTCATTGGGTGGAAACTTTTCCCGGCAAAGGGAAAATGCAGGCATGTTTACGGAAATCCGAGAAACCGGAGTTGCGGGAAATACTTACAGCCATGCGGAGCAAAACCGGAATAATGTTTCTGCCGGAACCAGTATGGTGCACAAGCTGAAAAGAGAAGGGGGAGAACTCAGCGCTTCTTTTGATTATTTCCATTACTACCGTGTTGGAAACCAGTTGATGGATAGTTTTAAGCCCGATACATTGAAAGGGGATATGAAGGGAAATACCGACTTATATGTCGGACAGATAGATGCGGTTTATCCATTGAGTGAGGTTTGGAAGTTACAGGCCGGAGTCAAAACCTCATTTGTTACGATAGACAATACGGCAGGTTATATGCGTCCGTCGGTTTCCGGCTGGCTGCCGGACGGGGCACTTGGTTCCCGATTCGTATATGATGAGAATATCAATGCCTCTTATCTACAAGTCGGCTATGAGAAAGACCGCTTGAAAATCTCAGCGGGTCTAAGGTTGGAACATACCCATGTACACGGGGATTTTGGAGGAAATACACAACAGAAAGACTCTTCGTTTACAACGAATTACTTCCATTTGTTTCCTACTATTGCTTTGCAATACGGTTTGACTTCGGAACATCTGTTTCAGCTTTCGTATGGCAGGCGTATTACCCGCCCCAATTATGGTGATTTGAATCCTTTTACCTATATATTTGATGACTATACCCATGAAGGGGGAAATACGAAGCTGCATCCTTCTTTCTCTGATAATATAGAGTTGGGGTATGTGTATCGTGACTGGTTTCAGACAGTGCTCTTTTTCTCGCATACAGATGATGCTATCATGAAGAGCTATCGCGAACAGGAGGGGCGGCGTATCTATGTAATGCCCCAGAATCTGTCTTCCTATGTACAGACGGGTATGCGTGTACATGCCGCCAACCTCTCACCTGTTTCTTTTTGGAAGGTGAATCTGACCGCTATCGGTATTTATAATAATTATGGTTGGACGGAGCAAGGGCAGAAAATGAAAAACCGTATGTTTACCCCGATATTCGGCTGCATGAACCAGTTTGCTTTCACTTCCGTATGGTCGGCCGAACTTTCGGCAAATTATAATGGACGAATGGCCTACGGACAAGCCACAGTACATCCGGCGCTGGAAGTGAATGTCGACATCCAAAAGAAGATGTTCCGTAACAGATGCACCGTTACCTTGTTTGCCAAGGATGTATTCAACACCAATTATCAAAAAGTAGATATTCAATCTCCCGGTGTGCAGGCGTTTGTTGACGAACGGCACAACAAACGTGTGCTGGGTATTGCTTTCGCCTGGCGTTTTCAAAAAGGCAGCGAGACAAAAGAAAGCAGAAGGAAAAAAGAAATAGATGAAACAAAAAGAGTAAATTTGTAACTGTTATGGGCAGACTGTGGAACAAGTGGCTGGTGCCGGCATTATTTGCCGTGATTCTTTTTCTGTGTATTCGTGTGGCGAATGATATTCCGAAACATGAATACTATTGGGAAAGTAATGAGTGGAATTTCATGCTGAAGGATATGCTTGTGGTACTCTTCATGTCTTATCCTATCTTTTTTCTATTGAAGTATTGGCTTCGTTTGTGCCGGAAGCGGAAGTTGGTATGGTGGCAGGAATACGGGGTAGTTGTCCTGACGGTTCCCGTCTGGTGTCTTCTGACGATGTGGGTCATCCGCTTTTTGATGGGGGTAAGTCTTGATTTATACGATGTGCCTGTTCCGGCCATAGTCAGTATGTTGCTTGGCGGCTTCTTTTATATATTCTTGCGTAATCAGATGATACAGAAGGAAAATGAAGCTCAACGCCTGCAGTTGGAGAAGATAAAAAATGACCAGCTCCAGACAGAACTGAAATTCCTTAAAGCGCAATATCATCCACACTTTCTTTTTAATGTACTCAATACGGTTTATTTTCAGATAGATGAGAATAATGAGGCTCCGCGGCATACTCTTGAGCAATTGTCCGATTTGCTTCGTTACCAATTATACAATGATGGGGAGAAAGTGCAAGTCCGTGTGGAAGTGGAATATCTGAAACAATACATCAGCCTATGTAAACTTCGTGCTACGAAGCGGCTGCAGTTGCAGGTGCATTTCGATGAAATGGAGGCGCAGGTTGAGATTTATCCATTGTTGTTTGTACCGTTGGTGGAGAATGCTTTCAAATATGTGGGAGGGAACTATTTTATAGCTATGGATATGTGTCTGAAAGAAGGCAAGTTGTGTTTTAGTATTGAAAATTCTATACCGGAACCATTAGTGCACCAGAAAGGAAAACATGGAATCGGCATAGAAAATCTGAGGCGCAGGCTGGAGCTGCTATATCCGGAGCGTCATACGCTGGACATAAATAGAGGAGATACTTTGTTTAGAGTAAAACTTGTGATAGAATTATAGGATGAAACAGGTAAAATGTGTAATAACCGATGACGAGCCTACTGCATGTGAAGGATTGCAACGCTATGTGGAAAAGGTGGATTTCCTTTCTTTAATGGGTGTATGTGAAGATACTATGCAGTTGAACACTCTTTTGCAGACTGAGCAGCCGGACTTGTTGTTTCTGGATATTGAAATGCCTTATCTTTCGGGGCTTGAACTCTTGGCATCTCTTGCCCATCCGCCTCATGTGATTATCACTTCCGCTTATGAGCAGTATGCATTGAAAGGTTATGAACTTGATGTTACGGACTATCTGTTGAAACCGATTTCGTTTGACCGGTTCCTGAAAGCGGTGAATAAAGTACATGGTCTTTTGCAGCAGGAGAAATGGCCGGATGAAGCTAATAATTTTATATTTGTCCGTTCAGACCGTCAGATGCATAAGGTGTTGTTTAAGGATATTCTGGTGGTGGAGGGGCTGGAAAATTACGTCTGTATTTATACGGAAAGCACAAAGCTGCTTGTACGTTCTACCATGAAGCGTATGATAGAGGCTCTTCCTGGTGGAGTATTTCAGCAAGTCCATAAATCATATCTGATAAATTTGGAAAAGATTGAGATGATAGATGGCAATCGGATTATAGTTGGGAGGCATACTGTTCCGGTGGCACGTAATTTCCGCGAGGAGGTGTTTGCACGTATTTTGAAGAATACTTTGTAGTTGCGCAGGAGAAGCTTGTCATGATAAAACTCCGGGCACGAATTACATGGATTTCACGTTTTTTGCTAACCGCAACTGTGAAATTCATGTAATTCGTGCCCGAAAGAAAGTGTCAAAGGCGTATTGCTGCACGTGACTATTATGGCCTTAGTCTATTATTTCAAATCCCGTATACGGAACCAATGCCTTTGGTATGCGGATTCCTTCTGGAGTCTGGTTGTTTTCCAGCAAGGCGGCAACAATGCGTGGCAGAGCGAGTGCGGAACCGTTCAGCGTATGGCAAAGCTCTGTTTTCTTTTCTGCCGTACGGTAGCGGCATTTCAGACGGTTGGCTTGATAAGTGTCAAAATTAGAGACGGAACTTACTTCCAGCCAGCGTTTCTGTGCTTCGGAATACACCTCAAAGTCAAAACAGAGGGCAGCCGTGAAGCTCATATCGCCACCGCAAAGGCGCAGGATGCGGTAGGGGAGTTCCAGCTTTTGAAGCAAACCTTCCACGTGGTCCAACATCTCCTGGTGGGATTGTTTGCTGTGTTCCGGTTTGTCGATGCGTACCAGTTCCACTTTGGAGAATTCGTGCAGGCGGTTCAAGCCACGTACGTCTTTCCCGTATGAACCGGCTTCACGGCGGAAACATTGTGTGTATGCACAGTTCTTGATGGGCAACTGCTTTTCGTCCAGAATCACATCACGGTAGATGTTGGTTACGGGGACTTCGGCGGTAGGAATCAAGTAGAGGTCGTCCACTTCGCAATGATACATTTGCCCTTCCTTGTCAGGCAGCTGTCCCGTGCCGTAGCCGGAAGCGGCGTTCACCACTGTGGGCGGCATTATTTCCGTATAGCCGGATTTGCGTGCTTCGTCCAGGAAGAAGTTGATGAGTGCGCGTTGCAGTTGTGCGCCTTTGCCTTTGTATACGGGGAAGCCGGCACCGGTAATCTTGACACCCAGGTCAAAGTCTATCAAGTCATATTTCTTGGCCAGTTCCCAGTGGGGCAGGGCGTCTTTGGGCAGCTCGGTTTCCATACCACCTATTTTCTCTACTACATTGTCGTCGGCACCTACGCCTTCAGGCACGCTGTCGTAGGGAACGTTGGGGATGGTATAAAGCAAAGTCTGCAAATCGTTGGCAGCCTGGTCCATATTGGCTTGCAAGTCCTTGTTGACTTCTTTCAGCTCGGCCACGCGGCTTTTGGCGGCTTCTGCTTCTTCTTTCTTGCCCTCCTTCATCAGTTGTCCGATGGATTTGGAGAGTGAGTTGGCTTCTGCCAGGTTTTTATCTAGGATGGTTTGATTGGCTTTTCTTTTGTCATTGAAGTCCAGCACTTGTGCAATGGTTTCTTTTGCATTCTTGAAGTGCTTCTTTTCCAGTCCGCGGAGAACCGCGTCGGTGTTTTCTGTAATTTGTTTGATGGTAAGCATATCTTATACTTGTTTTTATGTTATTCGGTTTTGTGAGTGCAAAGATATGGAAAAAACAAATAAAGTGTTGCTTTTGACATAAAAGAAAGGGATGCAACCTATTCGGATTGCATCCCTTTTCCTTATTTCTTGTTCGGAAACTTATGCTTCTGCATTTTCTGCAGGGATAACAGAAACTGAACGTCTGTCTTCCTTGCCCACTTTGAACTGTACAGTTCCGTCTACTAAAGCGAAAAGAGTGTGGTCTTTTCCCATACCGATGTTATTACCCGGGTGGAATTCAGTACCTCTTTGACGAACGATGATGTTACCTGCTTTGCAAGCTTCGCCACCAAATATCTTAACGCCTAATCTCTTGCTCTGTGATTCGCGGCCGTTCTTAGAACTACCGACACCTTTTTTATGTGCCATTTCTTCTTACTGTTTTAATTGATTAAGCTACTACTTCTGTAATTGTTAACTCTGTGAATTGTTGACGGTGACCGTTCAACTTACGATAACCTTTTCTTCTTTTCTTGTGGAAAACAAGAACTTTATCGCCTTTTACCATGTTTGATACGACCTGGCAAACAACCTTTGCACCCTCTACTGTGGGAGCACCTACGGTGATGTTGCCGTCTTTGTCTACCAAAAGAACCTTGTCAAACTCTACTGTTGCACCGTTTTCTGCATTCTGGATGTGGTGTACAAACAGCTTTTTGCCAGCTTCTGCTTTGAATTGCTGACCGTTGATTTCTACAATTGCGTACATTTCTTATATATAATGTATAAGTTAGCTCCGTCGGGTGGTCTCTAATCACTTAGAAAGCACTTGGTCGAACCCGGTGCGGAATAATCGGGCACAAAAGTACTCTTTTTATTCTAAATGGACAAATGTTCTTTTGCTTTTTTGTTCTTTTAATGCAGATTGTACTTTTAGATTATTGGAGAAAAACTGTTTCATCAAGGAGAAACAGTCCGTGTAGGGATGGTTTCTGTTACAAAATGAATTTCAGAACATAGATACCGGCCAGCATCAGCGCCATTACAAGACACGCGAATATGACGAGTAGCACAAGACTGTAAGTCAGCATGAGGATAGTGCGCCAAAAGCTTCTCCACCAGGTGCAGCGGTACAATTGTTTGTAATCCCAACAGAATAGGACGAAAATAAGCCATAAAGGCAGCTCATACAAATCGTCTACCTTTGCGTACCCGTTGAAAGGCAGCACGATGATGCTCAGCAGGAGTATCTGGCAAGCTATGTAGGCTTGTATGAACACATGCTCCGTGGTATTGTAGTTTAACTTATATTTCCGGCGTCGGAAGGCAAGTTGGGTGGCAAGTGCAAACAAAGGCAGTGTGGCAATGATGCGGAATGCCTTGTTTCCGTGTCCCCAGCTCTTCATCAGATTCCATACTTTCATTAGGAAAGGAGAGTTCTGGAAGACTTTTTCCAGTCTGTCTCCCACTTCCGAGGTGTCGTTTACAAATTCATCGATGAGGTCGCCATCATCGCTGTTCTGTTCGGATACCTGTGTGGCAGAAGTGGAGTCGTTCTTCTCTTCCAGTTTGTTCAAGCTTTTCTCCAGGCTTTTTATAGTGATGGCGAGGGCTCGCTTTTCCTCTTTGCTATAGGTTTTCTCCATCTTTTTGGTAAGCTTCTCTTTAGCGGCAATGATTTCTTCTTTGTCTGTCTGCTCTGTCTTTTCCGTCTTTTCTTTTTTGCTCAGAGCTTCCGGGTCTACCAGTTGTACAGCCATGATATAAAGGGCTGCAAGAATGAAGAGTGTCTGGAACGGGCGAAAATACTCTACACGCTTACCGCCGATGAAGTCTCTAATCATGTATCCCGGACGGTAGAGGAGTTCCAGAAGGGTACGTCCAAAGCCATTATCTATATTGAAGAAGCCTCCGGCAATGTTTTTAAGCGCGTTGCTCAACCGATAGCGTGGAGTGTTACGGCTTTGTCCGCAACGGTTACAGTAGTTGCCGGTATAGGTGGTGCCACAATTCAGGCAGGTGCAGGTTTCGTTGCCAGCGGGAGGAGTTTTTCTCCCTTGTATCAGCTTGATGTGAAATGCGCGTAAGCGTACTGCGCAGGGGTGCCACCATGAGTCGATGAAAGTTTTTGCTTTGTTGGGTAGTATCCTTCTTTTTTGGAGGATACCCCACAATGTCAGTATGAAAACAACCGGGAAGAAGTTGCTGTCGTCGGTCATGTCCAGCTCTTCAATAGCCAGCCAGAAGAGTGTCACTAGAAGGAGGATTTGCCAGACGCTTATCCTTTTCTGTTTCCGGGGAGAAGTGGCATGCGCATTTTCCGGCCGGATGGGATTTTCAATCTTGAATATGGAAGGATGCTCCTCCTGAACTGCCAGCAGTTCTTCCAAGGTGTTCATTATTTTCCGGTGTGGGTACTTCTCCAATTCTTTGGTAGTGGTTACTCCGTGGGTGACTCCAGCAAAGTCTACTCCGGCCGCTTGGGCTGTTTCCGCATCTACCGTGCTGTCGCCTATATAGAGGGTCTCGGCTTTGCTGACATGTAGCCGCTTAATGGCAAGGAGTAGCCCTTCGGGAGATGGCTTGGCGGCTTTCACGTCTTCACCACCCACGATGATGTCCATAAAATCTTCAGGAAAATGCTGGTTGAGGAGTTCCTTGATGCGGAATCGGTATTTGGTCGAGATGATTCCGATGCGGGCGCCGGAGTCCTTCAGTGCAGTCAGTACGGACTTGGTTTCTAGGAAAAGCACCGTGTTGACAGTCATATGCGTATCGGCCTCTTTTCGGTATTCTGCCTTGAATCCTGCCAGTTGTCCGGCATCTGTCACGCCGGTGAGGATGGAAAAAGAGTCTTCCAGAGTCTTGCCGATAGTACGTTTGATGTCGTCATCCGTCACCTCTGTATATCCGTGACGGGTCAGTACGTTGTGGAAACAAGTGACGATTCCGCGGGAAGAATCAGCAAGCGTATAATCAAAGTCGAAAAGATAGGTCGTGTAATTCATTGTGACTTTTTGTGACAAAGATAGTGTAAAGTATATTTTTACAAAATAAAAAAGAGGATTAATCGGAATTTTGTATTACTTTTGTTTGCATGAATTCTGTAGAAAAGTGACAAGATGTGTAAGTGTTTTATCCGGTTAGGTTGTTATACTATACACGTTAACCCTATAATGTTATGAATTTGATAAAATCTTGTTGTTTGTTTGTGGTCTTTTCATCCTTTCTGGCATGCACCTCGCAGGTGTCGGATGTGAAGAGTGTGTCTTATACAGAGTTTGTGAATCCCTTTATCGGTACAGATTTTACTGGAAACACCTATCCGGGTGCCCAGGCGCCGTTTGGCATGGTGCAGCTCAGTCCTGACAACGGACTGCCGGGCTGGGACCGTATTTCCGGATATTTTTATCCGGACAGTACCATTGCAGGCTTCAGCCATACCCATCTCTCCGGAACCGGCGCTGGTGACTTGTATGACATCTCTTTTATGCCGGTGACATTGCCTTATAAGGAGGCGGAAGCTCCGCTCGGCATTCACTCTTTGTTCTCTCATTCGGAAGAGTCGGCAAGCGCTGGATATTATCAGGTGCGTCTGAAAGATTATAATATAAATGTAGAGTTGACGGCCACCGAGCGTTGTGGCATTCAGCGGTATACTTTCCCAAAAGCCGATGCTGCCGTTTTCCTGAATTTGCGGAAAGCCATGAATTGGGATTTTACCAATGATTCTCACATAGAAGCCGTCGATTCGGTAACGGTGCAAGGTTACCGTTACTCTGACGGTTGGGCACGCGACCAGCGCCTCTACTTCCGTACACGTTTCTCCAAACCGTTTGCTGCGATGCAGCTCGATACAGCTGCCATAGAGAAAGAAGGCAAGCGGATAGGGACATCTGTCATTGCACGATTCGACTTTCAGACTAAGGAAGGAGAACAGATTCTTGTCAGTACTGCCATCTCCGGTGTAAGTATGGAAGGGGCGGCACGTAATCTGGCAGCAGAAGTACCTGATGATGATTTCGACAAATACCTGGCTGCTGTGCAGGATGATTGGAACGAACAATTGTCCCGGATAGAAATAAAATGCGATGACCGCGATGAGAAAGTCAAGTTCTATACAGCTTTATATCATTCGATGATTGCTCCTACCATTTACAGTGATGTGGACGGCGCCTATTACGGTCCCGACAAGCAAGTGCACCGGGTAGAGGGCTGGACAAATTACAGTACTTTCTCCTTGTGGGACACTTACCGTGCGGCTCATCCTCTCTATACTTTTATTGAGCCGGAACGGGTGAATGATATGGTGAAGTCCTTCCTCGCCTTCTTCGAACAGAACGGCCGCCTTCCCGTATGGAATTTTCAGGGGGGCGAGACAGATATGATGATAGGTTACCACTCTGTGCCGGTTATTGTAGATGCCTATCTGAAAGGTATTGGGGACTTCGATGCGAAAAAGGCCTTGGAGGCTTGTGTAGCTACTGCCAATATCGATTCCTATCGTGGCATTGGGTTATATAAGAAATATGGCTATGTTCCTTATAATGTGACGGATCAGTATAATTCGGAAAACTGGTCACTTTCTAAAACACTGGAATATGCATATGATGACTATTGTATAGCCCGTATGGCAGAGAAGCTGGGCGATAAGGAGGTTGCGGACGAGTTTTATAAGCGTTCCCGTAATTACCGGAATGTCTACAATCCGGTAAGTTCTTTCATGCAGCCCCGTGATGACAAGGGAGAGTTTATCCGGAACTTCTCGCCGGACGACTATACTCCGCACATCTGCGAGAGCAACGGCTGGCAATACTTCTGGTCTGTGCAGCAGGATATTGACGGTTTGATAGTTTTGACCGGAGGTAAGGAACGGTTTGCCCAGAAGCTGGACAGTATGTTTACTTACAATCCTTCTGCAGATGATGAGTTGCCTATTTTCAGCACCGGGATGATTGGCCAGTATGCGCATGGAAATGAGCCTAGCCATCACGTCATCTATCTGTTCAATGCTGTGGATCAACCTTGGAAAACCCAGAAATATGCAGCCCGGGTGATGCGTGAACTCTACCAGAACACTCCTGCCGGTTTGTGCGGCAACGAGGATTGCGGACAGATGTCCGCCTGGTATGTGTTCAGTGCGATGGGCTTTTATCCGGTAGACCCGGTTGGTGGAAAATATGAAATCGGTACCCCCCTATATCCGGAAATGAAGATGCACCTGCCCGGTGGAAAGACCTTTACGGTACTGGCGCCGGCGGTGAGCAAGGAAAATTGCTACATTCAATCTGTCAAACTCAACGGTAAGAACTATGACAAAAGTTATATTACGCATGAACAGATAATGGATGGAAGTGTTTTCGAATTTGAAATGGGGGATAAGCCAGGTCAGGCATGGTACAGTCCCCGATAACCGGCTAACATATGAATGAACATTTCGACTTGACATATAAATCCCTTTTCCGCAGGTATTATACCAACCTGCTGTTCTATGCCACACGCATTGTGGGGGAAGAAGATGCGGAAGATGTGGTACAGGATGTTTTCGTGGAGCTGTGGAAGCGGAAAGATACCATGAAGGTGGGAGAGCAGATTCAGGCTTTTCTGTATAGGGCGGTGTATACCCGTGCCTTGAACGTTCTGAAGCATCGGGACATTGTGAGTGGCTATGAGGCTGTCATGCTCGAAATCCATAAAAAGAGGGTTGAGTTCTATCAACCTGACAGCAATGATGTGGTGAAACGGATAGAGGATGCCGAACTCAGGAGGAAGCTGTCCGATGCCATCAATGAATTGCCGGACAAGTGCCGGATGGTATTCAAACTCAGCTATCTGCATGATATGAAAAATAAGGAGATAGCTGATACGATGGGAGTGTCATTGCGTACGGTGGAGGCTCACATGTACAAAGCTTTGAAGTTACTGCGCGATAAACTGGGGTATCTGAACCTGATGTTGGCTCTGTTTTTCATCGGGAAAGTAAGTGTTTTTGCGAGCAGCGTTGTTTTATTATCATAATGAAGGAAAGAATGAATAAGTTGAATGAGGAGATATTGGCCAAGTTCCTTATGGGTGAATGTACGGAAGATGAACTTCGTGAGGTGAACGCCTGGCTGGAAGGGTCGGGTGAGAATGCACGCGAATTGTTCAGGCTGGAGGAGATTTACCACTTGGGGAGACTGGGGGATACTTCGAATACACAAGACATAGAAAAGGCCGAAAAGCGATTGTTTAAAAGGCTGGAACAAGAGAAGACGAAACAATACAAGGTACGGAGGATGGTTGGGTGGATGCGGTATGCGGCCGTATTTGTGGGCTTCTTCCTTTTGGGAACTTTCGGCTATCTTTTTTATCAGACTTATAGCCAGCCGGAAACATTACTGGCTGTCACCACTCATGATAAGATTAAGGAACTGAAACTGCCGGATGGAACCAAAGTCTGGCTGAATAAAAACACTACCCTGAAATATCCACATGAGTTTGCAGGGAAGGGAAGAAAGGTTTATCTGGAAGGAGAAGGATATTTTGAGGTGATGAGGAATCTGGAAAAACCGTTTGTCGTACAGAGTGAGGCCATGCAGGTCAGAGTATTGGGAACTGTTTTCAACCTCAAGTCTGACAAGGCTAAGATGTCTGCAGTAGCTACCCTTTTGAAAGGCGAAGTAGAGGTGAAAGGTAATCATGGCGAGGGTATGATTATCCTTGCCCCCGGACAGAAAGCCGAGCTGAACGGAATGACTAGGCGTCTGGTGGTGAAGCAGGTGGATACGGGAATCGAAAACTGGCACAATAATGAGTTTGTCTTTGAGAAGGCTGACCTATACACCATTGCGCGTACATTGGAGAATTCGTATGGGGTGAGGGTAATTCTGGCACCGAACATAGATGTAAGCAAGACTTACTCGGGTACACTGAAGAAAAAAGAGAGTGTAGGGGCTGTGCTGAATCTGATAAAGAATGCCATTCCATTGGAGTATAAAATTGTGGGGAACAGTGTTTTCCTCTCCTCAACGAAGTAGGAAGGCTGCACAAATTCGAGATATGACGAGAAGAATTTATTTAATACTAACAACTTTCTAATATTATGCGAAAATTAATCCTATTGTTTTTTTTTGTGAGCAGTGCTTTATGGCTGCATGCCAAAGACTTTACCCGGTATGTCAGTCCTCTTGTCGGCACGCAGTCTACTTTCGAGCTTTCCACCGGTAATACCTATCCTGCGATCGCACGTCCCTGGGGTATGAACTTCTGGACTCCTCAGACGGGTAAGATGGGTGACGGCTGGCAATACGTCTATACAGCGAACAAGATCCGTGGTTTCAAGCAGACACACCAGCCCAGTCCTTGGATTAACGACTACGGGCAGTTCTCCATTATGCCGGTGGTTGGCAAACCCGAGTTTGATGAAGAGAAGCGTGCAAGCTGGTTCTCCCACAAGGGCGAAGTGGCACTTCCTCATTATTATAAGGTATATCTTGCCGAACACGATGTGGTTACCGAGTTCACCCCTACCGACCGTGCCGTATTGTTCCGTTTCACTTTCCCTGAAAATGATCATTCATACATTGTTGTCGATGCCTTTGACAAGGGCTCTTATGTGAAGATACTTCCGGAGCAGAATCGTATTATCGGTTATACTACCCGTAACAGCGGCGGTGTTCCCGAGAACTTCAAGAACTATTTCGTGATAGAGTTCGACAAGCCTTTTACTTATAAGGCTTCTGTAGCCGATGGCGTCTTGAGCGAGAATAAGGTTGAGCAGGAAGCCGGACATGCCGGTGCTGTTATCGGTTTCAAAACCCGTAAGGGTGAAGTGGTACATGCCCGTGTAGCCTCTTCTTTCATCGGTTTTGAGCAGGCTGACCGTAACTTGAAGGAGCTTGGCAATGACAATTTGGAAACATTGGTTCAGAAAGGTCAGGATGCCTGGAACAAGGTGCTGGGCCGTATTGATGTGGAAGGCGGAACCCTTGACCAGTACCGTACTTTCTACTCATGTTTGTATCGTTCCTTGTTGTTCCCGCGTGCATTCTATGAACTGGATGAGGCGGGAAATCCGATTCATTACAGTCCCTACAATGGGCAAGTGTTGCCCGGCTATATGTATACGGATACCGGTTTCTGGGACACTTTCCGCTGTCTTTTCCCATTCCTCAACCTGATGTATCCGTCGGTGAACAGGCAGATTCAGGAAGGCCTTGTCAACACCTATAAGGAAAGCGGTTTCTTTCCCGAATGGGCAAGTCCGGGTCACCGTGGCTGTATGATTGGCAACAACTCTGCTTCCGTGCTGGCAGATGCCTATCTAAAAGGCGTGAAGGTGGAGGACGTGCAGACACTGTACGAAGGTCTCATCAACGGTACAAAGAATGTCCATCCCGAGGTTTCTTCCACGGGTCGCCTCGGCTATGAGTATTACAACAAGCTTGGTTATGTTCCCTACGATGTGAAAATCAACGAGAACACTGCCCGTACTTTGGAGTATGCTTATAATGACTGGTGCATCTACCGCATGGCAAAAGAACTGAACCGTCCGAAGAAGGAGCAGAAACTCTTTGCGGAACGTGCCATGAACTATAGGAATGTATTTGATAAGGAAAGCAAGCTGATGCGTGGTCGTAATCAAGACGGCCAGTTCCAGTCTCCTTTCTCTCCTTTGAAGTGGGGTGACGCCTTTACTGAAGGTAACAGCTGGCACTATTCCTGGTCTGTATTCCACGACCCTCAAGGTCTGATAGACCTGATGGGTGGAAAAGAGTCTTTCGTAGAGATGCTTGACTCTGTATTTATTGTCCCGCCCTTGTTCGATGACAGCTACTACGGCCAGGTAATCCATGAAATCCGTGAGATGACAGTGATGAATATGGGTAACTATGCCCATGGCAACCAGCCCATCCAGCACATGATTTACCTTTATAACTACGCCGGGGAACCTTGGAAGGCCCAATATTGGCTTCGTCAGGTAATGAACCGCATGTATACTGCCGGTCCCGACGGTTATTGCGGTGACGAGGACAACGGTCAGACTTCCGCGTGGTATGTCTTCTCTGCACTTGGTTTCTATCCGGTTTGCCCTGGTACGGACGAGTATGTATTGGGCGCCCCTCTGTTCCGTAAGGCTACCCTCCATTTCGAGAACGGTAAGTCCCTGACAATTGACGCTCCGGATAACTCACCGGAGAACATGTATATCGAGTCTCTCAAGGTGAACGGCGTGGATTATTCCAGGAATTATCTGACGCATGGCGATTTGCTGAATGGCGGTACCTTGAGGTTTGATATGGGCAGCCAGCCTAATATGAAGAGAGGTACGCAGCCGGAAGATTATCCTTATTCTTTCTCGAATGAACTGAAGAAGTAAAGAATAGTAATAATATAGTAAGAAAAGGGTTGCCTCGAAAATAAGTTGATATATCATTTTGTTATTTACTATCTGTATTATAGGTGTTTTTCTTGAATCAGGTGGAAATAATTATTTACTTCGTTAGTAATATTGAGCAAAATGATATATCAACTTGTTTTCGGGGTAACTCTTTTTTTTAGGATTAATGATAAAAAAGATACTTTTTCAGTAAGTGTATTTTCATTGTCTGTTGTTTTATATAGGAATGCGAGAGAATGAATCTCTCGAAGTAATTTATTGTATAACCTATAAATTGTGTTTATGAAAGACAATTATGCTTTTCGGAGTTCGACGTTCATGCGGGCTTTATTAGTTTTGTTGTTCATGGCAGTTTCTATCCAGTGGGGCTTTGCCCAGTTAAACCTGAATGTGTCTCGCGGTACATTGGGGACAGTCATTGAACAAATCAAGTCTCAATCCAAGTATCAATTTTTTTATGACGACAAGCTGGCTGCGCTGTCAGTAGAAAACGTTAAAGTGAACAATGTATCCATTGAAGATGCTTTGAATGTTATTCTCAAGGGGAAGAACATTTCGTATAAAGTGGAGGACAACATCGTTTATCTTTCAGAAAAGACCGCTACTTCACAAGAAGGTAAGCAACAGGGGAAAGAGCGGACTATTACCGGAGTCGTATCAGATGATATGGGGCCTCTGATTGGTGTGAACGTATTGGTAAAAGGTACCAGCAATGGTTGTATTACAGACCTGGACGGTAACTTTACGTTGACCACTACAGAAGCGAATCCGGTACTTGTATTCTCTTATATCGGTTATAAGTCGCAGGAAATTTCGGCGACCGGTTCAGCTTCCATTAATGTACTGATGCAGAATGACACGCAGATGATTGAAGAAGTGGTGGTCACTGCCCTCGGTATCAAGCGATCGGAAAAGGCATTGTCCTACAATGTACAGCAGGTGAATACGGATGCCATTACTTCCAATAAAGACGCCAACTTTGTAAATTCATTGAGTGGCAAGGTAGCGGGTGTGAATATCAATGCTTCTTCATCCGGTGTGGGTGGCGTATCAAAGGTAGTGATGCGTGGTACGAAATCCATCATGCAGTCTTCCAATGCACTTTATGTTATTGACGGTGTGCCTATTTTCTCCGGACGTGGTACTGCCGGAGGTAAGGAGTTCGACTCTCAGGGTTCTTCAGAACCGATTGCCGACATCAACCCGGAAGACATCGAGTCTATGTCAGTCTTGACCGGTGCTGCCGCTGCCGCCTTGTATGGTTCGGAAGCTGCCAACGGTGCCATTGTCATTACTACAAAGAAAGGTAAAGAAGGTAAGGTGAGCCTTACTGTCAGCAGCAATACCGAATTCACCAATCCGTTTGTGATGCCGAGCTTCCAAAACCGTTACGGTACGGGAACCGGTGGTGTGATGAGTACTTCAGGAGCCATGAGCTGGGGAGCACCTTTGTCTGCTGCCAATAATTACAATTACAGCCCGAAAGATGATTATTTCCAGACGGGTATTATAGGTACGGAAAGTATTTCTTTGTCAACCGGTACAGAGAAAAATCAGACGTATGCATCGGCTGCTGCAGTAAACTCCAAGGGGATTGTTCCCAACAACAAATACAACCGTTACAACTTCACGGTACGTAACACCACTACTTTCCTGGACGACAAGATGACTCTGGACTTCGGTGCAAGCTATATTCTGCAGAATGACCAGAACATGACGAACCAGGGTACTTACAACAACCCGTTGGTGGGTGCTTATTTGTTCCCGCGCAGCAACGACTGGTCTGATATCAGCATGTATGAGCGCTATGACGCTGCCCGTAAGATTTATACGCAATACTGGCCGGTAGGTGACGAAGGTATGGTAATGCAGAATCCTTATTGGATTAACTACCGCAATCTGCGCCAGAACAAGAAGGACCGCTATATGCTGAATGCCGGTTTGAGCTATAAGATTCTGGACTGGCTGACTGTTTCAGGACGTGTACGTTTGGATAACTCCAACAATGATTATACAGAAAAGTTCTATGCTTCTACCAATACACAGCTCACCGAGAGCTCTTCACGAGGTCTTTATGGTATTACCAAGATGCAGGACAAACAGTTGTATGCAGACTTCCTGGTGAGTATCAACAAATATTTCGGTGAAGATTGGTCACTCCAGGCCAACGTTGGTGGTTCATTCTCCGATATACGTTCGGATGCAATGAAAACACGTGGTCCGATTGCTGATGGTGGCGATGCCTTCAGCGGCGAACCGGTAGGTTTGACCAACTACTTTGCCATCCAGAACCTGAGTGCCAGCAAGACACAGCGTTTGCAGGAAGGATGGCGTGAACAGACCCAGTCTCTCTTCGCTTCGGCTGAGCTTGGTTACAAGAACACTTACTTCTTGACGCTGACCGGACGTAACGACTGGCCTTCACAGCTGGCAGGTCCCAACTCCAACAGCAAATCATTCTTCTATCCTTCAGTCGGTGGTTCTGTTGTACTGTCTGAGCTAATGCCTAACTTGAACAAAGATTATCTTTCTTTTATAAAGGTTCGTGGTTCATGGGCATCTGTTGGTAGTGCTTTCTCCAGATATTTGGCTAATCCTCACTATGAATGGAATTCAAGTTCCGGCCAGTGGAGTATCACGACCCAATATCCGTTGTACAATTTGAAACCTGAACGTACCAATTCTTGGGAAATCGGTTTGAACATGCGTTTCCTCAAGAACTTTGAATTGGACGTGACATATTACAATGCCAAGACTATGAACCAGACATTCAACCCGCAGTTGCCTGTCAGCGGTTGGTCGGCTATGTATATCCAGACTGGTGCCGTACGTAACTCCGGTATTGAGTTGTCGCTGAATTACAAGAATACCTGGAAAGATTTTACATGGGATACCGGTATAACCTTCTCCAGTAACAAGAATAAAATCCTGACTTTGGCAGACAATGCCATCAATCCCGTTACCGGTGAGCTGTTCTCTTTGAGCACGTTGAATATGGGTGGCTTAGGTGATGCCCGCTTCTTGCTGAAAGAAGGTGGGAGCATGGGTGACCTTTACTCACTGCGAGATATGAAACGTGATGCCAATGGACAGATTTTTGTGGACCAAAATGGAACGGTTGCTACGGAAGCCATAACGGACCCGGATAAATACATCAAGTTGGGAAGCGTACTTCCTAAAGGTAATTTGGCTTGGCGTAATAACTTCATTTGGAAGAATTTCACAGCAGGTTTCTTGATTTCAGCCCGTTTGGGTGGTGTGGTTTACTCACGTACACAAGCTATGTTGGACTATTACGGTGTGTCCGAGGCTTCTGCCGATGCACGTGATTTAGGTTACGTGTTGGTGAATGGTAGAGATAAGGTAAACCCCGAAACATGGTACGGTGTAGTAGGTAGCGGCACGTCTGTTCCCCAATACTACACTTATTCTGCTACCAATGTTCGTCTGCAGGAAGTATCTTTGGGTTACACCATCCCCAGAAAGTTGTTGAATGATGTGTGCGATATCAAGGTTTCGTTGGTAGGCCGCAACTTGTGGATGATTTACAGCAAGGCTCCTTTCGATCCCGAAAGTGTAGCTTCTACCGATAACTTTTATCAGGGAATAGACTATTTCATGATGCCGGCTTTGCGTAACATCGGCTTTAGCTTGAGCTTTAAATTTTAATACCAAACGATATGAAAAAGAAAAATATTATAAATAAATTGATTGTTGCTCCGTTGGTTATGGGCTTTATGTCCTGTACCGGCAATTATATGGATATCAACTCCAATCCTTATCAACCGGGTGATTTGACTCCGGATGATTATGCACTGGGTTCTGCCATGAGTAACTTGGCAAGTACGGTTATCTCATCAGATGTCAATACGGCACAGTTTACTGATTGTTTGTTGGGTGGACCGTTGGGAGGTTATTTTGCCGATTCAAATGCCGGCTGGTCCAATACAATATCCAATTTTAATGCTACAAATGACTGGACGCGTGTGTTCTTGATAAGTGACCGTATCATTTCAACACTTTACGGTAACTTGAGCACAGTGAAACAAGTATCGGAGAATACCAATAATCCGGTTCCTTATGCCATTGCTCAAATCATAAAGGTTGCTGCCATGAGTCGCGTGACTGATGCGTATGGTCCTATTCCTTATTCTAAAATCGGTCAGGATGGCAAGATTACCATTCCTTATGATACGCAGGAAGAAGTATATAACGCATTCTTCAAGGAACTGGACGAATCCATCGAGGTGCTGACTGAAAACAGAAATGCGGCGTTGGTTGCTTCTGCAGATTTCGTGTACAGTGGTAATGTACAGAAGTGGGTGAAGTTTGCCAATTCATTGAAACTGCGTTTGGCTATCCGTATTGCCAATGTAAGCCCTGCTAAGGCTAAAGAAATGGCTGAAAGTGCAGTGAATCACGAGTTGGGTCTGATTGAAACAAATGCAGACAATGCTACATGGAAGTATTTCGGTACAATTAGCAATCCGTTGTTTGTGGCAGTACGTTACAATGAAGAAGCTTCAGGTGGTGATACCCATCCTGCTGCCGACATCATCTGCTACATGAACGGTTACAACGACAATCGTCGTGCCAGCTATTTTGAGGAATCAAAATGGCCTGGAGAGACTTATGTAGGATTACGTCGCGGTATCAACCTCAGTAAGATGAAAGAGTATTTCATCAATTATTCGCGTGTGAAGATTTCCTCTTCTGATCCCGTGCTTTGGATGAATGCGGCAGAAGTTGCCTTCTTGCGTGCTGAAGCCACTGCAATCTATGGTTTCAACATGAAAGGAACCGCTGCTGATTTTTATGAACAAGGTGTCCGTCTCTCTTTCGAACAGTGGGGAGCTACCGGTGTAGACAGCTATCTGGCTGATGAAAGCAGTGTACCTGCTCTTTACAAAGATCCCGCCGGTCTTAATACTTATGAAAAGAACCTTTCAGCCATTACTGTCAAGTGGAATGAAGGGGCATCCAAGGAAGAAAAACAGGAACGTATCATTACCCAGAAGTGGATTGCGAATTGGCCGTTAGGTAACGAAGCTTGGGCTGACTATCGCCGTACAGGCTATCCCAAACTGTTGCCTGCAACCAGTGAAGGTAACTTGAGTGGTGGAATTGTTGATAGCGAGAAAGGTGCACGCCGTATGCCTTATCCTTCTGAAGAATATACAAGTAATACTGAAAACGTGCAAGAGGCAGTAAACAGCTATCTGGGTGGACCGGACAACATGGCTACTGACGTATGGTGGGCACGCAAATAATAACAATAAATGCTGAATAATTATGAAATTATATAAGAAATCATTCAAAGGAATCGCGCTGGCAGCTTTTTCCGTATTGGCATTGTCTGCCTGCTCCGACTGGACGGATTCAGAGAGTATTAAACTGAAAGAACCCGGAATCGACGAACAGTCTCCCGAACTGTATGCCAAGTATCTGAAGAACTTGCAGGAATACAAGAATTCTGACCATAAGATTGTATACGGCTGGTTTGATAATAGTGAGAAAGTTCCTTTCAGCCGCGGGCAGCACATGTCGGATGTTCCCGACAGCCTGGACGTAATTATCGCAACTACTCCCGATTTGGCGGAATTCGAATTGGAAGATATTGCAAATGTACATGAGAAGGGAACGAAAGTATTCTATTCCATCAGCTATGACAATATCTTGAAGGAACATACCGACAAGGTGAAAGAAGGAACAGAAACATCTGCATTCTCGGCTTATCTGTCGGCTGAGCTGAACAGACTGATAGCTCTTGAAGCACCTTTCGACGGTATTGTAGCCGAGTATCGTGGTAGCAATCCTATCTACATGTCCGAAGCCGACAAGGCTGAAGCAAAGGCAAATCAGGATACTTTCTTCGGTGTGATATCCAACTGGAAGAGTGCCAATTCAGGTAAGCAACTGGTGTTCCAGGGGTATCCTGCCAACCTGATAGGCCAGTCTGTGCTCTCTTCTTGTGACCATATCATCTTGATTACAAATGATGCCACGGATGTTGCCCAACTGGGGATAGAAGCGCTTCAGGCCTTGATGGCAGACGGTGTTCCGGCTGACCGCTTCATTGTATCGGCATCTACCGTCTCTCTGGATACAACAGATAAGACTACCGGATATTACAATGCTTTGAGAGCTCTGTCGGAAGCTGCTTATTGGGTGACAGAACCGTCTGCAGAGTTTACAAAAGCTGGTCTGGCTATTGAGAACATGCAGAATGATTATTACAATGCTACCAATACCTATCAATACGTGAGAGAAGCTATCAATATTATGAATCCTGCTCCTAAAAAATAAAAGAATATCATGAAACTGAAAAGTATATATTTAGTATCGATGGCATTATTGGCAGGTGTATTTGCTGCTTGTAATGATAATGACGTTGAGAATTTCGATAATCAGGTGTATATCAACGGCTCGGCGATGACCAGTACTGTGTTGTTGAAAAACACTGTTTCCGATACGGAAGGTTCATTCCGGATTTCAATGGCCCGTCCTGAATCGCAGGATATAACTATTGCCTTGAAGGCGGACCCTTCACTGGTAGCTACTTATAACGCTACCTATTATGACACAGCCGAGGCTCTGCCGGAAAACTATTATACGGTAGAAACTCCGCAGGCTACCATTTTGGCCGGTGCTGTCATTTCAGACGACATCACTGTCAGCTTCAAGAACTTGACGGAGCTGGACCGTGAGAAGGTATATGTATTGCCGGTTACGGTAGACCAGGCAAGCATCGGAGTCTTGAAGAGCTCCGGTACCATGTACTACGTGCTGAAGGGTGCCGCATTGATTAATACGGTTCCTGATATTACCAAGAATCTGGTTTACGTAACTTGGACCAATCCAGATGTAGCCAATAATATGAATAAGCTGACGGCAGAAGCGTTGATTCGTGTAAGCAAGTTTGACAAGATGCTGACTTCCATTATGGGTATCGAAGGTAAGTTCCTGCTCCGCATCGGTGATGCCGGAATTCCTCAAAACCAGTTGCAGGTGGCTACAAGTAGCGGCAATGTGACCGATGAGAGTCTGGTTATTCCGACAAACGAATGGACACATATCGCTGTGACCTACGATGCGGATGCAAAAACAGTTATAATCTACATCAATGGTAAGAATATGCTGGAGACTACTTTGGACTGCGGAGTCGTGAACTGGGGCCAGACCATGACCGATGAAGGTAACGGATTCTGGATTGGCCATTCATACAATCGTGACCGTTGGTTGGAAGGTAATATCTCAGAGGTGCGTATCTGGAACAAGGTGTTGACATCAGCAGAAATCAATGCAAAGGACCACTTCTACCAGGTAGAGCCGGATGCTGACGGACTGGTTTCTTACTGGAAGTTCGATGAGGGTGCCGGTACTGCCATTCACGATTATAGCGGAAATGAGAACAATGCTACTGCAGTGGAGTCACTGACTTGGACTGCTGTGGAACTGCCCGCCAAATAATTTAGTTATACCTTAATTCAAATAAAAAGATATTGATTATGAAATATATGAATCATGTAAAATCAGGCTTGCTGGCAATGGCCTTTGCATGTGCAGGAATATGCTTTACCGGTTGTGAAGATGATGTTGTCATCAACACCGGCAACAGTGACAAGCTGGATACTGTGGATGGCGTGTATGGCTATGTAAAGTCTGCCGCCGGTGCACGTGAACTTACTCCGATTTCTGTTTTTGGCGACAAGGTTACTACCGGACATCTCTATTTTGAACTGAGCAAAGCTGCAGAGCAGGATGTTACTGTGACCTTCAAAGTGGACGAAGACGTTTTGGAGGCTTACAATAAGAAGAATGGAACAAGCTATAAAATGTATCCCGCCGATAAGCTGAGCCTGGCGAACGGTGGAACTGCCACTATCAAGGCGGGCGAACAGAAGTCGGCTTCTGTGGAACTGAATATCAATGCCGGAGGCACAATCGGACAGACTTATGCTGTTGCCGTTTCTGCATCTGCCAATAACGGTGTGGAAGTTTCTACAAACAATCAGGAATATATTTACTTGGTAAAGCCTTTGGCTGCTATTCCTGAGAGTATCAGTAAGGGTGATATACTTACACATTGCTTTGTGGAAGTAAATGACGAGAACATCTTGAATATGGGTGAATATACCATGAAGAGCAACGGAAAGCCTTTCTTTGATGTAGTCAGCATTTTTGCTGCCAACATCAATGTGGATAGCAAGACCGGTCGCGTACATGTTTTCTGCAATGACCAGGTTTCCTTCTTGCTGAGAAATGCGGATAAGTTCATCCGTCCTTTGCAGGCTAAGGGCATTAAGGTGGCTATGACTATTCTTGGCAACCATGACGAGGCTGGTATGGGTAACCTTTCGGAAGCTGCTGCCAAAGACTTTGCCAAGGAACTGAAAGCCTACTTGGATATTTATGGTTTGGATGGCATCGACTTTGATGATGAGTACACCAACTACAACAACTCCAATCCCGGTCCCGGCTTCGAAACACGCTCACGTGCCAACTTCGCGCGTTTGGTTTATGAGTGCCGCCAGGTATTTGGAGACAAGCTGATCGGTGTGTATGAATATGGTTCGCTCGACTCTCCAGACGGTGAGGTAGAGGGTATGAAGGTAGGTGACATTGTGGACTATATGACCTACGGTTACTACCAGAATCAGAATCCCGAGGGAGCCTTTGGCCGTGAAGAGTCTCATTTTGAGAACCTGCCCAAATCCAAGTATGCTCCGCTGCCTTGGAAGATTAATGATGAGTTGAACGGAGGTTGGAATGGATTTGACAAGAGCAAATTCCAAAAAGTGAAAGATGAAGGTTATGGCATTCAGATGTTCTACAATCCCAAACCGCTGATGTATCAGTATTATACGCTGCTTTCGGAAATAAGTAAAGTACTTTTTGATGATGAAGTGGAGTGGAGCGGTAAGTACTGGAACCGTACTGGTGAAGCTTATCAAGGAAAGATGATGGGCTATGAAGATTTGGTCGGTGAATGGAAAGTAACTTCCAGTAACTCCCTCTTTACCTATGTGGATGAAGAAGGCAATCCTCGCTGGTGGGATTGGAAAGGCAGTCAGGATTTTGAGAAGAATGTAATTATAGAGAAAGATGAAGAAGGTACCGGATATGTAGTTTACAACTGGGGTACTTTCCCCGAAATTACCGGTAAGTATCCGATGCATTGCGATTACTATAACGGTGCACTGCTCATCTATCCGCAAACCATTCATGAGGGCGATGCTGAAGACCCTGCTACCTACAAGATGCATTTCGGTACTTATAGTAATGCCTTCCAGTGGAAAGCATATCCTAAGTATGATAATTATTCCATGGATGGCGATATTGCTCCTAACGGTGATATGCGTATCTATGGTTTGGGCAACAGATGGGCTATCAACCCTTATAAGTATGTAGGCGGTGAGATTGAGAACGACATCTTCCCCGATGTTCCTTACTTCGTGAGTGAGAACTATACGATGAAGAAGGTACGCTGATGCCATGTTTTCCGTAAACTGAGGTTTCGGAAAAATGGATGCTTGAACCTTTTCATACATGAAACAAAGGAGGGCTTTGCTCAAAGTAATGGGGCGGCCCTCCTCAAGCATTCTCATATAACAAGATTCTATTATGAAGCTATACACTTACTTATACAATAAACAATATGAAGAAAAACATGAAATCTAGTTCCATACTGTTGGGCGGACTTTTTCTGCTGGGGGCGGTTTGCAGCTGTACCCAGACGGCACCGGACTATGCGTCTTACGTCAATCCGTTCATCGGTACGGGCGGACATGGGCATACCTATCCCGGAGCGGTAGTTCCCAACGGAATGATTCAGCCCAGCCCCGACACGCGTATCTACGAGTGGGATGCCTGCTCCGGATATTACTATGCAGATACTACTATCAACGGATTTTCACATACTCACGTCAGCGGTACGGGTTGTGCCGATTACGGGGATGTGTTGCTGATGCCCACTGTAGGGCGGCAGGATTACCACTCTATGGGCTCGAAGAGCCAGCAGATGGCGTACGCCTCTGCCTTTTCCCACGAGAATGAAACAGCCGAACCGGGATATTATTCCGTATTTTTGGACCGCTACGGGGTGAAAGCCGAACTGACCTCTACCAAACGTGCGGCGATTCATCGCTATACCTTCCCGAAAGCGGAAGATGCAGGCTTTATCCTCGACTTGGATTATAGCATTCAGCGCCAGAAGAATGAACAGATGGAGCTGGAAGTAATCAGCGATACTGAAATCCGTGGACGCAAGAAGACTGTATATTGGGCTTTCGACCAGTATATCAACTTCTACGCCAAGTTCTCCAAACCATTTACCTATACGCTGGTCACGGACTCCATGGCATTGGACGAAGGCGGTCCGCTTCTGCCTACAGCTAAAGCTTTACTGCAATTCCAGACGGAGCCCAATGAGGAGGTATTGGTAAAGGTAGGTGTGTCTGCCGTGGATATGGACGGTGCCCGCAAGAATGTGGAAGCCGAAATCTCCGGATGGGATTTTGACGGTGTGCGCCGTGCTGCCCGCCAGCAGTGGAACACTTATCTCTCCAAGATTGACATCGATACGAAGGACAACGACCAGCGTACCATGTTCTACACGGCACTTTACCACACGGGCATGCAGCCCAACTTATTTACCGATGCTGACGGACGTTACTTTGGTATGGACTTGAAGCCCCATCAAGGCAGGGTGGACGAGCCTGTCTACACCATTTTCTCTTTATGGGACACTTTCCGTGCCTATCATCCGCTGATGACGATTATCGATCCAGAACTGAACGAGGCCTTCATCCGTTCGCTCATCCAGAAGTCCCGCGAGGGCGGCGTCCTGCCTATGTGGGAACTGGCCGGAAACTATACGGGTACCATGATTGGTTATCATGCAGCTTCCCTCATAGCGGATTCGTATGTAAAGGGATACCGTAACTTCGACGTGCAGGAGGCCTATAAGGCTTGCCTCCGTACGGCAGAATACGATACGACGGGCATTATCACGCATCCTTTGGTTGTGCCGCATCTGATGCCGCAGGCCAAGTACTGGAAGAACAAGATTGGCTACGTGCCTTGCGACAAAGACAATGAGTCCGTGGCAAAAGCGCTGGAGTATGCTTACGATGACTGGTGCATCTCTGTACTGGCAGGTGCCTTGGACGACGAAGTCAACCGCGACAAGTATGCTGCCTTTGCCGAGGGATATAAAGTTTATTTCGATCCGAGTACCCGTTTCATGCGTGGACTGGACAGTGAGGGCAACTGGCGTACGCCTTTCAACCCCCGCGCATCCAATCACCGTAACGATGACTATTGCGAAGGTACGGCATGGCAGTGGACTTGGTTCGTTCCCCACGATGTAGACGGATTGGTAGAACTGATGGGAGGACGCGACGCTTTCATCGGCAAGTTGGATTCTCTGTTCACTGCCGATTCCAAGCTGGAAGGTGAATCGACTTCGGTGGATATTTCCGGTCTGATAGGCCAGTATGCTCACGGCAATGAGCCGAGCCATCACATTGCCCATCTCTACAACTACGTAGGCCAGCCCTGGCGTACGCAGGAGATTGTGGATGAGGTGCTGCATACGCTTTACTTCAACAACCCCGACGGACTTTCGGGCAATGAAGACTGCGGACAGATGTCTGCATGGTACATTCTGAATGCGATGGGCTTCTATCAGGTATGCCCCGGCAAGTCGGTATATTCCATCGGACGCCCGCTGTTCAACGAGGCGACCGTTCATCTGAAAGACGGCAAGTCGTTCAAGGTGATAGCCCACAACAATAGCCGCGATAACAAGTATGTGCAGAGCATTGTGCTGAACGGCAATAAGCTGGAGACTCCATTCTTCACGCATCAGGATATAGTGGACGGCGGTACACTGGAACTGACTATGGGCAGCGAACCGCTGAAGCCGGAAGAGTAAATGGATTATTATGCTCACAAGATTCCCTGATGAGCAATACCTTTAATAAGGTGGAGTCCTACCGGGAAATGAATAGCAGCAGCAACGGCATGTATTCTTTTAGCTCGTTGCGCAGAAATTCCAATGTTTTTTGTTTATAGCGGTTGACTGACTTCACACTAAGGTTCAGCTCTTCCGCTATTTCTGTATGCGTTTTTCCCTTGAAGAAGCTCTCGATGAAGACAATGCGGTAGCTCTCGGGAAGCTTGTTCAGGGTACCGTACAGCATCCGGTACATTTCGTCTAAGGTATATACACTGTCCGGTTCCGTTTCGTAGACAGGGGTTTTCTTTTTGACGACTTCCGCATAATTCCATTCATATTCCTGATGCTTCAGGTAGTTCAGGCAATTGTTCCTCACGCACATCTTGAGGTAACCCAATATCGTTTTCGGGTCTATCTCGAAGTTGTCCATGTTGTTCCATAGGGAGGCGAATACTTCGGAAACAATGTCTTCGCGAGTCTCTTTATTGTCAACAAAACGCTTGGCATACAAGCAGAAGGGGGCATAGTACTCCTCGTAGAGCTGCTTGAATACTTGTTTCTTGCTTTGTTCATTAAGAGATAGTTTCATAATATATCTACAGTATTTCGAAGGCAAATATACAATAAGAAAGTCAAATAAAAGGTTCTTTTTGAAATTTAAAAGAACAAAGCTGTGGCAATAGGCAAGTAGTATTTTGTTATTAAGGACCCAATTGAAAAAACTTTGTTTTAGCTGTCCCTTTTTGATTTCCCGATTGTATTATCTATGTAATTGCAATTATAAATAGGTTATAAGGTTTAGAGATTATGGAAAAATTAGATTCGGATTTATTGTTTCGGAAAGCACAAGCATTGGGAGATGATATCCGGGAAATGGAATCAATTGATGTGGCCAAAGCTTTTGAACGGACACAGCAGTTGATAAGGAAAAAGCGGGGTAGGCAGATGTATGATAGCTTGATGCGCTATGCCGCATTCTTGACGTTACCTTTGCTGATGATTTCGCTGACGTTGGGCTACTTATATTTCAGTGGACCGGAAGCGGTAGACTGCTACGCCGAAGTCACGGCTGCCAAAGGTTCGGTCATCCGTTATGAGCTTCCTGACCATTCGGTGGCGTGGCTCAATGCGGGAAGTACCTTGCGTTATCCCATAGTTTTCAGGAAAGACAATCGGAGCGTGGAACTGAAAGGGGAAGCGTATTTTGAAGTGCAGGCCGACAAGAAACGTCCTTTTTATGTGAACACACTGGATGGATTGAGTGTATATGTATACGGAACGAAGTTCAACGTGGCTGCCTACGAGGATGAAGAACTTATTGGTACGGTGTTGGAGAAAGGTAAGGTAAATGTGGTAACCCCCAATCAGGAGACAATGGAATTGTTACCCGGAGAGCAGTTGCTTTACAATCGGAACAGTCGGAAATGGATTAAAAATAAAGTGGATGTCTACGAGAAGGTGGCTTGGAAAGACGGAAAGCTGATTTTCAGGAATGCGACGTTGGAAGAGATATTCAAAAGGCTTTCAAGGCATTTCAATGTGGATATTGAGTTTGACAATAGGTTGGGAAAGGAATACAAGTACCGGGCGACTTTCCACAAAGAGACCTTGCAGCAGATTTTGGATTATCTGGCAAAGTCGGCAGCCTTGAAGTGGAGGGTGGAAGATGCTGCGCAGCAGGCAGACGATACCCTTACGAAGGCTAGGATTATAGTAAACTTATATTAGTAACCCTTAAAACCATAAAGAGCCTATGATATAGTATAAGAAGAGCAAAAACAAAAAAGGAAGAAAACTGTCCCCACAGCTTTCTTCCCTACTCATTAAAAAACTCACGGATTTTGGTTTAGCAGACAAGAAGCCGTGAATCAAACCTTAGTTCATTTAGTAATAAACTTTAGTTAACCGCAAATGTATGAAAAATAATCATTCATTTAGTGCAGTATGCCTTAAATATACCTTAAAATTAAAACTTCCTTTACCTATGAGGATAAGTCTAATACTACTTTTTGCTGTTGTATTACAGCTTCCTGCCAGTAACGGGTACGCCCAGCGGACGCGAGGCTCCTTTTCTATGTCGAGTGTTTCCATAGAAAATGTATTGAATAAGATAGAGGAGAACTCCGACTATGTGTTCCTCTATAATAACAAGACGATTCAGGCAGACCGCATTGTTTCGGTAAACAGCCGGTCGGGAAAGATAACAGAGATCCTGGATGACATGTTTCGTGGAACAAATGTCACTTATACATTGGTAGACAATCAGATAATCTTGTCCACGAAACAGATAAAGCAACAAGAACCCAAAATCAAGGTGGACGGCGTGGTCAAGGATGCTACCGGCGAACCGCTGATTGGCGTCAACGTGAAGGTGAAGAATACCATTGCCGGTACCATTACTGATTTGGACGGCAAGTTCAACTTGGCGGTAAACAAGGGGGACGTTCTCGAAATCTCTTATGTGGGATATACTACTAAGGAAATCAAGATAATAGACGATCGAATCCTGAATGTGCTGTTGGAAGAAGATTCGCAGAAGCTGAACGAGGTAGTGGTCACTGCCCTGGGTATCAAGCGTGCCGAGAAAGCGTTGAGCTACAACGTGCAGCAGGTGAAACAAGACGAGCTGGTCCGTGTGAAGGATGCTAACTTCGTGAACTCGCTGAGCGGAAAGATTGCCGGTGTAAGCATCAACAAGAGTGCTAGCGGCGTGGGAGGAGCTACCCGCGTGGTGATGCGTGGAGCCAAGTCCATCGAGGGCGACAACAATGCACTCTACGTGGTGGACGGTATCCCTTTGTTCAACACCAATATGGGGAATACGGACAGCGGTATCATGGGTGAGGGCAAGGCCGGAACGGAAGGTATTGCTGACTTCAACCCCGAAGACATCGAAAGCCTCTCCGTGTTGAGCGGCCCTTCGGCAGCCGCCTTGTACGGTAGCAGCGCCGCCAACGGGGTGATTCTGATTACTACCAAAAAGGGCAAGGAAGGAAAACTTTCCGTCCAGTTCTCTTCTTCCACGGAGTTTAGCAAAGCCTACATGACACCGGAGTTCCAGAGCACCTACGGCAATAAAAAGGACATGTACGAAAGCTGGGGAGAAAAGCTGGCTACCCCTTCTGCCTACGATCCGAAGGACGACTTCTTCAATACCGGAACCAACTTCATCAACTCGTTGACATTGACCACGGGCACCAAGCAGAACCAGACGTTCGCGTCCGTATCATCCACCAACTCGGCCGGTATTGTGCCCAATAACTCTTACGACCGTCTGAACTTCACTATCCGCAACACTGCCACCTTCTTCAAGGATAAACTGCAACTCGACCTGGGCGCGTCGTATGTGAAGCAGAAAGACCGCAACATGGTGTCGCAAGGACAGTACTGGAATCCGGTGATGGCTGCCTACCTCTTCCCGCGGGGAGAAAACTTTGAAGACATCAAGACTTTTGAGCGTTATGATGACAGCCGTAAGTTTCCCGTACAATACTGGCCGGTGTCCGAACCTACCTACGCTTCGCAGAACCCTTACTGGACTGCCTACCGCAATGTGGCTACCAACGAGAAGAGCCGCTACATGTTCAACGTGGGGCTGACCTACAAGATTACCGACTGGCTGAACGCCGCCGCACGCTTCCGCATGGACGATACGCATGTGCTCTTCGAACGCAAGATTTACGCCACTTCCGACCAGAAGTTTGCCGAGGGAAAGAAAGGACATTATGGCTACAGCAACTATAACGACCGCCAAGAATACGCCGACTTCATGCTGAATGTCAACAAGCATATCCGGGACTTCAGCATTGCTGCTAACTTGGGCTGGAGCTATTCTAACTATTGGCTATTGGAGAGAGGATATAAAGGAACATTGAGCCTGGTACCCAATAAATTCGTGGCAGTCAACATCGACCCGGCCAATGGACGTGTCTCCGAAAAGGGCGGTGATAGCCGCGTGCGCAACCATGCCGTCTTTGCCAATGTGGAATTAGGCTGGAAGAGTATGCTTTACTTGACGCTGACCGGACGTAACGACTGGAACTCCCGTCTGGTGAACACCGACGAAGAGTCCTTCTTCTATCCTTCCGTAGGTTTGTCGGCCATCATTTCCGAAATGGTAGATTTGCCCCGGTTCATTTCTTACTTGAAGGTACGTGGTTCCTTTACCGAAGTGGGCGCTCCAATTTCCCGTTCCGGTCTGACTCCCGGTACGGTGACAACTCCCATTGACGGCGGTACGGTGAAGCCTACCTATATCTATCCGTTTACCGACTTCAAGGCAGAGCGTACCCGTTCGTATGAATTCGGTTTAAGTTTGCGTTTGTGGAACAAGTTGAGTGCAGAAGTCACTTACTACCATTCCAATACCAAGAACCAGACTTTCTTGGGTAACTTGCCTGAATTTACCGGTTACAAGCAGATTTACTTGCAGGCCGGTAATGTGGAGAACCGCGGATGGGAAGCCTCTTTGGGTTACAATGACAAGCTGAAGAACGGACTGGCATTCTCCTCCACATTGACATTTTCGCGTAACGTCAACAGAATTAAAGAAATGGTGGATGGTTACCATACTGATTTGTTGGACGATCCCATCCAGATTTCTGAAGTTGTGAAAGATGGCGGACGTATCATTTTGAGGAAAGGTGGCAGCATTCACGACATTTACGCCAATACCTTCTTGAAGAAAGATCATCAGGGTTATGTAGAGATAAAGAGTGACGGTACGTTTGAACTGGATAATAGCGGTAAGCCCGTCTATTTGGGCAAGACTTCCCCCGACTTCAATATGGGATGGAACAACTCCTTGTCGTACAAAGGACTCGGACTCAGCTTCCTGCTCAACGGACGTTTCGGAGGTGTGGTTACCTCCTCTACCGAAGCATTGCTCGACCGTTTCGGCGTGTCGAAGCGTTCGGCCGAGGCACGTGACAATGGCGGTGCATTATTGCCGGGACAGGGCAGGGTAGATGCAAAGACCTACTACCAGATGATTGGTACAGGAGGTTACGAGACCTCCGGCTACTATGTCTACAGCGCTACCAACATCCGTTTGCAGGAGTTGACACTCAGCTACACCATGCCCAACCGCTGGTTTGGCAACGTACTGAAGGACGTGACGGTTTCCTTCATTGCCAACAATCCCTGGATGTTGTACTGCGAGGCTCCGTTCGACCCCGAACTGACTCCCTCTACCGCCACCTACGGACAAGGCAACGATTACTTTATGCAGCCAAGTGTGCGTAGCTTTGGCTTTGGTATTAAATTCAAATTATAACAGACCGACTTTTAATATGAAAAAGATAAATCAATATAAGCTTTTAGCGGGAATATATGCCCTAGCATTGTTGGCATCCTGCGATTACGAGGAAATCAATACCAATTGGGCTGAAATGAACGAGAAGGAAGAAGCCATGGACGGTGTTGCCGTCGGAGGATTGGTGACAACGATGGAGCAGACCGTCTTCCCGGTAGGGACACAAGCCGACGATACGGACATCATCAACATGTACCAGACCGACTATCATCTGTCTGCCGACTGCTGGAGTGGATTCTTCTCACAAAACAACTCTTGGAACGGTGGTAACAACAATACCAGTTATTATTTGATTGACGGATGGATTAAGGGTACTTATGCACGTTCTTATACCAATGCACTCGACCCGTGGAAAAAATTGAAAGCCGCTTCTGAAAAGAACGACACTCCCGAAGTCTTTGCCTTGGCACAAGTATTGAAGATTTCGGCTTGGCACAAGGCGTTGGAGAGTTTCGGGCCGATGCCTTATTCACATGCAGCCGATGCTACGATGAACATTCCTTTCGACTTGGAGAAGGACATATATGCTGCCATGTTCAAAGACTTGGCCGATGCTGTGGAGGTTTTGACCAAGAAAGCGGATGCTGGGGTGACCATTATGGAAGATTATGATGCGGTTTATGCGGGTGACTCTAGGAAATGGGTGAAGTATGCCAATTCGCTGATGCTTCGTCTGGCGATGCGCGTACGTTTTGCCGATACCGAACTGGCAAAGCGGTATGCGGCTTTGGCCGTGAAACACTCCATCGGAGTGATGACCTCCAAAGACGAAGAGGCGCAGATGAGTTCGGGTGCGGGCATCACTTTCCGCAACAACATCGAGTGGTTGGCCGAGCAGTACAATGAATCGCGCATGGGGTCGTCCATGTTCTCTTACCTGATGGGTTACGAAGACCCACGTCTGAGCGCTTACTTCAAACCGGTGGATGACAAATGTACTTTGGGACAGTTGGCATTCGATGGCAAGAAATATCAAGCCATTCCTGCCGGGCATCTTTACGGGCAGAACGATGTCTATACGACATTCTCAAAGCCGAATATCAAAGGTGACACTCCGACCTATTGGATGCGTGCTTCCGAAGTCTATTTCTTACGTGCTGAAGCTGCTTTGGTGTGGGGAGGTGAATTCGGTAATGCCGACGAACTCTACAAGCAAGGTATTGGGATGTCGTTCCAGGAAAACGGGGTGACAGCTTCGGTCGATGATTACATGAACTCCGGCAATGTACCAATCAAGCATGAGTTCGGTGGTTCTTACTCTTGCAGTTTTTCCGCCCCTCGTGCCGTTACAGTCAAGTTTGAAGGCAGCCGGGAAGAAAAATTGGAGAAGATTATTATCCAGAAGTGGCTTGCGCTCTTTCCCAACGGTCAAGAGGCTTGGACGGAGTGGAGAAGAACTGGCTATCCCGACTTGAATCCGGTGATGGCAAACAGAGGTTCGTTCCAAGGAGCCACCATTGAAAAAGGAGTGCGCCGAATGATTTATCCGACCAGTTTCCATCAGACAACGGAGGACGAGGCCAACTATCAGGCCATCCTGAAGTTGCTCAATAATGGGAAGGGTGGTGAAGACAAATCTTCTACCCGTCTGTGGTGGGATTGCAAGTGATAAACGATGTCTTACGTTAGAAATAAGAAAAATATGAAAAAATTGAAGAAACTATTATATATTGTTCCGTTGCTTGGTTTGATGGCTACTGCCTGCACGGATATTGAGAGCATTGAGATAGATCATATCGGTGGTAACAATACCAAAGATGACGTGGAGAGCGAAGCGTACTATGCCGACTTGCGCGCGTATAAAGAAACCGCCAAGAATTATGGCCGCCCCGTTGCGTTCGGCTGGTTTTCCAACTGGGCGCCGACGGGAGCCATGCGGAGGGGGTATCTCACTTCTGTGCCCGATAGTATGGATATCATATCTATGTGGAGCGGTGCCCCAGGACGTTATGAAATCACTGAGGCGCAGAAGAAAGACAAGGAGTTTGTGCAAAAAGTGAAAGGCATCAGGTTATTGGAAGTCTGCCTGCTTTCACACTTGGGCAAAGGGCGCACCCCTACTTCGGTATACGATGAAGTGGAAAAAAAAGCCATAGAAGAGGGTTGGAGCGAAGCTAAGCTGACAGAAGAAAGAAAGTTTGCTCGCTGGGACTTCTGGGGGTTTACTTCGCATGACTTGAACAACAAGGAAGAGCTGGAACGGGCTCTTTCCAAATTTGCCAAAGCCATCTGTGACTCGTTGGTGACCGGCGAGTGGGACGGATATGATATCGACTGGGAACCGGGTAACGGTTTCAATGATTCCGACGGTACTATCGGCAGCCGTAACATCGGTTTCGTGGTGAAAGAGTTGGGCAAATACATCGGTCCTAAGAGCGACCCGGAGAACAAAGGGCATAAACTGCTATGCATCGACGGGCATATCAATGATTTCTTGCCTGAGATAGAAGATTATGTGGATTACTGGATAACTCAGGCGTATGGGCATGCTTCTCCTTATTTGCATTCGCCTGGCAATATCAATGAGAAACTCATTGTCACGGAGAACTTCGAATCGTTTGCTTCCAATGGAGGGCAATTGTTGAAACAGGCCGCCTGGATGCCGGAAGAAGGGTATAAAGGCGGTGTGGGAGCTTATCGCTTTGATAATGACTATGACAATGCACCCGATTATAAATGGATGCGTCAAGCCATACAGATTAATCAGCGTGTGTTCAACGAATGGAAAGAAAGCAAAGGAAAAAATAAGTAGTGAATCAAATTTTAGAATATGAAAGATATGAATAAATATTTGTTGAAATATATGGTGTTTTGCTTCATAGCCATGCTGTCGGTCAGTTGCAATGATAGCGAAAGTGATTTGCTGGAACCTAAGGTCTATTTTGAAGAAAGGGAGTACCGGATAGAGGTGGAAGAGGGCGAAGCGATGACCCATGAGTTGCGGGCACGTGTGTCATCCTTGTGTGCTTCGCAGGTAGAGGTGTCTTATGAAGTGGCCGATACTTCTGTAATTGAGGCTTATAACAAAAAGTATGGAACGGAATATGAGATGTTCGATGCTACTGCCGTAGATTTGGGAAATGCTGTTGCCACTGTTCCTTCCGGAGAGGTGTATGCCGGATCGGTATCGGTGAAATTTTCTAAGTTGGATAAGGTGGAAGAAGGTAAGTCTTATCTGCTTCCGGTGCGTGTACGGTCTGCTTCTCTACCGGTTTCCCAAGGGGGAGATGTGGTTTATTTTATCCTCCACAAGCCCGTGCGGATTATGAAGGTGGCTCGTGTGTATAACAATTATGTGAGGATACCTTTGCTTCCCGGTACCCAATTCACATCCGTTACTTACGAAGCATTGATTTATATTGATTTCTTTGGAAACAACAATACTGTTATGGGATGCGAGGGAACTCTGATTTTCCGTATCGGTGATGCACCTTTGCTGGAGAAAGACCATTTGCAGATTGCAGGCAAATCGGAATACAGCGTTTCTCAGGCTTTGGGAACCGGGAAATGGTATCACGTGGCGTTCACTTACAATCAGCCTACCGGCAAGACTGCCATCTTCATCAATGGAGAAAAAGCTTCCGAAGCGGTTTGGGATATTCCGAGCTTCGATTTCGGTAAGGGCGACTTCTTTATCGGTAAGGTGGCCGGATTCATGTGGGGCGAACGTCCGTTCTATGGTCGCATGAGCGAAGTCAGACTTTGGAATGTGTCGCGCACGGAGAGTCAAATCAAGGAAAACATGATTACGGTTGACCCGAAATCGGAAGGCCTTGCTGCTTATTATAAGTTGAACGGAACCGACCAGTTCCAAGACGGAGAGACGTGGAAAGTGAAAGATGCTTCCGGTCATGGAATGGACGGATTGGTGAATGGAGGCGATAAAGCCCTCGGCATCGTGGAATTGGATGAACCGATAACTATTAAATAGCAGGATTCCGGTTTGGATATGAATGCAAGTTCTTGCAACTACCAATTACAAGAACTTGCATTCTTTCTTTTACCGACATGTCTTTATTCTTTATCCTTCTATTCTGCTAATTAAAATTAAAAAATAATCTGCAGTATTAGTGTTTTTGCCGAGTGAATTGTTTTATTAACCAATAAAAGGCAAAAGAATGTGTCTCAATAAACTTAAATTTAGGATGAAAAACATGAAATCTATTGCATGGCAAGCCGGATGTCTCTTGTGGTTGGGCATGGCGGTATGCAACTGTACTCCGGCTTCTTCAGGGGAAGACTATGCATCTTACGTAAATCCGTTTATCGGTACGGGGGGGCACGGACATACCTATCCGGGCGCAGTGGTACCCAACGGGATGATTCAGCCGAGCCCCGACACGCGCATCTTTCAGTGGGATGCTTGTTCCGGTTATTACTATGCCGATTCCACCATTAACGGATTCTCGCACACGCACCTCAGTGGAACGGGTTGCGGTGATTATGGCGATGTGCTGCTGATGCCCACCGTGGGCCGTCAGGACTATCATGCGATGGGGAAGAAGAGCCAGCAAATGGCATACGCCTCGCCTTTCTCGCACGGGCGGGAGAAGGCAGAACCGGGATATTATTCCGTATTCCTCAACCGTTATGGCGTACAAGCCGAGTTGACCTCTACCAAGCGCGCCGCCATTCATCGCTACACGTTTCCCAAGTCTGGGAAAGCAGGATTTATCCTTGACCTTGACTACAGCCTCCAGCGTCAGAAGAATGAAGAGATGAAGCTGGAAGTCATCAGTGATACAGAAATCCGCGGACATAAGAAAACCGTTTACTGGGCTTTCGATCAATACATAAACTTCTATGCCAAGTTCTCCAAACCGTTTACTTATACAATGGTGACCGATTCCATGGCATTGGATGAAGGGGAACCGCTGCTGCCCACCGCCAAGGTGCTATTGCAATTCCAGACGGAGAAGGATGAGCAGGTGATGGTGAAGGTGGGTGTTTCAGCTGTGGATATGGACGGTGCCCGCCGGAATGTGGAAGCGGAGATACCCGGATGGGATTTTGACGGAGTGCGTCGGGCAGCCCGCCAATCATGGAATGAATACCTTGCCAAGATAGATATCGAGACGGAGGATGAAGACCAGCGTACCATGTTCTATACGGCGCTTTATCATACGGGTATGCAGCCCAATCTGTTTACCGATGCCGACGGGCGTTATTTTGGCATGGATTTGAAAGTGCATCAGGGTAGCGTGGAAGAGCCCGTCTATACCATTTTCTCTTTGTGGGACACGTTCCGTGCCTACCACCCGTTGATGACGATTATCAATCCGGATTTGAACCAAGCCTTCATCCGCTCGCTCATCCAGAAGGAGCGCGAAGGCGGTGTATTTCCCATGTGGGAATTGGCGGGCAACTATACGGGCACGATGATAGGCTATCATGCTGCCTCCCTTGTGGCAGATGCCTATATGAAGGGCTATCGCGACTTTGATGTACAGAAGGCATACCGCGCTTGCCTGCGTGTGGCGGAGTATGACACTACTGGTATTATCACCCATCCTTTGGTATTGCCTCATTTGATGCCGCAGGCCAAATATTGGAAGAACAAGGTCGGTTACGTGCCTTGCGACAAGGATAATGAAGCAGTAGCTAAGGCCTTGGAGTATGCCTACGATGACTGGTGCATCTCTGTGCTGGCCGGTGAGTTGGGCGACACGCTGAACCAACGGAAGTATGCTGATTTCAGCAAGGGCTATCAGAACTATTTCGATCCAGTTACCCGTTTTATGCGTGGACTGGATAGCAAAGGCAATTGGCGTACGCCGTTCAATCCCCGCTCTTCCAACCATCGCAGTGATGACTATTGTGAGGGGACTGCCTGGCAATGGACCTGGTTTGTTCCTCACGATGTGGAGGGACTGGTGGAACTGATGGGAGGCCGTGAAGCTTTTATCGGTAAGTTGGACTCGCTGTTCGTGGCCGATTCTTCACTGGAAGGTGAACTAGTGTCTGCCGACATTTCCGGCCTGATAGGGCAGTATGCCCATGGTAATGAGCCGAGTCACCATATCATTCACTTCTACAACTATGTGGGCCAACCCTGGCGCACGCAGGAGTTGGTGGACGAGGTACTGCAGACGCTTTATTTCAACAATCCGAACGGGCTTTCGGGTAATGAAGACTGTGGGCAGATGTCGGCATGGTATGTACTGAATGCCATGGGCTTCTACCAAGTTTGCCCAGGCCGTCCGCTCTATTCCATCGGTCGCCCGTTGTTCGACAAGGCGACAGTGAACCTTAAGGATGGAAAGAAATTCACGGTGGTGGCCACGGACAACAGTCGTACGAACAAGTATGTTCAGAAGATGTTGTTGAACGGCGAGGAATTGGTACGCCCGTTCTTTACGCATCAGGACATAACGGACGGTGGCACTTTGGAGTTGATAATGGGCGACAAGCCGGTAAAGACAAACAATTGATAACGTGCGATTAGTTATGAATCACAATAATTACCGTAACCCGGTTTCCTGGGTGCCTTCCGTTTATTTTGCCATGGGGCTGCCTTTCATTGCAGTCAACCTGGTCTCTACGTTCATGTTTAAGGATTTGGGCATATCCGACACGCAGATTGCCTTCTGGACTTCTATCATCATGATGCCCTGGACGTTGAAGTTCCTTTGGAGTCCGTTCCTGGAGATGTACCGCACAAAGAAGTTCTTTGTGGTTATCACCCAGTTGTTGAGCGGATTGCTGTTCGGACTGGTGGCTTTTTCGTTGAAGTTCGATTACTTTTTTGCCATTAGTATTTCGACAATGGCAGTCATCGCTTTCAGCGGAGCCACGCACGATATAGCCTGCGATGGCGTGTATATGGCGGAACTGTCACCTGCCGACCAAGCCAAGTACATCGGTGTGCAGGGGGCTTTCTACAACATCGCCAAATTGGTGGCGAACGGCGGACTGGTGGCGATGGCGGGTATGCTGGCCCAGAGTTTCGGGGCGATGGAAGGCCGTTCTATGCAGGAGAACATGTCTGCTTATAAGGAAGCGTGGATGATTATCTTTATCGTCATTGCCGTGTTGCTGTTGCTGTTGGGGGGGTATCATTCACGGATGTTGCCGTGCACGCAGAAGCGGCAGGACGCCAAGCGTTCGGGCGCGGAGGTGATGCGGGAACTGTGGGCGGTGATAAGGAATTTCTTCACAAAGCGCCACATCTTCTATTACATTTGCTTCATTATCCTCTACCGCTTTGCTGAAGGGCTTGTGATGAAGATTGCACCGCTCTTCTTGCGCTCCTCGCGTGAGGTGGGGGGATTGGGGCTTTCGCTTACTGAAATCGGTACGTTGAACGGTGTCTTCGGTTCAGCGGCTTTTGTGCTGGGATCCTTGTTGGCAGGCATCTACGTGTCGAAGCGCGGGCTGAAGAAGACGCTGTTTTCGCTCTGCATCGTGTTCAACTTTCCGTTCGTGGCCTACACGCTACTCGCCATTTATCAACCGGAGAACCTTTATCTGATAGGTGCGGGCATCGTGGCGGAGTATTTCGGTTACGGCTTCGGCTTCGTGGGGCTGACGTTGTTCATGATGCAGCAGATTGCTCCCGGCAAGCATCAGATGTCACACTACGCCTTTGCTTCCGGCATCATGAATTTGGGAGTGATGCTTCCGGGGATGATGAGTGGTTTCTTTAGTGATTTGTTGGGGTACGAGAAGTTCTTCACTTACGTGCTGTTGGCCGCCGTACCGTCGTTGCTGATAACATACTTCATTCCCTTTACGCATGACGATGAGGTGAAGTAAGCTTTGCAGCATGAATGAGACTTGTTGCATAAAAAACTATTGAATAAAAGAATATAATCTGTGCCCATCTGTGTAATCTGTGGTGCAAAGATAAAAATCCAAAATATTATGAACAATAAATTTACTTCAATCCCTTGGGAAGAGCGTCCGGCAGATTGTGCGGACGTGATGTGGCGTTATTCGCAGAATCCCGTTATCGGACGTTACCATATTCCGACGTCCAACAGTATCTTCAATAGTGCAGTGGTGCCTTTTGGCGACGGATTTGCCGGTGTGTTCCGTTGTGACAACCGGGCGGTGCAGATGAATATTTTTGCCGGTTTCAGCAAGGACGGCATCCACTGGGAAATAGAGCATGAGCCAATCAAGTTCAAGGCCGGGAATACGGACATGATAGAGTCCGAATATAAATACGACCCGCGCGTGACATGGATTGAGGATCGCTACTGGATTACGTGGTGCAACGGCTACTACGGTCCCACCATCGGTATCGGCTATACTTTCGATTTCAAGGAGTTCTTCCAGTGCGAGAATGCTTTCTTGCCTTTCAATCGCAACGGTGTATTGTTGCCTCAGAGGTTCGATGGCAAATATGCACTCTTGAGCCGTCCCAGCGACAGTGGCCATACACCTTTTGGCGACATCTACATCAGCTTCAGCCCCGACATGAAGTTTTGGGGCAAACACCGCCATGTGATGGCTCCCACACCTTTCCCCGAAAGTGCCTGGCAATGCACCAAGATAGGGGCGGGTTCGGTACCGTTCCTCACGGACGAAGGTTGGCTGATGTTCTATCACGGCGTGATAACCACTTGCAACGGTTTCCGTTACTCCATGGGGGCGGCTATTCTGGATAAGGACAATCCTGCCAAGTTGCTCTACCGCACCCGTGAGTATCTGCTTGCGCCTGCTGCTCCATACGAACTGGCAGGCGATGTACCCAATGTGGTGTTCCCTTGCGCAGCATTGCAGGATGGAGAACGTGTAGCTGTATACTACGGTGCAGCCGATACGGTAGTGGGGCTTGCCTTTGGCTATATCCACGAGATTCTGGAGTTCACGAAGCGCACAAGTATTTTGTAAGCACCAAGCAGTTGGCAGGCGCTTGGTATTGCTGAAAAAAAACGTCTGCCGTAACTGTCTTATACTTAGTGAAATATCACTGCAAAGATACTGCATGCTTTTTGCAGTGATACTGCAGAGCCGTTGCAGCGCCACTGCAAAGCTGATGCAGCGTTACTGCAAAGCTGTTGCAGCGCTACTGCAAAGTAGTTTGCAGTGTCACTGCAGACCGTTTGCAGTAACGCTGCAGAGTGCATGCAATGACACCGGCATGGGTAGCGTGCTCACTAACTAATAAAGAACAAATCCCTACTATATTATGAAACGACTGATTACTTTCTGTATCATCTCCTTTGGAATGCTCACGGCATCTATGGCTGCGGAGAAGCAACCGACGGACTATGTGAATCCTTTTATTGGTACCACCAACTTCGGCACTACAAATCCGGGAGCCGTCTGTCCCAATGGAATGATGTCCGTAGTGCCCTTCAACGTGATGGGCTCGGAGGACAACAAATACGATAAAGATGCCCGCTGGTGGTCCACTCCCTATGAGTATCACAATTGTTTCTTCACCGGATATTCGCATGTCAATTTGAGCGGTGTGGGCTGTCCGGAATTGGGTTCTTTGCTGCTGATGCCCACTACGGGAGAGTTGTCCGTGGATTATAAGGAGTATGGAAGCCGCTATAAGGACGAGCAGGCATCCCCCGGATATTACAGCAACTTCCTGACCCGCTACAATGTGAAGACGGAAGTGACGGCAACTCCCCGCACGGGTGTGGCGCGTTTCACCTTTCCTGCTGGGCAAAGCCATGTACTGCTGAATCTGGGCGAAGGTCTGACCAATGAATCGGGAGCTTTTCTGCGTCGGACGGGTGAGTGCGAGTTTGAAGGTATGAAGCTGCTGGGTACTTTCTGCTATAATCCGCAGGCCGTTTTCCCCATCTACTTTGTGATGCGTGTCAACAAGCAGCCTGCTGCTTCGGGCTACTGGAAGAAGCAACGCCCCATGACCGGTGTGGAGGCCGAATGGGATCCCGATAACGGACGCTACAAACTTTACACCGGCTACGGGAAAGAGCTGGCAGGAGATGACATCGGCGCTTACCTTACATTCCATACTGAAGAGGGCGAGCAAGTGGAAGTACAGATGGGAGTCTCTTTTGTGAGTATAGAGAATGCCCGGCTCAATTTGGATATCGAGCAGCAGGGAAAGAACTTCAGCCAAGTGCTGGAGGAAGCCCGTCGTTGCTGGAACGATGACCTCTCGCGCATCCTTGTGGAAGGAGGTACGGAGGAACAGAAAATCGTTTTTTATACGGCACTCTATCATACGCTGATACATCCCAATATCCTGCAGGATGTGAACGGGGAATATCCCGCTATGGAGAGTGATAAGATTTTGACTACCCAAGGCGACCGTTATACCGTCTTTTCTTTGTGGGACACTTACCGCAATGTGCACCAGCTTCTTACGCTGGTATATCCCGAACGGCAATTGCAGATGGTGCGCTCCATGCTCGACATGTACCGCGAACACGGCTGGCTTCCCAAATGGGAACTCTACGGACGTGAGACGCTGACCATGGAAGGTGACCCTTCCATTCCCGTCATCGTCGACACCTGGCTGAAAGGTCTGCGCGACTTTGATATAGAACTGGCCTACGAAGCCATGCGCAAGGGAGCCACCCTGCCGGGAGCGGAGAATCTGCTCCGACCGGACAATGACGACTACGTGTCATTGGGATATGTGCCCCTGCGGGAGCAGTATGACAATTCCGTTTCACATGCCCTGGAATACTATATTGCCGACAATGCTTTGTCGCGCATAGCCGCTGCGCTTGGCAAGAAGGAGGATGCCCGTCTGTTCCACGAACGTTCGCTGGGCTACAAGCATTATTACTGTAAGGAGTACGGTACTTTCCGTCCTATCCTGCCTAACGGTGAATTCTATGCTTTTTTCGACCCGAGGCAGGGAGAGAACTTTGAGCCGAACCCCGGATTTCACGAAGGTTGTGCCTGGAACTATACTTTCTATGTTCCCCACGATGTGAAAGGGCTTGCCCGGCTCATGGGTGGAAAGAAGCCGTTCGTAGACAAGCTTCAGCGTGTGTTCGACGAAGGACTGTACGACCCTGCCAACGAACCGGACATTGCATACGCCCATCTTTTTTCTTATTTCAAGGGTGAGGAGTGGCGCACGCAGAAAGAGCTGCACCGCCTTTTGCAGAAGTATTTCAAGAATGCCCCCGACGGAATTCCCGGCAATGATGATACCGGAACGATGTCTGCTTGGGCTATCTTCAATATGATGGGCTTTTATCCGGATTGTCCCGGAGAACCGGCTTATACGCTGTCTACTCCGGTATTTGATAAGGTGACCATAAAGCTCGACCCTAAGTATTGGGGACGCGACCAACTGGTGATAGAGACGGAACGCCCGTCGGCAGAGTCGCTTTATATCCGTGAAATGGAACTGGGAGGAAAAAAACTGTCCCGATATCGTATCACTCATGAAGAACTGGTGCAGAGTGGAAAACTGCGATTTAGTCTTCGATAGGTATTGTGAGTCAGGATAGCATCGGTGATGGTTTAGGTTGCCCGTCGTTGACAGAGTTCATGTCAGTGGCGGGCTTTTTTATGCAGGTTGGCTTCCGGCAGGCTGATAGGGTATTTCGAACCAGAATTCGGAACCTTTCCCCGGAATAGAGCTGACGCCCACTTTTCCGTTCATTTTCTCGGCAATCATGGTGCAGATGGAGAGTCCGAGACCCGTGCCTTGTTTAAAACTGTTTAGCTTGACAAAGCGTTCGAATACATCCTTTTGCTTTTCAGGAGGAATGCCGCAACCGGTATCACGGACAAAGAAGCGAATCCTGTCTTCTTGCGGCAGGTGATAACCAATGTCGATGAAACCTTCTTCCGTATGCTGACAGATAATTGTTCAGTACTTGTCTTACCCGTTTGGGGACTGTGTGAATAATACAGTAATCCGCACCGGGCAGGAGACGTATACTGACTTCGGACGGAAGTTTCAGTTTTGCCATCGTCTGCATTTCATCAAGCGTCTTGTTTACATCCATATCTCCTTCTGTGAATTCGAGAATGCCGGCTTCGATGCGTGACAGGTCGAGAATATCATTAATCAGTTGCAGCAGCAGTTGGGTGTTTTCTTCGATGATATGTATGTATTCCTTTGTATCTTCGTCTTGTATATAATCGGAAAGTATGGAGGAGAATCCGACGATGGCGTTTAGCGGAGTACGTATCTCGTGGCTCATGTTGGCGAGAAAAGCCGATTTCAGGCGGTTGGCTTCTTCTGCTTTCTCTTTGGCTGCCAGCAGTTCGGTGATGTCCAGTGCAGAACTGACAATCCACCTCTCTTTTCCTTTGTTGTAGGACACCAGCGTTTTGTGAAACGACAGAATATACTCTCTGCCTTTGGGATTGACAAAGTGTTTGATGTAGGACTGGGGAATTTCCGACTCTTCAACTTCTTTGTCTGTCTCTTGGATGAAATTATCTTGCATTAGGGGTTTGAACTCCTCTTCATAGTGTCCCACAATATCCTCAGCGGGGACTTCCATCATCTCTGCCGCTTTTTTGTTCCATATCAGGTAACGTCCTTCATCGTTTTTATCTTTTACTGTAGTGGCGATGGGGAGGTTCTCCAGAATACTTTCAAGGAAGAAACGGTATTTTTCGTTTTCCCGGCGTTGGACTTCATCTTCCGTAATGTCGCGTATGAAGGCTATGACATAATTTCTGTTGAGGTAGACCATGCGCACTGCGATATATAGTTTCTCACCACTTTCTATTCTTATCTTTAGGGTCAGGCTGTCCGAAGTGCGGGTATTCAGTACGCGTAACAGCGACGTCATGTATTTCCGGCATTCATCGGCGTCTGTCACTAAATTATTGATATTTAGAACTCCCGGATTCAGGAACGGAAGTCTGTTTGCCTTTTCGGTAGGTGTATTAAGTAGTTTTACGACAATACCTTGTCTGTTCAGCAGATATACTGGAATGTCTATTGCCCGGATAATCTGTCTGTTCAGACTTTTGTATTTATGATTTATCCAGTATAGAAAGCTTGCAGATGTAACGGCAATTAACAGAAATAACTGTACTTCTCCAAATAATGTAAGATGCATACGCGGTGTCTTTCATTTCGTCTGTCCCCATTGACGAAGGTTATTATATAAAAAGCGCGAGGACTGTTATTGTCTATCTGCATTCGAGGCTCTGGAAAATGCCCACACCGTTAATAGACAACAGCCCCCATGCCTAAGTATATAATAACATAGACGTGAAGAAACTGTTGCTATTATCCTGCGGTGTTTAAGAGAATTTTCCAGATTCCGAATAGCAGGGATAATAACTTTCGCTTCTTGCGTTCTTATCGAATCGAGTCAAAAGTGACGTTATCACTATAACAGCCAAGACTTTGGTGCAAAAGTAGTATATTTTTCGGGATGTACGGTATGATGAGGACAATAAAGTGTATATGCAAACAAAGCGTGATGGTATTTGACCGTCACGCTTTGTATAGTCTGCCATTAAAAGTTGTTGTTAGAGAGAATTGTTAGAGGATTTATTTCATGGCTTCTATGGTATATCCTTGTTGTTTCAGAAGGTTCAACACTCCATTGTCTCCGGGCAGGTGTCCGGCACCGACTACGAAAAGGGTGGGGGCTTCCGTCATGATGGCAGGCATCTTTTCAACCCATGCCTTGTTGCGGTTATCCAGCATGGCTTCCATCTCACCGGGCAGCGGGTCGCATGAATTGCCGTCGCGCTCTTCCATCAGTTGCAACATGGCGTCCAGGTCTTGCTTTTCATAAGCGGTAATCAGGCGTTTGCTTTGGTCGATACCTTTCTCAATGTCGCTGATGGCGCAGTAGAGGAGGCTTGCCTGGCGTTGCAGCGTCTGGCTGTTGAACAGAATGTCTATTTGTGACTGGGCTGTTTCCAGACCGCCAATTTTCTTGCCTTGCTGTGCGGCCTGCTGCTGGAAGTAAGTGTCAAGCTGTTCTTGCGGGTTGAAGCCCGGAGTGTGTTTCATGTAGAGCAGGACGACAAGCTGCTGGTTGATGGCAGCCGGTTTCAGTTGTGCCAGCATGGCAATGTCCACCATCATGTTTTCCTTGATGGCTTTGCCTACTTCTTCGTATTGTTCGGGAGTAAAGAGGCTTTGCAGCGTGGTGTCTTTGGGCATCATCATCTGCTGTTGCATGCTTTGCATGAAGGCGGGAGTCGCCATTTCGCTCATCACAACTTCCCCGTAGACTTGGGCGGTTTCGCTCATGGCCTGCGGCATGGCGGCAATGCTGTCCTTTATACTGAGTGGAGAGAGGTGATAAGTACCGAAAATATAGGATGGTTTCTCTAATCCTTTACCGGATACTTTCCATAAAAGTTGTGCATTGGCGCTCAGCGCAATGCTGATGAATAAGAGGATGCCTAAAAGTTTCTTCATTGTTTTCTTCTTTTAATAGTTTCTGGACTATCAGTCGGGACAGAGTAAAGAAAATCACAAGAAGGGAAAAATTAGTATTATTTTATTCTTCCTCCGCAGAGCCAGTGTTGGGTGTAATATTTTTCCCGGAGGTTGCTGACTATGACTCCCTGGCTGGTGCTGGCATGTATAAACTTGCCGTCCTTGAGGTAGATGCCTACGTGTGCCACTTTTTTGCGGGAAGCACGGCTGGTGAAGAACACCAAATCTCCCTCACGCAAGTTGCGGCGGGAGATTTTACTGCTCTCTTTCAGTTGCCCGTCTGTGCTTCTCGACAGACGGGTGTGGTAAACTTTCTTATACAGTTGCGATACCAGTCCGGAGCAGTCCGTTCCACGTTTGCTGTCGCCACCTGCGCGATAGGGGGTGCCTATCCATTCGGAGGCATGGATGTATAGCTTGTGGTTGTCCTGCAGTTCAATATCCACTCCCAAACGGACGGATGCCTGCGCCAGGGCTTTGTAGTCCAGGCGTGGCGCGGAAGTATGGCAGGAACTTAAGCCTATCAATATGATGGTAAGAGCTACTATATAAGAAAGATATTTTTTCATGCTTCCGAATTTTTTTCTTCTACCGTTTTATCTTCTTTTTCCGTTATTTCTTCTACGGCTGCTTCTACTACCGTTTCTTCTACCACGGCTTCTTCCTCCACACCGACGTTGAAGTAAGCTTCCAATTCCTGCTCGGCAGAGTTGTTCTCATTTCGTATATCGCGGATAATAACACCGTTTTCTAACAATGCAATACGTGGACAAACGTCCACTGTGTGATTCAGGTTATGGCTGGAAATGATGACGGTGGCTCCGTGCTCTTCATTGTATCTTTTCAGCAAGTGTTTGATTACAGACTGTGAACTGGGGTCAAGGAAGTTGAACGGTTCATCCAGAATCAACAGTTGCGGGTGATGTAGCATAGCGGAGATGATGCCGATTTTCTGCTTGTTTCCGGCAGAATAGTTGCGTATGAATTTTTTCTGCCCCATCACTTCGCCGTTCATGAAGCGTTCGAAGGGAAGCAGGCGTTCGTCTACCTCCTCTTTCTTCAGACCGTACATCTTACCGATGAAGTAGAAGTATTCTTCGGGGGTGAGGTAGTCTATCAGGAAACCGTCGTCTATAAAGGCTCCCGTGAAGTTCTTCCAGTCCTCGCTTTTGCTGACGTCAATGTCATTGATGGTTACATTGCCCCGGTCTGCCTGCAGTAAGTCAAGAATAAGCCGGAAGAGGGTGGTCTTGCCTGCACCGTTGTTGCCTACCAGTCCCAGCATATCGCCTTGCCCGATGGTGTAGTTCTCTATATCTACGGCTTTTTTTGTGCCGAAATTCTTTTGTAAATTGTTGATGCGTATCATGTTAGTGATTGATGTTTAATGATTTCTATTTCTGTCTACTGTCCCTGAAGCCTTCCATATTCTTGTAGCGGCGTTTCATGAGTCGGTGATATACATTCATCAGCCAGAATTTGGAAGTGGCGATGAATGCCACGCCGATGCCGATAAGTATCCAGGGGGTGACCTCTTTGCCAAAGATGGCATTCAGTGCAAAAAGCAGCAGTAAAGGTATGCCGAAAGCACCTCCTGAAATCAGATTCTGCAGACCGGTGCCTATATTCTGCCGGCTGGTCATCTTTGAATTCAGGTCGGTAGTCTTGTTGTTGTAGACTGCCAGTTGGAACAGACAGCAGTATACGGCTCCCGGAATGAATATCAGCCATGCAATGCAACCGAGTACGGATACCTTCCCGGTAACCATACCGGGAATCATCAGAATCGTAGGAATGAGCAATGCAATGCTGTACAGTATGTATTTGGCACGCAGCAGCGAGTAGATAGATTCCTTGCGGCTCATCAGTCCGTCAATGTAATTGCCTTCGTAACCCATCAGTGTGCTGAGGAACATGATGCCGAAGATAATGTAATTATAAAGGACGAAGAAATCTCTCAGACCTCCGTCATACACATCGGAAAAGCTAATGATACTACTGAACATTATCACTACACCGGTGATGGAATAGAGCGAACGCTTACAAATCTTGTTGCGTAGCAATAACTTGAGTTCCAGTCTCATGTATTCGCCTATTTCGCCGTAGCGGTCGAGGAATTTGTATTCGGATACATGTTTTATCCGTGTATCTTCCACTTTGTTCAGTTCATTGTAGATGAGTTTCTGCATCAGGGTGCGGTTGATGAACCACATGAGGGCGATGGCAGCCAGTACACCGATGAATGACAGTATATTGCCGGTAATGAACCCTTCTCCCAGATTGACAAAACAGTCGAAAAGCGGACTGTTGTCCGGAATGAATAGTGCGGCGGCAATGCCGCCATATACTACTACCGGTAATGCCAGCCACCAGATGCGCTCACCCATCAGTGTGCGGCACAACAAGAACCAGTAGTTATTGAATACCATCAGCAGCCAGATGCCAATGCAATAGGTCAGCACACCACTGATTCCATAGAATTTGGTGACGGTGATGATGGAAAACGGAACAAACAGAAACAGCCAGAACAGATTGAAGCCATCCAGTCCGGAACGGATCAGCAGGAAGTCTATAAGACGATTCCGTTTGATGGGAAGCAGCAGGTAGGGCTTCACTTCCTGGGTGGGTGTTTTTTGGAAAGGCAGGCGTATCAGGAAATCCAGCACAAGGACAAATATCAATCCGGAGTTCATTACGTGATAGGCTTCTGTGGCACCACCGTCAAAGGCGAATGCAAAGGTCGTACCGAAGAATATCAAGTAACCGGCCCAGAAGACGAACATGAAGTACATCCAGAATTTTCCGAATTTACTTTTTTCGTACATAGGATTTCGTTTTTCTGCCAGTTTTCCGTGCTTGCGCAAATCTAAGAAAAGACTCATAGTATTTGTATATATAGAGTTTGTATAAAAAAAGCTGCGCTGCCTTTCATCGAACAACGCAGCCTTCTGTGTGTATGGCTCTCTTATTCTTTGTCAGGAGTTTCAGAACTGATCATTGATACCTCAATCTCATTCTTCTGCTTGAACAAGTCGTCGGTGAACTTTTGGATGTCCTTCACGGTGATGCTGTTGACAATCTGTTCGTAATCCTTTATCGGATTCATACCGGTGAACAGGTATTCGTCAATGCTTCCCAGCCAGTAGCTGTTTTCCTTCAGGTCTTCGGCGTGTTTTTTCAGCATGAACTCTTTCACTTTATTCAGGTCTCCTTCCGACGGACCTGCTTTGGCGATGTTGTCGAGTTCTGTAAAGATAATCTGCATCAACTTTTCTCTTTTTGCCGGAGCGGTTTCGAATATAATTTGCAGAAGGGCCTTTTCTTTCGGATATTTGCTTAACTGGCCACCTACATATACACCGTAAGTGCCACCTTCGTCTTCACGTACCTTGGCTGTATAAACCAAGTCAAGAATCTGGCTGGTCATATCCAGCAGGATGTCATTTTTCAGGTCGTACTTGCAGTCACCGTTCAGCAGGACAAAATTTGACGCTTTAGCAGTTTCCTGCTTCCTTACGAACTCATTCTTATAAACTCCCTGGCGCATGTCGACTTTATTGTCCTTGAATGTTTCCTTGCGGTTGATGGCAGGCAGTGAACCCAGGTACTCGGCGATGAGTGGTTTCATTTCCTCCACATTCACATTTCCTACAAAGATAAAGGTAAAATCGCTGGCATCTTTGTAGCGGTCTTGATACATGGACAGAATCTTGTCATAATCCATCTTGTCAATCATGTCCGCCTTTATTCTGGCTCTTCTGGGATGGTGCATGTAAATACCGGCCGAGACAGAGTCACTGAACGCCACCTGGGGATTCATTTCCATATTCTGCAAAGCAGCTTTGTTGCGGTTCTTGTAGGATGCGAAGGCATCGTCGTCACGGCGTGGAGCGGTGAACGTCAAGTAAGTGAGCTGCATCATTGTTTCGAAGTCTTTCGGTGAACAGCTGCCATTGACGGTTTCTGTCTTGTCACCGATACCATAGCTGACGGAAGCTTTCTTGCCGGCCAGAACTTTTTCCAGGTCTACGGCACTGAAATTACCCAGACCACCGACACTCACTGCATCCAGTCCGTTGATGTTGATGATTTCCGAGTCGGGGAACAGGGAACTACCGCCTAGGCTGACTCCCTTCATGCGGATTTCGTCTGCCTTGAAATCTGTCTTCTTGATAATGACCTTGACTCCGTTGGAGAGTGTCAGCGTTGTAGTGCCGAATGTATCATCTGTCTGCTCGGATACAATCTTTCCGCCTTTCGGGGCTTCGGCCATCAAAGGTTCATCCGACACCTTGTCTACGTAGGCAGTCAGTTTTTCAGCTTTAATATCTTTCAGAATCTTCTTGATTGCATCTTCTGTCGGCATTTTCAATCCTTCCTTATCCGGACCGAGAATTGCGACTACCTGGTTACTGTCTGTCACGAGGGCTTGCATCATCTGGTTCAGTGCGGCAACCGGAATGGCGGGAGCTATCTGATTGATGATGGCGTATTCGTTTTCGATGCCCGGAATCGGTTCGTTATCGAGGAAATGACGGACATATTCATCCACGTACTCTTCATTCTTGCGTTTGTCACGCTCGTTATAAGCAGATTCCAGTTGGCGCAGATATTCGGCACGGGCACGGTTGTATTCCGTTTCCGTAAAGCCGAATTGGCGGGCGCGTTCTGTTTCGCGCAGGAGAGTGGCTATTCCATTTTCTATGGCATCTTCCTTGCAGACAACGACACCGGTGAAGGCATCTTTGGTTTTGGCAACAAAGAAATCATCGTCATAAGTGGCGGCATATATATAAGGAGGATTGGCGGTCTGTACCAATTCGTTCAGACGCGCATTCAGCATATTGTTGATGAGCGTGGTTGCATAATTCTGTACCAGATAGCCCATGTCGCCTTTCTGCTCGTCAGGAGTGGCTTCGTGCTTGTTGAAGATGAGGGCTTGTACATTGGACTGTTCCTTGTCCTGATAAACCAATACAATAGGCTCCTTGTTGTCGTTTACCGGATAGTACTCGCGTTTGGCAGCATTGGGCTGGGCGGGAATATCAGAAAACATTTTCTTGATTTGGGCTTCGATGGCGTCCACATCTATATCGCCAACTACCACAATACCCTGAAGGTCCGGACGGTACCACTTTTCATAGTAGTCTCTCAAAGTTTGCGGTTTGAAGTTCATAACGACCTCCATCGTTCCGATAGGGAAACAAGTGGCATACTTCGTTCCTTCGAACATGACTGGAAGCATCTTCTCCTGGAAGCGTTGTATGGCGCTCATACGGGTGCGCCATTCTTCGTTGATGACTCCGCGTTCCTTGTCTATTTCCTTCGGGTCCAGGGTCAAATCGTTACTCCAGTCGTGCAGAATCAGCAGGCAGGAGTCGATGGCTCCCGGAGTAGTGACCGGCACATTGGAAATGTTGTATACGGTTTCGTCTACGGAAGTATAGGCGTTCAAGTTCTCACCGAATTTCACCCCGATACGCTCCAGGTATTGCTTCAGTGCATCACCGGGGAAGTGGGTCGTTCCATTGAAACACATGTGTTCCAGGAAGTGGGCAAGGCCGCGCTGGTCGGCTTCTTCCTGAATGGAGCCTACCTTTTGGGCAATGTAAAAGTCGGCCCGGTTTGCAGGCTGGCTGTTCTTGCGGATATAATAGGTCAATCCGTTGTCCAACTTTCCGATACGGACATTTTTGTCGACCGGGATAGGCGGCATTTGCTGTGCAAATACCTGCTGAAAATTGCAGCAAAGAATTAACGCTACAATCCATAAACCACGTAATAGATGTTTCATATTATTATGAATTTAAATTGTTCTTGAACTATCTGTCGGACAGCCCTTGGATAAATCACAACTTCTGTTGTTTTTTTCGGATTCCATTCCGGATAAATGGAATTTATCTGACTGCTTCCCGGATGCGGACCAATTTGGTCAGCAGGTCTTCCAGCAGGTCGAGTTTCAGCATGTTGGCGCCGTCACTCTTGGCTACGGCGGGATTTTCGTGGGTTTCGATGAACAGTCCGTCTACACCTACGGCAACACCGGCTTTGGCTACGGTCTCGATAAGTTGCGGCATACCTCCCGTGACGCCACTGGTCTGGTTGGGCTGTTGCAGGGAGTGGGTTACATCCAGGATGACGGGGAAACCGAAGGTCTGCATTTCGGGGATGCCGCGATAGTCGATGACTAAATCCTGATAACCGAAAGTAGTTCCGCGTTCTGTCAGCATGACGTTCCTATTGCCTGCTTCCACTACTTTATCAGCCGCAAAGCGCATGGCAAGCGGAGAGAGGAACTGCCCTTTCTTGATGTTGATGGTTTTTCCGGTTTTGGCGGCGGCTACAAGCAGGTCTGTCTGCCGGCAGAGGAAGGCGGGAATTTGCAGAATATCCACATATTCGGCAGCCATGGTGGCTTCTTCGGCGGCATGAATGTCGGTCACGGTAGGTACTCCGAAAGTGTCGTGTACCTTTTGCAGTATCTTCAGCGCCTTTTCGTCACCGATACCCATAAAGGAATCCAGACGCGAACGGTTGGCTTTACGGTACGACCCTTTGAATACGTATGGGATTTGCAGTTTTTCTGTGATGGTCACGATACGTTCGGCAATGCGCATTGCCATTTCTTCTCCTTCGATGACACATGGACCTGCCAGTAGGAAGAAGTTTCCGGCAGGATTATTCTTTAATTCAATCATAGGTTGTTACTGATTAAGTATTTTCAATTGGGTATAATCAATGTTATTGCTTCATGCAGTACGCTGATGTCCAGTGGAAAATGACGGTCGAGAATACGTCCGTCCAAATCGACAGAGGCATTTTGCGCACGCAGCACTTTTACTTTTTGCGTACGGTAGGGCATCACTACCTTATGGTTCAGAATCCGCCCTTGGATAAGCATCCACAATCCCGACCATAGTTGCAGCAATTCGGGACGGTAAATGACGGAAACATCCAGCCAGCCATTATAGGGCACTGCACTAGGCGCTTGTCCGTATCCCCACGCACTGCCTATGCAGACAGTCATGATGCGTCCGCGTATATGCTCGCCGTTTATCTTGAGATGCATGCGGTACAGCTTCCGTTCGAAGATAATGGATAGCAGTGCCATGAAGTAAGAGAGGAACTTCACTCCCCAGAAACGCTTGCACTGGTCGGTGATTTTCACGATACGGGCTCCCAGGCCTATGTTGATGGCATTGAGAAAGTAGCGTGTCAGATGCTTTTCACCGTCGTAATAATAGCAGGTACCCACGTCTATTTTCCGGCGGCGGTTGTTGATAATGCAATCCACCGCTTTCTTGTAATCCGAACTCATTTCCCAATAGTCGGCAAAGTCATTTCCTATACCATTGGGGATGATGCCGATGGCTATATTCTCCTTGTCCGGTGCATTGGAAAGCATGATGCCGTTAATGACGTCATTCAGTGCGCCGTCACCGCCTACTACAACAATGGTGCGGTAGCCGTTGTTGGCGAGGATGCCTGCCAGACGCTCTACCGAACCGAACCCTTCGGACTGCACATAGTCGTAAGGCACACCTTTGCTGTCCATGTATTCTTTGATTTCTTTCCACCGTTTCTGCACTTTCCGTGTTCCGGCTTTGGGGTTGTATATCACTCCCAACTTTTCGGGTTCTGCACTCATGATTCTATTTACAATTTGACTATTTACTATTTACGATTTAAATCACCCGGTCACTTTATCATTTCATCATCCTTCCAACTTCTTCTTTACAAAAGCTATCTTTTCTTCCATCGGCCACCGGGCATTCATCCAATGGATGGTAAATCCACGCCGTTCCATACGGCGGAACCAGGTCATCTGGCGTTTGGCAAACTGGTGGATGGCTGTTTCCAGTTGCGTGAACATCTCTTCATAGGTCAACTTGCCGATGACATAAAGTGTCAGATACTTGTATTCCAGTCCGTAATAGATGAGGTCATCCGGTTGGATGCCTTGCTCTATCAGACGTCGCACTTCGTCTATCATTCCTTCTTCCAGGCGCTGGTGCAGGCGGCGGGTGATTTTCTCCCGACGCAATTCCCGGTCGATGTCCACACCTATGATGAGACTGTTCATCTGGGGGAAGGAACGTTCGTCTACTGGGGTATGGGCATAATACTCTTCGATTTCGATGGCTCGTATGGCACGTTTGGCTGTGTCCACGTCCGTGGTATTGTGCAGGCTTTTGTAACCTTTCAGTATGTCGGTCAGTTCTTCCAGCGATTTGTCCGCCAGACGGGTGCGCAACTCGGGATTCTCGGGTACGGGCAGCAGACGGTAGCCTTTCAGTACTGATTCGAGATACATTCCGGTTCCTCCACATACAACGGGCAGGCAACCTTTTTGTTTAATAGTCTCGTAAGCATTCAAGAAATCACGCTGATACTCGAAAACATTGTACTTATAGCCCGGGGCGGCTATGTCGATGAGGTGATGGGGAATCTGTTTCCCGTCGACGGTATAGTCAGCAAGGTCTTTGCCGGTGCCCAGGTCCATCCCCCGGTAGATTTGCCGTGAATCGGCACTGATGATTTCCGTATGGAGTTCGGCGGCCAAGGCGGCTGCAAATGGAGTCTTTCCTGAAGCGGTAGGCCCTAATATGGCGATTAAATCATAGTCTGGCATATATAAGTTCTTGTTAATCTCACTACAAAGATAGTGCAAACCGAATGCAGAATAAAATGAACTCGTTCATTTTTTATGCTGAGGTGCAGCTTATCTTCGTGTTAGTGCAAAGATAATGCAAACTGGGAGTATAATGGAAAGAACTTGCTCATTTTTTTACGTGATGCTATACCTTCTTTTCTACTTTGAAGCAGAAAAAGTGAAAAAGGACGTGAAAACGAGCATTAATCTTATTAAAATGTGTTATGAAACATGCTTTTTTTCTTGGAAAGTTTGTCAATGTCCCAAAAGTCCGTACATTTGCAATGTGTTTTTCATAGTATTAGATTTAAGGTTAACAAAGGTTGGAGTACAGCGGTACTCCTTTTTTTATGCCCTAAACTGAACTTTGGCACTTTTTTTCTATATTTTTGCACTATATATTGAATGAACAAACATATTCACCTCTTATGAAGCTCTGTATATAGCTACGCTCAACGAATAGCCCTGCTTGATAAAGCTATTCAGCTATCTGGCAAACGATGACCCGTTTGCCACAGAGATTGTGTATCCTTTTATTCATGAATTTGCAGGATGGCATGCTGTACTTGTACAGTGTGTTGTTTTGTGCTATTTTATTGTTGAGCAATGCATTATACATATAAACAGATATGGCTTATCAACTTTCCGGTAATGATGAGCATTTTGATGGAGCAGCTGATAAATATAACCGATGCTGTTTTCTTAGGTCACGTTGGCGAGGTGGAATTGGGAGCATCTGCCATTGCGGGGATTTATTATTTGGCGGTCTACATGCTTGGGTTTGGGTTTAGTATCGGATTGCAGGTGATGATTGCCCGAAGGAATGGAGAATGTGACTATGGTAAGGCTGGGAAGATATTCTTTCAAGGTTTCTTCTTTTTATCGGGATTGGCCATTTTGCTTTGTCTGCTGATGCAGGCAAGTTCTCCTTTCATATTGGGAAGGTTGATTTCCTCGCCGGAGATTTATCGGGCTGTAATTCAATATCTGGACTGGCGCAGTTTCGGTTTGCTGTTTTCGTTTCCGTTTTTGGTTATCCGTTCTTTTCTTGTGGGAATAACATGCACTCGGGCATTATCGTGGGCTGCTGCCATTGCAGTAGTGATTAATATTCCTTTGAATTATATTCTGATAATTGTTGGAGGACTGGGAATATCGGGAGCTGCCATTGCTTCTTCTCTGGCAGAGATGGGTTCTTTGGTGATGCTTCTTTTCTATGTATGGCTGAAAATAGATAAAGGGAAATATGGATTGAAACCGGTATATGACGGAAAGCTGTTGGTGGATGTGCTGAGCTTGTCGGTATGGAGCATGCTTCATGCCTTTATCAGCGTGGCTCCGTGGTTCTTGTTTTTTGTGGCGGTGGAACATTTGGGTAAAACGGAATTAGCCATTTCCAATATTACGCGAAGTGTATCTGCTGTCTTTTTTGTAATAGTCAATTCTTTTGCGGTCACTACGGGTTCGCTGGTCAGTAATGCGATTGGGGCTGGAGAAAGGAGGGCTGTTTTCATTATCTGCCGTAAGATACTGAGGTTGGGCTATTCTGCTGGATTTCCACTGATAGGGGTAGCTGTATGTTATAATCGCTTGATAATAGGAATCTATACAGATAACGAACTGTTAACAGAGCAGGCTTTCATCCCTTTTGTTGTGACGTTGCTGAATTATACCTTTGCCTTGCCAGGCTATGTATATCTCAACGCAGTTGGAGGGACCGGTAAAACCCGGATTACTTTTCTTTTCCAAGTGACTACCACTGTCGTGTATCTGGGGTATCTTTATTGGTTAAGCGCTTGCACTCATGCATCCTTGGCTATTTACTTAACGGCAGAATACCTTTTTGTGATTTTGCTGGCACTGCAATCGGTTTTCTATTTAAGAAGTAAACAATATTAGAAACATATCGAATTATGATGACTAAAATATATCCGCGTACGGGAGATAAGCAAACCGTATATCTTAATGCTGTTGTAAAGGATCCTCGAATAGAGGTTGGTGACTATACTATTTATAATGATTTTGTAGCTGACCCTTTGTTGTTCGAGAAAAACAATGTGCTGTATCATTACCCCATCCATCAGGAGAGGCTGGTTATTGGTAAATTCTGTTCCATTGCTTGCGGTACGAAATTTCTGTTCAACTGTGCCAATCATACGTTGAAATCTCTGTCTACTTATACATTTCCTTTATTTTACGAAGAGTGGGGATTGAAGAAATCGGACATAACGGATGCATGGGATGACAAAGGAGATATTATAATAGGTAATGATGTTTGGATTGGTTATGAAGCGGTGATAATGGCTGGTGTTCATATAGGAGATGGGGCGATTATTGGTGCACGTGCTGTTGTGACTAAAGATGTTCCCCCTTATACAATTGTAGGGGGAACTCCTGCCAAAGAAATCAGGAAACGTTTTGATGAGGATGTGGTGAAGAAATTATTGCGGCTGCAATGGTGGGATTGGTCGATTGATGAGATACGCTGTTACTTGCCGCATCTTGTACAAGGCTGTTGGGATAGATTTCCTTAATAATCCATCATCAGTGAGTTGCCGGTCTTGCCTCGTGAAATGTCAAGGTTAGGCGGTGCATAGCTCTGGTTACAGCTACATAAAGCATACTCTTGTCAATCTCCGAACGGTAATTTCTCTCATCCGTCTGTGGAATAATGACTTCGTCAAACTCAAGCCCTTTTGCCATGTGGGCAGAGATGATGACGATGCCTTGCACAAATGCGGAGCTTTGACTTGATAGGAAGCTGATATCATTGGCATATGATTTCAGCATGTCTGCCATCTCCCTGGCTTGCTGCTCCGTCTTGCATATGATGCCAAGAGACTTATATCCGGATTTCCGGTAAGTGGAGATTAGCCCCATAATGCCGGACAGTTCTTCTACGGCACTGCCGAACTGCAGGATTTGTGGCTTTTCTCCATGCCGGGCAACCGGTTCCAGCTCTGCGTTAGGATGAATCTTTTGCGCAAAATCCGTAATTTCGAAGGTGGAACGATAACTCTTACACAATTTCATGATTTCACTTGCAGTAAGTGACTTTTGGATAGTTTCTGCTGTGGATGAACCATAAGGATTCACGGACTGTCCTGCATCGCCCAACACGGTTTTCCGGCATGGAAAGAGTTTCTGTATTACCTTGTACTGTATGGGCGAATAGTCCTGCATCTCATCTATCAACAGATGTTTGACTCTGAATGGCTGGTTCCCGTTTCCCTCCAATGCCAAGTGTAGGTATGCCAGCGGTGCCAAGTCTGAGTATTCGAGTGTATGTCCCTTTCGCATTTTGAACATTCCGGGATTATTTGTCCATTTAAAGAAATCTTTGTAGACTTGAATGTCGTTATTGCCTGCAAACATTAGTCTGATTTCTTTTTTCAAAAGGTTTCTGCCGGCGGTGGTTACCGTAAAGGCGTATTGTATTTTCAACATATCCAGCATATAATCAGCCATAGCATCAAATCGTCGGCGTATGGGATAACGGTTGAAACGTAGGTACTGTTCTTCAATAAACGGGGCAGGTATGGTGATGTATTTGGTCAGCTTCACGTCTGCTGCCTTGAAGTAGGTGTTCTCTATGTGGAGGATAAACTTGTCAAGCTCTGAAATGAAGCCGAAAGAGGCTTTATAGGCTATTCTGTCGATGAGGCTTGAGGATGGCTTTTCTAACAGTTCATTCACTAGCCCGAAGTATGTTTGGTACTTATATTTGTGTTCCAACACTCCGGAGAGTATTTGTTCCATACTGGTTTCGGGCACGGTTTCTTCCCCAAGTTCGGGGAGGACGTTGGAGATATAATCGGAAAACACTTTGTTGGGGGAGATAATCAGAATATCTTTTGATGAGATGCTGTCTCTGAAGGTATAGAGCAGGTAGGCTATGCGGTGCAGGGCTATGGATGTTTTTCCAGAGCCGGCCACTCCTTGAATAATAAGCGTGCGGATATCTTCGTTGCGGATAATCTGGTTCTGTTCCCGTTGGATGGTGGCAACGATATTTTTCATCTTGTCATCTACATTGGAACTTAACTCTTTTTGCAGAATGTCGTCATGGACGGTCAGGGCACTTTCAATCATAAATTCCATTTTGCCGCCCCGAATTCTGTATTGGCGTTTTAGGGAAATTACTCCTTTAATCTCTCCCGATGGAGACCGATAGCCTGCTTCTCCTAATTCATGGTCATAGAACATGCTCGAAACGGGTGCTCGCCAGTCATGGATAAGGGTAGCTCGACTTTCCGGGTCATAGAAGGTATGGATACCTATATAGATAGGCATCACTTTGCTGTTTTCTTTCTTTTCCAAAAAATCAATTCGTCCGAAGTAAGGAATGGCAAGTATCTTGGTGAGCCGCTTATGCTTGTTGATTACACTTTCCCCCAAGGCAAAATGGTTCAGGATGCTTTCGCGCATGGAGCGTATCTCGTGTGGGTCGATGTCTTTGTTGGACCAGATATAGTCTTTGTATTCTGCCAAGGTGTCGACGTGGTCTTTCACGGATGCGTCGGTATTACCGATAACCTTTTTCAGAAAACTGATTATTTGCTTTAAATATTCTTTCTCTTGTTTCTCTGTTTGATTGAATGCCATAATTAGTTGTTGCTAAAAGATAAGACAGTGTGCAAAATTAGTGTATTGTATCAAGAAGGGAAATGGCTATTTATAGCTATATACTGGGAAGTTTTATATCTTTGCACATTCAAAAAAGTGGAGGTAAATGGACATTCATGAGCTTGCAAGGCAGAATCAGCAATCTGCATGGAAAGTATTGGAAGATACCTGTATTATTGAAGCATGGGAGCGCATTGGAGCAACCGTTCATTTGGTGAGCTCACTCCGTACCGGGCTGTTGGCGAAAAGTAGGGATATAGATATCCATATTTATACCGATAGGTTGGATGTAGGAGAGAGCTTTTCGGTCATCCGGGAACTTGCGGAACGGTTGCCTTTGCTGGAAATACAATATAGGAACCTTATCCATACGGAGGAAGAGTGCATGGAGTGGCATGCTTTATATAAGGATAGAGAACAGAATACTTGGAAGTTTGATATGATTCACATCCGGAAAGGTTCCAGGTATGATGGTGTTGTAGAAAAGGTGACTGCCGCTATTGCGGAGCGCCTTACTCCTGAAATTAGGAAAACGATATTGCAAATCAAATTCGATGTGCCGGATGGTGTAACGATTCCAGGTATAGAGATTTATCATGCTGTCTTTACGGGAGGTGTCCGCACTTATAAGGAGCTTGAAGAGTGGCGCAAAACAAATCAGTTGGCGGACAGTCTCGGTTGGCTTCCGTAATCTTAGAGGTAGATACCAAGATTTTCTACTATATGGATGGCTTCCATTATATTGTTGGCATCTAACTTGCTTAGGATGTTTTTCCGGTGATTGTTCACAGTATAGATGCTCACTCCCAGCTGGTGAGCGATTTCCTTGCTTAGAAAACCTTGTCGGATGAGTCGTAATATTTCTTTCTCCCGGTTGGATAATTGTTTGTCAGGAGAAACAGTGCATGTTGGAAGCATCTCTCCCGTTTTTCTGTTCACCACCGTCCGTTTGATTCTTTCGATAGGGGTCTGGTCGGGAAGTATGTCCATTACTCCCATGATTATCCAGGCTTTACCATTTCGGTCTGTTTCTATGACTTGTTGCCGGCTACTTACATTGATATACTGTTGCCGTGCATTCAACATACGGAATTGAAATATTTGCCGGTAGTCATTTCTTTCTTCCGGTGGGAGTGAGTAGATGAACTGTCCATGCTCGATTTGGCATTCCGTGAGTTGCATTCTGTCATCAGGGTGTATTCTCTCTTCCAGTAAATCGCCTTGTTGCCTGATTGTCTTTATCCAAGTGGGATTGTATCCGAAAAGATGGGCAAAACTGTCGGATGCAAAATCGTATCTCTCTTTAAATACGTCAACTGTAAAAATACAGCTCTGACTCATTTGTGAGAACGCTTGCACGGATATTCTTTTCTTGTTCCATAAATCATAGTCCACATCGGGACCGCTAATCTGCAGTCTTGCCCATAATTCTTTGGGAGTTGTCTTGTTGGTAGTCATGGAACAAAGATAACTGATAATTTTCTTTTGAGCTTTATCTTTTACGGGATAATATTATTTCTAAGAATATGTTGTAGGGTTGGATTAAGTGGCTACCCTTGTAGGCCGTGTCATTGGGGACGCCGTGAATGAAAAGCAAACGAGTAATAAATTCAATATGTGATAAGATGAAAGATATACCGGCAGACAGCTTAATAAAGAATTATTTTCCTGTAGATTATATAGATTCTTTTTCTAAAGTGATGGTCACTGGGCAGGCTTTGACACCGGAAGATTTTCGCAATCTTGCCTTCAGCCGATTTCCTAAGTGGATTGGTTGGCTCATGAATTTCAGGAATGCGATTGTAAAGCCATTAGGACTGGATACAGCAACCAGATTTACAGATATGGTCTTGGATAAAAATCTGCATGAAGAAATTCTCGGAATGCCGGATAAGCATCTTGATTTCCATGTGTCCATGTGGTGCGGGGAATATCACGAAGGAAAACAAGAACTTCGGATTACTACTGTTGTGAAGTACAATAATTGGCTGGGAAGGGCATATTTCTTTATTATCAGACCTTTTCATGGGATAATAGTAAAGTCTATCTTAAAGCATGTTGCTGGGGATAGGGGGAGTGGGTGTAAATAAATACTCCCATTGAAATATTATCATTTCAATGGGAGTATTTATTTGAGTGGTGCCACCAGCAACCGAAAGTGGGTTGATATGGCACTATCTTTCAGTAAGTTATATTTTTATTACGATGTAAGTCCCTTGAATAAGGTCTTCACAGCTTTGCACCGTTCAACACAAGTTTGTATCTTGGGTACGATTTCTGAATGCAAAGATAGGGATTTATTTTAAGCCTTTATCTTAGATATATATAATAATTCTTCAATAGCAACTCTGTATAATGTTATTACTTCGTCTATGTACGCCTTTTTTGCATTATATTGAATTTTATGAGCCGATAAGTTTCCTAACATTCTAAATCTGTCAAGTACAGATAATACCTCTTTGGAAAGAGAAAAACGTTTATGTTGTATAATATCATTGATTATTACGCTGAGATTCTTATATCCATCTCCATCTTGTATTACTGTGATATTTCCAGTTGCTTCATAAGAGTGAATTAATAATATTTCTAACAATCGTCTCATTAGTACAGAGCAACCGTCATATATATTATGTTCATATGAAGCATTAATTTGTTTCCCTAATGTTTCAATATATCCACGAGTGTTTTCATATAGAGAAGTAGGGAGAATTAATCCTTCACATACAACTTCTTCTGTTTTAAGGAGAAATTGATTAAATTCTGCATCAAGCTCTAATAGTAAAGTTCTTGTTGGTTTATATCCTCCTCCCTTAATAGATAAGATATTTCGATGTTTTCTTAAGTCTTCTTTTAAATAAGTTACATTATATTTAGGGAGATTAGCTTGCTCAAAATAAGAATTTATTTTTTGAGTACTACATTCTTGTCCCTCTTCTAATCTATAATGCAACCAAACAAAAGCTGCTGCAACATCTTTTTTTGCAGAAAACCTTTCGCAAATACAATGAATTAATGTTGAGGAATTATTTATCATTATTAGGTGATTTACGTTTTGTATTACGAGGTTTCCTTAGCTTAGCCTCTGACTTCCCAGTAGCAATCAGTTGTATTTGTTCAATTCCTGCACTTGTTATGATAAACTTGGTTTTAGTTATAGCAGAAATATAAGATTGCTGTATGAGATTATCGATATTTTTTGAAAGATTCTTATTTCTCCCTTCTGTATATATACTTTCCTCTCTGTATGCGTCCATTATAGAAGAACGTTCTATTGGAATTGTCCCATTATTAGATTTATAATATAATATCATCAATAAGATTTCCGTTTCATTTTTTGTATATTGTTTGGTCATCAGTTCATACAATGACGGAATATTATCTTTTGTAATAGAAGCAGGTTCAGCATTAATCGTTTCAACTTTTGTCTCTTTATTTGTAGGGGGTAATTGCTTTTCTGCCCCTATAAACTGATTTGTAGGGACAGTAGGCTTATATGATTGATCAATAAAACCATATTTGTCTAGTAAATAACGAATAACTCTTGTTTTACTTTCATTGTCTAATCTTGATAAAGCTTTAGCACATTTTGCTATAGCTTCAATCTCCAAATCTTCATCATCAAAATTGCTCATATTGCTCATATTTAATTATACATTACTAATATATTACTTTTTATTTTTAAATTTAATTTTTCATTAGAAAATATCCTCCAGTTTTAGGTGCTCCCCTAAATTCTATCAGTTCTTTTTCATTCAATGACTTTAAATAGCGCATGGTTGTTCTCCAACTTTTAGAAATACTTTCAGCTATTTCCGAAGCATTTAATCCCGGTTTCGTTTTAAGTAAATCTATTATCATTTGCTCATTCTCATTTACTATGCCATTTACTATGCCATTTACTATGCCATTGGTGACATAGTTCTTTACCTGACGTTTGAATACAACCGTAAACATCCCGTCCGTATGAAATTCAGGTTCAGGAAGATTAGCTTCTTTCATGGCTTCCTGCATACGGGGAATACCGGATGCAACCCTTTCCACCAAATGCATGCGGGTAAATAATCCAAAGATTAAGGGGTTACGTGTCATACTCTTGTGCCCGAAATCTTTAGCTACGATAGGCAAAAGCCCTCCGGGATTAGAAACCTCTACCCGGTCATCAAACATTTCTATTGTAATGGTTGCTCCCTGTTCGTAATAATCACGATG
>ERZ791899.135-NODE-135-length-105751-cov-12.833021_pt1 | contig 105751 bp, 98 predicted proteins | sample MGYA00510151_ERZ791899 | MGnify/ENA primary metagenome ERZ791899 (study PRJEB30046, sample SAMN00792118) | human gut metagenome | study: EMG produced TPA metagenomics assembly of the A metagenome-wide association study of gut microbiota in type 2...
GTGTAAATGTAAACGGGATTCAGTTATAAGTTCTCTTATATCTGAATTCTGTTTTGGCATTATAAAATATTTTGCCCTTACAGGGCGCAGAAATGTAGAAGACATTTTAAACCCAGGGCGTTGCCCCGGGCTTGGAGATAGAAGGCCTTCAGCCTTGGGCTGCGCTGTTATGCAGAATCGTAATTCATTATTTATAAATTATAATTCATCACTCATAACTTGTAATTTATAACTTATCACCCATCATTTATAATTCATAACTTATAACTCATAATTCATCACTCATCGCTCATAACTTATAACTTATCACTTATCACTTATAACTTATAACTTATCCACCACCTCAATCATCAAACAAGAAATCTCCTTTCTTCGCATACGCCCAATACATAGTCAATATTGTTATGCACAAATTGAAAATGAACGGAAATTCTTGCGAACCGGTATGGAATATCCATTGGAAAAAATCGGTGATGAAAGGCGACAACAGTATGGCAAGGTAATTCATCACCATTACAAAAGCAAGGGCAAGCGTTGTCTTTTGAGGAATGGCAGTATCGACCGTCTTATCATAAATCAGCGGTTGAATGATACCATAGCCTAAACCGACCAAAATACATCCCGGCACAATAAGCCATTCCGTAGGAGAAATCCATATCAATAGTAATCCGACGGCAACAGCCAAAAGGCTATAAAGTTTTGTTTTATTTCCCAAAAGCTTCACTATATTATCCAACATAAACCCCGGAGCCATAATGGCAAGGAAAAACAAAGAAATCATCAGCCCTGAATTTCCGCTTGAAAAGTGGTGCGCTTCCATTAAGAAAGGTAAATTAAAAGTAACCGCAAGAACTACGTACGTAACCACCCCATAGAACAGCATTAACTGAATAAGATGGCGTATATGTATGCCATATTTACCGGAAATCACAGGCGCAGACTGCATGGAAGGAATAACAGCCGACGCCTGCTTCACCGTGACCGAAACCGTATTCTTTTTTAAATAAGCCGAAAGAACCAAAGAAATCAGCGGCAACAGATAAACGACAAAAGGCAAACGCCAGTGTACCTCTGCCAGATAGCCCGTTACGGCCGTAGCCACCACCAGCGTCATATTGGTTATGGCGGAACTGTATCCAAACTGTTTGACGCGATACTCTCCCGTGAAATACCGAGAAATCAGCCCCGTAGAAAGAGGAATAATCAATCCCGCCCCGATACCGAGCAAAGCGCTGACAGCCATCAGTTGCCACATCTTGGAAGAAAACAAATAAAGTACCCCGCTTGCGGCAAACAGCCAAAGTCCCACCCGCAGCAAACGGATAAAATCGCGTTTCTCCGCCAACTTGCCCGCCAACAATACAAACGGGATAATCAGTAAAGAAGGCAAAGAAGTCAACATCTGTATATCCAACTCCGTGGCATGGGGGAAAATAGTGGAGAGCTCTCCCAAAATAGGTGAGACAGCCAAGCCCGGCAATGAGGTCAGCGCGGAAATAGACCAGATACCTATAAGCGTAATAAGAGGAATGGTTCCTTGTCCGGTATTAATTTTCATAATTTTAAAGTGAGTGGGTTAGTTGAAGGAAAACAAGCGATACAACAGAATGTTCGGACAGGATAAGTGATAATTAAAGAGTAATAAGACGTAAAAGCGCCGGGATTTCCCGCCCCGCCCTTTTAATAAACGCCAAATAATGTAAAACGGCGGAACTTTCTTTCGTGGGGGTCGTTGTTGTGGAAAATTCGACGGGGAAGGTCCCCGCCGCCTAAACCTTTAAAAACTTATAGTTATATGGAAGATTTGAATTTCAGAAAAGGAGATGCAAAGACCGAAGTATTCGGTTCGAACCGTATGTTGCAACCCTCACCGGTAGAGAAAATCCCCGAAGGGCCTACCACTCCGGAGATTGCCTACCAGATGGTAAAGGATGAAACGTTTGCGCAGACCCAGCCCCGTCTGAACCTGGCTACGTTCGTCACTACTTATATGGACGAATACGCAACCAAGTTGATGAACGAAGCTATCAACATCAACTACATCGACGAAACCGAGTATCCCCGCATCGCCGTAATGAACGGTAAATGTATCAACATCGTCGCCAATCTGTGGAACTCTCCGGAAAAAGAAACCTGGAAAACCGGCGCGCTCGCCATCGGTTCTTCAGAAGCATGTATGCTGGGTGGTGTGGCCGCATGGCTGCGTTGGCGCAAGAAACGCCAGGCTCAAGGCAAACCGTTCGACAAACCGAACTTCGTTATCTCGACCGGTTTCCAGGTGGTATGGGAAAAATTCGCCCAACTGTGGCAGATTGAAATGCGTGAAGTGCCCCTGACACTCGACAAGACCACGCTCGACCCCGAAGAAGCTCTGAAAATGTGTGATGAGAACACTATCTGTATCGTACCTATCCAGGGTGTTACATGGACAGGACTGAATGACGACGTTGAAGCCCTTGACAAAGCGCTCGACGCATACAACGCCAAGACCGGCTACGACATTCCTATCCACGTAGATGCTGCAAGCGGCGGCTTTATCCTTCCGTTCCTGTATCCTGAAAAGAAATGGGACTTCCGTTTGAAATGGGTACTTTCCATCAGTGTCAGCGGTCACAAGTTCGGCTTGGTTTATCCGGGTCTGGGTTGGGTTTGCTGGAAAGGCAAAGAATATCTGCCCGAAGAAATGTCATTCAGCGTAAACTACCTCGGCGCCAATATTACCCAAGTAGGTTTGAACTTCTCCCGTCCCGCCGCACAGATTTTAGGACAGTATTACCAATTTATCCGCTTAGGCTTCCAGGGTTACAAAGAAGTACAGTACAATTCACTCACAATCGCCAAGTATATCCATGACGAAATCGGTAAAATGGCTCCGTTCGTCAACTACTCCAACGAGGTGGTGAACCCGTTGTTCATCTGGTATTTGAAACCGGAATACGCAAAGACCGCCAAATGGACGCTGTACGACTTGCAGGATAAACTTTCGCAACACGGTTGGATGGTTCCGGCCTATACGCTGCCTTCCAAACTGGAAGATTACGTAGTGATGCGCGTCGTGGTCCGTCAAGGATTCAGCCGCGACATGGCGGACATGTTGCTGGGCGACATCAAGAATGCCATTGCCGAACTGGAGAAACTGGACTACCCCACTCCTACCCGCATGGCACAGGACAAGAACCTGCCGGTAGAAAGCAAAATCTTCAATCACGGCGGCAGACGTCACAAAAAGTGATAAAGTCATAATCACTCTACTGCCTTATCACTTTAACACAGTATATATAAATATGGAAAAGAAAATATCAATCTCTCAAATCAAGGAAGTTGCCCAACAAGCCTATAATGAGGTGAAAGGACAAACAGGCGGCAAGAATGCGGATTATATTCCGTACCTTGCCAATATAGATTCCAAATTGTTCGGCCTCAGCATTTGCCTGATGAACGGACAGACCATCAATATCGGAGATACGGACTACCGTTTCGGCATAGAATCCGTATCAAAGGTACACACCGCCATACTTATCCTGCGCCAGTACGGTGCGCAGAAAGTGCTGGATATGATTGGCGCCGATGCAACAGGACTGCCGTTCAACTCTATCATCGCTATTTTGCTGGAGAACGACCATCCCTCTACGCCATTGGTAAATGCCGGAGCCATTTCCGCTTGCTCCATGGTACAGCCGGCAGGCAATTCGGACAAGAAATGGGATGCCATCGTACAGAACATCACAGAACTGTGCGGCTCCGCTCCGCAGCTTATCGACGAACTGTACAAATCGGAAACGGCTACGAATTTCAATAACCGCTCCATTGCCTGGTTATTGAAGAATTACAATCGTATCTACGATGATCCGGATTTGGCGCTCGACCTTTATACCCGCCAATGCTCACTGGGTATCACAGCCGAACAATTGGGCATTGCAGCCGGAACGATTGCCAACAACGGCGTTAATCCCGTCACCAAACAAAACGTGTTTGAGGCCGGGCTCGCGCCGAAAATCACTTCAATGATTTCCACCGTAGGCTTCTACGAGCATTCAGGCGACTGGATGTACACTGCCGGCATACCCGCCAAGAGCGGTGTAGGCGGTGGCGTAATGGCCGTACTGCCCGGTGTGATGGGTGTTTCCGCTTTCGCTCCCCCGTTGGACGAAGCCGGCAACTCCGTCAAAGCGCAACTGGCTATCAAGTTCATCATGAACAAGCTCGGTCTGGGCGTATTCAACGGTGACAATGTGACGATTACAGAATAATCTCTCATACTCTTTTTTCCAAGGTTGCTCCAAAAGCGTCGCGAACGCCGAGGGGCAACCTATTTAATGATGAATGATGAGTTGCAGGTGGCAACTCGTCACAAAACAGACCTCATTATGAAAATGGCTCTATCGGAATTCGTTTTACGAAAAAAAGGAATATACGGCATCCTGCATGTCATCATCCTGCTGCTTTCGCTGTTTTTGGTAATCAGCATCTCCATCGATACGTTCAAAGGTATCCCTTTCTACGAGCAATCGGTGTACATGGAAGTACAGTTGTGGATTTGCGCATTGTTCCTGGCGGACTTTGTGCTGGAGTGGATTCTGGCAACAGACAAGAAACGGTATGTCGCCACACATTTCATCTTCCTGCTGGTGGCAATTCCTTATCAGAATATCATAGCCTATATGGGCTGGACTTTCTCACCCGAAATTACCTATATGCTGCGTTTTATCCCGTTGGTACGGGGCGGCTATGCCATGGCTATCGTGGTGGGCTGGCTGACGTACAACCGCGCATCGGGTCTGTTCGTATCCTACCTGACCATGTTGCTGGCTACCGTCTACTTCTCAAGCCTTGCCTTCTACGTCATGGAGCATGGAACCAATCCTTTGGTTACGGGCTATGGCGATGCTTTGTGGTGGGCGTTCATGGATGTGACTACGGTAGGCTCCAACATAATAGCGGTCACCGTCACCGGACGGGTATTGTCCGTGCTGCTGGCGGCGTTGGGCATGATGATGTTCCCTATTTTCACAGTATATGTAACGAGCCTGGTAGAGAGGCGTAACAAGGAAAAGCAGGACTATTATAAAAAGATAGAACAGAAACAGGAGCCCGCAAACAGCGCTCCTTAATTGTTAAAACCAAGATTTTCCCTTACCCGCCGGGAACAACTGTTCCCAGGGGTTGTTATAAACGCTGATTTTGAATATATTTTTCATCTAAAACCTTAACTTATGGCAAATATTAAACAAACAGTGAAGCTGGGCGTGTTTACCCTGGCAATCATGAATGTGACGGCAGTAGTATCCCTGCGTGGACTGCCCGCCGAGGCCGTGTACGGAATGAGTTCGGCCTTCTATTACTTATTTGCGGCCATAGTTTTCCTTATCCCGACGTCACTCGTCGCTGCGGAATTGGCTGCTATGTTTCAAGACAAGCAAGGCGGTGTGTTCCGCTGGGTGGGCGAGGCCTACGGAAAGAAGCTCGGCTTCCTCGCTATCTGGGTACAGTGGATTGAAAGTACGATCTGGTATCCTACGGTGCTGACGTTCGGCGCTGTGTCCATTGCGTTTATCGGCATGAATGACGTGCATGACATGTCGCTGGCGAACAACAAGTATTACACGCTGGTCGTGGTACTCGTTATCTACTGGCTGGCAACTTTCATCTCTCTGAAAGGTATGAGCTGGGTAGGAAAAGTCGCTAAAGTCGGCGGTTTGGTAGGTACGATTATCCCTGCCGGATTACTGATTGTACTCGGTATCATCTACCTTGCTACGGGCGGACATTCCAATATGGACTTCCACAGCAGCTTCTTCCCGGACCTGACGAACTTTGACAATGTGGTGCTCGCCGCAAGTATCTTCCTCTTTTATGCAGGTATGGAGATGGGCGGTATCCACGTGAAGGATGTCAACAATCCGTCCAAGAACTATCCGAAGGCTGTGTTTATCGGCGCGCTGATTACGGTGCTTATCTTCGTGTTGGGTACATTCGCTCTGGGTGTCATTATTCCGGCCAAGGATATCAGCCTTACACAGAGTTTGCTGGTAGGCTTCGACAACTACTTCCGTTATATCCACGCTTCCTGGTTGTCACCGATTATAGCCATTGCGCTGGCGTTCGGCGTGCTGGCAGGTGTACTGACATGGGTCGCCGGTCCGTCCAAAGGTATCTTTGCCGTAGGTAAAGCAGGTTATATGCCCCCGTTCTTCCAGAAAACGAACAAGCTGGGTGTACAAAAGAACATTCTGTTCGTGCAAGGCGGCGCTGTAACCATATTAAGCCTTTTGTTCGTGGTGATGCCTTCGGTGCAAAGCTTCTATCAGATTCTTTCACAGTTGACGGTGGTTCTTTACCTCATCATGTATATGCTGATGTTCTCCGGAGCTATCGTATTGCGTTATAAGATGAAGAAGCTGAACCGTCCGTTCCGTATCGGTAAAGGCGGTAACGGTCTGATGTGGCTTGTCGGCGGTCTCGGTTTCTGCGGCTCATTGCTCGCGTTCGTACTGAGCTTCATCCCGCCCAGCCAAATTTCTACCGGCAGCAATACCGTATGGTTCTCCGTGCTTATCATCGGCGCGCTTATCGTGGTAATCGCTCCGTTCATCATCTACGCTTCCAAGAAGCCGGGCTGGGTTGACCCGAACAGTACTTTCGAACCGTTCCATTGGGAAGAACAACCGGCCGTGCAAGTTGCGGGTAAAACAGCCACAGTGACTGCCGGAACAAGCGCTTCGGCGACCGCAAGCGAGAGCGTCGCACCTGCTTCTACGGGAAATACTCCGGCGGCAAACGGCGGCAATGGCAGTAAAGCTCCGAATACTCCCCCTAAAGGGTAAAGACAGGCTTGCCATATAATTTTGCCTATAATGAAAAATCCTTTTGATGTACATCATACAGGATTTTCATTATAGGCAAAATCTTTTATATCAACTGTCAAACTAAAACAAGCAGCAAATCAAAAGCCGGACTTACACTTCCAAACGCTCGAAGATATTGGCGGCAAGCGTTTCGCACGCCCGCTGATAGCCCGTTACCAGTTCATCCATTACTTCCGCAGCCGTCTGTATTCCTTTCTCATTGAGCAAGGCGGAAGCCTGTCCTATTTCAAGTTCGCCTTCTTCAAGGTCTCCTTCGAAAATACCGCGTTTGGCACGTCCTTTCGACAAGAGGATGCGCAACTCTTCTTCCGTAGCTCCGACAGCCTCAGCAGCCGTCACCGCCCGCTGAAAATTGCCGCGGGCCAAACGTACGGGGGATAATTTCTTCAGTAATAAACGGGTGTCACCCTCTTTCAGACGCAGGCAGTACTCTTTAAACACTTCGCTGGCGGAGCTTTCTTCGGTCAAGGCAAACCGCGTGCCGACCTGAACGCCCTCGGCTCCCAAAGCGCGCATGGCGAGAATCGCCTCACCGGTGGCAATGCCGCCGGCAGCAATCAGGGGCAGTGCGGTAACCGCGCGTACGGCAGGAATCAGACAAAGAGTGGTCGTCTCCTCACGCCCGTTGTGTCCGCCGGCTTCAAAGCCCTCGGCAACAATGGCGTCTACGCCGGCCGCCTCGGCTTTCATGGCGAAGCGCGATGATGAAACGACATGTACCACTGTGACGCCGTGTTTCTTCAGCCAGCCTGTCCATGCTTTAGGGTTCCCGGCAGAAGTAAACACGATACGCACCCCCTCATCTACCACAATCCGCATGATTTCTTCTATCTGGGGATACATTAAAGGAATATTCACTCCAAACGAATGATGCGTGGCCGCACGGCACTTCTGTATATGTTCGCGTAAAGTTTCGGGATGCATGGAACCTGCGCCCAACAGTCCCAAGCCACCGGCATTACTCACTGCCGACGCCAACCGCCAGCCACTACACCACACCATCCCACCTTGAATGATGGGGTATTTTATCCCAAACAGAGAAGTTATTCTATCCATTGTTTATCCTTTAAAGGTTTGTCTTTATGAAAACAAGGATAAGAGAAAGAAAGTTCAATATTTAAGAAATTAAAGACGGGATACTCCTATTTGATTATTGCCTCTTTACGGCGGGCGCTAACGGAATCACCATAAGCTTTTAATACTTCCAGCGTACGTGCGCGACGCCTCGCCGCTTTCCTGTTCCAGAACTCTTTTGTGAAAGGACGCATAAAATCGCCTGTAAATCCGCTGCTGCCGGTACCCCGCCAACTTCCTACCGCCATATTGTTGGCACGCTCGGTCACCATATAGCGCAAACCCGTAGCTTCTATTTGTTCGATACTTTCGCGAGGCCCGGCATCCATGGGAGTTTTAGCCCAATCGGAATAGATGAAACGCGTGGTCAGTTCGTAGAACGGATCGCCCCGCCATGTATTCTTATTCACTGTAATTTTTTTCTGATAGACGGGGTCCCAGTTGTATTTGGTATTCGCGGTATAAGGCCGCAGGGTAAGCACCACCTTTTTCTCCGGCATCCGAGGCATTACGGGTAAGGCGGTATTAAAGTCCAGCCATGTTTTATGCACATCGGCTTTCGGAGAACCCGAAGGAGCATCGGCGCCCATCTCTTTCAACACGTCCGGATTCAGCTTCACCTCTCCCCCGCCATTCAGCAACCGGTGCAAACGCAAAGAGTCTTGCGGTGTCCACTCTTGAGCGTAAAGGGGGAAGGCTACCGCACAAAGCAGCCCTAAAAAGAGAATAGAATACTTCACCCGATTAATTTTTATACCTTATACTTTATACCTTATCTCACCACCACATATAGCCGCTTCCGCAAAGCGGTTCGTCATAGCAAGGGTCGATGGTCCACATGGTACGCGGATATTTCCGGCCTTCCCACCAACGGCGATAACGGGCGGCCGCATCGAGCACCTCTTCATCGGTCAGGAAGTAGATGCCCTCATAGTTTTCGGCATCCACATGCACCATTTTGCATCCCATCGAGGCGTTATGTCCCAGGCGAATCGTTTCCACCGTCCACAGAATGCACTCGCCCAACCGCAATTTCCCGCCTGCCGAATAAGATACGGGAGCCAGCGGGAAGGAAGGTATCACCGTTAAATCCTCGGCATATTTCAAGAGCTCTTCAATATCTTCTTTGGCGAACTTGGGCACATTGCTCAGCCCCTCAGGGCTTTGAGCCGAGTATTTTCCCGCCTTCAGTTGCTTCACAAACAAATCCACATCCGGATGATTATAATCCAGCGATTCTTCTCCGCAAGATACAAGCGCAAGGCAGCATACCATCGCGAGCATTACGTATCCGTATTTATATATTTTACAAAGAGTATTCATTTTGTTGTACTGTCTTTAAGGTTAATAAGTCATACGCACTCCGCACAAAAGGTTCAGGTTCGTGGGGCGTTCCGTTCGCAAAGTTCCGGTTTCGGAATCCGTATCGAAATGATGGGAAACCGAAGGCTCGGCAAACAAAGCAAAGCGGTCGTTCAATTTGTAACGCACCCCTACTCCTGCCGCTACCGACAGTTGAACGGGCTCCGCATGAAAGCCGTTATCCGAAGCGCCGGCAATACATTTTTCGGCGGCTCCGCCTACGGTGGCATATAAATCGACTTTCGGAGTACTTGCCAGCGTCATATTCAATTTTACGGGAATGGCCAAAGTGTGCAGCGTACGGTCGGCGGGCAAACGATTGTACCGGATACCCGTTTCCAAAGCGAGCCAATTGTTCAGACTGCGTTCCACTGTAACTCCCGCCGTCAGCGGCATATTGCAGTCGCCTTCAGGGAGCGAGGTGCCGAGAGCCGCTTTCAACGCCCACTTACGCGATTTCCGATATTTTACAGGAGCGGATTCCTGTTCTTCTTCCGCGGGAACAGCGGAAAAGGCATCCGAAGCAACGTCTGCCTGAGCGGTGGCGTTCTGATAAGGACTACCGGCCTGTGAAACGGTATTGTTGTCGAAGTAACCGCCACCGGCCTGTACTCGCTGCCTGATAGTAATGGAAAGCCGGACGGAAACGGATTCGCCCTCATCTTCCGCCTGGTCAGTCAGGCCTGCGGGAGTTCCGCTTGCGGGTCGCTTCATGCCGGAATGCTGCGCCGTCGGGGTTGCCGGACGGATGGACGGGAAAGACTCCTGCACCACATCACCGTTCAGACTGCCTTCCGGTGTCAAAACAACCACTTGCGTAAAGGCTTCCTTTATTTCCTCTTTCGGAGAGAAGTACCAGAAAGCGGCCGATGCGGCTCCCAACACAAATATAACGGATGCGGCAGCCGCCACCCGATAATATTTCGGAGAAAGAAACGCAGCCCTCTTCCGGTCTTCCGAGGCGGAAGACGCCACGTCTTCCCGCAACTTCTCCCAGAAGCCTTTGCGTACCGTCATCTCTGTGCCGGCCAGACGGCTGCGGAACAATCCGGTTATTTCATCTTTTTCTCTCATATTCGGTATATTCTTTAATTCTTTTCGCTAACATACACTTGGCACGATGCAATTGCGAGGTAGACGAATGCTCCTTGATATGGAGCAGCTCCGCTATTTCCTTGTGCGACTTTTCCTCGAAGACGTACAAGTTGAACACGGTACGGCATCCGTCGGGAAGCTCCGCCACAAATGCCATCAGCACTTCTTCCGACAAGCGGCTCCCGCTTTCGGCAACACTTGCTTCGTCCTGCACATCGGGAAGCTGTTCTTCGTTTACCACCAGTTGGCTGAAACGGTGCTTCCGCCGCAGATAGTCGATGGCCTGCGTCACCATGACCCTCGTCACCCATGTGCTCAACGCACATTCGCCACGAAACGTGAAACGGGTGAAGATTTTGATAAAGCCGTCATGCAAAACATCGTGCGCCGCATCCATATCGCCCGTATAACGGTAGCACACCGCCAACATCTGTTTGGAATAGAGAGTGTAAAGTTCCTTTCGGGCGGAATCCTTTCCTGCCCGGCAGCCCTCTATCAGTTCTATCTCATTTTCCAATGTCAGTGCTCGTTTTACGGACGCCTCTTCGCGTCGTTTGTCAGTTAGACGCAGCATCCGGAAGAATGCTGCAACAGAATCTCTAAAAAGAAGTTAAAGAATCGCAGAATTAAAACAGAAGACCTTCCATAAGCTTGCTTACACGATGCAATCCTTACAGAAGGTCTTACTTTTATTCAGGTTATCAATGCAGGCGCTTTATCAGCAAGCTTTAAAGCTCATGTCCAGTCCTTTTACGGAATGCGTCAAAGCACCCACCGAAATAAAGTCTACTCCACATTCGGCATAGTCGCGCAGTGTATCGAAAGTAATGCCGCCGGAAGATTCCGTTTCGTAACGTCCCGCTACCATTTCCACGGCTTTTCTGGTCATTTCTGGTGTAAAGTTATCGAACATGATACGGTCTACACCGCCCAAATCGAGTACCTGTTGCAGCTCGTCGAAGTTGCGCACTTCAATCTCTATCTTGAGGTCTTTACCTTTCTCCTTGCAATATTCTTTGGCGCGGGTAATGGCTTTGTCGATACCGCCGGCAAAATCCACATGATTGTCTTTCAGCAGAATCATATCGAACAGGCCGATACGGTGGTTCACGCCGCCGCCTATCTTTACAGCCATCTTCTCCAGAATACGCATGCCCGGAGTTGTCTTGCGGGTATCGAGCACACGGGTATTCGTTCCTTTCAACTTCCCGGCATACCGATGTGTCATGGTGGCGATACCGCTCATACGCTGCATAATGTTGAGCATCAGACGCTCGGTCTGCAACAGAGATTGTATCCTGCCTTCCACGATCATGGCTACGTCACCCGGCTTCACTTCCGCACCGTCGTTGATGAATACTTCCACTTTCATCTCAGGGTCGAAACGGCGGAACACTTCTTTGGCTACTTCAATGCCGGCAAGGATACCGGTTTCTTTAATCAAAAGTTTGGATTTGCCCATTGCCGTGGCAGGGATGCACGAAAGGGTGGTGTGGTCACCATCGCCTATATCCTCGGCAAAGGCCAGGTCTATCAGCCTGTCAATCAATTCTTCTTCCTTATTCATTTGTTTTATCTATTCTTATTTGATGTATCACGTATTTGTCCGCCACTTTTCTAAAGAAACAATTCACCCGGAAGTTTCCGTTTGCGGTTGCCAACGTACCGACTATGAAGCCCGATTCATTGCGTTTTCCCTGATGGTTCACCGTAAAACCGCTCACCTGATTGCCGGAAAAGAAAGCGGCCATCTTTCCCTCTGCCGTCCGGCGGTCGACATTGATTGGACGATTCTCCAGAATCAACTCTACTTTATCACTCAGATGCCCGTTCAGCTCCTGAGAATCTCCCTTCTTAAAGGCCGTGACCACTCCCGCCGGCACATCTTGCGCCACGAGCGAAACCGCCCGGACAAAGAGACAGAGCCATAATATTACTACTCGTTTATTCATTTTCACAAGTATTAATGATAGGCAAAGGTAAGCAAATCTTGTAAATAACAAGAAAAAAGGCCGATTTTATTTTATTAACCTTCCATAAGTACAGCCATCATGAAAGGAATAATTCGTCCTGCGGGATGGAATTATCCGTCCCGCAAGACGGATTGTTTCATCTCACGGGATGAATTTATTTGTCTCGTGAGACGGATTATTCCGTCCCATGGGATGAAATAAATAATACACAGAGAAAAGCGGCATTCTCACGAGAAAGGGTTATTTTTGCACGAAAATCAGTAATTCACATGAAAACGACTTTGCTCGTCGTAGGACGAACCGTAGAACAGCACTTTATCACAGCCATCAATGACTACATACAGCGCACACGGCGCTATCTCTCGTTTGATATGGAAGTCATCCCGGAGTTGAAAAATACCAAAAGCCTTTCCATGGACGTACAAAAAGAGAAAGAGGGCGAACTCATCCTGAAAGCTCTCCAACCGGGTGATGTAGTGGTGCTGCTGGACGAGGGGGGAAAAGAAATGCGCTCCATAGAGTTCGCGGACTATATGAAGCGCAAGATGAATACCGTAAACAAACGGCTGGTTTTTATTATCGGCGGACCTTACGGTTTCTCCCCCAAAGTTTATGCAGCGGCACACGAGAAACTGTCTCTTTCGCGCATGACCTTTTCGCATCAGATGATAAGGCTTATCTTCGTGGAGCAGCTTTACCGTGCCATGACGATACTGAACGGCGGACCGTATCACCACGAATAATCGCGAGAAAGCCTATCCCTGAACCTGTCTCCGGACACAGACACCGCAGACGGTATCCCGGCACAGATACAGCCCCTCTTAAACAATCTCCTGCAACAGAGCCGGAATTTCGGGAGTATTGTTCTTTATAACCGTAATACGGTTCTTCCCTTCCGGCGTCAACGCGAAGTGCATCTGACGCTTATCCGCTTTTCCCACCAGGCGGGTTATCAGCTTCTTCTCCTCTACCGAACGGATTATCTTGGAAGCATTGGAGGCTGACAGTCCGAGCGCTTCCGCTATCTCGCTGGAAGTGAGTTTGGGGGTGTTGAGCAGGGTACACAACAGCATACCCTCATTCAACGACAAATCAAACTCCTGCATGAATTTTACTTCAAACTCGGCTATCGCCCGGTAAATATCGCGGATTCTACATAAAGTTTCCATTATTCCTGTTTATATAAATAGATTCACATTCGCCTTGTCCGCGCGCTCCATATAGGTAGCTACACCGCCTATGGTAACTTCGTCCAGCAATTCTTCGCGCCGGATACCCATCATATCCATAGACATCTGACAAGCTATAAATTCAACGCCCTGCGCCAACGCCTGAGAACGCAACGATTCCAACGAATCTATCCCTTTCCGTTTCATCAGGAAGCGCATCATCCGGCTGCCCATTCCCATCATATTCATCTTGGACAGTTTCAGTTTCAATGAGTTGGACGGGAGCATCATGCCGAACATCTTTCCGAAAATATCTTTCTCCGTCCGGGGCTTCTGCATCTTCTTCAAGACATTCAATCCCCAGAAGGTGAAGAATATCGACACTTTCTGTCCGGTGGCCGCTGCGCCGTTAGCGAGTACAAAGGTAGCTAAAGCCTTGTCTAAATCATCGCTAAAAAGAATTAAAGTTTTTCCCCGTCCGCCTGCTGCCGGAAGAGATGACGGACAGGCACAGGCCTCATCGCCCTTTTCAAGCAACACCGTGTAACGTCCTTTTTCTTCTTTTTTCTCTATCAGTTTGTTGCCCGTAGTGGCGCACCAGGCAGAAGCGTCACGTGCGAAACCCGCATCGGTCGCCACAATTTCCACCCGCTCGCCCGGAGCAATGCTGTCCATGGCTTTCTTTACCTGCATGATAGGGCCGGGACATTGCAGGCCGCAGGCATTAACCCTCAAAGGTTCTTTGGCAGAACCGCCCTGCGCCGATTGTGACGGAGCGGATGCAGCAGGCTGCGCCGGCGATGGTGCCATAGGAGCAGGAACGGGCGCCACTGCCGTAGAATAGGTCTTATATCCGCCTATCAAGTTGAATGTGTTACGATAGCCGCGCCCTATCAGGATACGTTGCGCCAGATATCCGCGCAAACCTACGGCGCAGAAGAGAACAACGGGCTTATCCGTAGGTATTTCCGACAAATGGTCGCGCATCCCGTCCAGCGGAATATTGACAGCTCCCGGAATCGTTCCGAACGAGAATTCCTCGGGCGTACGGGTATCTATCAGCATTACCTCGTCTTTCTTCTCAGCCAGTTCGCGCCAGGAGATAACCGGCATTGCACCGCTGATAATATTGGAAGCCACATATCCGGCTATGGCGATGGGGTCTTTTGCCGATGAGAAAGGCGGCGCATAGGCATGTTCCGTTTCCATCAAATCATAAACGGTTCCACCGTGTTTGATAAGTCCCGCTATCTGGTCGATGCGCTTATCCACTCCCTCATAACCCACACATTGCGCGCCATAGAGTTTACCGGTTTTCGGGTGGAACGTCAGTTTCAAAGTCAAGGGCAATGCATCGGGATAATAACCTGCGTGCGAAGCCGAATGGGTTACCGAGCTTTGATACTCCATTCCCCATTGTTTCAGACGCTTGGCGGCCAGTCCGGTAGACGCTACCGTCATATCGAAGACTTTGGCGATGGATGTACCGATGGCGCCTTCATAGGATGTGGTATTGCCCAATGCCATATTGTCGGCAACAATACGTCCCTGACGGTTGGCCGGATTAGCCAGATAGTTGAGCCACGGTTTTCCGGTCAACGGATGAGGATATTCGATGGCATCGCCTACGGCATAGATGTCTTTTACGGAAGTTTCCAAGTGCTCGTCCACCCAGATACCGCCCATTTCCCCCAACTTCAGACCGGCCTGTTGCGCCAATGCCGTTGCCGGACGCACACCGATAGAAAGCAATACCATATCGGCGGGAATCGTCTTTCCGCTTTTCAGGAAGACAGTAATTCCCTGTTCGGTGCGACGGAAATGGGTAACGCCCTCTTCCAAGTAAAGGGAAACGCCTTTTTGAATTAAATGCTGGTGGATATGTGCAGCCATAGAGAAATCGATGGGCGCCATAACCTGGTTGCCCATTTCTACAACCGAAACCGCAACGCCCGCATGATGCAGGTTTTCCGCCATTTCAAGTCCGATGAAGCCCGCTCCCACTACAACCGCGCGTTTTACTTGTTTGTCTGTGATATAAGCCTTGATTTGGTCGGTATCTTCCACATTGCGAAGCGTAAAGATGCCTTCCGAATCGATGCCTTCCAAAGGCGGTTTTACCGGATTGGCTCCCGGAGAAAGCAGAAGTTTGTCATAAGTTTCTTCATATTCCTTTCCGTCGGCTTTGCGGATAGTCAGTGTCTTCTTTTCCGGGTCGATGGCGACCGCTTCATTCTCTACCCGTACATCAATCCGGAAACGTTGGCCGAAAGATGCGGGAGTCTGAACCAACAGTTTCTCACGCTCGGCAATAACGCCACCGATATAATAAGGCAATCCGCAATTGGCATACGAAATGTATTTGCCTTTCTCCAATAAAATGATTTCAGCCTGTTCGTCTACTCTTCTTAACCGGGCGGCAGCTGTAGCTCCACCTGCAACACCACCAATAATTACATATTTCATACTTCTTTCTTTTAGTTTGATGCTGCAAAGAAAGCAATAATTTCCAATATAAAATAGTTTCCTTTGGAAAATAATGTTAATCGGCTATATTTTAATGCCATGAGGGGTGATATCCACATTGGCACACCCCTCATGATATATAATATTTCATTCAAAAGTTTTTCGGAACGGGAATTACCACCCCATCTTATCGAGACCGGCAGCAGTATACCAAGCGGTGGAACGATATGCGGCGGCAGCCTGGGAGTCTAAAGAAAGGGGAATATAATGCGTGACACCATTTGTTTCCTTCATCGAAAACATTCCGGCAACAGCATCAAATCTATAATCAGCAAACGCAGAATAGTTTTTTTCTGTAGTATTCCAATAAACAAGTGCAGAATTAAAGGCTTGTTTCCACATCTTATATTCGACATCGCTTGTCAAATACTGTATTATTCCTTGCATATCAAAATATCCAATATGCCCCTTACTTATACGTTTGTCATAATCGAAAATATTTGCACGAAGTTCTTCCAACGTGACATCCGTTTGCAAAACCTGATTAGTAAGTATAGCTAAATTATCCAACTCTGAGGTTTTCAAAACAGCAACAGAAGTGCCGCCCGTCCAATTCGCATTTGAGATACCAACACCTGCTTTATAATTTTCATTGTAATGATTAAAATAAGCTTCTGCCATTTGAACTGCTGCCCCCTGTTTAAACATCAAAGGCACAACTTTATCATAAGGAGCCCCCGGTCCAGGATTTTCCGTAGGACATCCCATATAATAATCAGTATAATTACGTACTGCATATGCCACCTCAATAGACATCATAAAACAAGCATCGAACATAATAAAATCAAAATGCGGCATTTCATCATCCAACACTTCCACGAAATCAGATATATTCATACGGTTATCCTGTCCCTCACCAGCATCTTGTCCAATCCAACGAGTAGACGCTGAAGGTACAGGATAAGGAATCCAACCATCGGCATGCGACCAATAAACCAATCCATAGCTATCTGCTGGATATTCATAAAAAGTACGATGCATAACCTCTTTCATCACATCGACATCCGTAGATACCTGCTCAGCATACTTCTTAACAATCTGCCTCTCAACATTACCTTTCTTATCTTTTGCTATACGGAATAAAATAGGACTATCCCCATTATCATCCAAATAAATCAAGAGATTATATAAAGAAGTATCTATTGATTTCATACCTACTAGCATCTCATCAATATCCTGAGTAGCAAAATTGCTCGGATAAGAAGACTCCAAACCATTTTTATCCGCTACGATATAAACAAGCACGGTTTTACTTCCCGCTTCGGGTGGCACAGGGTCATCATCTTGGTTACAGGACGTAAACAAAAAAAGGAAAGACGCGCACAGCAGGGTATAAAGTTTCAATCTCATAGTCATTCGTATAATTCCGGGAAGCAATGATTACTCTTCCGGCTTCTTAAAACTAAACTTGTCCGGCGCAATAGCTTGCAGCACCATTGTTCCTTTCTTATACTTCGCCTTTACCTTGACAGCTTCCTTTTCCAGTTTCTTTCTGCTTTCACTGAAATAGACCATACACGTATAATCGGGTTTCTTCAAATCGTACTCCAGGTAGTTCTTCAACTGATAGCTATACAAATCGCGTTTGGGCAGAAAACCGTTCTTATCCAGCGCCGCGCTATCCAAGACCTGAATTTCCGTACAATACACTATCGAATCATTGAAAGACGCCGCTACACCAAAAGCGTAAACCGGCTTATGACTTTTCATTGTAAATGCCGTACACAAAGTAAATACGAGCATTACTGCAAATACTATTTTTACGTGCTTCATAATTTCTTTTTGTTTATTTAATGGGGCAAAGATAATGTAAACCGAAAGCAGAACAAAATAAGCACGCCTATTTTTTATGCGGAGACACCGCTTTATCATGATTTAAAGACGGAAAAAACCGGCCGTCCACGCTGGACAGACCGGTTTACTTAATTTCTTTATTTGTCAGAAACCGATATTCTTATTTATCCCAAATAAGATTTGAGCAATTTGCTACGATTACTTTGTCTTAATCTTCTGATTGCTTTTTCTTTAATCTGGCGGACGCGCTCACGTGTGAGACCAAATTTGTCGCCGATTTCCTCTAATGTCATTTCCTGCTGTCCGATACCGAAAAACATCTGTATGATTTCTTTTTCCCTATCGGTTAACGTAGAAAGAGCTCTATCAATTTCCCTCGCAAGAGACTCGTTCACCAAAGAGCGGTCGGCCATAGGAGAGTCGTCGTTGACCAACACATCGAGCAGGCTGTTGTCTTCTCCTTCAACGAAAGGCGCGTCCACCGAAATATGGCGACCGGAAACCTTCAGCGTATCAGAGATTTTGTCAACAGGGATTTCCAATTCATCGGCAAGCTCTTCGGGAGACGGGCGACGTTCGTTTTCCTGCTCGAACTTAGAGAAAGCCTTGCTGATTTTGTTCAGCGAGCCTACCTGGTTCAAAGGGAGACGCACAATACGCGACTGCTCTGCCAAAGCCTGCAAAATGGACTGACGTATCCACCATACTGCATAACTGATGAACTTGAAACCACGTGTTTCATCGAACTTTTCGGCAGCCTTGATCAGTCCTAAATTACCCTCGTTAATCAAGTCGGGCAAACTCAAACCTTGGTTTTGGTACTGCTTGGCCACAGATACAACGAAACGCAGATTGGCACGTGTCAATTTCTCCAGTGCAACACGGTCACCCTTGCGGATGCGCTGAGCGAGCTCCACTTCCTCTTCAACAGTAATGAGGTCTTCGCGACCGATTTCCTGCAAATACTTGTCAAGAGAAGCGCTCTCTCTGTTAGTGATACTTTTGGTAATTTTTAATTGTCTCATTCTTATAATACAGATTTGGGTTGCAAAGTTACGACAAATTATTTATTACAAACAAACTTGCCCGAACTTTTTTACCTTATTTATATCTTACTTATACAACAAAAAGGATGTCGACAAGTATTTGCCGACACCCTCTTTTTCGTCTTTCTTTGCTATTATTACAATCTTCTTACCTATCTGCCTGCTTTTGTCACTCTTGAGTTAAATCCACAGCGTAGCTTGCACGCTTGCCCGACGGGAACATACCGGTGATGAACAGTACCTGATCAGGAGATTGAGTAGCCGCTTTCAGCACTTTCTCCAAATCTTCCACCGACTTCATCTGCACGTTGTTCGCTTTCAGGATAATGAAGCCCTTACGGATACCGGCATCGGCCATCTTACCGTTGGATACTCCGGTTACTTCTAAGCCATAACCCAGATTAAGCTGTCGCTTCAGTTCGGAAGATACAGGCTTGAAGGCTGCACCCAGAAGTTCCATTCCGGCGTCTTTCACAACTTTCGTATTGCCCTGAGAGTTTTTCAGAGTCAACTCAAATTCTTTCTCTTTCTTATCACGGATTACTTTTACCTTCACCTTGTCGCCCGGACGATGCTTGGCCAAAGCTTCCTGCAAATCAGTGAATTTATGCACTTTCTTACCGTCGATACCGATGATAACGTCATCCGACTTCAATACGCCGGCGGCAGAACCACCCTCTACGACTTCGGCGATCAGGACACCTTCTTTCACACCTAGTTCATCGGCTTTCTTCTTCATCTCCTCAGCCAGTCTTTCGTCCATTTGCAGGTCTGTACCCAGCGTAGTACCGGTAATACCCAGCAAAGCGCGTTGCACCGTACCGAACTGTTTTAAGTCCGCTACAACTTTCGTCATGATACTGGTAGGGATTGCAAAACCGTAACCGGAGTATGCACCTGTCGGTGAATACAGCATGGCGTTGATACCGACCAGCTCGCCTCTTGCATTGACCAGCGCACCACCACTGTTACCCTGGTTGATAGCGGCATCCGTCTGGATGAAAGACTGGATATTCGCAGCCTGTCCGTTGGATGCGGTAGCGCCGATGGCACGAGCCTTTGCGCTGACGATACCGGCCGTAACGGTAGAGTTCAGGTTGAACGGATTACCTACCGCCAACACCCATTCGCCGACTTTCAGCTCGTCGGAATTACCTACCGGCACCGTGGGGAAATCATCTCCCTCAATCTTAATCAACGCAAGGTCGGTGCTGGGGTCGGTGCCGATGATACGGCCTTTCAGCTCACGGTCGTCATTCAGTTTTACGGTAATTTCATCAGCGCCTTCAACCACGTGATTGTTGGTTACGATGTAACCGTCCTTAGAAATAATCACACCGGAACCGAAACCTACGCGCGGCTGGGTTTGTATCTGACGCTGCTGTCCGCGGCCGTCACCGAAGAAAAAGTCAAAAATATCCGGCATACCCTGCACCGTTTGAGTTTTACTCAATTGCTTGGCGCGTATATGTACTACGGCGTGAACCGAATTCTCCGCCGCTTGTGTCAAATCAACAGGCTGCGCATCCGTTGCGTTGTAAGCGGCCAACCGCAGGTTATTAGGGTTCTGTTGGAACAACTCGCCAAATGTAGCAGGCTTTTCCTTATTCAGCATCTTATAGGTGGTAACACCAGCTACTCCTGAACTAAGAATTACAATGGCTGCTACTCCAAGGATGTTTTTTGTTGTCTGTTTCATATTACTTTCTATTCTCTTTAATTGTTAATATTCAAATCTCATTTAACATTCTGACGTTAAAATAACGACAAAAATCGTTCAGTTATTCCGCTTGTCACTCTTTTTTGTTCTCTTTTAACAGTGAATATTTAGGGCTTAACAGCGGTTAACGGCAACGACTGCCAAATTAGCATTTGTGTACGATTACTGTCTGTTAAAAGACTGACAGATAGACGAAATAAAAACGCACCGTCCGTTTGCCTGTAACAGATGATGCGTTGAGGGCAAACAGACCATGCGTTTACCTCAAACGTACGGTCTGTTTTAAAGTTGTATGCTATATCCTAATAATTAAGGTAATCAATGTCCATATGGTAGCTCCACTGCGGAAAATAAAGGTTTCCGCCTTCCCACTCTACCTCACCGCGCTGGAAGTCCACCGTTTCGCTACGCGGATATTTCTTTTCGGGTACCAACGGCATACCGTAATCGGTATTCACAATCATACGCCAGGAATCGATGCCACCCATGAAGAAATACTCTTCATCGGCATTGCGGGCGAAAGTCGGTATTCCGAACGATTGGTCGACAGGCACCCACCCTACACCTTCAAAATACACCTCCGCCCAATCGTGCAGGTTCCAAGCACGGGGATGCATCATGAAACCGCTCTGGAAATGCGCGGGAATACCGCTGATGCGGCATAAGGTAATGAATAAAAGGCTGACCTGACCGCAGTCGCCGTGACGGTTGTCCAATACATATTCCGGGATATTCTCAATCGTGGAATATTCGCGGGCGGACGCCCAGGGGAAGTTATCGTTGACCCAGCGGAAAATACGCTTCGCCTTTAAATAAGGATTGTTTTCGCCTGCTGTCAATTTGGCAGCCAGCTCACGCAGACGCGGAGAGAAAATGATATGCTTCTCCCGCTCGGCGGTATATTCCTTATAAAGAGCGGTAGCCGTATCATAGGGCTGGACATCTTCCGCACGCAGATTATGCCATTCTCCGCAAGACGTATATTCAAACGTCTCGGAGAATACGGTAGGCTCACCTTTCACCGCGCGCTTCTCCATATAGAGCGTACTGTGCCGGCAGTCTTGCGGAGAAAAGACATACTCCGGCTCGCTGGCAGAAATAAATTTCACGTCCGTCTGCCGGGACTGGTCTTTACGGGGATAAGGCAGCCAGCAGCGAATCATCTTTCCCGCAGGAACAGCATTGGTGTCTACCGTCAGCGTATAAGTGACGCGCATCCGTTTAGGAGCGACTATCGCTTTCTTGTCCTTCTTCACGGCGGCAATGATTTCCGGCAGGTTCTCCTTGTTCACCTGTTCGCTCCCGCTCAATGCAGTGCCCTCTTTGGCTGTTTTTATATCATAACAGGCCGAATCCACACGAAACAGATTAGGCCCGGCATTACGGAAATAGCGTTTTTCACCATCCAAGGTCATGCACTCCAAAGCATTGGACGCTTCCCACCGGCGCATTTGTTCGTCCGTCACATCAGGAATATACTTTTCGATATAGTCTTTCACCTGGGCTTCCGTCAAACAGAAATCCGTAAGCAGGCGTTGGTGTAAATCATCGTCCCAACTATATGGTTTGCTTTCAGGCTTCGTGCCGCAAGCGGAAGCAAGAACAAACAGAAATACGGTATATACTAATTTCCTCATGGAGAGATTTATAATTTAGGATTTATCATGCATTTAAAGTTTTACGACTCCGATACCCGGCAAATCCGGCAGCGTAATCTTTCCCTTCACAACTTCCATACCCTTGAAGCGGTCGTTGGCTATCAACAAACTACCGTCCAAATCGGCAAAGTCCACCGCCGGAGAGAATTGCGAGGCCGCGGAAATGGCGCACGAAGTTTCGGTCATACAACCCACCATGACTTTCATGCCCAAAGCACGCGCCAGTGTCACCATTTTCCATGCCTCACGCATACCTGTACACTTCATCAGTTTGATATTGATACCGGTAAAGGCGTCTTTCAGCTCTACTATATCCTTCAAACGTTGAATGGACTCGTCCGCGAATATCGGCAACGGGCTTTGTCCGGTTACCCACGCGATATCATCCAATTGTTCTTTAGGCATGGGCTGCTCTATCATCACAATGCCTTTCTCTTTCAGCCAGTGAATCATATCAAGCGCATAATGTTTGTCTTTCCAGCCCTGATTGGCGTCAACGGCGATGGGAAGAGCCGTCACCGAACGGATGGTCTCAATCATCTCCTTATCGTTATCACGTCCCAGCTTCACTTTCAGAATATTGAACTGCTCGGCGCACTCTTTTGTCTTTTCACGTACCACATCGGGCGTATCGATACCGATGGTAAATGTGGTGGAAGGTGCTTTCTCCTTATCCAATCCCCAGATTTTATACCAGGGAGCCTGCAACAATTTACCCACCAAATCATGCAAAGCGATATCCACCGCGGTTTTAGCCGCCGCATCGCCGGCAGAGAGACTGTCTATATAGCTTAGAATATCTTCCAGCCGGAAAGGATCGGAAAACTGTCCGATAACACCCTGTACTTTCTTCAGAAAAGCCAGCACGCTATCCATCGTACCCAATTCGTGTTGCAGATAGGGCGGCATGGACGCTTCGCCATAGCCGACGATGCCGTCATACTCTATTTCGACCTGCACATCGGGAGTAGTGGTGCGCGAATAAGTAGCCACCGTAAACACATGGCGCAACTTCAATTCATACGGAAAGAAACGCAGCTTCATTTTAGGCGTAACGCCACTCTTCTTATTGATATTGAACAAAGCGGGCATTGCACCTTCACCTGCCAATACGCTATTGATAGCCATGCCCGAACCTAATGCGGCAAAGGCGGCGGTCTTTAAAAAGTCTCTTCTGTTTTGCATGTCATTTATAGTATTCGTTAGTTTCAGTCGTATTTAATCCCGTTTCCTTATTTATATAAGGTAACACGCGCGTAGCAAACAGCAACCGTCCGAGATTGTACTCATCAAACAATTCGTCCGCCGGATCGAAGCTGCTGATATGCACATCACCCTGTGAATGAATAAAACGCTTGCCACCGATATACATGCCCACATGCACGACACGTTCTTTACGTTCCGGGGTTGCTTTGCGGCCGAAGAATATCAAATCACCCGGCTGCAGGTTGGAGAAATCGGATGCAATGTCTATATGCTCGCCCACATAAGCCTGCTGGGAAGCATCACGTGGAATAATGATGTCGTGCATGAAAAGTATGGTACGCATGAAACCGCTGCAATCCACACCTTTCGATGAAGTTCCCGCCCAAAGATAAGGTATTCCCATCATTGTGTGCGCCGTACGAATAATATCGGCCGCATCCTGCTTCAAGCCGGAACGCCATTTCTTCTCAGGCATGGCTATGGATTTGGAGATGTAACCCTGACGGCCGTCGGGATAGGTCACTTTGTAAAAAGCTCCTTTGCTCCCTTCCCATTTCAAACGGTTACCTGCCGCAACATCCGAAATCGTCTGTGAGGTCTGGTCCGGTTCGGAATATACAAAACCGTAATGAGCCGTCACAACAACCTTTTCCGCGCTGTTCCATGCAGCCATTTCTTCTTTTGTCACGGGATGTACACCTACGCGGTGCACCCAGGCGATATAATCGTCGGGAGTTTGAATACGTATCCAGCCGTCGCGCTGCAACACACGCACGGGCATTCCCATCAAGCCCTGCGTCATCATTTCCGATGAGAAATCCGGGGATACGCGCAGGTTTGCCACAGAGACATTGATAATGCCGTACGTTTTGCCTTCCAAATCCTTCCCGTCGGGAAGCACTTTGAGACAATCCATTACGGTATATCCTTTTTTTGCCAGTTCTTTCAGCAAAACAGTCTTTGCCTCCGCCGAGGTAGTAACACCGCGCAACATCACATTTTTACCGGAAAAAGAATAATCTATTTCCAACAACGCCACACGCTTATCCGGTGCGAACTGTTTTTTCAAACTATCGGTGAGTTGCGCTACCTCTGCCGGTATATCACGGTCGCCGGATTCCGAAGCGGCTGCGCAAAGAGTTATCAAGAGAAATACTGCTAAGAATGAGGCAAACTTTTTCATGGGCTATATGCATTTGGGAGTTATTAATGTTAGCAAAGCTAACAATTTATTCCGAAAGAGATACATATTTTCAGCGTTTTTAAGAATTTACGCAAATAAAAGGCCGATAACAAACAAATCGCCAATCACTGACCGCCAATCACCAAAAAATTCCTATCTTTGCGGGACAAAGCAGTTGGTCGGTTTGTCGCTTGCGCCCTGTGCGTATGAGGAAAGTCCGGGCAACACAGAGCATCCTACTTCCTAACAGAAAGCTGTCCGCGAGGGTAGAGTAACGTAGAAGAAAATAACCGCCATGCTCTTCCTGAGTATGGTAAGGGTGAGAAGGTGGGGTAAGAGCCTACCGGCCTTGTGGTGACACAAGGGCTGTACGTCTTGGGAGTTGTAAGGTCATGTAAACCGACGCTATGAGAGCTGCTCGCTCCATGTCGGAGGGTAGACCGCTAAAGCCGGTATGGCAACATACGGCTCAGATAAATGACAGACACTTCTTGAATGAAGAAGGAAGAATGAGGAATGAAGAATTCCGAAAACGACCTCTTCCGGAACAGAAGAACAGAACCCGGCTTACAGACCGACTGCTTTTTTAAATTAAAAATTAAAAGTTGAGAATTGAGAAATAAAGGCCTTTCGGCCTACTGTCATTTTTCAATTCTCAATTCTCAATTTTCACTTTAGCATGAACAAGCGTATCGCCACCCTTTGGAAGTTCCTGACATACGACATCTGGCGTATTACGGAAGATGAAGTCACCAAAACGACTTTTTCCTTATATAATATCATCAAAACCATTTATCTCTGCATCAACCGCTTCACCAAAGACAGGCTTGTGAACAAGGCGTCTGCGCTGACATACAGTACCTTGCTGGCTATCGTACCCATTTTGGCCATTGTGTTCGCCATCGCACGCGGGTTCGGTTTCGACAATCTGATGGAGAGCCAAATCGTCAAAGGTTTCGGCGGTCCGTCGGAAACGACGGAGGTTATTTTCCAATTCGTCAATTCCTATTTGTCGCAAACCAAGAGCGGCATATTCATCGGGGTGGGTTTAATCATGTTATTGTGGACAGTGCTCAACCTGATTAACAATATGGAGATTACTTTCAACCGCATCTGGCAGGTAAAGAAAGCGAGGAGCATGTACCGCAAAATCACGGACTACTTCTCCATGCTTCTGCTGATACCGATTCTGCTGGTAGTTTCCGGCGGTCTTTCCATATTCATGAGTACCATGCTGAAGAATGTGGCTGACTTCACCCTGCTCGCCCCCATCGGTAAGTTCTTAGTCCGCCTCATACCTTTCGTTTTGACATGGTTCATGTTTACGGCACTGTACGTCTTCATGCCTAATACAAAAGTGAAATTCAAACACGCGCTGATTTCGGGAATTCTGGCAGGTACGGCACATCAGGCCTTTCAGTTCCTTTATATCAGCAGCCAGTTGTGGGTATCCCGCTACAATGCCATCTACGGCAGCTTTGCGGCGCTCCCCATGTTTCTGCTGTGGTTGCAAATATCCTGGACCATCTGCCTCTTCGGAGCGGAACTGACGTATGCCGGACAGAACATACGGAACTTTAGTTTCGATAAGGACGCGCGCAATATCAGCCGCCGTTACCGCGATTTTATCTCCATCCTCATCATGTCTCTTGTAGCCAAGCGTTTCGAAAAGAATGAACCGCCCTACACTGCCGAAGACATATCCGAGGAGTGCCAGATTCCCATACGCCTGACCAACCAGACCCTGTATGAGTTACAGGAAATCAATCTGCTGCACGAAGTAGTGACCGATACCAAAAGCCAGGACATCGCTTACCAGCCCTCTATGGACATCAACAAGCTAAACGTCGCTTTCCTGCTGGACAAACTGGACACCCACGGTTCCGAGGACTTCAAGATAGATAAGGATAAAGAATTCCACGGGCAGTGGGAAACACTGATGAAAGCACGGGAAGAGTACTACAAAAGCGCAAGTAAAGTGTTGCTGAAAGACTTATAGCGATGCCATTAATAATGGTTGTACGAAACAACCTTATCTTTGGATTTTCTTGATTTCTTCCGTTTATCTTTCGCCGGATAACCTATCGTTATGTCAAGCAACAGACGCTTATTGGCGGGAATGCCCGTAAGCTTCTTAATCTCCTTTTCATCGAACCAGCCCAAGATACACGAACCCAGCCCCTCGCTCTCGGCAGCCAGCGTGATATGGGCGGTAGCAATACCGATATCTATCAGGGGGAAATACTTGTCCTTAATCTTAGCGCCCAAGAAAGAAGTGATATTCATCGATTCTTCCACAACCAGAATATGTACCGGAGCGTCTTTGGCAAACTTATTCATCCCCAACCCGGCAGTAGCCTTACCCACTTTTACCGACAGCTCCGGGTCTGTGATTACCACAAAACGCCACGGCTGGGCATTGCAAGCCGAAGGCGACAGCCGGGCCGCTTCCAAAATACGTTCCAACTTCTCCGGCTCTACCGCACGGGACATATCATAAGCCCGGTCGCTTTGGCGTGAAGCGACCAATTGCAAGAAATCATTCATAATGAGTTATGAGTTATAAGTTATAAGTTATGAGTCATGAGTGGTAAATGCCTGTGCTTATAAAAAGAAAGCACCCGCGAATTATAACTTATAACTCATAACTTATAATTCTATTTATATTGTATCATTCTACTGATATACTTACCGATAATATCGAACTCGAGATTCACTACGCTACCCACCTTGAAAGCATGGAAATTGGTATGTTCGAAAGTATAAGGAATAATGGCTACCTGGAACGTGTTATCCGTAGGATTGCATACAGTCAGGCTGACGCCATTTACGGTAACGGAACCCTTATCTACGGTGATATAACCGCGCTTTGCCATTTCCTTATCAAACTCATACCGGAACGTAAAGTAATAACTGCCCTCGGCATCCTTTATATCCACGCAAGTTGCCGTCTGGTCTACGTGTCCCTGTACAATATGTCCGTCCAAGCGGCCGTTCATCATCATGCTGCGTTCTACATTCACCTCATCGCCTACACTTAACAAGCCGAGATTGGAACGGTCTAAAGTTTCCTTCATCGCCGTCACCGTATAGGTATCATCCGTCATGCTGACCACCGTAAGGCATACGCCATTATGGGATACACTCTGGTCTATTTTTAATTCATTCACGAACGAACACTTGAAAGTAAAGTGTACATTTTCTTGGTCTTTCACCATAGCCACCAGCGTGGCGCATTCTTCTACTATTCCGGAAAACATAAGCCTATACATTTTTAAGTTAGATACTATCCTTATCATGGATGCGGCAAAGATACAAAAAGGGTCTCATATAGAAATGAAAAAAAGGAAGCTTTTCACAAAGCCTCCTTTTTCAGTTTTCAATAGGTATTAGTTTTTTTTTAAGGTAAAAAGATTGTTTTCAGGATAACGTTGCAAATATAGCCGCTTTTCAGGATACCAACCAAATTAAAAAACATGTCTTATAACATCTTTTCCTTGATTCTTTTGATTTTATTATCATTTCAAAGCACTTTTCTACATCTGCAATCGTTTTCAATGGACAAATATAGGGTTATTTTCCATTAAACACTAAAAATATCCTAAAAAGTTATCTATTTCTTATCATTCGGATAGTGTTCGTCTGTACGTCCGCTATGTTTTAACACTTTGGCGTCGATAAAGAACACGATTTCCTCGGCGATATTCGTAATGTGGTCACCGGAACGTTCCAGTTTACGGAACACACTGACCAGATTCAAACAGGAGAGCGCACTTTCGGGGTGCTTGCTGATATAGTCGGAAAGCACGGCAGTGGCGTTCGCGTTGATTTCGTCCAGCAGATTATCTTTGGCAAACACCGCGGTCGCCATCTCCTGACTCTCTTCCTGGAGAGCTTTTTTGGCAAGCTCCAGCATAGACAACACCTGGTTTATCATCTCTTCCAAGCGCAGCCCTTTTACCAGCTCGTTGTCCAAAACAGGTTCCTTGCAGTTTATGGCAAAGCGGGCTATCCCCTCGGCAAAGTCGCCCAAACGTTCCAGGTTCGTATTGATTTTGAGCATGGCAAGTACAAAGCGCAAGTCGATGGCGACAGGATTATAGAGGGCTATAATATCTTCTATATCACTGTCTATTTTGAGTTCAAAGGCGTTGACACGACGTTCGCGCACCAATACCTGCTGTGCCAGTTCGCGGTCTAAAGTCAGTACGGCTTCTCCTGCGCGGTCAAGCTGGTTATACACTAAAGTCCACATTTCGTCTATTTCTTTTTTCAGCAAGACGAGCTCTGATTCGATAAACTTTACCATAATGTTTCTTCTATTTCAAAATTATCAATTCCATAATCATATCACTTGTTTCAACGCATGACACTGTTCGTACCAAAGGGCGGTACCGTCCGTACCAACGCATGAAACTCCCCGTACCAAAGCGTGGTACCGCTCGTACCAAAGCGTGAAACTGCTTGTACCACGGCATGGTACCGCGCCTGCCAAAGCACGGAACAGTCCGTTACCCGAAGCGTCCCGTTATATAGTTCTGCGTCTCTACCTTATCGGGATTAGTGAAAATCTTTTTGGTATCGCCGAACTCCACCATCTCACCCATATAAAAGAAAGCCGTACTATCGCTTACGCGGGCAGCCTGCTGCATATTATGGGTAACGATTACAATGGTGTATTGCTTCTTCAATTCGTGTATAAGCTCCTCTACCTTAGCCGTGGAAATGGGGTCGAGGGCAGACGCCGGCTCATCCATCAACAGGACGGACGGAGATACCGCCATGGCACGGGCTATGCAAAGGCGCTGCTGCTGTCCGCCGGAAAGGGCGTAAGCAGACACCTTGAGCTTGTCTTTCACCTCATCCCATAGTGCCGCCCCTTTCAGGGTCTCCTCTACCCGCCGGCGGATAAAAGCATTGTCGGTAACGCCGTTTACACGCAATCCGTAGGCCACATTCTCAAAAATGCTTTTCGGAAAGGGATTGGGACGCTGGAATACCATACCTACATTTTTGCGAAGTTCGTCCACCTGCACACCTTTCTTATATATGTCCTGACCGTCGATAAGAATCTCACCGGTCAGGCGGGTGTCGGGTATCAAATCGTTCATACGGTTCAGCAAGCGGAGAAAAGTGGACTTACCGCAACCGGAAGGTCCGATGAAAGCCACAACCGACTTCTCCGCGATATCCATGCTGATACCTTTCAAGGCATGGAAGTCGCCATACCAGAAATTTACATCACGCGTTTCTATTTTATTCATCATGCCGTTCATGATTTTATTGATTTAGTTCATTTTGATTTTCTTCTCGAAATATTTCCGCAGAGCATTGGCCAGCAGATTTACCAGAAGGATTATCAGTATCAAGACCAAGGCCGTTCCATAGGCAATAGGCAACTGGGCTTCCATATCCGTACCGCTGGTGGAGATGACGTACAGATGATAGGGCAACGCCATGCACTGGTCGAAAATACTGCCGGGCAATTGCGGCAGGAAATAAGCTGCGCACGTAAAGAGAATAGGCGCCGTCTCTCCGGATACACGCCCCAGAGCAAGAATCAGACCGGTGATGATGTTGGGCATTCCCATCGGCAGAATCACATGCCAGATTGTTTGCAGCTTGGTGGCTCCCAAAGCGCGGCTGCCCTCACGCAGACTGTCGGGTATCGCCTTCAAAGCCTCTTCGGTAGTGCGAATCACCAAAGGCAGGCTCAACAGTCCCAAGGTAAGCGAACCCGCCAGGATGCTGTCGCCAAAGTCCATATAGTTGACAAACAATGCCATGCCGAAAAGTCCGAACACGATGGAAGGTATGCCGCTCAGGTTGTTCGTCATCATACGGATGAAACGCACAATCCAGCCCTTAGGCGCATATTCGTTCATATAGATGCCGCTCATCACCCCCACCGGGAAAGCGAACAACGCGCTACCTGTCATCAGGCAAAAAGTACCGACGATGGCAGGCAGGATACCGCCGGATGTCATGCCGTCTGTCGGGGCGCCCGTCAAGAACTCCCAGTCGATGACTCCTATACCTTTGTATATGATAAAACCGAGAATGGCAAAGAGGATGCCTACCACACTCAGACTAAGCAAACGGAACAGTCCGAACGCGATGTTTTGCGAAAGATGTTTTCTACTTATCATATCCTTTTACTTTCTTTTGCCCGAAGATACAGCTTCTACCGTGAAGTTTATCAACAAGCTGATAAAAAACAATACGACTCCCAAGAGGAACAATGCCTCGTAATGCGCGCCACCCGCCGGCGCTTCGCCCAGTTCGGCGGCAATTGTGGCGGGAATCGTGCGCAAAGGTTCCAAAATGGTATGGGGAATTACGGCAGCGTTTCCCGTCACCATCAGCACCGCCATCGTTTCGCCGACAGCACGGCCGATGCCCAGGACAACCCCGGACGTAATACCTGATATGGAATAAGGTATCACCACCTTATATATGGTCTGCCACTGTGAAGCGCCAAGCGCCAGACTGGCTTCGCGCATGGCCCGCGGACAGTTGCGCATGGCATCCTCCGTCACCGTGATAATGGTAGGCAACGCCATGATGGCGAGCACGATACTTCCTGCCAGTCCGCTCTCGCCGACAGGCAAATCGAACACTCTTTGCAGCAAAGGCACTATCACAATCAACCCGAAGAAACCGTAAACAACGGAAGGAATACCGCTCAGCAGTTCTATCACCGGCTTCATCAGATTCCGTATCTTATGGTCAGCCACCTCGGACATATAAACGGCCACCGCCAGTCCGAACGGCAAGGCTATGAGAATGGCGAAAAGGCTTACCCACAACGTACCCGTTATCAACGGTAAGAAGCCGAACTGGGGAGCAGGTGTAGCCGTAGGAAACCACTCGGCTCCCGCAAAGACGTCTTTCAGCGAAATGGTGTTGTCCCGCAGCAAATGAACGGAGTCGGGACGGACAATGAACTGCCTCGGCACAAAAGCCACGATGCCCGGCGTGCGTTCCACCAAGTCCGTGATGCATGCGCCTGCATTTTCGTAAGATGCTCCCAACTGTTCTTCCGTATAATACCGTGTAACATCTTCCAAACGAAAAAGCCGGATAGGGAGATTCTCCCCACCGACTTCCCGCCAATTTGTTATCTCTTCATCGAAAACATCCTTTATCTGTACCGGAGTAAGTTCACTTACCTTATTGTCCTTATTTAACGCCAAGACATACCCCTCTTCGATTACCCGGCTATGGAACAGCCCCACCGCTTCGGAAAAGAGGAATAAGACGATAAGCACAATAGTAAGACTTGTTACAAAACCGCTACAAGCCAATATGCCCTCTATAATTTTCTCAAAAACTTTTTTCATATTGCCTACTTTTTTCTGTGCGCAAAGAAACGGGGTAGATATTAAGGTAGTGTGACTATCGTTTGAAAGAAATGTTTCAAACATATTACAAATCTGTTACAATAAACACAGACCCGCCGTATGTAACAACTTTGTAACATGCGTTGTTTTAATTTGCAGCGAAATAAAAACAGCGGGAACATACCACCATACACTATTGTTGTTTAAGTATCGTCCCAAAAACATTAGAATATGATGAAGCATTTATTTCTGACCATCTTCGCATTGGCATTTGCCGCTACCGACATTCAGGCGCAGCGCATCAAAGGCAGCGACACCGTTCTGCCCATCGCACAGCAAACCGCCGAACGCTTTATGACATTGAATCCCAATGCCCGCGTCACCGTCACCGGAGGCGGAAGCGGGGTAGGCATTTCCGCCTTGCTGGATGAAACGACCGACATCGCAATGGCTTCCAGAGGCATCAAATTCAGCGAGAAGATGAAAGCGAAAGCAGCCGGAGAGGAACTGGAAGAAATACCGGTAGCCTATGATGCGCTGGCCGTTGTCGTACACCCGTCCAATCCCGTAAAGCAGCTCACCCGCCGACAGTTGGAAGATATCTTCCGCGGTAAAATCACCAATTGGAAGCAAGTAGGCGGAGACGACCGCAAAATAGTGGTCTACTCGCGTGAGACCTCTTCCGGCACATACGAATTCTTTAAAGAAAGCGTACTGAAAAATAAGAATTACATGAGCAGCAGCCTTTCCATGCCCGCCACCGGAGCCATCATACAATCCGTCAGCCAAACGCGCGGAGCCATCGGCTATGTGGGTCTTGCCTATGTATCGCCCCGCATCAAGACCCTTGCCGTATCTTACGACGACAAGCACTTTGCCGCTCCCACCCTGGAAAACGCCATCAACAAAACTTATCCCATCGTACGCCCGCTATATTATTATTACAATAAGAAAAGTGCCGGCCTTGTAGACCCGCTGTTACAGTTCGTATTGTCACCCGCCGGCCAAGAAATCATTAAAAAGAGCGGATACATTCCTATAAACGAAGAATGAAAAATGAATAATGAATAATGCAGAATGAAAAACGAAGAATGAGGAGCGAGAAATTCTTCATTCTTCATTCTTCATTCTTCATTATTTTGCGCTATCTTTGCGCCACTATACGAATAATAATAGCATTATGGCAGAAATAAAAAGCGAAGAAACAAGCGAAAAGAAGAGCCTGAACTTCATTGAACAAATAGTAGAGAACGACTTGAAAGAAGGTAAAAACGACGGAAAAGTACAGACACGTTTTCCGCCGGAACCCAACGGTTATCTTCACATCGGACATGCCAAAGCCATTTGCCTGGATTTTGGTATTGCCGCCGCACATGGCGGTGTCTGCAACTTGCGTTTCGATGATACCAACCCCACCAAAGAAGACGTGGAGTACGTAGAGGCTATCAAGGAAGATATTCAATGGCTGGGCTACCGGTGGGGCAACGAATACTATGCTTCCGACTATTTTCAACAGCTATGGGACTTCGCCATCCGCCTCATCAAAGAGGGCAAAGCGTATATCGACGAGCAGACATCCGAACAGATCGCCGCTCAAAAAGGTACTCCTACCCAACCCGGAGTAGAAAGCCCGTACCGTAACCGCCCCATTGAAGAGACTCTCGACCTGTTCCAAAAAATGAACACCGGAGAGATTGAAGAAGGCGCCATGGTGCTCCGTGCCAAGATTGACATGGCAAGCCCCAACATGCACTTCCGCGACCCGATTATCTATCGCGTCGTGAAGCATCCGCACCACCGTACGGGTACTGCATGGAAAGCTTACCCGATGTATGATTTCGCTCACGGACAAAGCGACTACTTTGAAGGTGTAACCCACTCTCTGTGTACACTGGAGTTTGTTCCTCACCGTCCGTTGTACGACTTGTTCGTAGATTGGGTGAAAGAAGGTAAGGATTTGAACGACCACCGTCCTCACCAGTACGAATTCAACAAGCTCAACCTGAGCTATACGCTGATGAGCAAACGCAACCTGCTGACTTTGGTAAAAGAAGGTCTCGTCAACGGTTGGGACGATCCCCGTATGCCGACCATCTGCGGTTTCCGCCGTCGCGGCTATTCACCCGAGTCCATTCATAAATTCATCGATAAAATCGGTTATACCACTTATGACGCTCTCAATGAGTTCGCGTTGCTGGAAAGCGCCGTACGCGAAGATTTGAATGCCCGCGCTACCCGCATATCCGCCGTATTGAATCCGGTGAAGCTTATCATCACCAATTACCCAGAAGGACAGGTTGAGGAAATGGAAGCCGTCAATAACCCGGAACGTCCGGAAGAAGGCAGTCACAACATCGAATTCAGCCGCGAACTGTGGATAGAACGCGACGACTTTATGGAAGATGCTCCCAAAAAGTACTTCCGCATGACACCCGGACAAGAAGTTCGCTTGAAAAGCGCGTACATCGTGAAGTGTACCGGTTGCAAGAAGAACGATGCGGGAGAAATCACAGAAGTATATTGTGAATACGATCCCGACAGCAAAAGCGGTATGCCCGGAGCCAGCCGTAAGGTAAAAGGCACGATTCACTGGGTGAGTTGCGCACACTGCCTGCAAGCCGAAGTCCGCCTTTACGACCGTTTATGGAAAGTAGAGAATCCGCGCGACGAACTGGCCGCCATTCGTGAAGAAAAGAATTGCGACGCGCTGACAGCCATGAAGGAAATGATAAATCCGGACTCTCTGAATGTATTGCCATGCTGCTATATCGAAAAATACGCTGCCGGCATGAAGCCCCTCTCCTACCTGCAGTTCCAGCGTATCGGTTACTTCAACGTAGACCGTGACTCTACGCCGGAGAAAATGGTATTCAACCGTACCGTAGGCCTGAAAGATACTTGGGGTAAAATCAATAAATAATATAAGGAGTAGAAATAATTAATGAGTAAAAAGAACCTGTTGTCCGGAAGAGACAAGGAATTGCAAGAACTTGCAGAACAATATGAAGCCGCGAAAGCTGAAAATAAGCCTATCTATCTGGACGCAGACGATTTAGCCGACCTTGCCGACTGGTATGCCATGCACGGGAAAAGCGAACAAGCTACCGAAGTCGTAGAGTACGGTTTAAGCTTACACCCCGACAGTACCCCTCTACTGGTGGAACAGGCCTATCTCTTCATGGATGCCCAGAACAGAGAGCAAGCCAAACTGGTAATAGAGCGAATATCCGAGGATTACTCTTCGGAAGTGAAGGTACTTAAGGCGAATATTCTCTTGGGTGAAGGTAAAATAGATGAAGCGGAACAGCTTCTCGACACCATAGAGGACAAAGAGGAGTTAGCCAATATTGTCGATGTATCCTATATGTATATCGATATGGGGTATCCCGTTAAGGCTTTACCATGGCTGGCCGGAGGCTCTGAAAGATACGCCGAGGACGAAGCATATCTGGCCGTAACAGCCGATTGCTTCCATGCGCAAGGTTTGAATCAGAAAGCCGAAACGTTATATAATAAGCTGATAGATAAAAATCCTTATTCGGCTCCTTACTGGTTCGGCTTGGCGCGTTGCTATTTCGAACAGCAGTTGTTTGACAAAGCCATTGAAGCCTGTGATTACGCAATCGTGGCAGATGAAGAATTTGCCGAAGCCTATATCATGAAAGGGCATGCTTTCTACCAATTGGGCAATGAAGAAAGTGCATTGGAGAACTATACTTTGGCCGAGAAATATAAGGCTATCAACCCTGATTTTCTCCAAATGTTCATCGGGCTTAATGAAATATCCAAAGGGCATTGGGAAGAGGGATACCGGCATCTTGAATCTGCCATACAAAGCAAGGATACCGATTCAACGATACTGCCTTCTTTGTATGCTCACGCAGGGAATTGCCTCTATAAATTAGGAAAGAAACGTAAAGCCGGCCAGTATTTCAAGAAATCCCATGAAATAGACCCGGAAGATGTGGACTCGTATCTGATTGAAGGACGCATGTATATGGAAGACGGTGACTTTGACAAGGCCGTAAAAAAGTGGGCTTTGGCTTTAGAGCGTGCACCGTATGCCGATACGTGGAATGAGATTGGGATATACAGCATGGAACTCGGCCAACTGAACCATGCCCGGATGGCCTTCGAACATGTCAAGGAGTTGGAACCCGATTTTGAAAATATCAACGAAAAGCTGGCATCTCTTTATCTGCTGCTTAAAGACAAAGAGAACTTCCAGAAGTACAACCAGCTTTGCAAACGTCCGTTCCAACTGGAAGACTTGAAGAAAATAGAAGAAATGCTGGAAAGTGAAGATAAAGAGGAGTTGGCACAAGCGATGAAGAACATCCTGAATGCACTACAATAAGAATGTAAACAAACCATTAATCACAAGTATAGAATATGGAATCATCAGCAGAGCTCATTAAATGGGTATTAGAGAATTTGAATTATTGGGTGGTCACAATCTTTATGACCATTGAAAGTTCATTTATCCCGTTCCCTTCGGAAGTCATCGTACCACCGGCCGCGTGGAAAGCAATGACCGACGATAGTATGAACATCTTCCTTGTTGTTCTTTTCGCAACCATCGGCGCAGATCTCGGCGCACTCATAAATTATTATCTTGCACGTTGGCTGGGTCGCCCTATCGTCTATAAATTTGCCAACAGCCGTTTGGGACACATGTGCCTGATTGATGAAGAGAAAGTACACCATGCTGAAGAGTATTTCAGAAAACATGGCGCTGCATCCACATTCTTCGGACGCCTCATCCCCGCGGTACGGCAGCTTATCAGTATTCCGGCCGGACTGGCAGGCATGAAGTTAGGGCCATTCCTGCTTTACACAACGCTCGGTGCCGGAATATGGAATGCGATACTGGCTCTGCTCGGTTATTTCATATACCGGTTTACGGACATTAAAACTACGAATGATGTCTATATACTGGCCACGAAGTATAGTCATGAAATCGGTTACGTCATTATAGCAGTTACGGTATTGATTGTAGGTTTCCTGATTTACAAAGGAGCGAAACAGAAAAAATAATAAATGGAAAAACGGTGGATAAAGATAGTCTTCATCCACCGTTTTTCATTATATAGCTAAGTCTAAAAGGCTTATTTCTTAACTGCCTCAATCGCTTTATCATAATCCGGCTCCTGCGTAATTTCCGGAACCAACTCTGTATAGGCAATCTTTCCATCCTTACCGACAACAATTACCGCACGAGCCAGCAAACCGCTCAACGGACCGTCTGCCATACGCACGCCATAGTTTTCATCAAAATCCGAGAAACGGAAATCGGACAAGGGAATAACATTCTCTATGCCTTCCGTTGTACAGAAACGAGCATGTGCAAAAGGCAGGTCTTTGGAAATAGCCAGTACCACCGTATCCGGCAAACCGGCGGCCAATTTATTGAATTTACGTACGGAAGTAGCACATACACCGGTATCCAAACTCGGGAAAATATTAAGAATTACATTCTTGCCATTCAGTTCTTTCAATGAGAAAGAAGACAAATCCGTCTTTACCAATTCGAAATCAGGGGCAACTGTCCCCACTTTTATAAACTCACCGATTACTTTTACCGGTTGTCCTTTAAATTTTGTTGTAGCCATAGTTTTATCAATTTATATGATATAGTAACAAACCGAATACAGAAAATGTTCAATGGAAACTTTTCAATCCGTAGATTGTTACTTTCCCAACGAACTTATAATAATCATTTTTAAATTAAGATTCACATGAAAACAATTTTTGATGAACTGAAACAGGAAGTGAAGAACTGGTGGATTTCACTTATTCTCGGAATCCTGTATGTTGTGGTAGCTTTGAGTTTAATGTTCTCCCCTCTTGACGGATATGCGGCATTAAGTATTTTATTCAGTGTTTCCATGCTGGTCAGCGGTTTGCTGGAAATCTCCTTTGCGGTAAGTAACCGTCGAAGAGTGTCCAGTTGGGGCTGGTATCTGGCGGGAGGTATCATTGATATGATTTTAGGATTCTATCTGATAGCCTATCCTCTGTTAAGTATGGAAGTTATTCCGTTTATTATCGCCTTCTGGTTGATGTTCCGGGGATTTTCATCGGTAGGTTACGCCATGGACTTAAAAAGGTATGGAACGAAAGACTGGGGTTGGTACATCGCATTGGGCATCCTCGCCGTTATATGCTCGCTTATTATTCTGTGGCAGCCGGCGGTCGGAGCTATCTATGCAGTTTATATGATTTCGTTTGCATTCCTTATTATAGGATTCTTCCGTATCATGCTGTCCTTCGAGCTAAAGAATCTGCACAAACGGAGTTCTCAGAGCGCATAATTCGCCGCAGATTACACTGATTTGTACAGATGAGATATCCCTGAGCAAGCCTCAACAGTTTTAAGTCAGTCTGTAATAATCGGTATAATCCGCAGTGAATCATAACACATTCCGGTTGGAGATCTCCGGCTTATCTTTTATGATGCAGAAAACGGAACATGGTTGTTCTGGACACTCCCATTCGTCGGGCGAGTTCAGAACAGGATGTTCCGTTCGCCTGTTCTTTAAACAATTCCCTTTTATTCTCCGCAAGTATTCTCATCTTGGGCATATACCCCTTTTGGCGCCCTAACCGCTTTCCTTCCTGCTTTCTACGGGCCAATGCTTCTTTGGTACGCATCGAAATCAGATTACGTTCTATTTCAGCCATTAAGCCGAATGCAAATCCCAGAACCTTACTGTTGATATCGTTCTGAAAGACGTATCCTTCTTTAGTACTATACAATATCACTCCTTTTTTGATGCACGAATTAAGAATAGTCATAATCTCAAGTAATGTACGACTTAGCCGTGATATCTCCGTTACAATTAAAGAATCGCCGGGACGCATCCTGTCCAGCACTCCCGATAATTTACGCTCTTTACTACTGACGCTGCCGCTAACTGTTTCTGTGTACCACTTGTCAATACTCATACCGTTTCTCTCTGCGAAACGTATAATCTCCTCTCGTTGGTTTTCCAAAAATTGTCTTTCTGTACTTACTCTTAAATAAGCTACTACTGCCATAAATTTTGTTGTTTTTTTATTGGTTTAACGTCACCAAAGAACGGCTATTCCAATAAAAATGCCAACGCCTCCACGCATATCCTTTACAAAAGGATTCCAAAAATGAAGGATAGGATAAAAAACTCCCGGCTGTATTCGGCAACCGGGAGTTCTCTTTCAAATTCCAATAATATGTAGGATGTACTCCTTCCTCATAAACGATTTCTATCAACGTACGATACTCCAAAATGTCAAAAAGATGATTTTGAAGTATTCTTTCAGAGAACGATTATTGATATACTTCATATTATACCTGATTTTATCAGGCATAATCAATTCCACATAGGCCTTATCCGCATCATCCGCTTGCCCCAATATCGTATTTTCATCAACATATTCTATCGAGGCGTAATCTGTTATGCCCGGTCGTACAGACAGAACTTTGCGCTGTTCCTCTGTATAGAGGTCAACATATTTGCGTACTTCAGGACGCGGCCCTACCAAACTCATATCTCCTTTCAGAACATTAAATAATTGGGGTAACTCATCCAATTTATACTTCCGTATAAAATAACCGATACGGGTTATTCTCGGATCACGTCCGCCTACAGTAATCAATCCCTGTTTATCGGCTCCTACACGCATCGAACGGAACTTATAAACATAGAAGTCCTTACCATAACGCCCTACACGCAATTGACGGTAAAATCCACTGCCTCTACTTTCCAAACAAATGGATATATAAAGAAGAAGAAAGACCGGAAATAATAGAAGTATGCCCAGAAAGGAGAAAAAAATATCGAAAAAACGAATCATAGACTTACAATGGTGTCACTCTACAGCTTTATCACCTGCCACCTTGCGATATGCCGCTTTTACGGTATCAATAATAAAAGCCAACTTTTCTTCATCCAATTGCGGATATATAGGCAAAGATATTTCTCCCTTAAAGTTCTCGTAAGCTTGAGGATAATCCTTTATATCATACCCCAAAGAATTGAAGAATGATAACATTGGCATCGGGATAAAGTGAACATTTACAGCCACTTCACTTTTGGCTATTTCATCAATCATCCGATCGCGCTGTTCTTCTGTAAAATCCTTGATACGTAGGGCGTAGATGTGGTAGGAACTCTCTTTATCGCCCTCTATCGAAGAGGGCACAATAGCCCAATTACAGTTTTCAAAAGCTTGGGTGTAAGTATTGAATACTCTTTTTCTCTCTTCGAGCAGTTTAGGGTATTCCCGTATCTGTGCGAGACCGATGGCAGCATTTACATCCGCCATATTAATTTTCATCCCTAAGCCAACAATGTCATAACGCCAACCACCCGCTTTAGATTTGGAGAAAGCGTCTTTAGTCTGGCAGTTCAAACTCATCATACGAAGTTCTTTGTACAACCCGGCATTGTCAAAGGGCATGGGCAGATTCAAACAAATGGCACCGCCTTCGGCTGTTGTCACGTTCTTTACTGCGTGAAGAGAGAAAATGGCAACATCCGTTTCACAACCGATACGCTGATTCTTACTGTATTGCGCTCCCAGTGAATGGGCCGCATCATTCATTACAAGGATACGCCCCAACTTTTCTTGTACCGGACTTTCCGCTTTGAACATTTTCTGTATTTCAGATGTGTTTACTAACTTCATGATACAATCGTAATCACACGGAAAACCTGCAATATCTACAGGGATAATAGCTTTCGTTCGCGGAGTAACGGCTCTACGAATGGCATCTACCGAAATATTGAAATCCGCACCGGAGTCCACCATAACGGGTTTAGCGCCTGCATGCAGCACCGCCAACGCCGTAGCGCTATATGTATAAGCCGGAACGATAACTTCATCCCCGGCTTTCACCCCCAGCCAACGAAGCATCATAATAGCTCCCGAAGTCCAGGAATTTACACAAAGCACTTCTTTTGCACCGGAAAAAGACTTTATTTCTTCTTCCAACGCTTTTACTTTAGGTCCAGTGGTTATCCAACCGGAGCGTAAGGAATCAACCACTTCATTGATGACAGTGTCATCAATGTAAGGGGGAGAAAATGGTATTTTCATGATTAATATAATTTATATTGCTGAAATAATAAGGTTTGTATTGAAAACAGTATATTTTCAATACAAATCTCAAATACATATTTCAATATTTCATATTTCGTATATGTATCTATATAGGTTACCGTACCTTTCTATATATAAAATCCAATATTCTGGTTGGCATCAATTTGGCTATCGCATACATCAAGGCATAACCATCTTCTTTCAAACCAAATCCCAACATTTCATTTATCTGTCTACGAAGAGTAAATATTGATTTTGCATGTTTCCACCCTCTTCTACGTTGAAAAAAATCAGGATCTAATCTAAATTTAAAAAGATATTCTGGTAAGTTAGCAAATTTACACCCTGCTTTAAACCCTTTAGCCCACATCATTGTATCTTCTCCGAAATAAGTATCTTCTGGATATAATCCTGCTTTTTCAAAATAAGAACGGCGGAACATTACTGTGGGGTGTATCATGCAATCGCGTACCCTGAAAAAGTCCAAACACTCCTCGTGCGTTATCGGCATTTGTTTCCTAAAGTACTCGTTACCGTCACCATTTATTTCAATAGCCCAAGTCCCCAAACAATCGACATTCGGATGAGCTTCCATATAAGCTATCTGCTTTTCAAATCGCTCAGGCATAGAGATATCGTCAGCATCCATACGAGCAACATATTGATACCCTTTAGGCAGGACTATTCTCAGAAGGTCATTAAGAGAACAAGCCAAGCCTTTATTCTGCGTTCTCTCAAAAATAAATATATTTGTTTTAGGGAGATTAGATAAATATCCCTTGACTTCATTATCTATACATCCATCTAATTGAAGAAATATATCTGTTGAAGAAAATGTTTGAGTAAACAAACTGTCCAAAGATTCTTTCACACAAGACAAATTATCCTTTCGGTATATAGAAAGAATGACTGCTATTTGGTTCATTATGTTACGCTAATGCTTTTATTTTCGTTACCAAGCTATCGACAGTATACGTATAGTTCCAGAATTGATTTACAATCCAGTCTCTTTCATCGAATTGAAGGCTTACCTCATCCCGTATAACAGTTAGTAACTCCACAAAAGTATATACTCTTTTGCCAGGAGTATACTTGTCGAAATCAAAAGCCAAATCCCTGCCTGCTGTTATATATTCTGCATAATCAAAAGGAAACAGGAGTACTTCTTTTCCGGGCATCAACAAATAATCATAATAAATGGAAGAGTAATCGGTAACGAGAACATCTGTAAACGGAAGAACCGGATAAATATCAATCTTTTTATCCAATACTAAAATATTACTATATCGACTCATTTCTTCCATTGAAAGATTGCTTTCCGGATGTAACTTCAGTAGAAATAAATCATCCCTTTGTTTTAATATCTCATTCAATAGTACAAAATCAAACCCTGCACTTACAATGAAATTCTCTCTTGTTTCACGCCATGTAGGCATATATAAATATGATTTCCTACATTTTTTTAATTTCTCTATTAAAGCCAAACTCTCTGCAGACTCATATTGGTATATAAATTGTTTCAGTTTTTCAGACTGCCATCTAAAAATATCACAACGAGGATAAATACCCTCTATACATTCCTTATCCGTTATCCTAAAACATTGTTTAAAATGCTCTGTCATGAGCGGCGAAGTAGACAAAAACAAATGGGGACGCTTGAACAAATATGGAAGATAGACTCTTGAAAAAAAGTTCTTCTCATCATATATTTTTCCGGCAGAGCCTTTAGTAGACTTAAACTCGATATTCTTTATACCAACCCCATGCCAAAGATTTATCCGCTTTACCCCACCGGATGTCCAGAAATTTACATCAATCAAATGAAAACCGTATATGTACGTACCCGCCGTAATGCTGTGAAAAACTCCTTTTATGCTCCATCTGTAATAGGCAGGAAATCCCAGTTCCCTTATTTTCCTTTCTTCGGCACGCGTAGCTGCAATCCAATAACATTTTTTCATTTTACACTCGGCAACCACATAGATAAAAAAATATTTGGGATTTCCGCTAAAGCCAACGTGACTGCCTACCAGCCACTTTTTTTTGTTTCGCGGTGTAATACAAGACAATACATATAATGGGTATCCCCAAATAATCTCAATATTCTTTTTCACTATTTCTTTGATACTTCTCCGCTTAAACATCAAAGAAATAAGAGAAAATCTTGCTTTTAAATTCATGAACGTTTTATTTTCACATCAATTACTTCACCTGTCATTGAAGAGAACAGACTATTAACTGAAACAGCAGCCACAACATTGGACTTCAGTAAACTATCATCAGGTTCCATACCAAAGTTTCTTGTTCTCATAGGTGTCTTTGTACGCTCCGGATTAATACAATTTACACGTACTCCACAATCATACCATTCCTCACTTAATGCTTGTACAAAGTTAACAATCGCAGCCTTAGCAGATGAGTACAGACTATACAACGAACGTCCCCGGGTATAAGAGCTGGAAGTAAATAGCAATAACGCACCTTTACTGTCCTGTAAATACGGATAAGACTCCTTAGCAACAATAACAGCACCTAAATAATTAATATTAATGCTCTTATAAACATCTTCATAGGACATGTTCATCAAAGGTTCTTTATCAAGTATTCCGGCAGTATTCACTACGGCATCTATCCGCCCTTCCTTTTCATACACCTCTTTCAGAGCTTTGGCCACCAATAACTTATTTGAAATGTCAACACCATTTTCCGAGCGGCTGAAAGAATATATATGCGCTCCGTGACAGTTACAAATATTAACGATGTCAAGTCCTATACCATAACTACCGCCAAAAACCACAATGACAGAGTTGGCCAATCCAGATTGTGCTTTAGGAGTTATCGTTTCGTTCTGTTGAGCTATGGACTTTAATTGAAACAGCTTATCCAAAAGGAACAAATCTTCTTTATAAGTAAGCTTCATATTAAACTGCTCACCCTTTACCACATAGACAGGTTCATCTGGCAAATATCTACAAACCACACCGCAATCATCCGTTGTTTTAAAACCATTATCTTGTAAAGCCAACTCATACGCTTTTTTAATTGTAGATAACTTAAAAGCTTGTGGCGTTTGCCCATTGCGCAAGTTCTCACGAACAGGAATACCTGTTATATATTCCTTTTCGTTTACTTGAATTATAGTATCAGTAGTTTTAATAGCAACATCTACTGCGTTATATTTTTCTAAAGCTTGTATGCAATCTGATATAATCCGATCATTCACTAAAGGACGTACGGCATCATGAAAAATGAGATTGAATTCTTCAATACCATCATAAGCATTAATAGCTGCTAAACTAGAGTGATACCGTTCTTTACCACCTTGAAGTATTTTTTTTAATTTAGTATAACTATTCTTAATCACAATAGCCTCTACATCATTCAAAAAATTAGGATTAGAGACAACTGCAATCTCATCAATTTGTGGATGATTTTGAAATACATCTAATGTGTGTTCTATAACTTTTTTTCCTGCAACTTTTAAGAATTGTTTAGGTATGGTATCTCCTAAACGCTGACCTGTTCCTCCAGCCAGTATAATAGCTATATTTTTCATTATTTAAGAAATTAACTGCCTCGCAGCTTCTATTTTATCAAATTTATCAGTAAAACTCTTTAAATCTTCAGATTTTAACTGCTCATATTTTCTATGCAATAGAATGTCTAAACACTCTTCATCACTATTTACTAAAAAACCAGTTTTATTATCTATTATTGTTTCTACAACACCACCTTTATTTCTTCCAATTGCAGGGGTTCCACACGCTTGAGCCTCCAAATACACCAAAGGTAAACATTCATCATAATCAGATAAAAGCCAAAAACAATCTGCTATTGAATAAAAACGATTCAATGATTCACGATTTACATTACCTAAAAATGTAATATAGTTTGATAAATTAGCTTCTTTTACATTTTTCTTCAATTCTGATAAATAAGGTCCGTCTCCCGCTATTATCCAGTAAAAAAGAGGATCTTCTATTACTAACTGTTTAAAAATGGCAAGCATATGCTCATATCCTTTCATTTTAACAATACGGCTCACTGAAAATAGTAAATGACGTTTTTCTAAACTATTATCTTTTCTATAACTACTAAACTCTCGATGAAAAACCTGCTTGTCAATACCTGTATAGACAACCTGTACTTTAAAATCGAGAAAATCTAATTTTGCAGCTTTTAACACTTTATTTTTATGAGCATTACTTACTGAAACTATTTTTCTGGCTTTAAGAAGAGTTTTTCGATGATATTTACCCAATTGAAAAATATAATTATTAAATATATTACTTACTATTCTCTTATTTTTATAAAACCATTCAACCTCAAATCCTTGAACTATAGGGATACATTTATTAAAATCTTTCTCTTTAAGAACCCTGCTAATCACACTTGATACATTAGATTGATTTAAAATTATATGATCATACTGTTCATAATTCAGTTTTCTAAAAAAAATATATAGGTTCAACATCCATAATTTTTCTCCAAATAAATTTGGAATCTCCATGACTTTAAAATTATTAAATTGAACAGATTTACTTTTGTGCTGTCTACAAACAACAGAAATATTATGTCCCAATTTTGCTAAATTAGTAGCATAATCATAAGCTACTAATTCTGCTCCACCTACATCAGGTGGAAATCCATAAGTTATCAATAAGATATTACTCATCTATTCTCACAATTAGATACTATATAATTTGTTCTCCTTACCCAAATTGTTGTGATAACATAATAAAAGATTAAACTAATCAAGATTTGCTTCAATGAAGGGAAAAAAGAGGCACGAGGCATATACACAATTGTAGGAACTAATATAAAAGCTAAATACATTATAACTCTAGACTTCCTTACAATCTTTTCAAAATATCTAATTCCATACCCCAATAAAAAACTCAGAATAATAGCCCCAATCCATCCTAAATCCCAGAATTCTCCTATATAACTAGAACCAACTCCCTCTCCATTTAAGTATGCTTCCGGAGATAAAAAATAAGTAAGCTTATGCCCCAAGCTAATTGTATTTTGTACATAATCAACCGTTTGTCCATGAAAACTATCCCAAAAGATTAAAGGATATAAAATATAAGGTGCTCCTTGATTTACAAAAAGTGGTTCATAATAAACCATGTACCCCAATACCAACAGTGACACACCTTGCTGTGCAAAAAATAAAATAATTAAATCTCCCATATTATCAATTATGATATCATCTCCCATTCTAAATTGTACCAGAACTTGTGCAATAAAAATACCTCCAAATCCAAATAGTAAAATTTTTTTTAGAGAAATAGAAGAATTATTCTTCAAAAAGGAATAATAATACCAAGCAAGAAATATAACAGGTAAAAATAATCTCGACCTTCCTCCTTTTAAAACATCAACCATTTTCAACATAAAGAAAACGATTGATATTATAAAAAACTTTTTTTTAGTTGGTCTTGACGCTAAAAATAAACAATATGCAGATTCCATTAAAGTTCCTGCTCCTACTGTCCATAATGGATATACAATATTATTTAATGTTCCATCATAAACAGCAAGATACCCTCTTGATAGTATAAGTTTCAATTCAATTAGATACTTTGTAAAAGTACCAGGTACGGCAAGCAAAAACAATATTGTAGACCATTTATCTAAAAAAGGAGAATAGGAAAACTCTATTTGCTTATATACTAAATAGCGTTTTCCTAATAAAGCTCCTAAATGAGTAAATAATAATGTATATATCAGAAAAGACAGAATTCTATATCTGATTACTAGCGGAAAATAAAAATCACTCCACTTAGTAGCCCAATACCATTCAAACAATCCTAAAATATCAAGAAATATACGTGAGTATAAAAATAATCCTAATGTTGATAAGAATATAACATATACGTTTAGGAATCCAGATTCTTTTACTGCAGAATAAATTGACCATATATATATTGCTAACAATTCATATTGCAACAATGTTATATATGAACCTGTTACGTCAAAAAAGAACAAAAGGATACTCTGAAACAAATATATCAGAATAATAACTAACTGAATAAAAACATTACGGGAAACACAAAGTTTAAGCATCCAAAAAATTATTAAATAAGCTACACTGTGTTTTCAATTCAAAATCTTTTACTCTACTATTAAAAGGTATATTTTCCAAAGTATACCCTTCAATCATTTCTAAAACTTTTTTCGAATATTCTTCTTCATTTAAATTAGTCAAGATACCATATTTACCATATTCTAAGACCTCTTCAGCTCCAATACAATAAGAAGAAACTATTTTCTTTTGCAATATTAAAGCTTCTATTAACACAGTAGGTAGACCTTCAAATTTAGAACTAAAAACAAAAAGATCAGCATGACGAAGATATGGAAAAGGGTTTTTGACAAAACCTAGAAAGTGGACATTATCTGTTACATTTAGATCTTCACAATATTTCTTTAGAACCTCCATTTCTTCTCCGACACCTAAAATCCACAAATGAATATCTCTATTTTCCTGTAATAAAATAGGCATGCAATTAATAAGAAACCTATGATTTTTTCCTTTGTCTATCCTTCCTATTGTTAATAAATTTATTTTAGAATAATCAAAAGGATCGTCAAATGGTAGCATACTTTGATTAAGAATAGTAATACTATCTATTGGATTATAAAGCACTGAAGTTTTACCCACTGTAAAAGGATTTAACTTATGTAATATTGATTCCACTCCATGAGAAACACATACTATATGATTTAATTTACTTAAATTCCGTATATAACTTTTCACTGGAGTAGTTGGATAAAAAACGTATCTTGTTAAATCTGTATGTAACCAACTTATTTTTTTTGATTTTCGGTTAAAACTACTCAAAACTATCCGAGTAGAACAGTCTTCTCTAAAAGCAACTTCTACATCATATTTCTTTCTGATAAAAAATAGATAAAACCAAAAAGGATAACGCAAAAAGATTCTTCTTATAATCCGTCCGAAAAGCCCAAGAGGTTCTTTAAACCCCCATTTCAAATGAACATAGCTAGGCAAATCTTCTATATATATACCTACCTTATTAATCAGAAATAAATCTACAGCAAATAAAGAATTATCTATATTCTTTAAATAAGTTAATAAGACCTTCTCAGCTCCTCCACCATTCAAAGAATCTGTTATAAATAAGATTTTCTTTTTCATTATTTCTTTCTATCCTTAATATACAATAGAATACCTAATAAATGGGCTATTATAAATGTCCAACGCTTATTTATAGCCTCATAATATATATCTAGATTCTTTTTATTTCCTTTCAAGCTATATTTCACATAACTAGCGTTATTGAGAATATATTTTACAAATGACAATTTAAAATAATTTAATTCATTTATATATAGAGAATATCCTTTAGGATTTCTCAGACATAATTGACGATATTGATTCGATAATCCATCATCCCGATATTCTACTCTACACAAAACTTTGTTTATACAGCATATCTTATAATAACGAGATATTCGATTCAAAATTAGGGCTTCAGGAACAAATAGTTCATATTCAAATTCTGGAAAAGGAAACTTACGTAATATATGTGTATAATAAATTAATCCTTTATCACCTTTTACATTATAATTATGATATAAATCATAATGAGAACAAATAAATTGATCACTCGGTAATTCTGTGCCGATCAAGTTGCCTCTAAAATCAGAAACTAAACAAGAAAAACCAACAACCTCTTCTTTTTTTCGGACTTGTTCATAATACCATGCAATAGTTCTCAATGAAGTTTCTATATAATAATCATCTGAATCCAAACAAATAAAAATTTCTCCCTTAGCAATCTGTACTGCCCTATTAAAGGCGCGATGTTTTCCACCATTTGCCTGTTTTATATAAACAATATGAATACGCCCTTCCTTAATCCATTCACGAATAGTTTCTTCCGTATTATCAGTAGAACCATCGTCTATAACAATCCATTCAAAATTACGTAATGTTTGTTTGCACAGATGATTATAAGCACGAGCTATTGTGCCTGCTCTATTATAAGTCGGAGTAAATACACTAAAAAGAAATTCCATACTTTTCCATTAAACTATTTATATCTGAAAAAAGGTGACTATTATTTTTTATCCATTCATCACCCATATCCCACCATTTTAGTTTCAACAAAAAATCAACCTGCTCTTGTTCAAAACGCTTTCTAATATACTTAGCTGGTACTCCACCATAAATTGAATAAGCTGGTATATCTGTGACAACAATAGAATTTGCTCCTATCACTGCACCATCCCCGATAGTAATCCCATTTATGACTGTCACATTCGCCCCAATCCATACATCATTTCCAATTGTAACTGTAGGAAACTGATTATACTTATCTTCTTTAATAAATTCTCCTTTCAAAAATAGTTTTGGAGAAGTTGACACAAAATTCCTAGTTGGATGATTACCCAAACCAATTACTACATTAGGGCCTATTGAACAAAATTTTCCAATATGACAACAATGCACAATAGAATTATAATTTATATATGAATAATCTCCTAAAACAGAATTACTAAAAATTGCGCGCGTAGAAAAAGAACAATAGCGTCCAATAGCATTATGTCCTAACAATTGTACATCATACCCAATATGAATCTTTCTTGGGCAAAAAACTCTTACTATTTTATCTATAAGTTTAATCATATTATTTTATACTTTCGACAATAATACCATCTCTGCCATGCTTCAAATAAAACTGACACAACCAATGATATAGATAATATATAAATATCCTGATATCCTATTATCCAGAAGAAAATGACTATAAATAAATACACAAACATACTATAGAACATATTCATGATTACATCTTTCACATGATTATGGCTAATTAAAATAACAGTTCCTAAGAAATAACTCAAATGGCGATATATAAATAAGGTTCCTAATATCCAATATACAGGAATAGCTACCAACATCTCATCATTAAAGAATAGAAGAATAAATTGCTTTAAGAAACAACCTACTAAAATGTAAAGTAGAATTCCCGACAAAGTTGTGCATATCAAAAGTTTACGAGCGAACAATCTATTTGCATTTTTATTATAATATGGAAATACGACATTACTTATTGTATAAAAGACAGTCGATAACACATTGACTATTTTCTCAACAAAATCATAATAGGCCACTTCACCCATACCCAAAACACTACCAATAACTATAGTATTAGTTTTATCTTTTATTATTCCAGTTATAGAAGTTAACAACAGTTTTGTAGAATCTTTAGTATAGCTATATACAGTAGCAAATGATTGCCATGTTAATTTAATATTAAATCTATACAATAATATATAGATAGCGATGAAAGATGTAACAATTGCTCCAATACCATTAATGAGTGGAACTAATAAATAGTCTTCCGGAGTAGCTACACACAAGAATATCAATAATACAAATACTAGACGACCTACAAAAGAAAATATAGCAATGTATTTCATTTTTTCTATTCCTTGAAAAAACCACACAGGAAATAGGCACTCATATACACATTGCCACATTGACAAAATATAAAGTAGTTTATATTTATGAATCTCTGGAAAAACAAACATTAGAAATAATACTCCAAATACTATAATTAAAAGAAATGATTTTACTAAATATACAACACTAGCAATTTCATTTACTTTTTTAGGGTTATCTCTATTAATACTAATAGACTTTGTTGCAGAAATATTAAATCCCCAGTTTACAAATATAGATAAATAGCTAACAATTGCCTGAGAATATATAATTACTCCATATAAATCTTTACCTAAAGTATTGATTAAGTAAGGATACGTAATAAGCGGTATTAATAAATTACAAATTTGTAATAGAGTTAAATAGCCAAAATTTTCAACTAAGGTCTTATATTTATAAATATATTCAGAAAACTTTCTTATCCTATAAATTAGTGGCATTGAAAAATAATATTTATTATCTGAATCTATAAACTACCTCAAAATTATAACCATAGATACCATGTCTAAGCTATACTATACTTTCTACAATAATTACTAAAATTATAGTAATTCAAATAAAAACAGTACTCACCATATAACATTTCATACTATCCAGAAGCACAACATTCAATTTACTTACCAAACACATAAACTATTATATTTCATACATCCAAAAAAAACTTAATATAACAGAAGAAAGATAGTATACGTGTTTTGCTTCTTTCGACACCGTATTATACGTATACCTACCTATAAAAATCAATTTACTAAGTTAACTTTAACATTACGTTAAAGTTAACTTTCTATCATCTATGTAGTTAATATTATAACTACCAAAAATTAACTACTCACAAATAGCGTATATACTACTTATTTTTTGCTTTAACAATGTTAAAACAGAGAAAGATTTTTTTAGCTAAATGAAAAGATAGATACTATCCACGCCGTACATAGCTCACCGGTACACTAACCAACGCACATCCCAACTCCTGCAATCTTACAGCCATGTAATATTTACTTTCGTATTTCACCATTTCGCCTCGTACCCCCTGCATACTTCCTTTTGCCACAGTAACCATAGTTCCCGGAGCAATCGGCTCATTAACCATTAAAATAGAAGTATCGGAGAGGTCGACCATGAAGCGGAAGTCCGCCATTTGTTGGTCGGGAATGACAAGAGGGGCATTAGTGCCACGTTTACTAAAGAAATGATGAACGTTGGGGGCTTGTTCTACTACAGAGAGTTCGGAACGGGAAAGGCAGACAAACACCATACCTGTAATTACCGGCTTTGTCACTTTCACACGCTTTCCGGCATATTCCCGAAATACATCCTGCACAGGCAAATAGACTTCTACTCCTTGCTCACGCAGCCACGTTTCTACCTTAAATTCGGTATTGTGACGAACATAAACAGCATGCCAATGCTTATGATCCGACGTAGTTAACAAATGCTAATAATAAATTATTAATAGTTTAGTAATAAGCGTTTTATGATTTCATTATAGCAGAGTTTCTTTTATGGCTCCGCCGAATGTAGCATCCACTACACTTCTCATCTCAAGAATAGAATTTTCGTCCACGATTAGCTCGTTTTGCAAGGGCAAAGATAAACACTCCGTATGGAACTACAAAATATTTAATAGATAAAAAGTTTTGCATTAACATAATCTTCTTTCACATACATCGAACATTTTTCCTCTTTTTCGTTTATCTTTGTACACCCTTTCCAATATAAACGGGAAAGAGATTCTTCAATAAGTCGCAGAATGACAGAAAGAAGAAAGCAATTAATTTATTAATTAAAAACACTAACTAAAAATCAGAAAATTATGGCAATGCATACTTGGTTTGAGTGCAAAATCCGTTACGAGAAAACAATGGAAAACGGAATGAACAAGAAAGTTACCGAACCTTATCTGGTAGACGCACTCAGCTTTACGGAAGCGGAAGCGCGCATCATTGAAGAGATGACGCCGTTTATTTCCGGTGAGTTTACCGTATCGGATATTAAACGGGCGAATTACAGTGAACTCTTCCCTTGCGAAGAAGATGCTGCCGACCGTTGGTTCAAATGCAAACTGGTTTTCATCACATTGGATGAAAAAAGCGGTGCGGAGAAGAAAACATCTACTCAGGTACTGGTACAAGCCGCCGACCTGCGCGACGCAGTAAAGAAACTGGATGAGGGTATGAAAGGTACAATGGCCGACTATCAAATTGCATCGGTAGCAGAAACCGCCATCATGGATGTATATCCGTACAGTGCAGAGCCGAATGATAAGCCGGAAGTGTAATTTAAGCTATGAGTTATAAGTTATGAGTTATTATTGGGTACTCATGATTTATAGCTTATAAATCATAAAACAAGAGAACTGATGATTGCAGAAAATATAAAACAAGTACTGAGCGAACTGCCTGAAGGGGTGCGACTGGTAGCTGTTTCCAAATTTCACCCTAACGAAGCCATAGAAGAAGCCTATAGTGCAGGGCAACGTGTGTTCGGAGAAAGTAAGGTGCAAGAAATGACAGCCAAATATGAAAGCCTGCCCAAAGACATAGAATGGCATTTCATCGGACATCTGCAAACAAATAAAATCAAATATATCGTACCTTATGTAGCATTGATTCACGGAGTTGACTCCTACAAACTTCTCACCGAAATCAACAAGCAAGCAGCCAAGGCAGGACGAATGGTAAACTGCCTGCTCCAACTGCACATTGCACAAGAAGAAACTAAATTTGGTTTCAGTTTCGACGAATGTCGGGAAATGCTTACGGGCGATGAGTGGAAAAAGCTTAAGAACATCCGGATATGCGGACTGATGGGCATGGCGACAAATACCGATAATGTCGAACAAATCAAAGCTGAGTTTTGTTCATTAAATAGCTTCTTCCAAGAAGTTAAGGCCACATGGTTTTCCAATGCAGAGTGGTTTCGGGAGCTGTCTATGGGGATGTCACACGATTATCACGAGGCAATTGCCGCGGGTAGCACTTTGGTACGTGTAGGAAGTAAAATATTTGGAGAAAGAATATATTAATCACTAATAACTATTATCATGGCAACATTAGAAACTACTTTTGCAGGGTTAAAACTTAGAAACCCGATCATTATCAGCAGTTCCGGACTTACCGACAGCGCTGCTAAGAACCAGAAGCTTTATGAAGCCGGGGCAGGAGCTATTGTACTCAAGTCTCTTTTCGAGGAGCAAATCATGATGGAAGCCGACTGGCTTGGAGATCCCAATATGTATCCGGAAGGAAGCGATTACCTGGTGGGATATATACGCGAACACAAATTGGGTGAATATTTGAATTTAATCAAAGAGAGCAAGAAAGTCTGCGATATTCCTATCATTGCCAGTATCAACTGTTACCAGGATGCAGACTGGATTGAGTTTGCCAAGAAAATAGAAGAAGCCGGAGCAGATGCTTTGGAAATTAATATTCTTGCTTTGCAAACTGATATGCAATATGCTTACGGTTCCTTTGAACAGCGCCATATCGATATCTTGAGCCACATCAAGAAAACGGTCGATATTCCTGTCATCATGAAATTGGGAGACAATCTTACCAACCCTATTGCTCTCATCGACCAGCTTTATGCTAACGGTGCGGCGGCGGTAGTCATGTTCAACCGCTTCTACCAGCCGGATATCGATATTGAAAAGATGGCTCAAAGCGCCGGAAGCGTATTCAGCACAGATGCCGATTTATCTAAATCTTTACGTTGGATAGGTATCGCTTCTGCGGCTGTCGGTAAGCTGGACTATGCGGCATCCGGCGGCATACACGCTCCTGAAGGAGTAGTAAAAGCTATTCTGGCAGGTGCTTCGGCGGTAGAGATATGCAGTGTGCTGTATCAGAATTCCTATGCCATCATTGACGAATATGTTCGTTTCCTGAATTTATGGATGGACCGTAAAGGAATGGAGAATATCAACCAGTTCAAAGGCATGCTGAATGTAAGCGACTTGAATGGCGTAAATACATTCGAACGTACCCAATTCCTGAAATATTTCTCCTCACGCAAGTAAGTGTGATACATACTAAAACGGATGATGCGTTTATGATAAACGCATCATCCGTTCTTTTATATCATAATCATTGTCTGTTTCAGACTTCACCGGCTCCTACTCTTTCTTATCCAGAACCTCAAAGCAGGAATTCTTGCTGACAAACTCAGGAACAATATCTTTCATGGCCGCCACAATCTTCATCTGGTCATAAGTATAGCTGACCTCAATCAATTTCTGAATACGTTCCCGCACTTCATCATAATCATACTCGCGTACAGTGGCAATCATAATCTTTTCGTGATAAGTCGGTTTTGTCAGCTCCCGGACATTAAGCAGTTCCTCATACAACTTCTCACCATGACGTAACCCTGTAAATTCTATCTTGACATCAGTACGTCCGGAAAGACTGATCATACGCTTGGCAAGGTCTACAATCCGCACCGGTTTACCCATATCGAAGATATAAATCTCTCCCCCATGCCCCATACTACCGGCTTCGAGTACCAAACGGCAAGCTTCCGGAATGGTCATAAAGTAACGTATAATTTCCGGATGAGTCACTGTTACAGGCCCGCCACGCTGTATCTGATCGCGAAAACGGGGAATGACCGAACCGTTCGACCCCAAAACATTGCCGAAACGGGTAGTGATAAACTGCGTGAAACGTCCGCCTTCCGCCTGTAATTTCTTCGCCAGCGACTGAACGTAAATCTCACAGATACGTTTGGAACATCCCATTACATTGGTAGGATTCACCGCCTTGTCCGTAGAAATCATCACAAACTTCTCCGCACCGTATTTCACCGCCAAATCAGCGACAGTACATGTACCGTAAACATTTACCTGAATAGATTCGGATACATTATCTTCCATCATCGGTACGTGCTTGTACGCCGCCGCATGAAAAATATACTGCGGCTTATACTGCCTGAATATTTCTTCCATGCGAGTTGCATTGGAAATATCGGCGATGATGGTTTCGGCATCAATGTCCCGCCAACGGTCCTGCAGTTCCAAACGAATATCATGCAACGGAGTTTCCGCCTGGTCTACAAGAATCAGTTTATAAGGATTGAAAGAAGCCACCTGACGCATGATTTCACTACCGATAGAACCGGCGGCACCGGTAATCATCACCCGCTTACCTTCCAGATGGGAAGCAACCTTATGAATATCAATCTCAATAGGATTGCGCTGCAACAAGTCCTCAATCTGGATTTCTTTCAGTTGGGTACGGTCCAGAAACTGCCCATTCCATTCACTCAGCGGCGGAGCCGTCATCAGTTTGATGTTGTGCGCCAATAAACGGTCTGCCATGTCGGAGCGCTTGAGCGCTTCCATCTTGGCGGGAGAAACGATAATGGTATGCACGTCACGGTCGTCCAGATTATCAATCAGGGCGTTGTCGTTGGGATATACCTTTACCCCCATCATCACCTTATTAATAAGTTCCGGCTCATCGGCAATGAAACCGCGCAAACGGTAATGGTTACGCAAATTAACGCGCAGCGCTTTTGCAATATTCACTCCGGCCTCTTTGGCTCCGTAAATAAACACATTGGCGCTGTGCGAACCGTCAAAGTTCAACGCTTCGAAGAATATCTTTACAACAATACGGGAACACGCCATCATGGCAAAACTGATGATATAAGACATGAACAATACCGTAGCAGGCGCTACATTAATGTCCATGCAACTTTTTGCCAGCACACTCGTTATCAGCAACAATGCGTAGGAAACCGTCAGCGATACGAATATGCGCATTATATCTACAAACGATGAAAAGCGAAGCACGTTAGAGTACGTACGAAACACTCTAAAGAATATCACATTGACGATTACCGTCCACACAATCGTTATGTCTATGGACGAAGATTCCGAGAACAGACTCCGGAAATCATATCGCAGCGCATAAGCCAACAGACTGGATACGACAATAATAAGCACATCGATCAATAGAACAGTCCATATCGGCAATACCTTTGCTGAAAGGTACCGATGAAAAAAGTTTCGCTTCATCACGTTTGACAGTTTTTGTTTTAGGCACCGCAAAGATACACTAATTTTTATCAAAGCGAAGAAGAAAATGATAAAATGTTACATCAAGTTACTTGCTAACTCGCTCAGCTGGCTACGCTCTCCTTTCACTAAATTGATATGGGCAAACAGGTTCTGATCTCTCATGCGGTCTATCATATAGACAAGTCCGTTGGACTGGCTGTCCAGATACGGCTGATCAATCTGTTGGATATCACCCGTGAATACCATCTTCGTCCCCTCTCCGGCACGTGTTATGATGGTTTTGATTTCATGAGGAGTAAGGTTCTGCGCCTCGTCAATGATGCAATAAGTCTCGCTCAAGCTGCGTCCACGGATAAAGGCCAGGGCTTCAATAACCAGTTGGTCGCTTTTCTGCATATCTTCCAACCTTTTCACTTCGCTCGAATTAGATGCAAACTGATGCTTGATTACATTCAAATTATCAAACAAAGGCTGCATATACGGAGCGACCTTTTCATTGGCGTCACCCGGCAGGAAACCAAGGTCTTTATTGGATAAGGCGACGATAGGACGCGCCAACAGGATTTGCTTATAATCCGTCAGCTTGCCCAAAGCGGCAGCCAGCGCCAACAGCGTCTTACCGGTTCCGGCCTTACCCGTAAGGGCTACCAACTTGATATTCGGATCGTTCAGCACTTCAAAAGCAAAACTCTGCTCGGCGTTGCGCGGTTCTATACCGTAATTCTTCGTCTTGTTTACACGGCAGACAGAATGCGTAAAAGGATTATAGCGGGCAAGCACACTGCTACGGTCGCTTTTCAGTACAAAACATTCATTGGGATGGATGACATCCTTAAAGTCGAACTCACTGATATCCAGCCCCTCTTTGGATGAATAGATACGGTCTATCAAAGTAGGGTCAACCCCCTCGAACACTTCATTCGATTTTTCAAATATATCCACATTGATTACCTTGTCATTGATATAATCCTCGCACAGCAGTCCGATGGAGCGCGCTTTCATACGAAGGTTGACGTCTTTGGTGACAAGAATGGATTTCATTTTCGGCTTTTTCTCCGTCAGCCAGTCAACAACGGACAATATCTGATGATCGGGAATACGTTCAGGGAAAGAGTCGCGCACGCGGGACGAATCTACCGAACCGGCCACTACGAACAAACGTCCCAGCCCCTCTCCCAGCGGAGCGCCTTTGGTAAAGAGGTTATCGTCGGTAATCAAGTCGAGTTCCCGGACAAACTCACGGGCATTGAAATTTATCTGCTCGTTGCCTTTCTTGAATTTATCGAGTTCTTCAAGCACTACAATGGGAAGATAAATGTCGTTCTCTTGAAAGTTCTTCAAACAGTTATAATCGTGAAGGATAACATTAGTATCAATCACAAAGTTTTTCTTAGCTCCCATACTCTTTAGATTTAAATTGTTTATACCTCATACCGACATATAAAATAAAGCAAGCATACGCACTTAAATAAAATTGCCTTATCTTTGCCGTTCCTAAAGATAACACTTTAATAGGGAGAAAGGATTGCTTTCCCGTTAATTTTTATAAAAGATGGACTATCAGAACACTTTAACTTACTTATATAACAGCGTACCCATGTTCCAGCAAGTGGGTGGCTCGGCATACAAAGAAGGGCTGGAAAACACACGTATACTGGACGAACATTTCGGACATCCCCACCGCTCGTTCCGCACCATCCATGTGGCGGGAACCAACGGCAAAGGCTCCTGTTCGCACACGCTGGCCGCCATATTGCAGGAAGCCGGATATCGTGTGGGACTTTACACTTCCCCCCACTTGGTGGACTTCCGCGAACGTATCCGTATAAACGGACAGCCTATACCGGAAGAGTATGTAGTACGTTTCGTAGAAAAAGAGCGTGACTTTTTCGAGCCTCTGCACCCTTCTTTCTTCGAGCTGACCACCGCCATGGCCTTCCGTTATTTTGCCGATGAAAAAGTGGATGCAGCCGTCATTGAAGTCGGGCTGGGCGGCAGGCTGGACTGCACAAACATCATTCATCCGGATTTGTGCCTTATCACCAACATAAGTTTCGACCACACCCAGTTTTTAGGCGACACGCTGGCAAAGATAGCCGGAGAAAAGGCAGGCATCATCAAGGCAGGTATCCCCGTCGTCATCGGAGAAACCACTCCCGAAACCAAACCTGTGTTCCTGCAAAAAGCGGAAGAAGAAAAAGCTCCGGTCATATTCGCGGAAGATACGATGATACAAGATTATCCCGGGATGAAAACAGAATTGCAAGGGCTCTATCAGATAAAGAACACGCGTACCATTCTCACCGCCTTACCGCTGCTTCAAGAAGCCGGCTACCGGATAGACGAACAAAGCATACGCAGCGGTTTCGCCCATGTCTGCGAACTAACGGGATTAATGGGACGCTGGCAAAAGCTGCAGGACGCCCCCACCCTGATATGCGACACCGGACACAACGTAGGCGGCATCAGCTACATTGTAGAACAATTGAAGCAGCAGACCTACCGCCAGCTGCATATTGTAATAGGTATGGTAAATGACAAGGATATCAGCGGCGTACTCGCCCTGCTTCCCAAAGACGCCGCCTACTATTTCACCAAGGCCTGCGTAAAGCGCGCCCTGCCCGAAGAAGAGCTGCGCGCGCTCGCCGCACAAGCCGGTCTGCGGGGAAGCTGCTATCCGGATGTCCCTGCCGCTGTGACCGCAGCGCAAGAAAAAAGCCACCCGGAAGACTTTATCTTCGTAGGTGGCAGCAGCTTTATTGTAGCGGACTTGTTAGCGAACCGCGATGCACTCGATCTCCACTAAAGCGTCTTTCGGAAGCGCCTTTACGGCAACTGCCGAACGGGCGGGGAAATCTCCGTCAAAGTAAGTGGCGTACACCTTATTCATATCGGCAAACAAAGACATATCCGCCAGAAAAACGGTAGTCTTTACAATATTCGCCATGCTCAATCCTGCTTCTTCCAGAATGTGCTTCACATTCTCCAGCGATTGGCGTGCCTGAGCCTCTGCGCCCTCTGCCATCACTCCGGTAGCAGCGTCGATGGGTAACTGACCTGATACAAACACCATTCCGTTCGCTTCAATAGCTTGACTGTATGGGCCTATTGCGCCCGGAGCCTTTTGGCTGCAAATTACTTTCTTCATAATTTTCTTATTCTTTTTATCTGTTCATTATCAAGTATATCGTATCTTTCTTTACAATATTCTCAAAAAAAATCAATAAGTCCATGCAGTATTCCTAAAAGCCGTGCATTTACTATACGAATATACGAAAGAAATTTCACTCATAACCTGTTAATACCTAGACTTAACTTTTATTTTAGCATGGGGAAGTTTCCCAAACAAAGGCTCTGCTTGTGAAAGCGGAGCCTTTATCGTTAGTATATCACTTATTTGCAATGCTTTTTAATCAGTTCATCCACATTCGGGTCTCCCAATTCTTTCGCTTTGGCAAAACTTTGGCACGCTTCCTGATTTTTCTTCATCTGCAACTGCGCGATTCCCATCAGACGATAGGCTTCCGCATATTTAGGGTCGATTTCCAAAGCGGCCTGCAGCACCTTCAGCGCTTCCTCATTACGTCCCACACGAATATTGACAACGGCAAGTTCCGCACGGTAAGTCAAATCTTTCGGACTTAATTCGATAGCCTTTTCCATATCATTCAGCGCACGCTGGAACTGCTTGGCTTTCAAGGCGGCCTGCTCACGATAGTAATAGAATACATCATTCACCTTGCCGTTTACCGTCTTGTAATACGCGTCATAGTCGAGCATCGCGGCACGCGCCTGATTCGCATTCATACGGGCTTGGGCGCGTTCCAACAGATAAGGGGCGGCTTCTTCCGTATACGGCTCGCTGAAGCGTGCCATACAACTATCCATAAGCGCCACTACTTCTTCCGCAGGCGCTTTCATCAGTTCTTTGGTCTTGGCTGCGCTGAAGAAAGTGGCCGCCGACGCCAGATTGGACTGATTCACCTTTTCATAGCAAGCCAAAGCAGCCGGATAATCTTGTTTCGCAAACAAAATATCTCCTTCGGTCTGTACGTACACCGGAAGTTCCTGAACGGCAATCGCCTTTCTTATTTCATCCGCAGCCTTGTCGTACGACCAGTCCTTGTAAGCTTTCTCCGGATTGCCCAACATATAATTGTATATCAGCTTGGCACGATTGTAATATACATCGTCCTTCTTCTGAGTTACGCTCAGGGCCTTATCCATATCGGCCACCACCTTATCCATCGAGGCGTCATCTTTTGACTGATACAACCGGTTGGTAGCACGACGCAAATAACCGTCCGCGCTATTCGGATATTCGGCGACGAAGTCATCCAGCAGTTCGGCGTACTTCTCCGGGGTAACCTGTGAAGAAGCCATGAAGAGGAACACCAACGCCTGTTCTTCCGTATCGGGCAATGCCTTCTTGATGCCGATATTCTTTAAAGTCATATCGCTGAAAGAGAACGCCGAAACATTCTGGTCTATGGCAAACTTAGCATCTACCGCATAACAGATTGTTGCGGTGTCGGCGCCGGATGATTTCTGCGCAAGGGCAAAGACCTGTCCTTCCTCGGTCATTACGGGACAACTCACCATCTTATCTTTCAGACGCAGGTTGAGCGTATAGTAATAATACTTTTCGGAGAACTTATCCGCCGCTTTCACTTGTCCGGCGGTATAAGAACGGTCTTTTTGCGTGGAATAAGGCAGGATATATACATTGGCGCCCACTGCCGGAGCCGTGGTTGCCGGGTTCAATGCAGGAACTTTCTTGGTTGATATGCCTACACGAAACTTAATGACATCGTACATATCATTTGCGCCCAAAATAGAAACTACCGGCATCTGTACGCCTTCCGAGTTCATCACTACCGCCCGTTGCGCTCCCTTGAACAGAGAGTAATCGGACAAGGCAACGCCGTCTTCCGTTACGAAGAACCCGTTTCCGGTATTCAGAATCTTGTCATTCTCACCATAAGTGACCACCGAGAATACGGCACGTTTAGCTTTCTCCACCCATTTGGGGGCTTGCGCTACACTCCACTGAGCCAGAAGGCACAGAGTGAAAAGCAGGAAAATCTTCTTTTTCATATTTAGTTGGTTCTTTGTTTCACAGCTTCATAAATCAGAATACCCGCCGCAACAGATACGTTAAGAGACTCAATCGTACCCAGCATCGGAATCTTTACCCATTCGTCGCATAATGCAAGGTTGTCGTAAGAGACGCCTTTATCCTCAGCGCCCATGATGATACACATAGGGCCGGTATAATCGGCTTTTGTGTAGTCGTAATCACCTTTTTCCGTGGCAGCCACAATATGGAAGCCGCTGTTTTTAAGGTACTGCAAGGTATCTTTCAAGTTCTGCTCGCGGCATACGGGCAAGGTATGCAACGCTCCCGCCGAAGTCTTCACCGCATCGGCATTCACCGTCACGCTGTTCTTGGCGGGGATAATAACGGCATCTACCGCCGCGCACTCGCAAGTACGGGCTATCGCTCCGAAATTACGCACATCCGTTATGCCGTCCAGCATGACAAACAACGGGTTCTTTCCCTCTTCAAACAGAAACGGCACAAGATCTTCCGTTTTCTGGTAGGTCACGGCGGAAACAAATGCTATCACACCCTGATGGTTCTTGCGTGTAAAACGGTTAATACGTTCCACCGGCACACGTTGCACGGGAATCAAAGTTCCCTTCAAAGCGGCAAACAACTCTTTGGACAAGTCGCTCTGAATATCTTTCTTCACCAATATCTTGTCGATGTCCTTACCTGCCTGAATAGCTTCTATTACGGCGCGAACGCCGAAAATCATTTCACTTTTATCTGTCATTGTATCTTAATTGTTTTTTGTCTTACTTCAGTCTGCCGGAGCTTTACGCTATGGCTATAAACCTCTACTTTACAAGCGCAGAATTACGCCCCCGTCAGACGATGCCCAACAACGCCTTTGCATTGTTCAGCGCAGCTTCCGTCAAGGTAGCGCCGCTCAACATATGCGCTATCTCCTCTACCCGTTCTTCGTCCGTCAGGCGGCGGATATGGCTGTTGGTTTCCGTCTCATTATCCTGCTTGTACACCTTATAATGGGCACGTCCGCGGGCGGCAATCTGCGGCAGGTGGGTAATGCTGATAACCTGGCGGTCGCTATCCCCCATTTCCTGCATAATGTCCGCCATACGGTCGGCTATCTCACCGGAAACTCCGGTATCTATTTCATCGAATACGATAGTGGGCAGCTTCACCGCTCCGGCTATCATCGCCTTGACAGACAACATGACACGGGCAATCTCACCGCCCGAAGCTACCGAAGATATATTCTGCAACGCCCCGTTCTTATTGGCGGAGAAAAGGAAGCCCACCGTATCCGCGCCATGCGCACCCGGCTCCTTACGTGTACCTATCTCTACCCGGAAACGAACATTAGGCATTCCTAACGGTATCAAACGGGCTGCCATTTGTTTCTCGACCTCGCGGGCTGCGGCAGTACGCAATTCGGTCAGTACCGCGGCCTGCTTTTTCACCTTATTATATAAGGCTTCGCTACGGGACTTCAGTTCTTCAATCTGTTCATCCGATGAAGTGATGTTGGAGAGTTTCGCTGCATAATCATCCGCCAAAGCCAGCAGTTCGTCCACCGTAGAGACTCGATGTTTCTGCTGGAGAGTATAAACCAGGTTCAAACGGTCGTTCACTTCTTCCAGCCGGGCGGGATTAAATTCAACCTCTTCTTCCTTTCCTGAAATCTCCTGGGAAATATCTTTCAATTCGATATAGCTGCTTTCCAGACGCTCGGCAAGTTCCCCGGCCGAAGGATATACTTTCTGCAGCCCCGACATTGTGTTCAAACACTCTTTCAACGCGGAGAGCAGACCGCCTTCATCGGAGTTCATCACCTGACCGGCACGGAACAGTCCGGCTTTTATCTCTTCCGCATGGCTCAGCGTATCGGCTTCCCGCTCCAGCTCTTCCTGCTCTCCGGCAGTCAGGTGAGCGTCTTCCAACTGCTCCAACTGAAAACGGATATAGTCTTCATCAGCCTTATTCTGCCCGGCAAGGGCGATAAGGTTCTCTAAATCCCGCTGCGCCTGCTTCCATTCCCGATGAAGGGACTGATAGGCGGCCAGTTCTTCTTCATCATGCGCCAATATATCCAGCACATTCAGCTGGAAACCCTCTTTGTTCAGCAATAAGTTCTGATGCTGCGAGTGCACGTCAATCAATTGCTCACCAAGCTCTTTCATCTGTACCAATGAAGCCGGCGTATCATTGATGAATGCGCGGCTCTTGCCCGAAGCATAGACCTCACGGCGCAGAATGCACTCATCTTCGTATTCCAGTTCGTTTTCCTCAAAGAAAGGCTGCATGCCGTAGCCCGCAATCTCAAAACGGGCTTCAATCACACATTTCGCGGCGCCTCGCCTGATAGACTTCACATCAGCGCGCTGCCCCAGCAACAGGCCGATAGCTCCCAGTATAATAGACTTTCCGGCGCCTGTCTCACCGGTAATCACCGAGAAACCGCTACCGAAGTCTATATCAAGTTTCTCGATAAGCGCATAATTCTGTATGTATAGAGAACGCAACATTTTATAAAATTGAGAATTGAGAGTTGATAATCGAAAATAGCATTAATGTTTCATCACTTCCACCAGATGGTCGATAATGTCCGCAGCCACCTCGGCTTTGGACTTCAACGGATAATCCTTTTTACCATTCCGGTCTATAATACTGATTTTATTGGTATCGTAACGAAATCCGGCGCCTTTGTCATTCAACGAATTGAGCACGATAAAGTCCAGATTCTTACGGTTCAGCTTATCTTCCGCATTCTGTCGTTCGTCATTGGTTTCGAGGGCAAACCCTACCAGCACTTTGCCGGGATATTGCTTCTTCATCTCTCCCAAACGGGCGGCAATATCCTGCGTAGGCTTCAAATCCAACGACATATCCCCGGTCTTTTCCCGCTTAATCTTCTTATCGGCCACCTGCTCCGGCGTATAGTCGGCTACGGCGGCGGCCATAATAACGGCATCCGCATTGTAAAACAAAGAAGTGGCCGCCTCGAACATCTGTCCGGCAGACTCGACATTGAAATGTTGATGCATAGGATAATGCGTACGGAGCTGCACAGGTCCCGAAACCAGAATCACAGCCGCTCCTCTTGCCGCACATTCATCGGCAAGCGCAAAGCCCATCTTACCCGACGAATAATTGCCGATGAAACGCACCGGATCTATTTTTTCATACGTAGGTCCGGTAGTTATCATAATTTTCTTTCCGGCCAGGTCACCGTCTTTGGCTGCGAAGAACTCTTCCAAATGACGGATGATAACGTCCGGTTCTTCCATTCTTCCTTTGCCCACCAAATGGCTCGCCAGCTCGCCCGTGCCCGGTTCTATGATATGATTGCCATACGAGCGCAGCGTCTCCAGATTCTTTTGGGTGGACGGATGAGCATACATATCCAAATCCATCGCCGGAGCCACAAACACAGGAGCTTTCGCAGACAGATAAGTGGTTATCAGCATATTGTCGGCAACGCCATTCGCCATTTTACCGATAGTGGAAGCCGTGGCCGGAGCTATCAGCATGGCATCCGCCCACAAGCCCAAATCCACGTGACTGTTCCATGTCCCGTCACGTTGCGCAAAAAACTCACTGATGACAGGCTTCCCGGTGAGGGCGGATAAAGTAATGGGAGTTATGAATTCTTTTCCCGCAGGGGTTATAACGACCTGCACTTCCGCACCCTGTTTTATAAGTCCGCGGATGATATGGCAGGCTTTATAAGCGGCAATACTGCCTGTAATGCCGAGTACTATTTTCTTTCCTTTCAGTGGATTTGCCATGAAATCAAAATACTAATTACAAATATCACTTCTGAGTAATCTCACGCAGGCGGATTTTAGTCAGCATGGCTTTGGTATTCAGTGTAAAATCACTGTTCAGTATCCAGCTGTAATATCCCGGATCACGCTTCAGCACATCGGCTACCGACATGCCTTTGTACTTACCGAAATTAAATACTTCCACACCTTTATCATCGTAAACCATGCGTCCCGCAAAGTCCACATTCTTGTTGAAACTGGAATAATCCGACAGGAAAGTCACATCGTTCTGCAAGTCCGGATAGCGGTCCAGTTGCGACATCAGCACCTCATAAGTAGCGCGAGTATCCGCTTCCGCCGTATGGGCGTCTTCCAGATTCTTGCCGCAATAGAACTTATAGGCGGCGGACAGCGTGCGCTGTTCCATTTTATGGAAGATAACCTGCACATCCACAAACTTGCGGCGGCTCATGTCGATATCCACATCCGCACGCAGGAATTCTTCCGCCAGAACGGGAATATCGAAACGGTTGGAATTGAAACCGGCAAGGTCGCAGCCTTCAATATCATTGGCGATGCCGCGCGCCACTTCCTTAAACGTGGGACAGTCCGCAACATCTTCATCATAAATGCCATGAACGGCGGAAGCTTCCGCCGGAATATGCATTTCGGGATTGATACGCATGGTTTTGGTTTCCTCGTTCCCGTTGGGATATACTTTGAGATAACAGATTTCTACTATTCGGTCTGAGTTAATGTTTGTACCGGTGGTCTCCAAATCAAAAAAGACAATCGGATTTTTAAGATTCAGTTTCATGAAGTTTCGTATTTATTTATCTTTTAGGCACGGATTACACGGACTGACACGGTTTTCCTATAAACCTGAACCGTGAAATCCGCGTAATCCGTGCCTAAACAAAAAATGACAGGTTACTATCTCATTAGTCATTCAGCATCATCGGCATCAGCAGCATCAGCAGGTCTTCGTTTTCTTCCTGCTCTACCGGAACGATAACGCCGGCGCGTGAAGGATCGGCCAATTCGATAACCACTTCATCCGCTGAAATATTATTCAGGATATCTATGAGGAAAGTAGATTTGAAGCCGATGCTCATCGGATTGCCCGTATACTGGCAAGTCTGTGTTTCTTCCGCCGAAGTGGAGAAGTCGATGTCCTGCGCCGAAATCACAATCCGGTTTTCCTGCATGCGCAGCTTGATAAGGCTGCTGGCCTGTGACGAGAAGATGGACACGCGGCGCAACGCGCCTATCAGTTGCTGGCGGTCTACCGTTACCTTATACGGGTTGTTCTGCGGAATTACAGAGTTATAGTTCGGATAGCGTCCTTCAATCAGACGGCATACCATGCGATAACTTTCCAGCGTAACCACAGCGTTACGTTCATCAAACTCAATGGTTACCATGCCCTGTTCTTTCGGCAACAGGTTCTTCATCAGGTTGGCGGGTTTCTTGGGCAGGATGAAAGCGGCGCGTTCATTGCCTTTGGCGGCCAGCGTCTTGCAGCGTACCAGCTTATGGCCGTCGGAAGCCACCATGGTGATGTCTTCGGTGGTAATATCGAAATAGATACCGTTCATCACGGGACGAAGCTCGTCATCGGCGGTTGCAAATACCGCGCGGTTGATACCGCCCAGCAATACCTGCGCATCCATTTCCACACGTACAGCGTTGTCACCCAACATGGCCGATTGCGGGAATTCGTCCGCGTTCTGTCCCATCAGGCTGTATTTACCGTTTTGATACTGTACTGTAATCTCCAAAGAATTTGTGTTGATGTCAAATGTCAGCGGTTGTTCGGGAATTTCCTTCAAAGCATCCAACAGAGTTTTGGCGGTTACGGCAAAACGTCCGTCGGTATCACTTTCGTTCACTTCGACTGTAGTAACCATCGTTGTTTCGCTGTCGGAAACGGTTACAGACAAGGTTCCGTCTTGTAGTTCAAAGAGGAAACAATCCAAAATAGGCAGCGCATTCTTCGAATTAATCACGCGGCTGATAGCCTGCAAATGGCTGGAGAGCGCAGTACTCGAAACGATAAATTTCATATATTCTGTATATTTAAGTTTTAATTTCAGCTAACTTGTTAACTAACGGACAAAGTTAAAAAAAGAATTCCCTACGACAAAGAAATAGTAAGAAAAAACAGCCGTTTATTCGTCGCATATTCCTAAAAAATTGTAACTTCGCCGCATCATTTAAAAAGAGAACAATGGAATTTACAGGAAAAATTATCGCTATACTCCAGCCCAGAGGCGGAGTTTCCAAAACAGGTAACGAGTGGAAGGCACAAGAATACGTAATCGAAGACCACGGGCAATATCCCCGTAAGATGTGTTTCGACGTATTCGGAGCAGATAAAATAGAACAGTTCAACATCCAGATGGGTGAAGAGCTGACGGTTTCTTTCGATGTCGATGCACGTCAGTGGCAAGACCGCTGGTTCAACAGTATCCGCGCATGGAAAGTAGAACGCGTCAGCGCAGCCGCACCTGCACCGGGCGCGCCGGTTCCGCCGCCGGCTCCTTCCGCAGCGCCGGAATTCTTGTCCGGAGACGCTAAAGACGATTTACCTTTCTAAATTGAGAATTGAGAATTAAAAATTGAGAAATAGGGAATAGTCGGTTTATCCGATAAAAAAGGCCATGTATATGCCCGCAGGTACATACATGGCCTTTCTTATTTCTCAATTTTTAATTCTCAATTCTCAATTTCCCCAATTTCCCCTTTATACAGTAAGACGAGGTTCGGGTACACTATTCCGTCCGTACAAGTAAACTGTATGCCGATTACGAAGTGACGGAAGAACTTGGCCTGACGGAAGAAGAAGTTCGGTATCAGGCGCACATAAGTTTCCGGCTGGAGCATCATCTCTTCCATATCCACCATCATGGCAAAGTTATAATACGGGGAAAGACTGCCTACCCCTTCTTCATACACCGAAGTTCCGCCCAGCACATCCTTATTCTCAACGGCGTCTATATAGGCGGAAAGGCTCTGCGCATCGGGCGCCAGCAACAAGGCTCCCTTATAAAAACAGGCGTAGGTGTGAAGCGCGGATTCCGTAATGCCGGTCAGTTGCGTCAGCATAGTATTCCGGGGCAACATGTACTGCCGGTATTTCCTCGCCTGCGGATATTGCCTGTAATCGGGAGAGGTCCGCGGCACTGCCGGGGCGTCCTCTTCTTTCGGAGTAACATATAGCAGATGTTGCAGATAACGTTCCGCCTGCGCTTCATCTTTCACGGCAACACTCATTACGGCGCAAGGACGACGGTCGGTTGTGTCTTTGGATTGGAACAGGCAGGACATGATGCTCTCTCCCGCATGCTCTTTCATAAATTCCATCCACTCTTCATCCCGCTTCTTGATATAATCGGAATAAGTAGCTTTGGCATATTCCTGCCGCGAAGTAAAGCCGAACATGGCTTCCAAATCCGAAATAGCCCACTGGTCGTAGAAGAAAGTAGAGACCGGAAGCCGCTCTCCCGAAAACCCCTTTATCGGCATCTGCCTGCGAAGCGCGTTGATAAACGTCCGGGTAGTATCCGAACCGTGACTGATACCGGAACAATACACGGCTTCCTCATTGAACTTCATATCAAACTCCGCCCAGCTTCCCAAGCGTGTCTGCGAACGGATGCCGTCCGTATCCTTTCCCATGCCCACCTCTTTCATGCGCACGTACACCGTTGCCGCCACATTATTGCGTTTGCCGGCATACATGGTACGGAAAGAAGGCATATCCATCAGCGATTGCCTGGAACGGCGGGCATCGATGACCTGCTCTATCAAACGCTTCTGAAAGCTGACCGCCAGAAAATCCGGCGTGAAATAGACCGCAAGGAAACGTCCGTCCGCCATGGGATAGATACGTATTTCCTCGCCGTTATAATCGAAGTATTTAGAGGGGAAAGTACTGGAGCAGTACTTACGCACAAAAGATTCCACCAATTCGTAATCTCCCGACCCCAGGCTGCAATACAACACCTGATTCAAAGGAGTATCCGGCTCGTGAAAACTGATAAGCATCTTGTTCATCTGCCTGCTCAACCCGTGCGGGGTGTCGCCTACCAGCGTATTGAGATACTTTTTCAAGTAGACGAAAAGCTCCGAGACATATAGGAAGTGGTCATCCTTGCTGCAATGCAACCCGTTGATGTCTTCCATCAAATCCGCCACGCGGTCTGTCTCAAGTACAGCCGTAGCATCTTGCGGAACCAAGGTAAAGAGATTAAAATCCTGCCGGTTTTCCACCGCGTTCATGCGCAGGAACGAGTATGCGCCGAAGCCCGTACATAGCAGCACTATGGACACAATAACGGCTATTCGTATAAGTACTCGAAGCTTCATGGCATTTATTCATCAACTGTTGGCAAAAATAAACATTTCTACTAATAAAACAAAACAAATGTTTTAAAAAGTTTAGAAATCTATTTCCATCCCGTCATAAGCAAAATGCACATGGAGCGGCAGTTGGCTGTCTATTTCGGCATGCAGTCCTGCATGATGGCTCATGTGGATGAAATAAGTTTCCTTCGCGCCAATACGTTCCGCAGCCGCCAACGCTTCCGATATGCTCTGATGCGTAGGATGCGGTTGCGGCCGCAAAGCGTTTATTACCAAAACGTCCAGCCCCTGCAATTGTTCATACGAGGCGTCCGGCATCGTAAGCATATCCGTTACATATCCCAAACGTCCGCCGATACGGTAGCCCAGAATGGGTAAACGCCCGTGCATCACGGCCACCGGCAGTATTTCCGTTCCCCGTACAGAGAAAGGCTTGCCCGCTTCCACTTCCCTCAAATAGATGCGCGGCACGCCCGGATACTTCTTATCCACAAAGCAGTAAGGCATCCGCACCCGCAGATGGGCGGCTGTGTAAGCATCCGAATAGATAGGTATCTCCGAAAAACGGCAGAAAGGACGCAAATCGTCCAATCCGCCCACATGGTCGTAATGCTCGTGGGTTATCAGTACGCCGTCTATCCGCTCGTAAACGGCAGCGCGCAACATCTGCGTCCTGAAGTCGGGGCCGCAGTCTATCAATATCGTCGCGTCGTCCGTATGCAGCAGAGCCGACGCGCGCAAGCGGTTATCCCGCAAATCGGCAGAGGTGCAGACAGGGCACGTGCAACCTATTTCCGGCACTCCGGTAGATGTTCCGCTTCCTAATATGGTCAGTTTCATAACAGTAATAAGTAAATGGCGGTTAATCACTCTATAAAGTTTACTTCCGGATGAATCTCCACCCCGAACTTCTCCTTTACAGAAGCTCTGACGGCATCCGACAGGGCAACCACGTCTTTTCCGGTCGCACCGCCCAGATTCACAAGCACCAGAGCCTGCTTGTCGTGTACGGCGGCAGGTCCTAAAGCCTTGCCTTTCCAGCCGCACCGGTCTATCATCCACCCGGCGGGAATCTTCACCCGCTCGGCGTCCACCTCGTAATGGGGCATGGCGGGATATCTGTCCAGCAACGCTTCAAATTTCGCACGGGGCACGATGGGGTTCATAAAGAAACTTCCGGCATTGCCCAGCACTTTCGGGTCGGGCAGCTTGCTTTCGCGGATAGCTATAATCACACGGCGCAAAACAGCTAAATTCACCGACGGATACTTGGCAAGTTCCTGACGAATCGTACCGTAATCCAGTGTGTAACGCTCCTTCTTGCTCAGTACGAAATTCACGTAAGTCACAAAGACCGACTTCATTTCAGGCTTTTTGAAAAGGCTTTTCCGGTAAGCGTACTCACATTCGTCTTTTTGGTAAACACGCTTCTCGCCGCGAATGTTTATCGTCTCCACAGACGCGATGATGTCTTTCACCTCTACGCCGTAAGCGCCGATATTCTGTACGGCGCCCGCACCCACCTCACCGGGTATCAGCGACAGGTTCTCCGCGCCATACCAGCCCCGCTCTACGCAGTAAGCCGCGAAATCGTCCCATATCACGCCCGCGCCCACACGCACACGCACCCGCTCATCATCTTCCGCGGTCACTTCCACTCCGCCGATACGCGAGTGCAGCACCATGCCGTCATAATCTTTCACAAACAACAGGTTACTGCCGCATCCTATATGCAAAAAAGGAGAAGTGACGCGCCCTTCGGCTATCCATTTCTCCAGTTCCTCTACCGAGTGATATTCCGCATACACGGCGGCTTTCACATCGAATCCGAATGTATTGGGTATTCTCATAAATCTCAAATGCTCGTATCTTCGTATTTATACATTTTCCACTCGCCGCCCCGTCTCCGGAAATAGAAAACGTTGGAATATCCGTTGCCGATGCCGTTCACTTTCAGAATTTTCGTATTCGAATTGTCCTCGTTCTTCTGTCCGTAGTTGATGTTGGACAACTTGTCTACGGGCAGCGGCGGACGGAAAGCATACCACTGGTTCACATCGAGGGTGGTCTCCAATATGGCAAACTCATCGTCGGGGTCGATGGTGACAAACTGCAACGGGTCGGCGATATGCTTGCTCTGGTACAGGCTGTCCGTCACAAAACGGGTATAGAAATCCACAAAATTCTCACCTTCACCTTCCTCGATATGGCGCAGATTTATGGCTTCAAGCATCCACATGCCTTCCTTGCGCTCAAAGTAATATTTCTTCACCATGCGCGTTTTCAGGTAAATCCATTCCACCTGTACGGATTTCAATGCGGTGTCGCCCACCATATCCATGTCGCTCTCACGGTCGAAAAGCAACGTGTAATAGTTCTGCTTCGTAAACAGGTAGTCGTGCTTCCAGAAACGCTCTTCTATTTTTGAAGGGGTATCCCGGTTGTAATAAGGCAAAGGAAACACCGTCCTCTCCCGCTGCAAAGCTTCGTCCGAGGCATAGTTGAAGATAAAATCATCAAACAGTTCGTCCGCTTCCAACGGCTTAGGTTCTTCCTTCACTTCCGCCTGTTGCAGCGTATCAGCCTTATGACCGGCCGAATCCACCATTTCGGTAATGGTAGCAAAGGGATCCATTTGCGTCTTCCTGTTCCCGCATGAGAACAGAAAGACGAGTATAAAAAATCCCGTTAGTAATCGTTTCATTCTTTACTGACCCTCTACGGTCATTTATTTAATTTCGCTCTTAATTTTTCAAGCATATCCACAGTCATGGACTCCAGGTCGAATTGCGGCATCCAGTCCCATTCCTCGCGGGCGCAGGAGTCGTCCAGAGAGTCGGGCCAACTGTCGGCGATGGCCTGCTTCAAAGGGTCTACCTCGTAGGTCATTTCAAAGTCGGGCACATGCTTCTTGATAGCGGCGTAAATCATTTCCGGGTCGAAGCTCATGGAAGCGATGTTGAACGCATTCCGGTGTTTCAGGCGCGCCGGAGCGGCTTCCATCAGCGAGATAGCCGCATTGATGGCATCGGGCATATACATCATGTCCATAAATGTACCCGCCTTTACGGGACATACGAACTTCTCGCCTTTCACGGCCGAGTAGAAGATGTCTACCGCATAGTCCGTCGTACCGCCACCCGGGGGCGTCACGTTGGAGATGATGCCGGGGAAGCGTACCGCACGGGTATCCACCCCGTATTTCGTATAATAATAATCGCTTAACAATTCTGTCGTCACTTTTGTTACGCCGTACATGGTGCGCGGGCGCTGAATAGTGTCTTGCGGCGTCTTTACGTGGGGAGTGTTTTCTCCGAACGAACCGATGGAGCTCGGCGTAAATACGGCGCAACCATACTCACGCGCCACTTCCAGCACGTTCCACAACCCGTCTATACCTATTTTCCATGCCATGGCCGGGCGGCTTTCGGCAACTACCGACAGCAAGGCTGCCAGATTATAAATTGTATCGATCTTGAATTGTCGCGCCACAACTTCAATGGACTGGCGGTCTGTCACATCGGCTATGGCCGAGGGACCCGAGGCTTTTAATTCACCCTGCGGCATAGCGCTCGGAATATATCCGGCTACAACATGGTCATCACCATAGCGCTTGCGCAATTCTAATGTCAACTCCGAGCCAATCTGTCCTGTGGCTCCGATTACCAAAATATTTTTCATACAACTTATTTATAAGGTATTCTTTCATTACCGAGGCGCAAATATACGCACTTTTTTTTCATTTTTCTATCAAAAAGATATTGTTTATTCCAATAAAAATGATGTCCTTTGTAGAGCTTCAAATAACGATGTATCACTTATTAAAATAGAACGCTATGTATGGTAAAATGAAAGACCATCTCAGCAAAACTCTTGCTGAAATAAAAGAAGCCGGACTCTACAAAGAGGAACGCCTGATTGAGAGTGCGCAACAAGCCGCTATCACCGTGAAAGGCAAGGAAGTACTGAACTTCTGCGCCAACAATTACCTGGGATTATCCAATCATCCCCGCCTGATAGCCGCCGCCCGAAACATAATGGAACGCCGCGGTTACGGCATGTCGTCCGTACGTTTCATCTGCGGAACGCAGGACATTCACAAAGAACTGGAAGCCGCCATTTCCGATTACTTCAAGACGGAAGACACCATTCTGTACGCCGCCTGCTTTGACGCCAACGGCGGTGTGTTCGAGCCTCTCTTCACCGAAGAGGACGCCATCATCTCCGACTCTTTGAACCACGCTTCCATTATCGACGGCGTGCGCCTGTGCAAAGCCAAGCGTTACCGCTATGCCAATGCCGACATGGCGGAGCTTGAAAAATGCCTGCAAGAGGCTCAGGCGCAACGTTTCCGCATCATCGTGACGGACGGTGTGTTCTCCATGGACGGCAACGTGGCTCCCATGGACAAGATATGCGACCTTGCCGAAAAATACGACGCGCTGGTAATGGTGGACGAATCTCACTCCGCCGGCGTGGTAGGCGCTACGGGTCATGGCGTGAGCGAGCTGTATGGCACGTACGGACGTGTGGACATCTACACCGGTACGTTAGGCAAAGCCTTCGGCGGCGCTTTGGGTGGTTTCACCACAGGCCGCAAAGAGATTATCGACTTATTGCGTCAGCGCAGCCGCCCGTACCTGTTCTCCAACTCCCTGGCTCCGGGCATCATCGGCGCGAGCCTCGAAGTGTTCAAGATGCTGAAAGAGAGCAACGCCCTGCACGACAAGTTGGTAGAGAACGTTAATTACTTCCGCGACAAGATGACTGCCGCCGGTTTCGACATCAAGCCTACCCAAAGCGCCATTTGCGCCGTAATGCTGTATGACGCCAAACTGTCTCAGATTTATGCGGCACGCATGCAGGAAGAAGGTATCTATGTAACCGGTTTCTACTATCCCGTTGTACCGAAAGACCAGGCACGTATCCGCGTACAAATCTCCGCCGGACACAATAAGGAGCATCTGGATAAATGCATCGAAGCGTTTATAAAGGTAGGAAAGGAATTGGGAGTACTGAAATAATATAAAAAAAGCGATAGAGTGGTAAAATGGTAAAAAACAGATTACTCTATCGCTTTTTTATTATATTCAAGTACTAATTCTTCTGCCAGATATTCATCACTCAGACAGTGCATATCAGCCACTCCGTCATTTATTAAACCATAGGTTTCCGAATCATAAAAAAAGCCCAAGGCATCCTCATAAGACAAATGTACCCGTTCTGCAAACAACCTGACAATGCGGGCGTATTTCATTTGTAGAATAGTTTTATTTGCTATCATTTTTGCTTGCTTCAATTGTTATTTCAGTAGCTTTCTTAAATTTCAGATGATGTAGAATTACATTCTGATTCAGTATACAGATTTGATGATTGGGATGTTCAAAAGCCAGTCTTCCTAAAGCATCTTCTTTACTCATCTCACCGGCAAAATACAAATCAATCGTGTTGAAAACTTTATCATCCGCTATACCACCGGATACAATGTCATATATCACCCCACCGTTACCTTTACGACATACACCTACATACTCCAACCAGGCTTCGTCATATCTGTCGAATGTCATAACATTGTATTCAGACAAATCTTCATCTAATACATACTCATTAATATAAGCTTTTTGCCCTCTGCGGAGAAAACGCATCGCATATTTTTCAGCCTGCTCACGTATTGCAGTAAGATAGAAGCCCTTCCCAAAATCCAGAAAGTCACGCGAACGGCTCACATCCGGTCTCTCTATAATATACGGCGAAGCATGATACAATATCATTGCAAAACTCCTTTCTCTTTCATATACGATACAATGTCTTCCACCAGATAATCTTTACCGAATGTATGCAGCACGTCATACCCCGGCACAATATACTCCATTAAAATACCGGAGTCTCTCAACAGCCGATACACGTTTCCTGCGCTCATTTTCAATGCATCCGCTACATTGCCCACGCAAAACATCGTGAAATTTAATTGTTCAAAGTTCATATTCTTTAATACTGCAAAGCAGAGTATCTGATTATCTCTAAAAACAAAGATACGCAAAAAACTCTATATTTTCTGCGTATCTTCCAAAAAAATCCCATTAGGGATAATCAGTATACTTATCTTCTTTCGCCCAGTTTCGCATCGACAAAGAACACTCCGGCAGCACCGGCTTTCTTTACCATATCTACGATACCTGCGGCAGTAGCTTCTTCTTCCACCTGTTCGCGAACGAATCCCCACAAGAAGTCTTGAGAAGCTTTATCTTTTTCAGCGGCAGCTACGTCAACGAGGGCGTCAATCATCTTTGATACGCGGCATTCGTGTTCGTAAACCTGTTCGAATACTTCCAGCGGAGTACCGAAATCGTTGGGAACAACGTCAATCTTATCTAATTTAGCCTTACCGCCGCGCTTGATGATGTACGATGCCAATTCGCAAGCATGTTCGTGCTCTTCGTGCGCCTGCTTTTTCAACCAGGAAGCCATACCGCAATAACCTTCCTTATCCATATAGAAAGACATTGCCAAATAAAGGTTGGATGACCACATCTCAGCCGTAATCTGCTCGTTAATTGCATTCTGTAATTTTTCTGTTATCATAATTGTATTTATTAAGTAAATTGAAATGATTACAAATATAACAAGAACACACGAATATTGTTCACCCCAATAACATTATTTAGTAAAAAAAGCGTAACATAACTTTTCAAATACAACAATCGGATTACAATGAAGCCGGATTGGGGGGCGACGGCTCTTGCAGAATGAATGCAGCATCAAAGCAAGGACACACTTTTACCCATTCTTCGGGTTCTATCTCGCCGTTGCCGTTCAGGTCGGGACTGAGGTCGCGATGCCCGCAAAGGCGGCTGCCGGGATAATCGCGCAGCAATAACATAACGAGTACCCTCAGTGAGTGTTTCTGGAAATCGGTACGGGTATCGGCAGGCCGTCCCCGCTCGTTCAGCCCGCCCTCGTAGCAGATGCCGACGCTGTGGGCGTTGCAGCCTCTGGCATGCGCACCGGGACGTTCCAAAGGCCGGAGCGTCTTTATATCACCGTTCTTACGGATGTAAAAATGATAACCTGCGCCGGAGAAGCCCCGGCGCAGGTGGTCTGTTGTCAGGTCGTGTTCCGTATAGCTGCGGTCGCAGCGGGTGGCGGAACAGTGGACAACGATGAGGTTGATGAATCTCATTTTGAGTTATGAGTTATAAGTTATGACTTGGCTACATGGGCATTGCGTGTGCGCCTAATGCGCCGAGAACGGCCGATGCTACTGCGATTACGATTTTGAGGAGCTTGTCCCACCAGGTTGATTTTGTTGACATAAGAGTTTAGGATTTAAAAGATGAATACATAAAGTTATTGTTCAGTCGGGAAATCAGGACGGAAAGGCTATCCGAGAGGGTTCTCCTCTTCGCCGCTGTTGCCGCCGCCATTACCGCCGCCCGAGCTGCCGTCAGCAGGTTTATCCAGCGAGAAAGCCACATTGGCCGGACTACGGGTGACGGCCGTACTGCCATTCACCAGCTTGAGACCCTTGTCGGGCACGAAGCGGATATTCACTTTGGAAATATTCCTGACCGTACAATCTTCCGACTTCTCCACACCCGGACAGCGGAACGTCATGTGAAGCGTACCGAGCTGATTCAGTTTCACCTTGTCGCCGTTGGCAAGATTTGTCTGAATTTCTTCCACAAGAGCTTCGATTACGTGCTTCACATCGCCTTTCGTCATGGCGCAATTTTTCTGAATACTGGCGGCAAGGACATCGATATCCACCGTGCCGCAGGTTTTGGGTTTCTGACGAAGATAATACAGTTTCTGAGAATCAGGATTCGTCACATCCTTCCGGCGCAGAAAGCGCTCTACAAGTACATCCATAAAAAATAAAGTTTAGGTTAAAAAAAATACATATCAAAATTCCATGTAAAAAGGAAGAGTAAACAGGCGCCTTAATCAATGATTTTCCCTTTCTTTAAGCACATAACAAAGATACGAAATCTACGAGGCGAAGTCAAGTATCCAGCCATTTATTTTCTATAATTCGTTCACTTTTTTCTCTGAAAATCAGGTAAAAAAACAGACGGTCTGTTTGCTCCGTACAGACCGTCTGTTTCACCGTTGCAGACCATGCGTTTACCCTGTTTGCACCGTCTGTTTTTTCATATTCTCCTATATAAGTAATGAATACATTATAATCGGATTGTTATTTCGCGTTTCTCATCAGCCATTCCGTAGGCGGGACATATTCGCCAAGTTTCGTCATGCTGGGGTTATGCGCAAAGTACACATCCCCTGTCTCACCGTTGCGGTGCTTCGCCACCATCACCACTCCCAAACACTCCGTAGGATACTTGCTTACCGGTTCTGTCTTGATGCCCGACAGCGCAGGGCGGTAAAGCAGCATCACCATGTCCGCGTCCTGCTCGATAGCCCCGCTTTCACGCAGGTCGCTCAAGATAGGACGGCTGAAAGGCCGTCCGTCGCTTCCCCGGTTCAACTGGCTCAGGAGCAGAACGGGCACATTCAGTTCTTTTGCCATGAGTTTCGCCTTGCGGGTGGTCTGCGCCACTTCTTGTTCGCGGTTGCGGTTCTTCTGGTCGGACTTCATGTCGCAGAGTTGCAGATAATCCAGAATAATCATGTCGCACTTGCCTTTGCTTTGCAGCATACGCGCCGAAGAGCGCACCCTGTCCATGCTCGTCACCGGATGGTCGTCCACGTGGATAGGCAGCACACGCAAGCCCGTAGCGGCTCTCCTCACCTGCTCCACCTCATCGGCGGTGAGCTGTCCGCCGCGCAGGTGGCGGGCATTGACATCCGGTGAGGCAGCCACCAGCCAGCGGTCGCCCAGGCGCTCACCCTGCATTTCGAGGCTGTACACCGCCACATGATGTCCTGCGGTGGCGGCCGCACGCGCCAGATGCAGGGCGAAGGCCGTCTTGCCTACGGCGGGACGGGCGGCAATGACATTCAAGTCGCCCCGCTGCCAGCCCGAAGTCAGGCGGTCGAGGTCGGCCAGACCCGTGGGGATACCTGTGATGCCGTTTATGCCGGAAGCCTGACGGGCATCCACTTGTTGCAGCGTATCATCCATCAAGGTATCCATATCGCGCAAATGGTCGATAGTGCCGCATTCTCCCTCAAAACGGTCCAGCAGGTTGTGGGCATCCACCAGCGTGTCGGCAATATCCGTGGTTTCATCGGCGGCAAGGGCCAGCAATTTATGGAAGCCGAGTATCATTTCACGCCGCAAGTGCTTCTCATGCAAAATCCGCACATGATACTCCAAATGCACCGACGACACCACCCTGCCGCTGATACGGACCAGTTCATACGGCCCGCCCGCGGCATCCAGCTTGCCGCGGGCGCCAAGCTCGTTCTTCACGGTGATGATATCTATCTGCCTGCCATCCCGGTACATCGCCTGCAAGGCGGCATAAATCAGCGCATTCTTCTCAAAGTAGAACATTTCCGGACGTAGCCGGTCGGCCACCATCGGCATGGCCTCACGCTCTATGAGGCAGGCGCCAAGTATAACTTCTTCAAGTTCCGCATCCTGCGGGTTCAGTATTTCACTCATTGCATTACGGTTGTCATCGCCGGCCGCCGGCCGCTAATATTCGTATTCATTCAAGAAAGCCTTGTTGGAGAGGTAGTTCACGGCTTGCAGGCAGAACAAGGTGCTGTTGAGATGGCCGTAATAGTTTTCGATGTTTTCTACGGCGGCGGTACGTTCGTTGGCGGAGAGCCTGTTCCAGCTTTTGCGCGCTTTGGCGGGATTCACTTTGTCCTTGCGGGTAATCTCGTGGTACTGCTCCCAGAAATCATTGAAACCGTTGTCGGGCGGTGTGGCGGACGCCGCTTCCTTTTTCGGCGCGCGGGGTATCCAGGCGTCATAATCGGGGATACGGATATGGGTGGAATGCCCGTCGTCCAGATGCACCAGCCGTTTGCAATCGAACATCTTTTTGAAGAAACGCATGGTACGGCTACGTCTCCAACCGAAAATTCCGGTCCACTGCATATAGCTGAACAGACTTTCGCCACGTGCGCACACATACTCCGCCCCGTTGCGGCGATAAACGCTCTCCTTGTAATTGGCATAGAGCAACACACGCAGAAAGGCTTCCTGCTCTCCGGCAGCTTCCGGACACTCGCATATAATCTCATGGATTAGTTGTCGGGGAACCATGAGATACCCCTGTTTGGTGGATTCTAACATTTTATCGTTTTAAATTACTCCGCAAAGGTAGAGGACAATTCCCGGCTCTGCAAGCCCGGTATGCACTTCCGGTAAGCTTCGGTAAATAATAGCAGGTTTCGGTGGAAAATAGCCATTTCAGGTTGTTTTCGGTATGGACATCTTTCCGGACACTCCGGCGCGCATTTATACAGGCTGTCCGCCAAAGGGTTATTATCTTTGACGGACAGCCGGCCGGACATTTTCCGGACACATAAGAAATAAAGGAAAGAATTGATATATTAAAATATATCAGGGGTTTTCTCTGGAAGCGCGTTTCTGCTTTTCGAAGAACGCTTCGCACGGCATTCCCAGTTCGCGAATCACGGCAGCTATATGCAGAGGGGTCAGGATGGTGAAATGTTCCGTGTAGCCGTTCTTGCAAAGTTCGGCGTAAAGCTTCGGATAAAGTCTCAACAGTCTGCGGAAAGCGCGTGTGGACGAAGTGGCGTGTTCGCAAGGGCAATAAGCCATAGCGATGTCGGATATCGGATGACATCCGAACAGCATCCAGTCATAATCAGGGTGTTTCATATTATGTTTATTTTTTTAAAAAACGGCTGCAAAGGTATACAAAAAAGCCAAACATAACATTACCAATTGATTACCTGTGAACAGGCTGTTTTTTTACGCGTAATTTATTTTCAGGAAAACGAGTATATTATATTGCGCGCGTTAATTGCGCACGCAAGGAGTGTAAATATATAAAAACAACGCATTATGAAAGATTTAACATCCTTTACGCTTTCGGTCGTACAAGAACTGGAAGACAGGGGGCGGTTCGGAACCGCTCATGTGTATCGCAGCGCTTTGCGCGCTTTCCAACGTTACTGGAAAACCAGGCATCCGCAAGAAGAGATACGGATGAAAAAAGTGTTCGTGGCCGCCACGATGCAAGAGTTTGAAAGACATTTACAGGAGCGGATGCTCAAACTGAACACCTTATCCACGTACCTGCGGATGCTGCGTGCTCTTTACAACCGGGCATTGGAGGCGGGAATGGCCAACTATGTGCCCGGACTGTTTGCCCGCGTATATACCGGAACCCGCACCGACGTGAAGCGCGCCCTACCGCCTGCCGATATGGGGCATGCGCTTACCATTTCCCCGTCCTTGCAGCAGGAGCTGAGGGAAACGCAAATATGGTTCGCCCTGCTTTTCCTGTTACGGGGAATGCCTTTTGCCGACCTTGCCCGGCTACGCAAATGCGACTTTAGGAACGGAGTGATTTCCTACCGCCGGCAGAAAACCGGACGACAGGTGAGCGTGCAAGTCACCGCCGAAGCCGCCGAACTTCTCCGGCAATGCGCCGACCACCGTACAAACTCCCCTTATCTGCTCAATATCCTATGGGACGAAAACCGGTATTCTCCATTGGGAAGCCGTAACGAATATCAACATTACCAACGGGTATTAAGAAACTTCAACCGGAAACTGAAGCTGCTGGCATCCGCCCTCGGACTAAGCGGAAAATTATCGTCCTACACCGCGCGCCATACATGGGCGACAACGGCTTTTCACACGAAAGTCGCTGTGGGAATCATCAGCAACGCGCTGGGACATTCATCGGTAAAGGTGACGGAAACCTATCTGAAACCATTTGAAAACGAAGTGCTGGATAAAACCAATAAGAAAATAATCGCTTACGTAAAAAGATGCACGACGTGCTAATGCCGGGAGATTTGGATTTTCGATATATATCTATAATACAGGATATTACAAAGGAATTACTTTGTAGGTAACGGAGAGTATCTTCACTGCAAAAGTAACCATAAAACTTGAAAAACAAAGCAAAAAAGATAAAATCTTATCACAAACGGCACAAAAGCCCTACTTGCGAACAAACAGAAACAAAACAACCCCGAACCATACGGCAATAAATCCTCTTACCGCCTTTCCGGACGGAAAGCGGGAAACACCTGTTATATAACCCCGCTGATTATACAACCCGGCCATACATGCGACAGACGCTTCTGTGAGGAGCCGCAAAACCCTTCTCCGTTACCTACAAAGTAACGGACAAATATCAACAATCAAACAAACAAAACAGTACATGATAACACCCCGAACACAAGCCGCCATCGCGCAGCTTAACCACATCCACGCAGGCAGCTATGATAGCTGCCCGGAACAGCATATACCTGCCGAAGAAGCGAGGCGCTCCCTACTGCCGCAACTCACCGCCGCCGGACTTATCATTCCAAAAGGTGACAATAATCCGATGGAAATACAATCTTATAAAAAATCCTACATTCAATACGGAACGACTGCGCAGAACCCCGGAGCAGTACACCCGGTGAGCGGGACATACCCGCAAGCAACAAACATGTCGGACTTATAGCCGGAGAGAAAACAGTTGAGAAGGAAAAGCTACATATCGGCCTCGGTGCTCCTCGCAATGCTGCTATTGCTCCCCGTCTGCAAGACGGAAGGGCAAAACATTGCCGTGAAAAGCGATTTGCTTACAGGCATGCTCTCCTCTCCCAACCTCGGCGTGGAAGTAAGGCTGTCCGAACGGTTTACGCTGGAAACCGGGTTTCATTACAACCCTTTCCCGGCAGGAGAGAACAAACGCTGGAAGCACTGGTTTGTACAGCCGGAACTGCGTTATTGGATGTGCCAGCCCTATGGCGGGCATTTCTTCGGAGTGAACCTGACGTACGGAGTGTACAATGCGGGAAAGATGAAACTGCCTTTGGGGCTCTTCAAGGGAGTGCGCTCCGACAGATACGAAGGAAACGTCATGGGCGCGGGCTTCTCGTACGGCTACCACTTTATCCTCTCTCCGCACTGGGGACTGGAAACAAGCCTCGGCATAGGATTTTTGCACACCGCATACGAACGTTACCGCTGCCTGCACTGCGGAGAAAAGACGGGAAGCGGGCGCAAGAGCTTCATAGCTCCCACAAAAGCGGCCGTATCGCTGGTGTATATGATAAAATAGTAACAAGAATAATTACATAGCAAATTGAAAGTATGAAAAACTTAATCCGTATTCCTCTGGCTTTGGCAGCGCTAACGCTCTGTTGCAACATCGGCTGCGCACAGGAATTCTACCGGGGGGAAATGTTCGTCACCGGACAACGGTTCTCGCTTGCGGACGGACATCTGAACATCGAATTGTCCGTTGACTTCGAGGGGCTGAAAATGCCCTCGGACGAATCGCTGACTCTGACACCCATACTCATCAGCGGGGAAAACGAACAAGACCTGCCCGCAGTGCTGATTAACGGCACGGAGAAGCAGAAAGTATACCGACGGGAACAGAAATTTGCCGACAGCAAGCATCCCGCCCCCATACCTGCGGTAGTAATAAGAAATGACGCCAAGGTGTCGCGTTCGTTCCACTACCGGGTGGCAGTGCCCTATCAGGAGTGGATGAAGAACGCCTTGCTCCTGATACGGTCGCAGGAGTGCGCCTGCCACGGGAAGCAAGGAAACGTCTATGAAGACAAGATAGCCGACAAACTGAGCCTGCCCAAAGCACGCGCTTCCGCCTGGGACACGGGTACGGACAGAAAATACCTGTCTTGGGTGAATTTCATCGAACCCGCACCGGACAAGGATACGCTCTGCACGAAAACAGGCTCCATCCCCTACTTCGGCCGGGACAGCCGGGAGAAAGGTGAGAAACCGTTGGGCGACCTGTCCGAAGAGAAGCAGGACTTCGAGATATATCATCGCCTGCGCAATGCCTTGCAGGACATCCGACGGGAAAGCGGAACGGAGCTTTCCAAAGTGGAGATAACCGGTTATGGGGCTCCCATAGGAAATCTGAAAAAGAACGAGATGAACGCGCCGGTACGTGCGCTGCGCCTGAAAGGGTATCTGCGCGAAAACCGCCTGGCGGCAAGCACTCCGCTGGAAGTCCGTTGGATTTCCGAGGATTGGGATTCCATCGCCGCACTGATAAAGCAAAGCGACATGATGTTCCGTGAAGCCGCCCTCGACCTGATAAACAATGTAGACATAGACAAGGGGCGCGAACGCATGCTGATGAACCTTGCCGACGGGAAACCTTACAAATATCTGGCGGAAAGGATATTCCCCGAAGTAATGAGAGTGGACTACAAAATAGAGTACACCCGCAGGCCGCCGGATGCGGCGGAAAGCCTGAGGCTGTTTCGTACGGGCGAACGGAAAGCGCTGCACCTGAACGAGTTCTTTACAGTGGCAAGCAGCTATCCGCAAGGGTCCAGGGAGTACAACGATGTGCTCGACCTGGCAGCCCGCCTGTTTCCCGACAGCCCCGAAGCGAACATCAACGCCGCGGCGGTAGCCCTCACCAAAGGCGAAACAGCCAAGGCCCGCCGCTATCTGGAAAGATTCGCCACCCTGCCCATGGCATATAACAACATGGGCATACTCTGCTTGCAGGAAGGAAACCGCGACAAGGCGGAAGTGTATCTTACCATGGCGGCGGCAGCCGGAATAGAGCAGGCGAACGAAGCATTGAAAACCCTGAGAAGAGAAACCGAATATTAATCATTAAAACAGGCATATATGAAAACGAACAATTACTTATGGACGGCCCTGGCAGCCACCACTTTTGCGCTCGCCGGATGCGGCGGTGACGACAACGGAATGACAGAACCCCGGCCGCAGGAGAACATAGCGCAACTGGAACTGCATCTGACTGGAAACGGAACAAACACCAAAGCGACAGGCGGCGCATTGCCCGCGCAGGCCGAGGAAAACACCGTGAAACGTTTCACCGTCGCCATCTTCAACAGTGACGGATCGGTGAACGCCATCCAAACCGTGACCCAAAACACAACCGCCGCCACAACCATCAACTGTACGCCGGCCAAAGACTGCACGGGTATGGTGGTAGCCAATGCTCCCACGAACGACTATTTTGCGGGTGTGCTGAACAAGACCGACTTTCTGAAGAAAACCATCGCCCTATCCGACGCCCAAACCAAAGACTGCCTGCCCATGAGCGGGGATGTGAAGAACAGCAGCAAAAGCGCGACTTTCACGCTCGGCGCAGGTGAAAACAAAGGTATGACGGCAGCGTTGAGCCGTCTTGTGGCAAGGGTATCGGTGAGCAGCATCAAAACCGCTTTCGACCCCAACGGGCAATACTCCGCAGCGTCTTATGAGCTGAAGAATGTCTTTGTACGGAACGCCGTGAAAGAAGCGGTACCCGCCACAGGAGATTACAGCCAAACGAAAATGGGAACGCCCGCCTATCTGACCGGCAACCACAACGGCTCCACCGGAACGGCGGCCTATCTGGCAACAGCGGTAACCCCGGCCGTCAACGTAAAAACGGAACATAAAACCGACTATTGGTTCTATATCTTCCCCAACGAAGAGACTACCCGTACGGCATTGGTACTGGAAGGTACTTTCAAGAAAAACGCGAGTGACACGGGAACTACCATTTACTACCCCGTCGTCATCAACAAAAAACAGACGGGAACAACTATTACCGGGACTTCGGGTACAGGGACTTCCACCATCGCCCGCAACACCACCTATGCCGTAAAAGCCACGATTAAGAGCATAGGAACCGAAGACCCCGACGGAGAGATAACCCCTACTTCACTGGAGCTGACGGTGAGCGTCGCCGACTGGGCGTTGAACATTACCCAAGACGTAACATTTGAATAAGCAGCCGAGAGTACAATACAGCCATGAAGCATCTTCACCCATCCATACTTACGGCACTGTATGCCGGACTTATCTTCCTGTACACATCATGCGTGCGGGAAGATACAAGCGCCTGCATGCAGTATGAAGTAAACGTACGGGTAGTGGATGCCGAAGGCAACGACCTCACCGAAAGCGAGGTGCTGGAAAAGTCGGAAGTGTATCTGTTCGGCGAGAACGGATTTGTGCGCATGATTCCTGCGGGAGTATCGTCGGATTACCTCTTCGGGCACTACAAGGATGACAGGCTCACGCTGGTGGCATGGGGAAACGTCAAGGAAGATACGCTGATAACCGCCGAAATCAAACCGGGCACTCCGATTGAGGAAGCGCGGCTGAAGCTGAAACAGTATGCCGAGGGAAATCATCTGCCCGTTACCGACCTCTTTTACTGCCGTAAGGAGTTGAGCAACACCGCAACAAGAGGCATACGGGAAGAAAACATCACGCTGGTCATGGAAAGACTGGCGGCAGGGCTGAGCATACGCGCGTGCTATCTGACCGAACGGTATGCCGACAAAGGCGAAGGCTATACCTTTATCGTGAAGGGAACGGGCAGCGAAATGAACTTCATGGGAAAAGTGACCGGAGAGGATTCGGGCTACAAGCCACTGACCCTCACGGACGGACAAGGGGATGCCTACGCCCCGCCCTTCCGCATCTTTCCTACGGAAAAGGGAGAATGTATAGAAGTGGAGATATACAGGGGACAGGAGAAGCTATGCACCGTTACACACGACGAGCAACAGCAACCCTTATGCGCGGCAGCCGGAAAGCAGACGGACATTGAAATAGATTTCAGATATGCCGAAGTGAGGACGTTTGTGACAGTGCTGCCCTGGGGAGAAGTGGAACAGGAGACGGAAATGTAAAGAGACAAGAGTATGAAAGGGGTATTGAGACATAGAAGCAAAACCGCTACATTATATATCGTAACCGCTATGGCCGCTATCATTGCCTTATCGGCTTGCGACACCGGACAGCCCGACATGCCAGCCGATGATGATGAAGTGATGCTCACGCTCCGCCTTTCACTGCCGGAAACGGAACGGGATGCCGCCACCCGCGCCATTACGTCCGTTGAAGAGAATGCGATAGACATCGCCCAACTGAAAGTGCTGGTATTCAAAGCCGCCGGTACAACGGAAACTTTCAGTTACGAAGCGCCGCAAGTGCTGCTGCAAGGCGGAAAGTATACGGTAACCTTGAAGCAGAGCCGCGCCGGAGAGAAGTATCGGCTCGTCGTCATAGCCAATGCGGGAAAGAAACTGCCCGTCATACCGGAGAACACTTCTAAAAACGATGCGCTGAAAATGATTACGTTCGGTGCCGGCGGAAAATGGAACGCAACGGGCACGACGAACTACACGCGTTTCCCCATGTGGGGAGAGACGGCGGCGGCACAGGTAATCTCCTCTGCCACATCTCTGGGAACAATCACGCTGCTCCGTGCGCTGGCTCGTATAGATGTGGGTTGTGCGCTCAGCGGAGAAACGGCAGCGGGAGTAAACGGGTTCACCTTGAAAAGCGTCAGCGTGTACCGTACCAGGGACAAAGGCTATGCCGCTCCCGTGAACGGGGGAACCATCACCGGTAATGTGGTCGCAAACGTATCCATCCCCCCGGATGCCGGAACAAACGGCACGCTGACTTATACCTGTACGGACGGTAAATCTTTGATACGGACTATCTATGTAGCGGAAACGCCGCAAGGGAGCAACAAGGATAATAATGTATGTCTTGTCGTGGGCGGAACTTATGCGGGAAGCACGAACTATTACAGGGTAGACCTTACCGCCGGGGGAAATTATATACCGATAAAAAGGAATTGCCGCTATATAGTGAATATTAAAGCCGTGAGCAATGCGGGGTATACCACGGAAGCGGCAGCGCTTACGGGAGACAAGACGTTAGTGATAGCCACGAGCGTATCGGCTGAAGCATGGGGCAGACAGACGGTTGCCGGTTCGGGAACGATTACTTTACCTTGAGAGGATTATTTTATCTTAGGACAATATGGGACGGAAAATAAGAGGCATATTCTACATAGTGGCTATCCTGCTGGCAGCGGGATGCGGAAAAGAGGAAGAAACGGAAAACGTTTGTTCCGACGGCATACTGATTGAAGTGGAAGCGCCACAGACGAACGGCTGGAGTACGGAAGAAATTACCGGTACACGAAGCGGAAGGGAAAAGGCTATCGAGGTAAAGGGAAAAGACGGTTTGGATATGGAGATTAGTACACTGCACGACAACGGTGCGACGGGAACGGCCGAGGGAGAAGCGACTACCCGCTGGGCGAATATGGATGATAACATCGTTTTTCGGGTGGTAGCCTACAAGTCGGCAACCGCTGCGGGGATTTCCACATCGAACTACGCGGGATACGGGGATTACAAGTTATCGGGAAGTACCGTACAAACCGTCAAAAGCCTGGTTGTCCCGGCAGGAACTTACACATTCATCTTCTATTCGTACGGGAATTCCAATGCGATAGCCGCCTTTACCAATGGCTCCGCAAGTGTCCCCGCCACAAACGGGCAAAACTTTATGACGTATGTAAAGCCCGGTGTCGTTATCAATAATATAGGAAGTAGATATACGTTGAGCGGTATTGTATTCAAGCATCATTGCGCACGATACAGGGTGCAAGCGATAGCTCAGGCTGGAAGAATGGGAACGATTACGGCATGTGCGGGTACAGTGACATTGCCTAAGCATAACGCGACCTATACTTTTACAAATGGCACATTCACCATACAGGCAACGACCGGTAGCATAAATCTCACTTGGGACAACCCCAACGCAATGAGTGCATATAGCGGCTATATCTACCTATTACCGCAAACTTCCGCCAGCGTAACGGTGAAACTGAATCTTACGATTGGCGGGAAAGCGTTTACTAATAAAAGCGTTACGCTATCGGGGCTTACAATGGCCGCCAATAATACATATTATAGTAATGTGTCGCTCACTACGACAGAAGGGTATATTATAGGGGGAGCATTATGGGCTAATGGAAACTTATACAAAAGTAGCAACCAGTATCTTTTTTACAGTAGCACAGAAAAATATGAAGCTCGAGCAGAAAGCGGCGCTTTCTTTATATGTAATACCCTTAACCCATATCCGGATATTACAACTCCCACTACTCCATGGACTGAAGCTAATGACCCATGTAGGAAAGTTATCAATGCAGCGGGCAAATGGAGATTGCCTACATTAACCGAGGTGCATCAACTAGTCAGTTCCCAATATATAGTTGATGCTACTCTAAATGGAATCACAGGTTATAAATTCGGTAATACCCTGTTTCTTCCTTATAGCGGCTACGTTCCACAATATGGCTCTCTACATACAGAAAGCGGATTACGAGGACTTTTCTGGTCTACTCCCGGTACGGTATTTATAATTCTAAATCCTGCTTATCAACAAGGAGAAATAGGCTATGTTGATTGGAATACTTTTCCACAAAATAATTATGCGATACGCTGTGTCCGTAATATATAGGTATAGCAGCACAACTTACAAACATTCGTCAAAAAGGTAAATCATAACCGTAAGCAACATCTTCTTGTACAGACATTGCTCCCTACTATCCAAAAGAGCAATATCTATATTCTCTACTTTTCTGCGATATTTTTATTACCATAAATCTCAAACTAGGAATATTGCTCTTCTAAAATCTTTGCTATTTCAATTGTTTCTTGCATGTTGCGCCCTGTAGATTGCAGAACTAATCCTAATCCTTTATCTGTATTAGTTAAAACAATTTCAATTAGACCATTCTCTTTCACTTTGCGAATAAACTGCTTCTCATGAGGATTATATGGAATGGAATTAACTATTTCAACAACATATGGGGAATGACATAATTTATGTGCGAAAATCAATAACTTGTCTTTACCATGGTCATCCCTTAGAACAATAGGTTTATTTACAGGATCAATTTGTGATTCTACTAACTCTATTGACTTCCATAATTCCTTGTGTTCAATAAAGTCAGCCTCATTACAATGATCAGGATGAGAAATTGCTACCACATCGTATTCTCCTGCTTCTGAACCTCTAACATATAACCGATGCTTTATTTGTTTCCAAAAAGGATTGAAACAAAATGATATTCCGATACTCTTATACAAATAAGTAATCCCCAATCCCTCAACTTGAATTTCCAAATCTCCCCGTTTTATATAAAAGTCATTATTAACAAATCGAGACTCTTCCGGAGAGTTATTTTCAATAAATGGATGTCTAGCTAATCCCAATAACAATCCACCTAATGTTTTGAATTTAGGATTGCAACAGAAATCATTAAGTGTAAAATTTGGAGCGATCCCAATTCTATCAAATGATTTTTCGTAGCGAATACGTTTAAACTCGTGTTTCTCCGCCTCTTTATATGTTTTAATAAATTGTATCACAGCCGAACAAGCAGTAGACAAATCACTTGCACAGGGAATAATTGATTGTTCATTAAAAATTAGTTCCATAAACTAAATTAATTTCAGTAGTTGGTTGTTCCATTCATCCATAAAATCTGTCGGATAATCGCTCAATTCTCCTGTTCTATCTACCTGTATATTTTGTATTCTACAAAATTGTTCTGTCTCTGTTGTTTGTCGAGAGAAATAAGAGATATTGACATCTTTTGAATCAATCAATTTCTCTTTAACCGCAACTCGAATTCCATTCACAATATGATCACTATGAGTTTCAACGAACAACTGCATACCCGCAGCAGCAGCTAATGCAATCAGCCGTCCCATTTCAGCTTGTCCTCTTGGATGTATATGAGCTTCCGGATTCTCTAATATCACTATTTTATCCTTTTTAAAATTCAATAGCGCCACAATAACGGGTAATACATACGAAATTCCAAAGCCTACGTTTTTAGGCCTAAATTTTTTACTCAACGAGTCTTGATTTACAAATTGATAATTGAGAATTACCTTATCCGTTCCAGGTATTTCTTGAATATCAAATTTTACATCAGGACTAATTTCACCCAACCAAGCCGCAGTTTGATGAAATAAAGTATCGGATTTTGCTTTTTTGTGGCATAGAGTCTTAGGTACTTTCAAACTCGTACCGAAAGCATTGAGATAATGAATTGTAAATTCTCCTTTTACTCCTAACTGATGTTTCTCTACAACATCTGCATATGACATAGGATAATCGGTCTGAGGTCCTGTTCGTTCTGCTTCCAAATATTGAAAATCATTATTGAACAAAGAATAGCGCTCCAAACATCCTATAGGCCATTCAGAGTTATTATCCAAAACATTATTTTCAGCCTGATAGGTTAAGGTACAAGGGAATGATTGCAATTCTCCATTAGCCTCCATATCAAAATAAAAACCTATTATTTCTTTATTTGCATCTTGATACAAAGCATCACGCCCCCTACCTATTTCCGTCAATGAACCGTTCAGTGCGAACTTAGCTAATCCAGACTTTTTATTTTGCCGAAGCAGTAACAGGCTTTGAATAAATGAAGACTTTCCCATTCCATTTAATCCCATTAAAAGGTTTAAAGAAGCTGGAATCATTAAGATATTCTTCAAAGACTTAAAATTCTGAATATGAATTGATTTAATCATATTAATTGCTGTTTTAATAATTCTTCAATTTTTGAAAATCTATATCTAACTCGGCTTTTATCCCCTGTAGCAGATGTTATAGCATTACCAAAAAAAACATCTTCGTTCATCAATTTGACAAAGCCATTAAATATTGCCTTCTTACGTTTTAATGCAAGTTTTCTTTCTTCATCTGATAATTTTGCCAATTCAACACTCCAAACCTCAAACAGAGCTTTATTGATAGGCTTACGTCTCGCTGTTATATTATAAACTTTCCGAAAAGCCCAACGAGAAAAAATAGCAGAAGACAATTTCATTGCTTCAATAAAATTATTCTTTATCGCAAGTAATTCTCTCTCCGTTTTATATTTCAATTGTCCCATGGATCTAGACATGAAAGTATCCAAATCTGGTTTATAATCAGCAGGTGAATTTATATAAAAAGTAATGAAACGTGTAACAAATTCTCTATCAAGCATTCTATCTGTTGCAATAACCCAACCTGTGGCCCTTTTGAACTCTTGCAAATTTGCTAATTCTGCAACAAATTTAGCCGGAGTACCTTGATTCAAAGCATGGCGAATCTCTTGAGCAGCAAGTACAAGTCCACCCGTATTAATTCGTTTAAAAATATTAAATTTAACATCTTCCGGAGTACCAGGATTAATGATATAGGCCATAATTTCAGCCTCCTCAATTTGACGTTGGTATGCTCTTGGCAAATCATCAAATTTAAAACCATCTAATTTTTTTAAGAATTCTAAGCCATATAGCGCCATTGATTTATCAACAACAAAATTCTTAATAGCACTTAACCTTTGCAACCCATCTACAACCAACCATTTATTATCATTTGACCCATCAAAATAAAAAGCCGGCAAAGGCAGTTTAATAAGAACGGATTCAATTAATTGGCTTTGTTTCTCTATCGGCCATAGATTTCCTTGCCGCTGAAAGTCAGGAGCCATATCAATTTCATTTTCCCTCAGACGCTTGATTATATTATCAAGTGACATTGTTTTGGTCTTTATATCAATATCTTGAGGATTAAACGGGTCCTCCATTATAATTTTTTCATCACTATGCTCTTTTTCAGCCTCGTCTTCAACAGAATATTCTTGTTGAAGAGCCTCTAATTCCTGCTTGCTTTCAAGATCTTCAGTATCTTGTAGTTCCAAAGATTGTTGTTGTATATATTTATCAAAATCCATATTGATATATTTTTCCAATGTACAAAGATACTCAAAACTTCGATTATAGATATACATTTAGCGAATTATAACCATGTAATAAATCAGTTCTATTCTAAGATAGCTCGTTATTATCAAAGTTGAATCAGGCAAGATTTCTACAAAATATTATTTACATTTCCTACAAAATTCATAGCCGTTACCTGTAAGGATGAAATTTTTCTATAACGGTTCGCCACTTTTGGCAAAAGTAACGACACGATCGGCTAACTGAGCACTTACTATCCGGTCATTCTCAATACGTTGTACTTCATTCAACCAACTCCCACTATTGCATGGACTGAAGCTAATGCCCCATGTAGGAAAGTTACAAATACAGTGGGCAAATGGAGATTGCCTACATTAACCGAAGTGCATCAATTAGTCAATTAGCTGTATCTTAACCATATCTTAGTTAGGAGAAATGCATTAACCTATAAAAAGGAGTAAATTCAATACCCAAAACACGGACTATACGGAAAAAACTTGAAATTTGAATATCAGTTTCTCCTTTTTCCACACGGGCAATATAACTTCGTGCCGTACCAACTTTCTCTGCCAACTCCTGCTGAGTTATCTTTAACTCCTTACGATGATCACGCAATATCTCGCCATAATACCATGCAATTGATTTTTCATGAAAAGAGGTTCGGAATTCCGTCCCTATTTCTCCATATTTCCTATCTAACAACTCACCTGCCGTATGCAATTTTGCTAACTTATTTTCATCTAACTTTCTCATAATTCAAAATTCTCCAATATTTGTTTAGCAATCTTAATTTGCTTACTATAATCTTTTGTTGACTTTTTCAAAAATCCATTCAAAAGCAGTATTGCTGAATAGCCTCACTCTGACTAAGTATATAGACATAACAGTATAAGTAGTTACAAGTTCTAAAGGATAAATTCAAATGATTGTTTTTCCTGTTCCATTTCATACTGCTTAATAAGCGCATCATAACTTAAAAACGCCACGCGTTTGTTCAACCGTAAATGATCGAATGCATGAAACTGCATCTTAGCTTCAAATTCAGGCTTACGTTTTATATCAGCGACAATAGCCATTCTTACATAGAAATCTTGCAAGTCGTTGAACTTCAGTAAAGAATTCTGGATGTCAGTAGAATGTTCTATCTCAAAAAATGAATGAGGCATATTACGTCCGTTGAACCATATCGTATCAATAGTGGCACTGCGCTTTGTCATTTGAGGATAGGAATAAGGCGGCTGTTCCGAAAGAGTAGAAAGTTCATGTAGCTTACGCCCATCGTAGAATTTCTTGTTTTTATCTTGTTTGGGTACGAAAGTCTGCATGTTATGGTATTTACCTATTATTAATAAAATACCTTGATAGTAAGTATGGTTGAACATTATGACATCGTTCGAATCTTTATTCTTCTCGGTTTCAACTATAATCCCCCTATCTTCTATCTGTTTTCTGTATTTCTCAAGTCCATATAGTCCGGGCTTTATTTTGTAAATACCTTTAGTTTTTTGCACAATGCGGCGGATACTGGCAAATGGTGTTTTTGTTTTCCATTCACAGTCGGTTATTTTAAAAACTTCTCTGTTCAATTCGCCTAAAGTTGCGACTCCACCCAACTTATCTAAAGTTTCTATGACAGCTTCATATTGTTTCATATTGCTGATGTATATATTTTATTATGGATATTCAAGGTGATCATTATTTGCACAACAAAGATACCTATTTTCGTATCTCATCTAATAAGACAGGAATTTCACTATAATCCTCAAACCATATAACTCTTGTTCCTAAACTTTCCATCATTTTTTCCTGAATGATATGATGTGTTTGCAATATTTTATTTACTGATGCCTCATTTATCTTCACACAGCTTGAATCGTCTATCAAACTATCATTACTCAATCTTTGAATAAAAGCGTAATGCCTACAATTCTTCGATTGCTTTTGGGATGCAATTTCCAGCAAACGCCGTAGATTAGGATCACTTAATGATAATCCAATCATTAAGCAATTATTCTCACGCAATGTCGCTAATTGAACAAGATTAGACCAATGATATGGCTCAGAATAAACCTTATGGTACGCTTCTTCTGAAAAGACCAAAGAAGCTTCTCTATCAAAACTCTCTCTACCAGGAATAAAACCATGTACATGATATATTGGCAATTCATCAGAATCATGCTGTTCTTCATCTCTATATATCGTCTTATATTCAAGTTTTACTTTGCTGAGAGATTCTTCTATTAAATCATCAAAATTATAAGTAATTATAGATTTTACTTTAGCCCCACTTCTTTTAGGAATACACAAATTCGTAATGGACTCTATTAATGGAGATGAAGTTCTTTGCGAACTATATAAAGCATCCTTTACAGCAGATATAAACATTATATCATCGTCTTTTTGCGACAATCCTGCTTTTAGATAACGAGCAATAGCCAATGTCGAATTATTGTTTATTTCTATAAATTTATTCGTGATAGCTTTAATAGTATCATCATCTACAGTATCGTCATTAAAAATCTTATTAACAAAATTAGTGTATAGAGAGTTTAACAAAGTCTTCCAGTTAGGAAGCCCTGCACTACATGATACACCTGCACCCAATAACAGCGAGATATTTCCTTTTTTATATGCCTTTTTTACGGATGTCAACAGTTCTTCTCGTGATTTCTTCCAATCATTATCCCTTCTGTTGAGTTCCTTCTTGATTTCTAACTTAAATAAGCTATTAGCAATATATTCAGCTTCTTCTTTATTCGCATCAATCAATCCATTTATTTCCGTAATTCCCCATAAAATCAAATTCGGATTTTCATTTCTGAGAAAGTATCTCATTTTATCAGAATCAGCAGGATAAATTAATATCATATGCTTTATTTTTTCAGAATCTAATATACCTGTCAGTTGCCTGACTGTATATCTCATTATCATTGGATTATATCTATGAGTATATTTAATTTCAAATGCCACAGGTCCCTCATAATTTCCTATACCATTTGTAGAATAACCATCTAACCGATTGCCATCAATAACGTAATCACTAATAAACTGCTTACCTTGTTTTTCCAAATGTAACTTAAGTAAATTCTGAATAAATAGCTCAAAGTATAAAGCCGACTTTGGGTTACTTCTAAAATTTATTTGATTTATAATATCTTCAATCTTCATATATAAGCTGTTTTTAGATTCTATAATAAGTAAATAACAACTATTTATTGCTTCAAGCGTAATTGAAGCTCCTCTTTAAAATTAAGAGTTTTCAATTACGCTTGAATATTTTACAGCCAACAAAACTTACAACACCAAAATGATATATTCTACCGTTTATTTACGTCACCTACAAAATTCATAGCTACCGGCCGTCCCCTCAAAAGCAAGCACCCCGTCGGAAGCCCGTACCTCGGCCAACGGAATAAAGACGCGGCCGTTCTTCTTTACCTGCCAATTACCTGCTTTAAGGTCGGTGATGACGAATTTATATGTACCTGTACCGTTAACTGTCAGCGTGAAGTCCTTCTGCAACGGTTCGCTACTCTTGGCAAACGTAACGACACGATCGGCTAACTGAGCGCCTACTATCCGGTCATTCTCAATACGCAGTACTTCGTTCAACTGATTGCATCGGTTATCGGTAACCTGTATCACATTCAGGAAGTTATCGGTAACGGCAGGGGCAGCGGGTGAAACTTCTACCCGCCAAGCTCCACGCTCATTGGCATTGTCAAGATAAGGGGCTACGGCATCGTTGGGATAGTTAGTACCGAACACCCAGTTTTCCTTGCCGGGGCCGCCAACCTTATCAATACGGATATTATCCGCTTGGGGTAAAAGAACAGTATTATGCAGCATACCGCTATCACCGTCCTTGGTACGCCGAACAGTGAAAGTGTTGCCTTCAAGCGCAGGCTCTTCGATACTATGCAGCAGCCAGTATTTCCGGAAATCGGGATTGGAAGCCGATACTTTGTCATACACAATAAGTGCGGCAGGCACTGTTTCGGACTTCAGGTTGAGAAATACGAAAGAGCGTTTGGCCTCTTTCACTTTCCGGGTATAGGCCTGGGTAATATCGCCTTTCAAATAAGAATAATCGGGAGCTTGCGCATCAGGGCCAAATCCGTGAGCCAACACTTTACCCACCGTATACTCCTCGGACAAAAGGCTGTCGAGCGAATTGCAAGTTTTCCAACCTTCACCACACATACGCTGCCCGCCGTCATTGGATGCGAATCTGGTCTTTCCGCCACCGCCATAGTTCCAACAGCCGAACTTTTCGTCAGGGTCGTACACCAGCAACGAATTATGAGCGATGGTACGTTTGAAGTAATTCTTGTTGTTGGGGCTGTTGTAACCGCCCGAACTACCGCTATAAGCGCCGGCATCGATAGCCAAAGGGCCTTTGTGGTAAATCTGGAAACTGCCGCCGTCCATGTGCTGATGATTGCCCACAAACTGCTCGTTGATTTTCATTTCGGCAATCACACTGTTGGCGTCCCAGCCCGTACGGGCAATCATCCAGCCGTAGGGAGTACCGGAATAACGTGTCAAAGGAAGGTCGTCGGGAGATTTTCCTTTCAGGTCGTAGTCACGCCACAACAGTTCGTATATCAGACAGTGGTTCATTGACTCGTTGCCCGACTTATTCAAATGGGGATTACGCTCGAACTCATAAGCCAGATATTCATCTTTATAATAGCTGGAAGCCAAAAACATGGGTGTCGGCATGGTAAGCAATGCGGGACGGTTCTGCGGATAATCATCACCCGCAGGCATCAACACTCCGTCGGGACGCCTACGGTAAATAATATCGTAGAGCACAAATCTTGCCGAAGAGCTGTAAATGCCGCCGGCTCCCATCTTATCTAAAATCCACAAGGGAAAGAGGTCGCAGGCAAAACGGACATGCACGTAATTCGTGCCCTGATGGTAGTTCTGCCCCGCATAGAAATAATTGCGTGCCGGGATATAATCACGATAGAGCATGGTAATGACGTGATTGTACATATCGGGATACTCGTCATAAATGGCAATACCTGCCGACAGCATATCACGCATAATCATCCACTCCGACGGATGCCCCGCTATGGGCTGGTTATTGCGTGGCGGATAACCGCATTCCATACTCTTCGCCAGACGGATAAACTCTTTGATGTAAGCTTGTTTCTCGGAACTCTTCATTTGGTCGTAACACCAGTCATATACCATGGCACCCGTTATCAGCATAGCTCCGCTGGCCCGCGACAAGTCGGAGCGAGTGCCGAAAGAAGCGCGTTGCAACGTATCGAGCATGGCTGTAATGGCACGGCGGGCCAGACGCTTGTCGCCTTCCAGCAGATAGTCGAGAGCCTGCAACTGCACCCGCGACGTAACGCCGCGCATCTCGTAATAATAGCGGAAACCGCGATTCGTAACGGCAGCCTCTTCGGCCGGAGTACGGTCTTTACTCAGCTCCTTCATGAGAGAAAGCGTCTGTTGCGCCTGAGGAGTTTTCATCCGCTCCTTCAATGCGGGCAAATCAGATGAGCGAACGTACAAACGGGGGTGCGTTTGAGGCGGAACCGGTACATTAACTCCCTCTACCTCTTGCCAGACTACCTCTTTCGGCAATTCCTGCGCCGAAAGACAAAATGAGCTAAATACCAGACTGATTGAAAAGAAAATCGACTTGTGTTTCATAATGGAGTTTATATCAGATGTTAGTGCCGTAAAAATACAATAAAAAAATCAAGTAGCTATAAAAAACAAGCACAGAAACATAGAGAATGTTCCTGTGCTTAATAAATCTTTATATCTCGTACTGCGCCTATACCAGCTCGTCCGACGTATAACCTTGCGGCAACTCGCGGCAGTTATACCCCGAAGCCATAATTTCACCGTAAGCTCCGGCAGAGCGAAGGGCTATAAGGTCGCCACGCTTCACACCGTTCAAGTCGACAGCCTTGCCAAAGACATCGGATGATTCGCAGATAGGTCCCACCACATCGTAGGTTTGCTGCGGAGCATCGGAAGTGACGTTCTCTATCTTGTGAAACGCCTGGTAGAGTGCGGGACGAATCAAATCCGTCATACCCGCATCGAGAATGGCAAACTGCTTGTTAGTACCTTGTTTCACATACAGCACCTTTGAGATGAGCGAACCGCACTGCCCCACTACCGAACGTCCCAATTCAAAGTGAAGCGTCTGATAAGGACGGAGTTTCAGGCAGTTATCGTAGGTTTCAAAATAACTTTTGAAGTCGGGTACAGGCTGACGGTCGGGATGCCCGTAGTCAATGCCGAGACCACCGCCCACGTTGACGTGCCCGATACGTATCCGGCGGGCTTCGAGCTTATCCAACAGCTCGTTGACACGGTTGCACAAAGCCACAAAATCGCCCATATCCAGTATCTGCGAACCGATGTGGAAGTGCAGCCCGATGAACTTGACGTTCTGCATCTCCTGCGCCACGTCTATCACATGATCCATATCTTCTATGCTGATGCCGAATTTGTTTTCAGCCAATCCGGTGGTGATGTTGGCATGCGTATGCGCGCCTACGTTGGGATTGATGCGGAAAGCGACATTGGCTGTCTTGCCTTTCGCAGCGGCCAGCTCATTGATGATTTCCAGCTCCGGAACGGATTCTACGTTGAAGCAGAAGATATCATAATCCAATCCGAGGTTTATCTCCCAGTCTGCTTTGCCTACACCTGCAAACACTATCTTATCGGCAGGGAAGCCGGCCTTGATGGCCGCACGGATTTCACCGCCGCTCACACAGTCGGCTCCCAACCCGCTTTCACGGATAATGGTAAGGACTTTAGGATTGGCGTTGGCCTTTACCGCATAATGCACCGAATAGTTCTCGTATCTCGATGCTTCGGTACGGATACAGGCAAGGGTATCACGCAGCACCTTCGTGTCGTAATAATAAAACGGGGTACGCAGTTCGCGGAATTTGTCAATAGGAAATGTTCCTTTCATATAATTATTATGGGTTATATCTTCGTTCAGTTAAAAAGAGCGCTTTTATCAAGAAGGTAAAAGCGCTCATATCTATTGTTTTCTTTTGTTACTCATTGAACAGCGCATCGCTGAGCGACTGCAAAGCCTGTTTCTTATCACATTCGCGGATAAGGAAAGAAATGTTATAGTTGCTGCCGCCGAAAGAAATCATACGCACCGGTATGTCGCGCATGGCATCGAGCGCCTTGGCTTCAAAGCCGACGTTCTCCCATTCGAGGTCGCCTACCACGCAGATGATACACATATCCTTGTCTACCGTCACCGTACCGTATTTCTTCAAATCGTCCAGAATCTCGTTGAGATGCTTGGTATTGTCGATAGAGACGGATACGCCTACCTCGGACGTACAAATCATGTCGATAGAAGTCTGGTAGCTTTCAAAGATTTCAAACACTTTACGCAAGAAACCGTGAGCAAGCAACATACGGCTGGACTTGATTTTGATGGCCGTGATATTGTCCTTAGCGGCTACCGCCTTGATTTTTCCCTTCTCCGTATCGTTGGAGATGAGTGTACCCGGAGCCGTCGGGTCCATTGTATTGAGCAGACGCACGGGGATGTTGGCGTACTTGGCGGGCTGAATACAGGTGGGGTGCAGGATTTTTGCGCCGAAGTATGCCAGCTCGGCCGCTTCTTCAAAATGAAGGTGACGCACCGGAGAAGTCTTGTCTACAATACGCGGGTCGTTGTTGTGCATACCGTCGATGTCCGTCCAAATCTGGATTTCGGAGGCATTGACGGCAGCGCCTATCAGGGAAGCGGTATAATCGCTACCGCCGCGTTGCAGGTTATCTACCTCGCCATAAGCGTTGCGGCAGATGAAACCTTGTGTGATGTAGATTTCCGCATCGGGATGCAGTTCGAGCTGAACCTGGAGTTTATCTTTGATATAAACAGGGTCGGGCTCCGCGTTCTTGTCCGTACGCATGTATTCTAAAGCCGGAAGCAGAACCGACTTCACGCCGCATTCCTGCAGATAGTAGTTCATCATGGCGGTAGAAATCAACTCGCCCTGCGCCAGCACTACTTTCTCCTCGAACAGCGTAAAGAGGTCTTTGGTGTAAGAACGGATATAGTCGAAATGAGATTTGATAAGTTCCAGACCTTTCTGTTTATATTCGGGAGTGGCATAGAGCTCATCAATGTGCTGGCGGTATTTCGTTTCCAGCCTGTTGATAATCTCGTTAGCACCTTCCGGATTCTTCTTGTACAGATAGTCCGAAATCTCAACCAATGTGTTTGTGGTACCCGACATGGCAGAGAGAACCACAATCTTACGTTCACCATCGGTAATCAATTTGGCCACTTCCTTAATTCGCTGAGCCGAACCTACTGAAGTACCTCCAAACTTTAAAACTTTCATTTTCGTTCCTGTATTAAAATGTTATATAATCTTGTTTATTTTTCTTCTGTTGACGACGCGACGGAATACTGTTCCGTCACATCCGTTATCAAATGGTCGGCACAACGGTATACGCGTCCCGGATATTCCCAAAGCAACTGCATGTTGTGCGTAGTCATAATGACCAGCGAACCCGCCGCGCTGATGCTGTGCAAAAGCTGGGTTATGGCAAAGCCCGTCTCCACATCCAGATTTCCCGTAGGCTCGTCGGCAAGGATGATTTCCGGAGAGTTGAGTACGGCACGGGCTATCACGATACGCTGCTGCTCGCCCCCAGACAATTCATTGGGATATTTATAGCCTTTATTGCTCATGCCCACCAACTGCAGCACTTCGTTGATACGGTCTTTTATCTCTCCCTTATTCTTCCACCCGGTGGCACGGAGCACAAACTCAAGATTGTCGTACACCGTACGGTCGGTGAGCAACTGGAAATCCTGAAATACGATACCCAACTTACGACGCAACTGCGGAATATGCTTGCGCTTGATATGCAGCATATCATATCCCAGCACCTCGGCATCGCCCGCTGCAACATCCAGTTCGCCGTAAAAGGTTTTGAGCAAACTCGTCTTGCCCGAACCTACTTTACCGATGAGGTAGACAAACTCCCCTTTATGCAGCTCCAGGTTTACATCGTTCAATACGCACAGCTCCTGCTGGTGTATCTCCACGTCTTTATATCGTATCAGCGCTTCGTCCATAATAACTTAGTGTTTCTTCCAGCTCGCACTGTGGCGTTCTTCCAGCTCACGTGCCAAATCTTCTATGCGATACCCCTTAGAGGTCAGCAATACGATGAGGTGGTACAGCAAATCGGCTCCTTCGTATATCAGACGCTCGTCGGTGCCGTTGCACGCTTCAATGACGGTCTCAACCGCTTCTTCACCTACTTTCTGCGCCATTTTATTGACACCCGACCGGAACAGGCTGGTTGTGTAAGAGCCTTCCGGCATTTCGGCGTGACGCTTGTCGATGAAGTCCTGAAGAAGTTTCAGGAACATAACGGGCTGTTCGTTCTTCTCGCCCCAGCAAGTGTCCGTACCCGTATGGCAAACCGGACCGACAGGGTGTACCTGAATCAGCAAAGTATCCTTGTCGCAGTCCTCTTTCATGGAAACCACGTTCAGGAAGTTGCCGCTCTCCTCGCCTTTCGTCCAAAGACGGTTCTTGGTGCGGCTAAAGAATGTTACCTTACCGGTTTCTACCGTCTTGTCGTATGCTTCCCGGTTCATAAAACCCAACATCAGCACCTTGGCCGTATCAGCATCCTGTATAATTGCCGGAACGAGTCCGTTCATTTTATCAAAGTCCAACATCTTTTTAAGTTATGAGTTATAAGTTATGAGTTATTTTGTTGTGAGTTATTGTTATGAGTCGTTTTCATTCGCGCTTCGTACGGCACTTCGTACGGCAACGAATAACTTATAACTCATAACTTATAACTCCTTATCATCTTCTCATCGCGACTCCTTGGGCGCAAAGATACGATTTTAAATCGGGAATTTTGATTTCTCCGAAATGAAAAACGCTGGCAGCCAAGGCGGCATCTGCTTTTCCTTCCAGAAAGACATCACGGAAATGCTCTTTCGCGCCTGCTCCGCCCGATGCGATAACGGGTATGGAAAGCCTGTCGGCAAGGGTGGCAAGGGCTTCGTTGGCATATCCGGTCTTTACGCCGTCGTGGTTCATACTGGTAAAAAGCACCTCGCCCGCACCGCGTTCCTGCGCTTCTTTCGTCCAGGCAAAGAGTTCTTTGCCGGTCTCCACACGTCCACCGTTAAGGTAGCACCACCAGCCTTTTTCCGTCTGCTTGGCATCAACGGCCAGCACACACACCTGCGAACCGAAATGCTTGGCTATCTCGTCAATCAGTTCGGGACGGCGGATGGCCGAGGAATTGACGGAAATCTTGTCCGCACCGGCATTCAGCAGCCGGTCTACGTCGTTCAGCTCATGGATACCGCCACCCACGGTAAAAGGTATACTGATGTTGGCGGCAATACGCTTCACCAGTTCGGCGAACGTCTTGCGTCCCTCGAAGCTGGCGGTTATATCCAGAAAAACCAACTCGTCGGCACCCTGCTCGCTATAAGCACGCGCCAACTCGACCGGATCGCCTGCATGGCGCAGATTCACGAAATTGGTTCCTTTTACGGTCTGCCCGTCTTTGATGTCGAGGCAGGGAATGATTCTTTTTGCTAACACTCTTCTTTCTGTTTATGATTTCGGATTTATGACTTACATCATAAATGCTTCCAGTTCCTTGAAAGTTATACGCCCTTCGTACAACGCCTTACCGAAAATAACGGCAGGGACGCCCGCCGCTTCCAGCCGGCGGATATCATCGGCGCAACTCACTCCGCCGCTGGCAATGAGGCAGAGGCTGGGATGCGCTTCCAGTATCTCCTTATACAAAGCCGTGGAAGGGCCTTGCAGCATACCGTCGCAGTTGATGTCAGTACAGATAACCTTGCGGATGCCCTTCTCCACATAGTCTTTCAGAAAAGGAAACAACTCGCAAGGGCTCTCGTCTTTCCAACCGTTGACGGCAATCTTATGGTCTTTCACATCAGCTCCGAGGATGATTTTCTCCGAACCGTATGTTTGCAGCCAGTGACAGAAACGTTCGGGATTCTTTACGGCAATGCTACCGCCCGTCACCATCTGCGCACCGCTTTCAAACGCAATGACCAAATCTTCATCGCTTTTCACCCCGCCACCGAAGTCTATAATCAAGGAAGTGCGGGAAGCGATCCGCTCCAGCGTGCGGTAATTCACCACATGGTGGGAAGCGGCTCCGTCGAGGTCTACCACATGAAGGCGGCGGATGCCATGCGCTTCAAGCTCCCTGGCTACTTCCACGGGATTCTCGTTATACACTTTCTTGCTGTCATAATCACCCTGGGAGAGGCGTACGCACTTTCCGTCGATGATGTCAATAGCGGGAATTAATTCTATCATGTCAATTAACTGCAAATTACGAGTTATCAAATAGCGGCATCTTCCGCCTATAAGTCCAGAAAATTCTGCAGGATACGTTCGCCTACACTTCCACTCTTTTCGGGATGAAACTGGGTGGCATAGAAGTTATCCTTATGCAAAGCGGCGCTGAACGGAAGTATGTAGTCCGTTACGGCAGCCGTACAATCGTTGACCGGAACATAAAAGCTGTGTACGAAATAGACGAATTCTTCTTTCGTAAAGCCCCTGAAGAGGTCGCTGTCGGTCTGCGAAATCGTATTCCAGCCCATGTGGGGAACCTTATCCTCATGCTTTTGCGAAACGAAACGTTTCACGTCGGCATCAAAAATACCGAGGCAATCCACATCTCCTTCCTCCGAATGGCGGCACATCAACTGCATGCCCAGGCAGATACCCAATACCGGCTGACGCAGCTCTTTTATCAGCTTGCCCATGCCGCCGGCATTCAGGAAGTTCATGGTTGTCTCCGCCTCACCCACTCCGGGGAAGATAACTTTATCCGCAGCGCGTAACACCGCTTCATCCGCCGTAATCTCCGCCTCAACGCCCAAACGCCTCAAGGCATAGTCCACCGAACGGATGTTACCTGCATTGTATTTGATAACTGCAACCTTCATCAGCCACTAATTAAATATTACGGTCTTATTCTTATACGCCAGCACCTTGCGCTCGATATGCTTCTGAACGGCGCGTGAAAGGACAATCTTTTCCAAATCCTTACCCTTGTTCACCAAGTCCTGCACGGTGTCCTTATGCGTGATGCGCACCACATCCTGCTCGATGATAGGGCCTGCATCCAGCTCCGTGGTAACGTAGTGGCTGGTAGCGCCGATAATCTTCACACCACGCTCAAATGCCGCATGATAGGGTTTCGCTCCTACAAACGCCGGAAGGAAAGAGTGGTGGATATTGATGATTCGGTTGGGATAAGCGTCTATCATCTTCTCGGAAATTACCTGCATATAGCGCGCCAGCACGATGAAGTTCACTTTATGCTTGGCCAGCAGTTCCATTTCTTTCTTCTCCTGCTCTTCTTTCGTTTCCTTTGTGATAGGGAACAGGTGGAAAGGTATGCCGAAACGTTCCGCCACATGCTGCAAGTCGGGATGATTGCTTATTATAAGAGGTATCTCCACATTCCACTCACCTGCCGTATAGCGTGCCAGCAGGTCGAAGAGGCAGTGCGACATCTTCGACACGAAGATAGCCATACGCGGTTTGGCATCCGAGAAGTAAAGACGGAAATTCATTCCGTACTTCTGCGCATACAACGTTTCAAAATAATCTTCTATTTTCTCTTGAGGAACCAGGAAATTTTCCAATTCCCACTCGATACGCATGAAAAAGATATTCTCTACGTGGTCTACATACTGATCCAGATAGATAATATTACCCTTGTTCACCGTTATAAAGTCCGTTACTTCCGCCAGGATGCCCGGTTTGTCGGGACAGTGAAGTAACAGTTTGGCTGTTTTCATCATCCTAAAATCTCTTTTTTATCGTTTTCTAATTACAACATTCTTGTTTTGAGTTCGCAAAAATAACGATTTATTGCAAAATAACGAACTTTTCGAGCAGGAAGTTTAAAAGTCGGCGTAAAATGTTTCGTTTTCTTCAGAAACAAGGGTTCAATCGGATGCTAAATGCTACATAAACGCTCTATAAACGGTTTTCTAAATAGTTGTTAAATCACGATACTTCCTTTTTTTACAATATTCTCAATATGAGGATGTAAAGTAAATGCAACCAAAAAGCCCCGAAAAAAAGTTTATCGCAGCTATTGCAGGTTCAAAAAAAACACCTACCTTTGCAACCGCAATCGAGAGAGATAGCAATGATAAAATGAAATTCTGGT
>ERZ791899.136-NODE-136-length-104952-cov-30.582762_pt1 | contig 104952 bp, 84 predicted proteins | sample MGYA00510151_ERZ791899 | MGnify/ENA primary metagenome ERZ791899 (study PRJEB30046, sample SAMN00792118) | human gut metagenome | study: EMG produced TPA metagenomics assembly of the A metagenome-wide association study of gut microbiota in type 2...
CATGCTCCGGGAGTTCGTGGATTTTGCCAATGTATTTAACTAACTTTCCATTTAACGCAAAAACACGCTGCCTAAATCGGCAGCGTGTCCCGTTCTTATTTTTACGCCAGCATCATGCGGTCATTGGCGAATTCTCCGCCGCTGACTTCCTCGAACTTTGCCAGCAGATCCTTCACCTGAAGATTCTTCTTCTCTTCCCCAGCCACATCGTAAATCACTTTGCCTTCGTGCATCATGATCAGGCGATTGCCGTGAACGATGGCATCCTTCATGTTGTGAGTTACCATCATGGCGGTCAGCTGATTCTCTGCGATGATCTTGTCGCTGATCTCCAGTACCTTGGCTGCGGTCTTGGGATCCAGTGCTGCGGTATGTTCATCCAGCAGAAGGAGCTTGGGCTGCTTCAATGCTGCCATAAGCAGTGTGATGGCCTGACGCTGACCACCGGATAACAGCCCCACCTTGCTGGTCATACGGTCTTCCAGTCCCAATCCAAGAGTCTGCAGCTTCTCGCGGAATAACTCTCTGTCCTCTCTGGAAACACCCCATCGAAGGGTTCTCTTCTCACCGCGACGTAACGCAATCGCCATGTTCTCTTCGATATCCATGGTAGCTGCGGTTCCTGTCATGGGATCCTGGAATACTCTTCCCAGATATTTTGCTCTCTTGTGTTCTGGCAGGTTCGTAATATCCGTACCATCAATGATGATCTTGCCGGAATCGATGGGCCATACGCCGGCGATAGCATTCAGCGTGGTGGACTTACCCGCGCCGTTACCACCAATGATCGTCACGAAATCCCCGGGATTCAGATTTAAGTTTACTCCATTCAAGGCCACCTTCTCGTTGATGGTGCCTCTGTTAAATACTTTATGTACGTCCTGTATCTCCAATGCGTAAGCCATTACTTTGACGCTCCTTTCCGAAGTGTTCTCTTCTCCTTCAAGTAAGGAATTGCCAGGAAAATGGCAACTACGATAGCGGAGAACAATTTCATATCCTCTGAAGGCATCTTCAGCCACAGTACGAACTGATATACCATATAGTAGATCACAGCGCCCAGAATAACCGATGCCAGGGTAAATGCGAACGCAAGCTTTCTCTTGCTGGCAAACTTACCGAAGAGAACCTCACCGATGATAACAGCTGCCAGACCGATAACGATAGCACCGCGTCCCATATTGACATCCGCTGCACCTTGAAACTGGCCGTACAGTGCACCACACAGTCCTACCAGACCGTTGGAGATCATCAGTGCCAGCACTTTGATGAAGTTGGTATTGATGCCCTGTGCTCTTGCCATATTACCGTTACAGCCCGTAGCACGGATAGCATGACCCTGTTCTGTTCCAAAATACCAGTACATCACAGCGATCAGTGCCAGTAAAAATACGATCATTCCCAGGAAAAACAGAAGTCTGCTCACCGAACCGTCCGTCACATAACGCAGAGATACCACCAGCGGATAATTATCTACGCTGACCGGCTGGTTTGCCTTGCCCATGATATTCAAATTAATGGAATACAGGGATATCTGCGTCAGAATACTTGCCAGAATTCCGGGGATTCCCAGTGCGGTGTTCAACAGTCCCGTTACCATGCCTGCCAATGCTCCGGCCAGGAAAGCAATGGGCAGCGTAGCTATAGGAGAAACTCCCGCACGAATCAGCATAACGGATACCGCAGCACCGGTTGCAATGGAACCATCCACGGTCAGATCAGCGAAATCCAGCAGGCGGAAGGTAATATACACTCCCAGTGCCATGACTCCCCAGATCATTCCCTGTGCTATCGATCCCGGCATTGCCCTGAACAGGGAAAGGGGATTCAGTGACATAAAGTAAGACATTTCTTTTTCCTCCTAAAACTCCAGATAGGGATATCGCTGTTACGCGCTATCCCTATCGAAGTATATTTTGTTAGAACCGTACTTAAATACCTGTATAACTCTTACTGAATTGCTACGTAATCATCGGGAACGGTGATACCCAGCTCCTCACAGATCTTGGCATTGTACTTCTTGGTAACATTGGGAGCATAACGTACATCCATAGTAGTGATGTCTGCGCCCTCAGCCAGGATCTCGTAAGCCATCTCACCGGTAGCATATCCCAGATCGTAATAGCTGATGGATAAGGTTGCTACGCCACAGCCGTTGCAGATACCCTCTTCACCTGCAATAACAGGGATCTTAGCGGGAGCTACGACATTATATACAGTCTCGGTTACGGATGCCAGTGTGTTGTCGGTAGGGATGTACAGAACATCGCACTCGCCTGCGGCAGCCGTGGTAACGGACTGTACTTCGTTGGTATCGGCGATAGCATACTCTTTATATGCAATACCATCTTTGTCCAGAGCAGCCTCAAAAAGCTGGATCTGATACAGAGAGTTAGCTTCTGCGGAGCAATATAACAGACCAACCTGCTTTACATCCGGGAACAGTTCCTTTAACATAGCTTCCTGCTCTTCAATAGGAGCCAGATCAGAAGTACCGGAAATATTTCTGCCGGTAGCACCGAACCAGTCGGAGATCTCCAGTGCGGTAGCATAATCCGTTACGGAAGTACCTAAGATGGGGATCGTGGTGGTAGCTGCTGCTGCACTCTGTAAAGGAGAGGTTGCATTGGCAAGGATCAGATCCACACCATCAGATACGAACCCATTACAGATGGTAGCTGCGGTGGTCTGCTCACCCTGTGCATTCTGCAGATCAAATTTTACATTATCACCAAGCTTTTCTTTTAAAGCATCCTGGAATCCCTGGGTTGCTGCATCCAGAGCTTCATGCTCAACCAGCTGGCAGATACCGATGTTATATACCTTACCATCTGTGGAAGCGGCACTAGTAGCTGCTGCTTCACTCTGAGCTGTGCCGGTAGCTGCTGCGGTGGAAGCAGTTCCGTTATCGGTACTGCCACAACCTGTCAGGACAGATGCTGCCATTACTGCGGTAAGTACTACAGATAATAATTTCTTTTTCATAATAAATGTCCTCTTTTCTGCGGATCTTACGATCTGCTTACTGTAATGCGCAGACGCTTTACCCCGTCAAAGCGTTGCACTGATAAATATCATAACCCATAAAAGGACATTCGTCAATCAAAATTCATCGATGCTTTGAATAATAATGATCTAATTTTTAGATATTATCTTTTTTCACCACATCTCCGGGTCTTTTGAAGATATGTCCGGCAGGGATCACCCCTCTGACACAGGAAGTAGGATACACGTTGGAATTGCGTCCGATGACTGTTCCGGGATTCAGTACGCTGTTGCAACCCACTTCTACATGGTCTCCCAACATGGCCCCCATCTTCTTCAGCCCGGTTTCAATCTTCTCTTCTCCGTTCTTTACAACCACCAGCGTCTTGTCGCTCTTCACGTTGGAAGTAATGGAACCGGCTCCCATATGGGACTTGAAGCCCAACACACTGTCTCCCACGTAATTATAATGAGGCACCTGTACTTTATTGAACAGAACCACGTTCTTAAGTTCCGTGGAATTGCCAACTACCGCGCCTTTACCCACAATGGCATTGCCACGGACAAAGGCACAGTGACGGACCTCCGCTTCTTCATCAATGATCAGCGGACCGTTCAGGCAGGCGGTAGGAGCTACCTTTGCGTTCTTTGCCACCCAGATATCCTCGCCTCTTTTTTCATAAATTTCTTCCGGCAGTCTCTTACCCAGTTCCAGAATGAAATCGTGGATTCTGGGAAGCACCTCCCAGGGATATTCTGCCTCGGTGAACAGATCTGCCGCAATGGTCTCCTTCAGATCATACAGATTCTCAATCGTAATATTTTCCATGATAATTTCTCCTCATCTTTATTCCTTATTTTTGGCATTGGATTGCTTTGTCTTCTTCTGATAAAATTCTTCTGTAGCCTGGAACTGTCTCCATAGCACTCCCTGATTGTTCAGGCTGCGTACAGCGGTAGTTCGCCTTCCCACAAAATCCGTCAGCTTTCCCATGTACTCTTCCGGTGTGATCACACCATCCGCCACCATGGTAAGCCCCTTTTCCCAACTGGCCGTCAGTGCCGGATTTAAAAGTGGTCTTATGGAATCCGATACCACGTCATAGATCATCTCTCCCATCTGGGTGGGAGTCAGCACCTGGGTCTTCTTGTTCAGTGCCAGATATTCGATATTCACCAGTTTCTTCAGGATCTCCGCTCTCGTGGCGCTGGTGCCGATGCCGCTTCCCTTGATCTGGGCCCGCAGTTCTTCGTCCTCGATAAACTGGCCCGCATTTTCCATGGTCAGGATAATGCTTCCCGAAGTGTAACGCTTGGGCGGCGAAGTCTCGCCCTCCTTGATCTCATAGGTATCCGCAGTCAGAGAATCTCCTTTTTTCAGATGCATCAGCAGATTGGTAAGCTCTGCATCACATTTTTCATCAGCGCTTTCATTCTCATTCTCTTTATCTTCCTTCGGTGCCGTATTCTCCTTCTTAAAAGAGAAGTTCGCCACCTTCAGATACCCTTCCTGTACCAGTACCTTAAAGCTGGCAAAAAAGTTTTCTTCCTTTACCTTCACTGTCAGAGAGAACTTCTGATAGACTGCCGGAGGATAGAAAATACTCAGGAACCGGCGTACAATGACCTCGTACACTTTTGCCGCCGTAGGGGCCAGACCTGCCAGATTGTTCAGTCCCTGTCCCGTTGGAATGATGGCATAATGATCCGTGATCTGCTTATCATTCACGTAACGTGTCTTCGCAATATTCTTATAGGTCCCCTGCTCTAACACTTCTTTGGCAAAAGGAGTGGCCAGAGCATAGCTGCGTAAGCCACCGATATTCTTGTGGATTTCCTTTGTCACCGCCGTAGACAGGACTCTGGCATCCGTTCGGGGATAAGTGGTCATCTTTTTCTCATACAGTTCCTGTACGATCCGCAAAGTCTCATCCGGGCTGATCTTAAAGTATTTGGAACAGTCATTCTGTAACTCCGCCAGATTGTACAGAAGCGGTGCATTCTTGTTCTCTTTTTTCTTCTCAATGCCGGTGACAGTCACCGGGCCTGCCGGTTCTGCGGTAAGCTCTGCGATCAGACGCTCGGCATCCTCTTTTTTCTTGAAGCCATTCTCTTTATACAGTGCCGGAGAATTATAATATTTCGAGCCTTCCACTGCTCTCCACTCTGCGGTAAAGGGCTTCTCCTGTAATTTAAAATTACCGATCACCCGGTAAAAGGGAGTCTTGGTGAACGAACGGATCTCCCGCTCTCTGTTCACGATCATTCCAAGGACACAGGTCATGACACGACCCACAGAAATCACTGCCCGGTCTCTTTTGAGATACCCTTTTACCGTGTTGCCGTATTTTAACGTCAGGGCTCTGGAAAAATTGATACCCATGAGATAATCTTCCTTGGCCCGCAGATAGGCAGCATTTCCCAGATTGTCGTAGGCTGAGAGATCTTTTGCCTCCCGGATTCCACGTAAGATTTCTTCCTCCGTCTGGGAGTCGATCCATACACGTTTCCGTTCCTTGTCCTGTACGCCCGACATCTGCTCCACCAGACGATAGATGTATTCTCCCTCTCTTCCGGAGTCGGTGCAGACATAAATTGTCGTAACATCCGGCCGGTTCAGCAGGGAACTTACGATCGTATACTGTTTTTTCGCACTTTCAATGACTTCGTATTTGAATTCCGTCGGTAGAAAAGGCAAGGTGTCAAAGCTCCATCTCCGGAACTTTTCATCATACACCTCCGGATAACTCATGGTCACCAGATGTCCCACACACCAGGTAACGATAGCCTCTTCCGATTCCAGATAGCCGTCTTTGGAACGCATATTGTATTTTAAAGCATTGGCAAATTCTCTTGCCACGCTCGGTTTCTCTGCAATAAATAAATTTTTACCCACGTAATACCATCTTTCCTGTCTTACGAGTTCTCATCCACGGAATGCACCAGTATCTGTACCGTTCCTTCCGTTAATGTCTTCTCATATCCATTCTCGCTAAATATCAGAATGCTGTCTGCAGTCACATGTTCCCTCTTCATGGATGCCTGCAGCACATCATAATCTTTCGAAGTATAACATACCGTGCCGGAATAATCCACCACGATCTTTCTGCCGGTGTCCTCCCTGCACAGAAAATAGATTTTCCCCTGTCTGCTGTTCCAGAGTTCAACCGTCCGGAAACGTCCCTGCAGCACTTCCTGACAGATCCGGCGATAGGTCAACAGTTGAAAATCATTATATTCTTCCCGGATGTATTTTTCATAAAATGTACTGCCTTCTGTCCGCTCAGACGTCTGATGCGGAAACAGAAAGCAAAAATAAAACCGGACAAACGCATTACAGATCTCATATGTACCGGGCAGCACCTTCTCCACCAGCTCCAGTTCCATCAAATTCTTCAGATATACACTGATCTTGGCCCGGGAAAATCCGGTATGTGCATACATATCGTTCAGTTTTCCATGTCTTCCGTCTGCCAGCGTTGCCAGAATGGTGTCATAAACTGCCGTCTCCCGCGATTCCTCCGACAGCCATTTTATCATAAGCTCCGGCAGAAAGCTGTTCCTCTGTAAAAGCAGCCGGATCAGATTTTCTTCTGCCGAATTCTGCGGATAAAGCAGCCGCCACAGTCCCGGCAGCCCTCCCAATGCCGCATAAAGCGAAATACTTTCCTGTACTGTATAGTCGGAAAATATCTTACGCATGGCGGAAAAAGGCAGTTCCTTCACCTTCAGAAATCCGCTGACGGAAAATGCCAGATTTCCCACTTTGGAAATCATGCTGTTCTCCACCCAGCCGGAGGCATAGGTGGTCAGGATCACTAACAGTGCTTCTTTTTTCTCCTTCAGGAACCGGATCAGTTCCTGCAAAAACAAAGTATCCCCTTTTAAAAGATACTGAAAATTCTCTATGATAAGTACTTTCTTATCTGCTGTCGTTTCGCCTTTCTGTATTGTCATGCATTCCAGCAATTCCCGCCAGGAAGGATACTCTGCAATCTCCTTTCCCCGGCTTCGCAGTTCCCGTCCCCACAAATATTGTTGTTCTCTGGAAGAACAGTTTCCCGCACTATAACGCAACATCTGTTTTTTCTCCGTAAAAGAGGTTAAGAGAGCCGTCTTGCCAACGCCTCTCTGTCCATACACCACCAGGATCTGACTCCCTGTTCTCTTATAATGATTTTCCAAAAAAGCTGTTTCCTGTTCCCTTCCAGTCAGCATGGCAGCCTCTTTCTTTCTGACCCAGCAGATCAGTACATCTTCTGCAACAGTTGTTCGATCTCTTCCTGTGACAACGGCTTTCCAAACAGATATCCCTGAATGATATCACACCCGATGACCCGCAGATATTTATACTGCTGTTCTTCCTCCACGCCTTCCGCAATGGACTCAAATCCCAGGGATTTCACCATACTTACAATAGACTCCGTAATAATCCGGGTCGCAGAATCCGTCAGCAGCGTGTCGGTAAATGATTTATCAATCTTCAGCGTATTGATAGGCAGCTTCTTTAAGTAAGACAGGGAAGAAAATCCTGTTCCGAAGTCATCCAGTGAAATGCGAATCCCGTACTCCTTCAACAACTGCATTTTCTCGGTAACTGCACTGAAATCGTCGATCAAAATGCTTTCTGTGATCTCCAGTTCGATTTCATCCGGATCCACATCGTATTTATGAATGATATTCAGCAGGGTTTCCACAAAATCTTCCTTCTGGTACTGCAACGCGGAAATATTCACTGACAGCACAAAAGGAACTCCGTAACGGTTCCTCCATTCGGAAAAAGTACGGATACTCTGTTCCAGTACCCAGTTGCCGATAGGAATGATCGTTCCGTTCTTCTCCGCAATGGGAATAAATTTTGCCGGACTGATCATTCTGCCGTTGCCATCCTTCCAACGGATCAGTGCCTCCACGCCCCGCAGTTTACGGTTGCCCGCATAATACTGGGGCTGATAATACAGCAGAAAATTATTCTCAAAAACAGCCTCTTTTAATTTGCTGTCCAGTTCTACATTTTTCAGGAAATCGTTCAGGATCGGCGTATCGAAATACTGGATCCGGTTCTTGCCCATGGCTTTTCCCTTGAACATTACGATTTCCGCACAGTTGATCAGTTCCAGTGCGGAAGTCGCAGCCTCCGGATATTCCGCCACACCGACACTTACGGTGATGTTCAGGACCTGCCCGCCCACCAGATAAAACGGCTCCCTGGTGCGCTTAACGATCTCCTTATGAATATGTTCCACACTTTTGTTCCCACAAGGATCATAAATGGCCATGCAGTAGACATCACTGGTCAGGTGGCAGACGATCACATCATCCCCGTTAAATTCCTTCAGAAAAGAGCCAAACTGCTGTACCAGTTCGTCCCCCGCCACGATTCCCAGTCCGTCATTTACCTTGCGGAAATCATCAATATCAATAACAAGCACGCTGACCAGCCGGTTATCCTCTTTGGCCCGACGAAGAAATTCGGTCAGAAGACGCACAAAATAATTACGGTTGTACAGTCCGGTCAGACTGTCGTAATACGCCATGTAGAGAAGCTCTTCGTTCTGTGTTTTCTGTTTGGTGATATTCTGTACCACAATAATCTGATCCGTCGGCCTGCCATCTTCGTAGAAAATCCTGCTGGAAAACTGCAGCCAGGTCTTCTTTCCCCTCTGCATACATTCCACAGAGTCCGTCTCCCGACCGCTCTTTTCCAAAAACAGCATTTCCCGAAGTGCCAGCACATACGGTTCGTCCACCATCTCCTGAAGTTTTACAAAATCTCTTCTGTCCAGAATCTGGAAGTCAAAGAAATCATCCCATTTTCCCAGCGTAGTGACCGTATTCTTTTCAAAAGAATAGTAGATATAAGCATAATCCATGGTATCGCACAACAGACGATACATTCTCTCCTTAGCGCTCAGTTTCTGATTCATTGCGCGCATAAGATCCAGCTGATAGCGTAACTCGTTCATAACCCCACTCACCCTTTATTTTTTGGTGATGTAACCCTGTGCTTTCAAAAGTTCTGCGCAAAGCAATGCTCCCCCAGCTGCTCCACGTAAGGTATTGTGTGACAAACCTACGAACTTGTAATCATATACGGTATCTTCTCTCAGACGACCTACACTGATACCCATACCGTTCTCGAAATCAACATCCAGAGCCACCTGAGGTCTGTTGTCCTCCTCCAGATACTGGATAAACTGCTTCGGTGCGCTGGGAAGTCCCAGTCTCTGAGGCTCACCGCTGAAGGTGACCAGTTTCTCGATCAGCTGCTCCTTGGTGGGCTTCTTACGGAATTTAACAAATACGGCTGCGGTATGTCCGTTCAATACCGGAACACGGATGCACTGACAGGTGATCACGGGAGAAGTTGCGGGAACGATCTTATCGCCTTCCACTTTACCCCAGATACGTAAGGGTTCTTTCTCACTCTTCTCTTCCTCACCACCGATGTAAGGAATGATATTGCCTACCATCTCGGGCCAGTCCTTAAAAGTCTTGCCTGCGCCGGAGATTGCCTGATAAGTGGTTGCTACCACTTCGTAAGGCTCGAATTCCTTCCATGCGGTCAGAACCGGTGCATAGCTCTGGATGGAGCAGTTGGGCTTTACAGCGATAAATCCTCTGGTGGTTCCCAGTCTCTTCTTCTGTGCCTCGATGATCTGGAAATGTTCGGGATTGATCTCGGGTACTACCATGGGAACATCGGGGGTCCATCTGTGGGCACTGTTGTTGGATACCACAGGGGTTTCGGTCTTTGCGTATGCTTCCTCGATGGCCTTGATCTCATCCTTGGTCATATCTACCGCACTGAATACGAAATCAACCTGTGCGGCTACTTTTTCTACTTCATTGACATTCATGACTACCAGCTTTTTCACAGCTTCGGGCATGGGAGTGGTCATCTTCCAACGGTCACCCACGGCCTCCTCATAAGTCTTGCCTGCGGAACGGGGGCTGGCAGCAATGGTCGTTACCTCGAACCAGGGATGGTTCTCCAACAGAGAGATAAATCTCTGACCTACCATACCGGTTCCGCCCAGGATACCTACACGTAATTTTTCACTCATTTTTCATTTCCTCCTCATCTTTGTGCATTTTTATTTTATCTGCAAAAGACCTGTTCAGTTTCCACTTACTGAATGCGGTCTTCCAAAGCCTGTTGATATACTTCTATGGCATTTGTTTTCAGGTATTCTTTATTTTTCTCAATGACCTGCTTCATCATTTCCGCACCGGGAGCACCGATGGTCAGCCGCTTTTCCACACAGGTCTTTAAGGAAATGGCATCGTAAATGTCCTCATCAAACTTATCACTGATGGAACGTAATTCTTCCAGGCTCAGGGCATCAATGGAAGTATCCTTTTCAATACAATACAGTACCAGGCGTCCGATAATGCCGTGAGCATCCCGGAAAGGTACGCCCTTACCTACCAGATAATCTGCGGCATCCGTAGCATTGGTAAATCCGTTCATGGCACTCTTTGCCATACGGTCCTTACGGAACTTCATGGTCTTTATCATGCCGGTAAATAAGGCAATACAGTCCGCTGCGGTATCCATGGCATCAAAAGCCATCTCCTTGTCTTCCTGCATGTCTTTATTATAAGCAAGGGGCAGTCCCTTCATTGTGGTAAGTAACGCCATCAGGGCACCGTAGACTCTTCCGGTCTTGCCTCTTACCAGTTCGGCGATATCCGGGTTCTTCTTCTGAGGCATAATGCTGCTTCCAGTGGAATAGGCATCGTCCAGTTCCACGAACTGGTACTCATTGGAATTCCAGATAATGATTTCTTCGCTGAAACGGCTTAAATGCATCATGATCGTGGAAAGTGCGGAAAGGAACTCGATCAGATAATCTCTGTCCGCCACGGAATCGATACTGTTTAATGTCGGTCCTTCAAAACGAAGCAGCTTTGCGGTATACTCACGGTCTAACGGATACGTGGTACCGGCCAGTGCTCCTGCTCCCAGAGGACAATAATTCATACGTTTGTAAATATCGACCAGACGCTGTCTGTCCCTCTTGAACATTTCAAAATAGGCACCATAATGATGAGCCAGAGTAATGGGCTGTGCCTTCTGTAAATGGGTGAATCCCGGCATATAGGTCTCTAAGTTGTTCTCCATGGTGTCAAGAATGGCTTCCAGAAGCTTTTCCAGAAGTCCGTCTGTCTCTGCCACTCTCGCTCTGGTATAGAGACGCATGTCCAACGCCACCTGGTCGTTACGGCTGCGTCCGGTGTGAAGCTTTTTGCCTGCATCACCGATCCGGTCGATCAGGGTTGCCTCTACAAAACTGTGGATATCCTCCTGGGTTTCGTCGATTGTAAGCTTTCCGGCATCCACATCCTCTAAAATACCGGTCAGTCCTTCGATAATGCTCTTTCTCTCCTCCTCGGTGAGGATTCCCTGCCTTGCCAGCATGGTGGCATGTACGATACTTCCGGTGACATCTTCATGAAACAATCTCTTATCGAATGTTATGGACGCATTGAAATCAAATACCAGCTGATCGGTCTGTTTCGTAAAGCGTCCTCCCCATAATTGTGCCATGGTCATTCTCCCATCTTTTTATTCTGTCAGCAGCCTATCAGACAATTTTTCTCATAGACATTGATTGCAATTAATCATATCACAAACGACACTTTAATGCAATACAGTGAATTTCATCACTTTCGGGTAGCAAAAACACTTTTTTCTTTTAAATTCATACTATAACAATAAATATTCAAGTTAAGGAAGTATGCCTTTTTATGGGAGCTCTCATCGAATTAAAAAACATAGGTTACTCCTATCATAATCTGGCGGGCGAGACCGGTGCCATAAAAGATGTCTCCTTTCAGGTGGAGGAAGGGGAATTTGTCGCTTTAGTAGGTCCCAGCGGCTGCGGGAAGTCCACGCTGCTGTCTATCATTGCGGGACTGCTTGCTCCGGAGACCGGCACCATCGTAGTCAACAATCCCGACGGATCCCTTCACTATCCCCGTGTCGGCTATATGCTGCAGCACGATCATCTCTTCGAATGGCGTACCATCTACCAGAATGTCACTCTGGGACTGGAGATCCATCATGCTCTTACCAAAGAGCGTACCGACTATGTGAAACAGCTTCTGTCCGACTATGGTCTGGAAAGCTTTCAGGATAAACGTCCCAGCGAATTGTCCGGCGGCATGAAGCAGCGTGCTGCCCTGATCCGCACCCTTGCCCTGGATCCCCAGCTGCTCCTTCTGGATGAACCCTTCAGCGCCCTGGATTACCAGACCAGGCTCATGGTATCCGCGGATATCTGCCGGCTGATCCGGCAGGCTGGTAAGACTATGATCATCGTCACTCACGATCTGTCGGAGGCCATCAGTCTGGCCGACAAGGTCTATGTACTGTCTGCGAGGCCGGCGACGATCAAGGCCGTTCTCCCCATCCGGCTCACGCTTCCGGATGCATCACCGCTGGCTGCCAGAAATGCGCCAGAATTTCCATATTATTTCAAACAACTCTGGGAGGAATTAACGGATGAGACCACAAATTAAACAACCTCTGACCGTTCAGGAACAATATCTTCGAAAACACAAAAGCCATCACAGACAGGTCTCCTTCCTGCGCTTTTTTCTTCTGGGAATCTTTTTACTCCTGTGGGAAGTAAGTGCAGATCTTGACTGGATCGACAGTTTCTTTTTCTCCAGTCCCCACAGAGTCATTCTGTGCCTTGGAGAATTATGGACAGAGCGGTCCCTTCCGATGCATATCGGTATCACACTGTTAGAAACGATCCTGAGTTTCCTGCTGGTATTTTTCGTCAGTCTTCTGTTATCCACTCTGCTGTGGTTTTCCAGGCAGCTGTCGGAGATCTTAGAGCCTTATCTGGTACTGCTCAACAGCCTTCCGAAATCCGCTCTGGCTCCTCTGTTTATTGTCTGGCTGGGCACCGGGATCAACACCATCATCATTGCTGGAATCTCTGTGGCAGTATTCGGATCCATCATCAGCTTTTACACCGCCTTTCATCAGGTAGATCCGGAAAAGGAGATTCTGATCCGCACACTGGGTGGAAACCGCAGGGATATCTTTTTCAAAGTGGTACTGCCGGGATCCATTCCCACCCTGCTCAGTACCACCAAAGTCAATATCGGGCTGTCCCTGGTAGGTGTTATCATCGGGGAATTTCTCGCCGCCAGACGGGGACTGGGCTACCTGATCATCTACGGTTCCCAGGTCTTCCAGCTGGATATGGTAATCAGTTCCATCTTACTGCTATGTGTGATTGCCATGCTGCTCTACCTGCTGACACAGTCTCTGGAACATTACAGCAAAAAGCACCGCAACTGACCTTTCGGAGATCCGCAGGCGTTTTCGTCTTACGGTCTCCTACATAATTTACGGCTTTGTGAAACGTTCTGCGAAAATAATAAATTTTACAGTTGCAAAATTTCCCAAGAACATATATAATAACCTAGTCCGCTGAAATAGCTCAGTTGGTAGAGCACTTCACTCGTAATGAAGGGGTCGTGGGTTCGAGTCCCATTTTCAGCTTATATGTATTAAAAAAGAGAAAGCTTTTCGCTTTCTCTTTTTTTGTAGTAACTCTTCAGAGCCATGCAAAGCTACGTTCTGCAAATGTCTGCTTATCTTGCACCTTTGTCGTAGATCACTCCCAGTGCTCTCGGTGCACCGTTCTGTTTGGAGAAGAATACCAGAAGCAGCAAAGTCAGTACATAAGGCAGGATCATGACCAGATCCTGATAACTGCTGGGCATCTGCAGTACCTGTACCAGACGGTATCCACCGGATCTGGCAAATCCGAACAACAGACACGCTCCCAGAGTCGGCAGGATACGCCAGTTGCCGAAGATCAGTGCCGCAATAGCCAGATAACCGTAACCTACATAAATACTGGAGGAAAAGTTTGCGGAAATGGAATACGCGAAACAGATACCTCCCAGTCCCGACAACGCACCACAGATCATAATGGCTGCCAGACGGATCTGTCCCACCTGTCTTCCGGCCGCATCCACTGCATGGGGATTGTCACCGCAGGCACGCAGATGCATGCCGAAGCGGGTCTTATACATCACAAACCATGCCACGAAAGCCACTACCACAATCACAAGTTCAAAAGGATACAGATTGGTAAATACCGCTCCCAGTACCGGAATCTTAGAGATTCCCGGGATGGTAATTCTGGAAGAAACAGTCAGTACGAACTTATCGGACGTAGCACCAAATACCACTCTGTTGAACAGCTTCGTTAAATATGCGGTCAGCGCCATGGCCAGAATATTGACTACCACACCACTGATAACCTGATTGGCCTTGAACTTCAGACATAACATGGCATGGATCAGTGCAAACAGACTTCCGCCCACAGCCGCCATAACCATGGCAATGTAGAAAGGCGCCGGAGAGTCTCCGACAAAGTTTCCCGCAATGGCAACCGCCACGAACGCACCGATAAAGGCGCCAAAACCCTGTAAGCCTTCTACCGCCAGCATGGTCACACCGGATTTCTCACAGTAGATGCCACCGATGGCCATAATAAATAAAGGCAGTGCAAAGGATAAACCGTCAATGATCACAATATCCATTTATTTGTCCTCCTTTGTCTTGTTGGTTTTCTCTCTTCTGTTTCGCTCCATTTTCCACTTGATGTAAGCATTACATGCGCTGAACAAAAGGATGATACCGGTGATAACGGATGCAATCTCCGCATCCACGCCGGCCGCAGATTTCATATAAGTACTTCCCTTGCTGATCAGGGTGATCAGCATAGTAGAAAATACAATACCGAAGGGATTGTTGTTACCAAGCAGGGATACCGCAATGGCATCAAATCCGGTACTGATCAATACCTTTGGCTGAATGGATCCCACATAGCCCAGATAATAAGTCACACCGGCAAGTCCGGCCAGTGCACCGGAAATCGTCATGGACAGTACCATGCTTCTGCCTACCTTGATACCTGCATATTTTGCAGCACTGCGGGAATAGCCCACAGCCTTCAGTTCATAGCCAAGCTTTGTCTTCTCTAACAGGAACCATACAGCCACCACCGTAAGCAGAGCCAGAATAATTCCCAGCGGAATATCCATTTTCAGATTGCCCACCATGGTATCCATCAGTGTCAGTCTGGAAGCTGCGGAGATTTCCTTTGACTGTCTGGAGACCGGATCCACGAAAAAGGTATTGATGAAGAAACTGATCACATACTGGAACGTATAGTTTAACATAATAGAGGAAACGACCTCATTGATATTAAACCGGTATTTCAGGAAGCCGATCAGTGCTCCCACCAGACCACCGACGATCAGGCCGATGATTACTACCAACGGCTTTGCCAGCACGGCGTTCAGACTGCTGTAGCCCACAACGATGCTTGCGGTAAATCCGGCTGCCAGCATCTGTCCGGAGACGCCGATATTAAACAGTCCGGCGCGGAGTGCTACCGCCACAGCCAGTGCCGCGAAGATCATGGGGGTAAAATAGTTCACATAACTCATAAAGTCCGTCAGCATACTCTTGTAGCTGGCGTAGGAGGACTTGGGTGCCAGTCCGCCTCCCTGTAGAAGTGCGTAATAAGCCTTAAAGGGATTGGAACCGGTCACAGCGATGATCACACCACCTGCCACAAGACTACAAAGGATCGCAAGGAGAGGAATCTTTACCGCATTCCATAATTTTGTAAATTTTTTCATGGTCTTATGCCTCCTTCTCCTTGTTTTTTACGCCCATCATGAACTCTCCCACTTCATTGGTGGTCAGTTCACTGGCTTTGGCGATCTTCTGTATGCTTCCGTTATAAATAACTGCGATGGTATCCGCACAATTCATGATCTCATCCAATTCCAGAGAGATCAGAAGGATTGCCTTGCCCTTGTCTCTCTCTGCAATGATCTGCTTGTGGATATTCTCTATGGCACCGATATCCAGTCCACGGGTGGGCTGCACAAAGATCATCAGGGAGGAATCCTGTTCCACTTCTCTGGCAATAATGGCTTTCTGCTGATTACCACCACTCATGGAACGTACCACTGTCTTGCTGCCCTGGCCGCTTCGGATATCGTATTTTTCTATCAGTTTTTCACTGTTGTCTTCAAAAATCTTCTGATCCAGTACTCCCTTATGACAGAACGGCTCTTTGTAATAATTACGAAGTGCCAGATTCTCCGAAAGGGTAAAATCCATGACCAGTCCGTAATTCTGTCTATCCTCGGGAATATAGGAAATTCCTTCGGTCGTTCGTTCTCTGATAGACAGGTTCGTAATGTCTCTGCCGTTTAACAGGATCTTGCCGGAACGCACCGGTACCAGTCCCGCAATAGCATCTGCGATTTCTACCTGTCCGTTGCCTGCCACACCTGCGATCGCAACGATCTCACCGGAATGTACCTCCAGAGATACATCCTTTACCACCTGGAAATCCTGTTTATTGTAAACATTCAGTTTCTCGATACTGAGTATGGTCTTACCCGGTTTTGCAGGCTCTTTTTCTGTCTCAAAATTCACTTCACGGCCTACCATTTTGTTGGCCATGACTTTGGTGGACGTGGTAGCCACATCCATGACATCCATCAGACGTCCGTGGTTCAGGATGGCACATCTGTCCGCGATCCGTTTGATTTCTTCCAGTTTATGTGTGATCAGGATGATAGTCTTGCCGTCATCCCGCAGAGATTTGATAATATCCAACAGGAAATCGATCTCCTGCGGTGTCAGAACCGCTGTGGGTTCATCAAAAATGAGGATCTCCGCTTCTCTGTAAAGCATCTTTAAGATCTCTACTCTCTGCTGTGTAGAGACATTAATGTCGCTGATCACATCGGTGGGATTCACTGCCAGTCCGTATTTCTCCGAAAGTTCGCGGATATCCTGATTGGCTTTCTTCATATCCACTACCGGAATACATCCCAATACCTTCTTCACCGGTTCCATACCCATCACAATATTCTCTGCAATGGTATAGTTGGATACCAGTTTAAAATGCTGATGTACCATACCGATGTTTAATTTGGTGGCATGGTTGGGGGATTCCAGTTTCACCTTTTCTCCCCGGATATAGATCTCTCCTTCATCCGGCTCGTACATTCCAAACAGCATACTCATCAAGGTGGATTTTCCGGCACCATTCTCTCCCAACAGAGCAAAGATCTCACCCTTTTTGATCTGGATCGTCACATCGTCGTTGGCTACGATCCCGGGGAAGCGTTTGGTGATGTGTTTCATCTCAACAATATATTCCGACATGTTCATCCTCATTTCTACTCATGTAAATAAATAAGAAGGTGACAGTTCCTCACCATCACCTTCTTGTAAATTCATTCTTCCTACCAGGTAAAGGTCTCCGGAGTTACACCGTTAAAGTTTGCCGCAGGAACGATCTTGCCTTCCTTTAACAGAGCCTGTGCTGCATTGATCTTCTCAATAGCCTCTGCGGTGAGCTGACATCTGCCTTCCTCACTTACAAAACCGGTAGCATCATCTGCTGCGGTCAGAGTCACATTAGCGCCCTTGAAGGAACCATCTTTTACTTCGTTCAGTACGTTGTAAACAGTATCATGCATTACCTTCAGACCACTGGTCAGAACGATATTGCTGTCACCGTTTGCACCGTCATCATACTGGTCAACATCACAACCGATCACCTTAACGCCGTCAGCTTCCTTGGCAGCGGTAAATACGCCGTTACCGGAACCTCCTGCTGCTACGAACAGGATATCTACGCCTTCAGCGATCAGAGCATTGCCCAGTACTTTACCGGTAGCTTCATCAGAGAAGTTACCAACATAGTTACCACCTACATTAGCGCCGGTAACATCGGTACCTGCGTAAGAAGGAAGCTCTACTACTTCTACATTCATGCCTTCGGTACCGTTCACATACTTAACACCGCACTCGAAACCATACTGATAGTTAACGTTGGAAGGATATGCGATACCGTTTACTACTGCTACCTTACCTGTAGTGGTAGACAGAGCTGCAGCCATACCTGCATAGAAACCACTCTCCTGCTCAGCATAGTAAGCAGCGTATACATTGTCGATCACCTGATCAGCAGTTACTTCGGTACCGTCAATGGTAGGCCAGGAATCGATCAGGATGAACTTGGTATCCGGATTCTCCTGTGCCAGATTACCGATGCCGGCGAACTGGAAACCACAGCATACAATAACATCATAATCAGCTACAACATCAGCTACTGCCTGAACAGCTGCTGCACTGTCACCGGTCTCCTCACGAATGGGGGTTACGGTTGCATTCGGATTCTCCTCGATGAACTTCAAAACACCGTTGTAGTTGTCCTGGTTGAAGGAACCGTCATCCACGCCGGAGGGGCTGGATACGATAGCGATCTTCAGACCGGGTTCTTCACTGCCGCTCTCTGTAGCTGCTGCAGTGGTGGTAGCTGCCGCACTGGATTCTGCATTGGTGTCAGCATTGGTGCTGCCGCATGCTACCAGAGAAACAGCCATGACAGATGCAAGTGCAAGTGCCAGAAACTTTTTCATAATTTTTTCCTCCTAAAAATGTAAATATTAAAACAATGAATCACAACGGTAATATTATCATTATAGTCTGTAAAATTCAATATCTATTTTTAATTAACGCATATGCACATCCATCTGAGGGAACGGTATTTCAATTTCTGCTTTATCAAGTGCATACTTACACTGTTCGGTAATACGCCATTTTCCCTGCCAGAAATCCTCATTTTTGAACCAGCAGCGTACACATAGATTGATTCCGGAGTCTGCCAGTTCATCTACAAATACAAAATGCTCTCTTTCCTTTATAGTATCGGGATCTTCAGAGAGAACCTTTGTCAGAACTTCCTTTGCCTTCTTAATATCTGCGCTGTAAGCAACAGACACCTTCACATCGCATCGCCTGGATTCGGCAGCAGTGACATTTACAATGGTGTTATTTGCCAGATTGCCGTTTGGAAGAATAATCGTCTGATTATCATAGGTTAACAGCTTTGTATAGAAGATCTGGATCTCTTTTACTGTACCTTCCTTACCGGAGGAGCCTTCCACAATGTAATCTCCCACCTTAAACGGCTTCAATAATAAAATCAGCACACCGCCCGCCAGATTAGACAGACTTCCCTGCACTGCCAGTCCCACTGCCACTCCGGCTGAGCCAAGAAGTGCCACGATACTGGCAGCATCAACGCCGAAGGAGGATGCCAGGGTCAGGATCAGTATGATATATAAAGAAGCTTTCACAAAAGAATCCACAAACTGGATCACTCCCGTTTCCGCTCCCGCCCTGTTCATGGACTTGCGGATGATCTTGCGGATCAGCTTGATAAGTTGTACCCCAATGAAGAAAAATATCAGTGCCAGTCCGATACGGATGCCTAAGTTCAATGCTTTCTCCGGAAGAGTATCCAGAAAAGAAGCTATCAGTCCTTCCTTTTGCTGTACCTCTTGGATTACGTTATCTGTCAGATCCATGTTGTCTTATTTCTCCTGTTTCTTTTTTGCAGTCTTGTTTGTTGTCTTACGAATGGGCGTATTTTTACGGATACGCTTCTCGATCACCTTTTCCAGTTCCGCCTCTGTGTAAGGGATAAATTGCAGAATACTTAAGGACAACGGTGCAAGTTTCACGGTGACGGACTGCTTTTTATCATCCCATTCCAAATCCTCTGCCCGTTTCATGCGGTCATTGACCACACCTGTACCACCGTAGCAGACAGCATCCGTGTTCAGGATCTCCTTGTATTTTCCCTCGTAAGGAACTCCTGTAGTGATCTCTCTGGGCACACCGGAGAAGTTTGCTACGACCAAAAGCATCTCCTCCGCAGCTTCGCCTTTACGCACAAAGCTTACATAACATTCATTGGCAGAGATCTCGTTCATCCACTGGAATCCCTTCGCCTGATCGTCACATTCGTACAACGCCTTATTCTCTCTGTATAATGCATTCAGATCCTTCACCAGCCTCTGAACTCCTGCATTTTCCTTCTGCTCTTGCAGTGCCCATTCCACCTGACGCATTTCATTCCATTCTTTTTCTTCCGCCAGATCCTGTCCCATGAAGAGGAGCTTTTTCCCGGGGTGAGCCATCATATAGCCGTAGGTCAGACGTAAGTTGGCAAGCTTCTGTGCTCTGTCTCCGGGCATCTTGCCAAGTAAGGTTCCTTTCCCATGTACCACTTCATCATGCGAAAATACCAGCATGAATTTCTCGCTGTAGGCATAGATCATGCTGAAGGTAAGTTCTCCGTGATGGTGGCTTCTAAAGTACGGATCGTATTTGATATAATCCAGATAATCGTTCATGAAGCCCATATTCCATTTGAGATCAAAACCAAGTCCCCCCTCTTCCAGAGAACCGGTTATCATAGGAAATGCCGTACTCTCCTCTGCGATGGATAATACCCCGGGATCTCTCTTTTTCAGGATAGAATTTAAGTGTTTGATCAGTTCAATGGCTTCCAGATTCTCGTTGCCACCGTACATATTGGGAATCCATTCTCCGTCCTGTCTGCCGTAATCCAGATAAAGCATGCTGGCTACCGCATCCATACGGATACCGTCCGCATGATATTTCTCCACCCAGAACAGCGCATTGGCGATCAGATAGTTCGATACCTGGGGACGACCGTAATTGTAGATCAGGGTGCCCCAGTGTGGATGACTACCCTGTCTGGGATCCTGATGCTCATAAAGACAGGTGCCGTCAAATGCAGCTAATCCATAAGAATCTCTCGGAAAATGTGCAGGCACCCAGTCAAGGATCACACCGATTCCCGCCTTATGCAGTTCATTCACGAAGAACATAAAGTCCTCCGGTGTACCGTATCTGGCAGTCGGTGCATAATAACCGATCACCTGATATCCCCAGGAAGCATCTAAGGGATGCTCCATGACCGGCATCAGTTCTACATGGGTGTATCCCATTTTTTTTACATAATCAATGACCTTCGGAGCGATCTCACGATAGTTCGCATAATCCTGTCCCTCGTCCGGCGTCACAAAGCTTCCCAGATACATTTCATACACACTGACCGGAGCATTTCCGCACTGGTAGCTTTCCCTTTTTTTCAAGAATTCGCTGTCATCCCACGAAAAATCTCGCAGGTCAGCGATGACGGAAGCTGTCTCCGGTCTCTTCTGCGCGGCGTTGCCGTAAGGGTCTGCTTTGAGATAGGTCAATCCGCCTTTGATCTTCAGTTCATATTTATAGCAGTCTCCGACCTCCGCCCCCGGAACAAACAGTTCAAAAATGCCGGAATCACCCAGTCGTCTCATCTGATGGATCCGCCCGTCCCATTCATTGAAATCACCTACTACGCTGACACGCATGGCATTCGGCGCCCACACAGCAAAATACGTGCCGTTATCCCCATCCAGTTCCATAGGGTGTGCCCCCAGCTTTTCATAGATTGTATAATGAATGCCTGCGGCAAACCGATCCATATCTTCCTTCGTGATCTGCGGGACATGCCGGTACGCATCCCCACAGATCATTCTGTGGGCTTCACGCTCTTCTGTCTTTCCATATTCCACTACATATTCATAGGGTGCCATTTTTCCCGCATTTACCAGTGCGGCAAAATAGCCCTCCTCATCTGCCAGTTCCATGGGTACGTCTGCCAGAAATGCTTCCCCTACCTGTCCTGTCTTCTTCCAGTGGATCGTCACCTTTTCTGCTCCCGGGAAGAATGCCTGTACCAGCATTTTACTTCCCTGCTTATGAGGTCCTAACAGTTCATGGGGATTATCACATTCAGCATAAGTGATTTCTTCTATCTTTGCCCAGTTCATCAGTTTATAAAGTTTGTTTGTCATATTCCCTCTTTTCTGCGGCGTGTAGTCTGCTGCATTCTATTCTGTCACTATTTTGCTTATCCGGTCGTAGGTATTACCGCTCTATCTCATGCAGAAACAGACCGCTGCGCAGCTTCGGCTCGAACCAGGTAGACTTCGGAGGCATCAGACGTCCCGCATCCGCCACTGCAAAAAGTTCCCCGATGGAAGTAGGATACATGGAAAATGCCACCTTCATATCGGTATGTACTCTCCGCTCCAGTTCCGCAAGTCCCCGGATACCTCCCACAAAATCGATCCGCTTATCGGTCTTTGGATCTTCGATTCCCAGAACAGGATTCAACAGGTAATTTTGTAAAAGAGATACATCCAGTCCTTCCACAGCATCTTCGCTCCGAATCTCCTTCTTCGCTGTAAGACAGTACCACTCATCTTCCAGGAACATACCGAAAGCTCCTTTTTTCTCCGGTCGGTAAGGAATACGTCCTTTTTTCTCTATCATAAAATGTTCTTCGATGGCTGCCAGGAACGCATCGACATCCATACCGTTTAAATCCTTCACCACCCGGTTATAATCCAGGATCTGCAGTTCTTCATCCGGGAAAATCACCGACAGGAAATAATTGAATTCCTCTTCTCCCGTATAATCCGGATGCTGCTCTCTGCGCTTTAATCCCACCTTTACCGCTGAGGCACAACGATGATGACCGTCCGCAATATAAATAGCCGGGATCTTTGCAAACGCCTCTTCAATCATTGCCACATCCGCAGCCTCCGAAATCACCCACACACGATGTTCGATGCCGTCCTCACTGACAAAATCGTATACCGGTGTCTGTGTTTTGATCTCTCCGATCTTGTTCTGCAGTTCCTCTTTCGCCCGATATGCCAGGAAAATGGGCCCCGTCTGCATACTGCAGGTATCTACATGGCGGATACGGTCTTCCTCCTTATCCGCTCTGGTATTTTCATGCTTTTTGATCACATTGTTCCGGTAATCGTCAATAGAGGCACAAGCCACTACACCGGTCTGGCTGTTCCCGTCCATGGTCAGTTCATACAGTTCATACAGATAGAAACATGGCGTCGGATCCTGTACAAATTTTCCTTCCTGAATTTTCTCCCGAAGCAGCTGATCCGCTTTCTCATACACACAGTCCGCATATGTGTCTACTTCCTCGCCAAACTGCGTCTCCGCCCGATCAACCGCCAGAAAAGAGTCCGGATTCTTCTTCACCACTTCACACGCTTCCTCCCTGTTATATACATCATAAGGAAGCGCTGCAATCCTTTTCTCCATCCCCTGACAGGGACGATATGCCCTAAATGGTCTGATCTGTGCCATACTTCTACCTCCCAATTTCTATATGTTCTTATTTTACCAAATCCCATCTCATATCACAAGGTTATTAAAATAAGCAAGCAGCCCCGGATGGGTGTAAGAATAAGCAGGCCGTAAGCAGACGTCAGCACTTAGCGGGCGTATTCTGACCGCTTATGTGCCGTTACGCTCTGCGACAGAGCGAAAGCGTACCGCGTTTCTTACCCCAGCCGAGGCTGCGGGGGGTTATTACTAAAATAATACCTACCCCAACTTATGGAACAAAATACAGTTGGGCATATTGACCTTCATTGCCGGTCCATTCATGATCATCGTTCCATGCTCCAGATCAATATGGAAGAAGGTCATCGTATTACTTTCATGATTCAAAGACACCAGAAACTTATTGTCCGGGAAGAACTCTGCATCCTTGGGATACTCACCGCTGATCGGCAGCAGGAAGTTCTTCTTCAAAAGTCCTGTCTTCTTGTCTACATCAAATACGATAACAGAATTATCCCCTGCAATGGAACTGAGCAGATAATTGTAATCCAATGAAAAACTGAAGGCGCTGGCACTGTTGGTGTTGCCTCTGGTCAGCTTGATCAGCTCTACCGTCTGGATCTTCTCAAAGGTAGGGTCGTTATTATTGTCCGCATATTCATATACATCAATATAACACTTTAATTCATGGAGAATGTAAATATACCTGCCATCCTCGGAAATCTTGATATGACGGGGTGCGGATTCCATCTCACTGCGGATGATATCCTCCAGCTTTACCTTGCCCTTCTCCACATCAAAACGATATACATTGACATGATCCATACCCTGATCTGCCACCAGAAGATACTTATTATCATGTGTCATGCGGGCACAGTTGATATGGGGACGGAAATTCCGCTCTGCCATACTGCCCAGACCCTTGTGGTAGATTTCATCAGTGATTTCGCCGATGGAACCGTCCTCTTTCAGTCTGAGTACTGTCAGCTTACCGTCATGATAACCGGCTACAAACAGATACTGATCCGTATAATCCGTAGAAACATAGCAGCCTCTCATACCATTGATTGGTGCAAAGTTGATCAGCTCCAGATCTCCGTCCGGCTGGATGGTATAAGCCTCCACACCAAAATCCGTTATAGAATAAAGAAACTTTCCGTTGTGGGAAATGGTCAGATAGGAAGAGTTCGTGATCTCTACCTTATCTTTCTCCTTGAAACGGCCGTTTTTCATATCCACATCATATATTCTGATGCCATGACTGTCCCCCTGTGTGTAACTGGAAATGTAGGCAACATATTTTTCCTTGCTCATGACCGGATCCTCCTTAGCGTTCTATGTCTTTTTTTATGTTTATAAATATAGCACAATTCTGAAAATTGTGAAACATTTTTTCTGCAAAATTGCCGAAAAATACTCCTGTTTTTTCCACAGGGTAAAGTTTATGTAAATTAGGCCAGAAATTGCAAAACTTCACATTGACTTTCCGTGTATTTACGTATAATATTAATTCGACTTGCAAAAAATTTTCATTTAGGTTTTTCGAGGATTTTTTGCAGGATTTTTTACATCAGGAAGGAAAAAATTGATGAAAAATGCTTTAGTCAATTTAGTGAACATCTCAAAATCATTTGACAATCAGATGGTTCTGGATGATCTCAATCTGTACATCCGCGAGAACGAGTTTCTGACTCTGTTGGGCCCCAGTGGCTGCGGAAAGACTACAACCCTCCGTATCTTGGGCGGTTTCGAGACCCCTGATAAAGGTCAGGTCATTTTCGAAGGCCGGGATATCACTAACCTTCCACCCAATAAGCGCAATTTAAATACCGTATTCCAGAAGTATGCTCTTTTCCCTCATATGACCATTGCGGAGAACATTGCTTTCGGATTAAAGATCAGCGGTAAAAGTAAATCTTATATTAATGATAAAATTAAATATGCCCTGAAGTTAGTCAATCTGGACGGTTTCGAGAACCGTATGCCGGATTCCTTAAGCGGCGGTCAGCAGCAGCGTATCGCCATTGCCCGTGCTATCGTAAATGAGCCCAAGCTTCTGCTGTTGGATGAGCCTCTGGGTGCACTGGATCTGAAACTGCGTCAGGACATGCAGTACGAACTGATCCGTCTGAAAAATGAGTTGGGAATTACCTTTATCTATGTCACCCACGACCAGGAGGAGGCTCTGACCATGTCCGATACCATCGTGGTCATGAACCAGGGCTATATCCAGCAGATCGGCACTCCCGAAAGTATCTACAACGAGCCGGAAAACGCTTTCGTTGCCGACTTTATCGGTGACAGTAACATTATCGGTGCAACCATGATCAGAGATCGTCTGGTAGAGATCCTTGGTGCCCGCTTTGAATGTGTGGATACCGGTTTCGGAGAAAACAAGCCCGTCGACGTAGTCATCCGTCCCGAGGACGTGGAGCTGGTATCACCGGAAGAAGGTATTATCCAGGGTACACTGACCCATTCCATTTTCAAAGGTGTCCATTACGAAATGGAAGTTATGGCCAACGGTTTCGAGTGGCTGGTACAGTCCACGAAAATGGTTCCTGTCGGGACCAAAGTCGGCATCAAAGTGGATCCGTTCAACATCCAGATCATGAAGAAGCCGGAATCCGAGGATGAGGAGGCGATTGGAGTCAATGAATAAAAAATTATTATCGCTCCCTTTTATCTTCTGGTCAGCCATGTTTGTCATCGTGCCCCTGTGCATGGTCTTCTACTATGGTCTGACCGATAAGAGCGGTGCTTTTACGCTGGATAATATTCTGGCGATCGCAACCGCCGAGCATTCCAAGGCTCTGTGGGAAGCGCTGAAGTTATCCGTGATCAGCACTGTGATCTGCCTGCTTCTGGCATATCCCCTTGCCATGATCCTGTGTAACATGAATGTCAACCAGAACTCGTTTCTGGTATTGATCTTTATCCTGCCCATGTGGATGAACTTCCTGCTTCGTACCCTGGCATGGCAGACACTGCTTGAGAAGACAGGTGTCATCAACAGCATCCTCTCCACCCTGCATCTGCCGGCGTTAAATATTATCAATACACCCTCTGCCATCGTACTGGGTATGGTATACAACTTTTTGCCTTTTATGGTACTGCCTCTTTATAATGTACTGGTCAAGATCGACAAGAGCGTAATCAACGCCGCTTATGATCTTGGTGCCAACGGTGTGCAGACCTTTGTACGGATCATCTTCCCCTTAAGTCTGCCCGGCATGTTCAGCGGTATCACTATGGTATTTGTCCCCGCCCTGACCACTTTCGTGATCAGTAAGATCTTAGGCGGCAGCAAAATCCTGCTCATTGGTAATGTCATCGAACAGGAATTTACCCAGACCGGCAACTGGAATCTGGGAAGCGGACTTTCCATCGTACTGATGCTGTTCATTATCTTCAATATGGTGATCTCCGTAATCACGGATAAAGAGGGGGAGGCGAACACATTATGATCAAAACAACGGCACAGAAAATATATCTGGGGCTGATCTTTATCTTTTTGTATGCCCCCATCGTTACCCTGATTGTACTCTCCTTCAACGCCAGCAAGACCCGTGCAAAATGGGGAGGTTTTACGACCAAATGGTATGTTGCCCTGTTCCAGAACGAACAGATCATGCAGGCTCTGTGGAATACACTGGCGCTGGCTGTGTTGTCTGCACTGATTGCCACCTTCATTGGTACGATTGCCTGTATTGCCATGCAATCCATGAAGCGTACCAGCCGTACGATCCTTATGGGAATCACAAATATTCCCATGCTGAACGCAGAGATTGTTACCGGTATCTCCCTGATGCTTCTGTTCTTAAGTCTTGGAGCCAAATTTGGTTTTGGTACGATTCTGCTGTCACACATTACGTTTAATATTCCTTATGTGATCTTAAGCGTAATGCCCCGTATGAAGCAGTTGAACCCCAGCACGTATGAGGCCGCCCTTGACCTGGGTGCTTCCCAGACCTACGCCTTTTTCAAGGTGGTATTTCCGGATATCCTGCCGGGTATCCTTTCCGGTTTCCTGATGGCATTTACCATGTCACTGGATGATTTTATCATTACCCACTTTACCAAAGGTCCCGGTGTCGACACACTGTCCACCAAAATCTACACTGAAGTAAAGAAGGGCATCAAGCCGGAAATGTATGCATTGTCCACCATCATTTTTGTGACGGTACTGGTTCTGCTTTTACTGGTGAACTACATGCCCATGGCAAAGAAGAAGAAATAATTCTTTGAAAATAGATTCAGGAGGAAAAGAAATGAAAAAATTTATTGCACTGCTTCTGTGCGGTATCCTTACCGCAACTGCTCTGACCGGCTGCGGGTCCTCTTCCGCCGGTGGTGAAAACGGTGAAGTCATCGTCTACAACTGGGGTGAATATATCGATCCCGATACGATCACCATGTTCGAAAAAGAGACCGGAATCAAAGTGGTCTACGATGAGTTCGAGACCAACGAGATCATGTATCCCAAGGTAGAAGCTGGTTCTTCCGCTTATGATGTGGTATGTCCTTCCGATTACATGGTACAGAAAATGATTGAAAACGACCTGATCCAGGAACTGGATTATGACAAGATCCCCAATGCCAAGGAAAACATCGGTGCCGAGTATTATGAGCAGGCTGCCGCTTACGATCCCGGCAACAAGTACTGTGTTCCCTACTGCTGGGGAACTGTAGGAATCATCTATAATAAGACTCTGGTAGATACCCCTCCCACCAAATGGGCAGATCTGTGGGATGAAAAATATGCTGACAATATTCTGATGATGGATTCCATCAAGGACTGCTTCATGGTGGCACTGAAAAAGAACGGCTTCTCTTCCAACAGTCTGGACGAATCCGAACTGCAGATTGCCACAGAGGATCTGATTGCCCAGAAGCCTCTGGTACAGGCCTATGTAGTAGATCAGGTACGTGATAAAATGATCGGTGGCGAGGCTGCGATCGGTGTAATGTTCTCCGGTGATGCCATTTATGTGATCGGCGAAAATCCGGATCTCGATTATGTCATTCCCGAGGAAGGCACCAATGTCTGGATCGATGGCTGGGTAATCCCGAAGAATGCTCCCAACAAGGAAAATGCAGAGAAATTCATCGATTTCATGTGTCGTCCGGATGTAGCACTGAAGAATTTCGAGTACATCACCTACGGTACTCCCAATACCGCCGCCAGAGAGCTGATCGAGGATGAAGATCTGAAGAATTCTCCCATTGCTTTCCCGGATCTGACGCAGTATAACAATCTGGAGACCTTCCTGTACCTCGGAGAGGACGGCGAAGAACTCTACAACAAATACTGGAAAGAAGTTATGTCCAACTAGTCTTTCAGACAAAACAAGCCCCTGAACTGCCAAGACAGTTCAGGGGCTTTCCTGTTACCCATATTTTCAGGAATTCTGCTCACATCCACAGGTCTCGCATCTTCCGTCATTTCTCCTGGAAAATGCCGGATCATCCACCGGTGTGAAATTCGGGAAATCCGGTCTGGGCGGTCTGCGGTCTCTGTCTCCACCGCATCCCTCGTCCTCCAGATGACGTGCGCCGCAGGCATTCGAGCCGCCACAGGAACTACTGCTTCCGCAGGAGTTATTGGAATTCCCACAGGAATTGTTGTTTCCGCAGGAACTGCGATTGCTGTTTCCTATACAGCTACAGCCGTTGCTGCAGGAATTTCCACCACAAAATAGTAACAATAACAGAATGATACAGTTCATAGGATCCTCTGCTTACCACTGTTTTTTACTATTCTATTCCGCTTTCTTCAGCTGGTGCCAGTCCATACACCGTTTCTGCTGCACCAGTTCCTTTTTGATAAACCGGAAGGTCTTCTCCTCTCCCTCCTCTGCCAGCATTTCCAGCACATATAGCAGTTTTGCCTTCGTCTCCGGATGAATGGGTGCCCTATCTGTCCCCTGATAATAGTAATCAAGAGGAGACCTGTCCATGTATTCGCCTCCCATATAGACCTTGCTGGCAGCGATCCGATCCATGATCATTTCCGCAATATACTTATCCGGCATCGGCACCGGAGCCATTCCACCGGGAAGTGCCTGCATGCTGTAATCGATCCAGTATTCGTAATGATGTTTATTCCGGCCCTTATGGTGCAGCCAGGCGCTGGAATAACCGATATCTTCTCGTTCCGCATTGTTGGGGCTGCGTGTCCCCTGATAGTATTTTGCCCCTACCCAGAACTCTGTGGGACTATACTTGGACATATCATGCAACAATCCCTGTTTATACAGACCTACCTTAAAGCAGCCCTTTGCCACAAGGATCTTATGATGTGTGATCGTTTTAAAATGTTTCCAGATATTCATTTCGTTCTATCATCTTTCTCCGGCAACATCTGTTTTCTTTTTTAAAGATCTTGCCGAAACTTTTTTCTCCTTGTCCTGTGATTCTGCCATCACAACGCCTTCATATACTGCAATACTTCTGGGGGCAATGATCCCCGTCTGCTCTCTGGACTGTTCTTCTTTCTCCTGCACTGTCAGAGTATCTTCCGCCTTCTCCGTTGCCAGCACAAGATTCCATTCCATACCCTTCGGCAGCTTTGGAAATGCCAGTTTCTGCGGCTCCCAGTGCATATTCATGGCAACATAGAGGAAAGAATCCTCCCCACCCTGTGGTGTCTTTGCATACTTTCCGCAGTACATAATGCCTACATGCCGGTTATAGCTCTCTGTCTGGGGCCTCCAGGCATTCTGTCCGTGATAGGACAGATCCGGATAACCACAGGATAACGTATCCAGGATCCGAAGCTCTTCCTCAGGATGCAGGATCGGGTGTGCCTTACGGAAAGCGATCATCTGTTTCCAGAAATTCAATAATTCCGCATTTTTCTCCCTGTCCTGCCAGTTCAGCCATGTGATTTTATTGTCCTGGCAATAGGGATTATTGTTGCCCTGCTGGGAATTGCCAAACTCATCCCCCATGAAAATCAACGGGGTGGACTGTGTCAACAGCAACATACAAAATGCATTCTGTAACTGTTTTTTCCGAAGTGCCTGCACTTTTTTCCGTCTGGACGGTCCTTCCTCCCCACAGTTCCAGCTGCAGTTATAATCATTGCCATCCCGGTTACCTTCTCCGTTGGCTTCATTATGCTTGTGATCATAGGACACCATATCCATCAGCGTAAGGCCGTAATAATTGGACAGATAATGGATCCGTCCCATATTGGCGGGGATATGACGCATCTCATACAATACGCCCGATAGCATATTGTCATCTCCCTTAAGAAAACGACGCATGGTATACAGATAATCGTCCCGGTATTCCGCCAGATTCCGGTATTCCGGCTTCACTGCCGGATCATAGAGTTGCTCCGTATCAAAGGAATAATGCCACAGTTTTGTCCCGGACAATGCCGGATCTCCAGCCAGCATCTGAGCCGGTACTCCCTCCCCCATCAGATGAAAACCATCCACATGATAGGATAATACCCAGAATCTTAAAATATTCCCGATCTCTGCCGCATCCATTCCCCGGGGGAAATAGAACTGCAGGACCACTTCCATTTTTCGCTTATGGAATTCTTTTACCATAAGACGAAACTCTTCTGCCGGGTCTTCCCCTGCCGCATAGGCTGCCTTAGGTGCATAATAGAAGCCTTCCCGATAGCCCCAATAGTTCAGCACCCGGTAGCCGGGCAATTTACCTTCTCCGTTCTTTTCCCCCGCCACGGCCGCAAGCTCTCCGGAGGTCTTCGGCACCGTCTTCTCCGGTGTCTCATCGAATTCATAGACCGGTTGGAATTCCACGGTTGTCACACCGATTTTCTGAAGATAGTCCAGCTTCTCCACAACCCCTGCAAAGGTGCCTCGATGTGTTACCTGAGATGAGGCATGCATGGTAAAGCCACGCACATGAAGGCAATAGCAGGTGCTGTCTTCATAGGGAAGCATAGGGTGCATATCCTGTTCCCAGTCGAAATCTTCGTTGGGAAATACTGCAATGCGATCCGCAGGCTTACGTATTTTCCCATAAGCAGGCTTACGCAGGAACCCCTGTGCATGCAGATCCGGCACAGTACGCTCCCCTTCATAGAACTGATACCCGACATTTTCCGGCTCCAGTTCCAGATATTTACAGTACACATTTCCCATCCGTTCCTCCTGTCGAAACGGAACCCTGTGCGTTTTTTTTCCACTCTTTCTGTCATATATGAGAATGCCGCAATCCTTTTTCCCGGACGCATAGGTAAAACGGATGGCTCCGTCCTCCACATGCGCCCCCAGAGGGTAAGGCTTTATTGCATGCTTTTTTTCTGTCATTGTCATACCCCATCTTCCAGTTTTCTATCACTTAAAGTCTCTTTGTCCATTTTTATTATAGTCTGTAAGTGTAAGAAAAACAAGCATTGCAAGAATATCCGTAAGCGGTTATAATAAAGGAACAAAGTACTGTTACACCCAATAAACATAACAGGAGGATTCCCATGGGTAAAAAAGAAAGCTATGAAGATGAAGAAATGACCGTTGAGCTGGAGCTGGAAGACGGCACTGTTGTCAACTGTGCCATCATTACCATTCTCACCGTAGAGGCCAAGGACTATATCGTACTGTTGCCTCTGGACGAGGACGGCGAAAACGAAGACGGAGAAGTATGGTTCTACGGATATTCCGAGAATCCGGATGACCCGAATGAAGAACCCATTCTCGCATACATTGAAGATGATGATGTCTACGAAAAGGTTGCCGATGCTTTTGATGAGTATCTCGACAGCTGTGAATTTGACGAGATCATCGATGATAACGATTCAGAGGAATAAGGAATCTGGAAGGGAACCTGGGACGCTCTCTCGTGCCTGTAAGGCAGAGAAGTTCCAGGTCTTTTTTTGCCCGTGTCATCGCCACATAGAAGATCCGTCGTTCCTCTTCACAATGCTCCGGCTCCCGGGAGCTTCCGTGGGGAAAGGTCTTCTCATTACAGTCCGGGATCCACACATGGTCGAATTCCAGTCCCTTTGCCGCATGTACCGTCAGCAGAGTGATCCCGCTGTTTTCCTGTTTTTCCTGCTTCTTCTGCATGCCACTCCTTACATTTTCCCTGCATTGCAGTTGTTCCCGGTAAAGCTCCTGTGCTTCCTGCCATTCTTCAAGGCTTCGGTATCGTCCCGCATCCTCCGTGATAAAATCCAGCACTTCCTGCCATTCCGTCAGATCTGTTTTTCCCTCCTGTGCAGCTCTCACCCGCAGGTATCTCTCATAGCCGCACGCCTTACGCAAAAATGCCATTGCAAGCTTCAGTTCCGTATTTTTTACAAATTCCATCTGTCGTATCCATACTCCGACCGCTTTCTGCGCCTTTTGCTGCCCCGCGTCCGGACTTCCCGCAGCCAGATCTTCATAATATTTCTTCAAAGCCGGTAAAGATGCTTCGGCACCAAAAGCCTCTCTGGAAATATTCCGATATGGTCTGTTGCTCACCCTCAGGTAATCCGCTCTTGTAGCACACCCCTGCGCGATCCGCAGATAGGACAGAAGATCCTGTGCGATAAAATGGTCGTAAATGTTTCTCCCCTTCTCTTTCATGGAAAAAGGGATCCCCTCCCCGGTAAGTCTCGCCGCCACGCCCTGCATGGCCAGATTTGTCCGGAACAATACAGCACAGGTCTCCCCATTTATCCGATTTTTCAAGCTTTGTACCAGATAACTCATTTGTTCCGAAGCCTCACTGAATTCCCTGATTTTTACCCGATATTCCTTCCGGTATCCGGCGTCAGTCTTATGACCCCCTGCCTGCCGTCTATGCGCCTCGCAAGGCTCCAGATCCTTATGAAAACGGTCTTTATTCTCATCTATCACCGTCAGGGATGCCTCCACGATATCCGGATGACTGCGATAATTCGTCCGAAGAAGGATCTGCTTTGCACCAAATTCTTCTACAAACTGTCTCATGCAGGCTGGTCTGGCTCCGCGGAATCCGTAAATGGCCTGATCATCATCCCCCACTGCAAAAATATTTCTATGTTTTTCCGCCAGAATTTTCACGATACTGTACTGTCTGTAATTGATATCCTGAAATTCATCGATCAGTATATATTCAAACCGGTTCTGCCAGTATGTACGCTGCCCCGGATCCCTTTGCAGAAACTCCTCACATTCCTTTAATATATCCTCAAAATCAAGGCCTCCGGTATTTTTTCTCGCCTCCTCATAAGCTTCATAGATCCTGGAAAAATGTTGTTTTTCTTCTTCCGGAAGCTTCTTTCTGCTGTTCTCAATATCGCCGGTATTTTTGTAATAACCGATGGCAGCAAGATAGTTCCCGGCAAGCTCCGTTACTTCCGCTACGGATCTTTTTTTACAGTCTGTTATTTTCTTCAAAATGGGAAGGATAAGATCTCTTTTTTGTCTGTCGTTTAAAATATTGCCTGATGAAATTCTGCCCGACTGGAGCAGGATTTGATAGAAAACAGAATGAAATGTTCCAAAATTGACGGTATGCACTTCCTGTGGAGATATCTGCGCAAAGCGCTGCCTCATGGATAGAGCCGCTTCTCTGGTAAAGGTGATCACCAGAAGCTTCTCCGGGGTGATCCGGCGTTCCCGGATCAGATACAGGATCCTCTGGGTGATGGTAAATGTCTTGCCGGAGCCGGGGCCCGCCAGTAATAACAGCGGTCCCTCTCCGAACGTGACAGCCTCCTGCTGGGAGGCATTTAAGCATGTCAGATCAGACATTTGCCTGTAATAACTCGATTCCTTTGCGGATTCTTGCCAGAGATTCCTCTTTGCCCAGGACTTCCATAATCTCCGTAGCACCGGCAGGTGTCATCTGCTTGCCGGATACTGCGGTACGGATCGGCCACATCACATAGCCGTTCTTACAGCCTTTTTCCTCCACATATTTTACAAGAGTCTGATACAGCCCGTCATTGCTGTAATCCTCCTGTGCCTCCAGGATCGGAAGCAGATCTTTCAATACCTCCAGAGAAGTCTCTGCGGTAGTCTTCATCTTCTTGTGTGTATACATTGCCACGTCATATTCCGGAAGCTCCTCGAAGAAATCTACCAGTCCGGCAATATCCGGGAATACTTCGATTCGGGTCTTTACCATGGCTGCGATCTTCTTCAGATCCAGAGGCTTGCTAATCGCTGCCTTCAGGTAAGGCTCTGCCATCTCATAGAACTTGTCGAAATCCATAGCCTTCAGATATTCACCATTCATCCAACGCAATTTCACGATATCGAAGACTGCCGGGGACTTGCTGATGCGATGGTAATCGAACTCCTTGATCAATTCATCCAGAGAGAAAATCTCGCGGTTATCCTCCGGGCTCCATCCAAGCAGTGCCACATAGTTCACGATGGCTTCGGTAATGAATCCCTGATCGATCAGATCCTCGAAGGAAGCATGTCCGCTTCTCTTGGACAGCTTCTTGTGGTTCTCATCGGTGATCAGCGGCAGATGGATATATACCGGTACCTGCCATCCGAAAGCTTCGTACAGACGTACATATTTTGGGGAGGAGGACAGATATTCGTTGCCTCGTACCACATGGGTGATATTCATGGTATGGTCATCTACCACGTTTGCAAAGTTATAGGTAGGGTAACCGTCGGATTTGATCAGGATCATATCATCCAGCTGGGAGTTATCTACTGTAATGTCTCCGTATAACTCGTCATGGAAAGTCGTGGTGCCTTCCTTGGGGTTGTTCTGGCGAATGACAAAAGGCTTGCCTGCGGCAAGATTTGCCTCAATCTCTTCTTTGGACAGGGACAGGCAGTGCTTGTCATATACGGTGATCTCCTTACCATCCACAACTTCGGTCTTCAGGGAAGCCAGTCTCTCCTTGTCACAGAAACAGTAATAAGCTTCTCCCTTATCGATCAGTTCCTTGGCATATTTCATATAAATACCGGTTTTCATACGTTCACTCTGCACGTAAGGACCATAACCGCCGTCCTTATCCGGGCCTTCGTCATGTACCAGTCCGGTCTTCTCCAGGGTACGATAGATGATCTCGGTAGCACCTTCCACATAACGTTCCTGATCTGTATCCTCGATGCGGAGCATAAAATCTCCGCCGGCATGCTTTGCAATCAAAAATTCATATAATGCGGACCGCAGATTACCTACATGCATTTTACCGGTAGGGCTGGGTGCGTATCTTGTTCTGATCTTTGTCATTTTCTCCTCATTTCCGCAGGAAATCTGTGCATATCCGGGCTACGGTCTTCCGGCATACATTTTCCTGCTTATATATTCCTGTCCGCCATCTCCCGGGCAGACCACTTTCTTATTCTACCGCCTTTTTTCAAAAACTGCAACAGTTAAGACGAGGATTTCGGATGGGGAAGATTCCATCTGTAATGTGCTGCCAGGAAACGGATCGCCATGACAATGAAAGCTCCGATAAATACCGCCGGCAGTCTTCCCCACTCTCTGAATATCCACACACAGCCCAGTGCTCCCACGAGGGATGCACAGGCATAAATATGCTTTACGAAGATGTAGGGTTCCTCTCCCGCCATCATATCACGCATCAGACCGCCGCCTACCCCGGTAAGCATTCCTATAAACACCAGCAGGAAGGAATTATCAGGATATCCATTATCAATTCCCGACATCACACCCAGGGATGTAAAGATTCCCAGGCCTACAGAATCCATGATCAGCATAGCCTTGTCATAAAAAGTTCCCAGTCTGCCACTCAGAAGATCATGTTTGATATACAGCAGTACAAAAATCGCCAGTGACGTAATCACTGATACCACGACATACACAGGCTTTTCCAGAGCCGAGGGCAATTTCCCCAGGATCACATCCCTGGTCATACCTCCTCCCACTGCCGTCACCACACCCAACACGCAGATCCCGAAAATATCCATTTGTTTTCGGATCCCCACCATGGCACCTGACGCGGCAAAAGCGATGGTTCCCAGAATTTCCATAAAAAATATGATACTGTCCTGAATGTTCATACAATTAGTTTCTCCTAAAAGTTCTCCACGCTATTTTATAGTATCTTTGTTAAAATAACAATAGCTAATTTACACACTGTAAAAAAGGAACCATCACACTTCTGTGATGATTCCCTTTCCCGACAAAATTTCTGTCCTATGTTTATTCTTTTTCCAATTCCACCATTTCCTGATCCACACTTTCATCAGGTACTTTCTTCTCTGCCTCGTTCTTGAACTTGTCCACGGCTCTGGCCGCTACGGGGATAGCAATGTTGGTGCCTGCTCCGGCAATACAGCCTCCGGGACATGCCATACCCTCGATCAGACAGCCGTTCATCTTACCGGCCTTGGCAAGGAGCAGGGCTTTCTTACATTCTGCCAGGCTCTCCGCATGCTGAATGTTCACCGGTGTTCCCGGATAATACTGTTCGATACACTCCTTGATGGCATTGGCAACGCCGCCTGCCACGCCGTAACCTCTTCCGGCTGCGGTAGCATCCTTCATCTCATCCATTGCTTTGATCTCATCCAGCAGGATTCCCTTAGCTTCGAACATACCGGTCAGTTCCTCAAAAGTAATAACAAAGTCTACATCGGAACGAACGGTACGTCTGCTGGCTTCCAGCTTCTTGGAAGCGCAAGGGCCAATGAATACTACGGATGCATCCGGATGTTCCTGTTTGATCAGACGGGCGGTGGCTACCATAGGAGTCAGCTCGTTGCTGATCTTGTCAATGGTCTCCGGGAACAGATTCTTCGCCATCACGGACCAGGAAGGACAGCAGGAAGTCAGCGCAAACTGTTGCTTACCTGTGGCTACTTCCTTTACATAATGCTCTGCTTCCGCCATACATCCCATATCCGCACCCAGAGCAGTTTCATATACATCCGCAAATCCCAGTTCCTTCAGTGCTGTCTTGAACATCTCAGGTGTCACCTTCGGGCCGAACTGTCCGGCAAATGCAGGTGCTACCTGGGCTATGATCTTCCGTCCGGACTGCATGGCACGGATCAACTGGAAGATCTGAGACTTGTCAGCAATCGCTCCAAAAGGACAGCTTACCATACACTGACCGCAGGATACACATTTCTCATTGTCGATCACGGCTCTTCCCACATGGTCAGATGTAATAGCTCCAATACCGCAGGCAGCCTTACAGGGACGCTCTTTGTGACAAATTGCATCATAAGGGCAGATTTCACGACACTTTCCGCACTTGATGCATTTCTCCTGATCAATAACAGACTTGCCGTTTTTCATAGAGATCGCACCCTTGGGACAGACACTCTGGCAGGGATGTGCCAGGCACCCCATGCAGGAGCTGGTCACCTCATAACGGTTCTCCGGGCAGGCATTACAAGCCGACGGAATGACCTGCATCAGAGGGGGCTCATAATATTTTTCATCAATATTACTCTCTTCCAATCCCTGTGTCAGATGTCCGGGATGTTCGCGGTTCTCCGGGCGTAAACTCATCCCCATGGCCAGACGGATGCGCTCACGGATGATCGCTCTGTCACGATAAACGCTCTCCCAGAACTCCGACTCTTCATAGTCTACGATCTTATAAGGCAGCGCCTCCATATCATCCTTCAGATTTGTGGAATTGTAAGCCAGATTAGCCACTTCCTTAAATACCCTTCTTCTCCGCTGTCTTACCGGAGTATCGATCCCTCTCATGCTGCTCATATCATAATTACCGCCTTTTGATATTTTTTTAACACACTAACCATATTAAACCATATCATATCCATAAATGCAAGAAAAATATCAATAAAAATGGGATCTCACACCGTTTTTACGTGAAAGATCCCATCCTTAGAATTTTCTGTTATTCTTATCTTTTATTACTTCATAACGACTCTCTTGAAGTTCTTCTTACCTCTGCGGACTACCAGGCCCTCTCCATCAAACTGCTCGGGAGCGTAAGTAGTCTTTACATCGGTAACTTTCTCATCCGCTACGACAACACCGCCCTGTTCTACAGCACGTCTTGCTTCACTGCGGGATGCAGACAAACCGGATTTTACCAGAACACCGAGAATATCGATCTTACCATCCACAAAATCAGCCTCTGTCAGCTCGCTGGTAGGCATCTCTGCAGCATTGCCACCGGTAAACAGTGCTCTTGCACTCTCCTGTGCCTTCTTAGCCTCTTCCTCGCCATGTACCAGATTGGTCAGTTCGTATGCCAGAATCTCCTTCGCCTGATTCAGCTGGCTGCCTTCCCATTTGTCCATCTCATCGATCTGCTCTAAGGGCAGGAAGGTCAGCATTCGCAGGCACTTCAGAACATCGGCATCTGCTACGTTTCTCCAGTACTGGTAGAACTCGAAGGGAGTGGTCTTGTTGGGATCCAGCCATACGGCACCCTTCTGGGTCTTACCCATCTTCTTGCCCTCGGAATTCAACAGCAGGGTAATGGTCATGGCGTAAGCATCCTTGCCCAGCTTTCTGCGGATCAGTTCCGTACCACCCAGCATGTTGCTCCACTGGTCGTCACCGCCGAACTGCATGTTACAGCCGTATTTCTGATATAAGGTCAGGAAGTCAAAGCTCTGCATGATCATGTAGTTGAATTCAAGAAAGCTTAAGCCCTTCTCCATTCTCTGCTTGTAGCACTCTGCGGTCAGCATACGGTTGACACTGAAATGTGCTCCCACGTCTCTCAACAGTTCCACGTAATTCAGGTTCAACAGCCAGTCCGCATTGTTGACCATCAGTGCCTTGCCGTCACTGAAATCAATAAAACGGCTCATCTGCTTCTTGAAGCAGTCTACGTTATGCTGAATGGTCTCCTTGGTCATCATGGTACGCATATCGCTTCTGCCGGAGGGATCACCGATCATCGCAGTTCCTCCACCGATCAGAGCGATGGGCTTGTTGCCTGCCATCTGCATTCTCTTCATCAGGCACAGGGCCATGAAATGCCCCACGTGAAGACTGTCTGCAGTAGGATCAAAACCGATATAGAAGGTAGCCTTTCCGTTATTGATCAGTTCCTTGATCTCCTCTTCATCTGTCAGCTGTGCCAGCAGTCCTCTTGCTTTTAATTCGTCAAATACTGTCATTTTCTCTTCTCCTTTTTGGGTTCTTTTTACTCTGTATACCTTTTTTACATTTTGGGGGAATCGGCTCCAAAGGCACTAAAAAAGCCCGCCCCTTTTTCAAAAGGACGAGCTTAATCACTCGTGTTACCACCTAATGTTCCCGCCAGACTCACATCTGACAGCTCAGTAAGTATCTATCAATACTCCGGCCGATATCGGTGCCTGCCGTCCTGATCTACTCGTTCGGGATCCTCTGATAAAATCTACTGATCCTTCTCTTTCCACCGGCTGCTCCGGGATGTATTCCTGCTCTGCTTCTGTGCGCCTCTCACCGACCGGCTGCTCTCTGTCAGAAGTGGAGGAACAGTACTTCTTCCCTTCATTGCATTCTTCTTATCCTATGTTTGCGCTAAACATGACCTTATTATAGCCAGTCTGCGTTTTTCTGTCAACACTTAAAATTTTGCTGCTGGCAGGAGCCGCCTCCGGGTCTATTCTTCCGGCCAGGGCAGGTGGGATACTTCCAGCTTCTTGTCACGAAGCATCAGTTCTTTTACCGCCTGATCCGCAGGCTTACCGTCAAAGAGCACTTCATTTACCTGCTCGATAATAGGCAGCTGAACATCATATTTTTTCGACAGTTCCATGGCAGCCTTGGCGGAATACACGCCCTCTACCACCATCTGTACTTCCTTCATGGCTTCCTCGTAGGTCTTGCCCTGTCCGATGAGGATACCGGCACGACGGTTGCGGGAATGCATGCTGGCGCAGGTCACGATCAGATCTCCGATACCGGTCAGACCGCAGAAGGTCTCAAAATTACCACCCATGGCAGTACCAAGTCTTGCGATTTCGGTAATGCCTCTGGTGATCAGCGCAGCCTTCGTATTATCTCCGTAGCCCAGTCCGTCTGCGATACCGGCAGCCAGTGCCACTACATTTTTCAGTGCACCGCCCAGTTCAATGCCCAGTACATCCGGGCTGGTATAGACACGGAACACTTCGTTCATGAACAGATTCTGCACATATTCCGCGCAGCTTTTGCTCTTAGAACCCGCTACGATCGTTGTAGGAATCCCGCGGCTGACTTCCTCCGCGTGGGTAGGTCCGGACAGCACCGCTACCTGTGCCTGCGGAATCTCATCTTCGATGATCTGCGCCTGGGTCATCAGGGTATGCTCCTCGATTCCCTTGGAGACACTGACAATTTTCTGTCCCTGTGCCACCAGCGGGCTGATGCGATGTGCTGTGCTTCTGGTATAGGAGCTTGCCACTGCCATGACCAACAGGTCCTTGCCCTCGATGGCCTGTTTATCATCCGTCGTAAAGATCATATCCTCCGGAAGCTTTACTCCCGGCAGCATCTTGTGCTCATGCTTCTCCTGAAGCATCTGAATCTCTGCGGGAACCGCAGACCATACCGTCACCTCATGTCCGTTCTTATGTAATACCACTGACAGGCCGATGCCCCAGCTTCCACCACCCAAGATACATACTTTTGCCATAATTATTTGTCCTCCCCTGAGATTTCCGTCTGCGCTTCGGCTGATTTCTTATTCTTGAACAGATAAGTCTTCCTCTCGTTCCCGTGGATCAGACGCACAATGTTCTGTCTGTGCTTCCAGTAAGCCATAACCGTAAGAAATGCAGTGATGGCATACATTTCATACAGCTGTGACTGTGGCATGGCACCGAACAGTCCCATCTGTCCGCAGACTACCATCTGGATCATAAATCCGGCATATACAAGCAATGATCCCAGCGAAACATAATGTGTGGTCAGGAAAGTGCCGAAAAACAATACCACACCCATCACGATAAAATAAGGATGGAACGAAAGAATCAGACCTGCAGTGGCAGCGATTCCTTTTCCTCCCTTAAATCCCATGTAAAATGGGAAGTTATGTCCGATGACAGCTCCTGCACCGGTGTACAGGCACAGCAGATAAATATTCTCCGGATGTCCGGTACTGAATAAGGCTCTGGTGATGCACACGGCAATAATACACTTTAAGCAGTCTCCCGCCAGTACGATCAGTCCTGCCTTGGTTCCCAGCACTCTCAGGGCATTGGTGGTACCGGCATTGCCGCTTCCGTACTTACGGATATCGATTCCTTTTGCCTTCCCGTAAAAGTATGCGGTCTGAAACAGTCCGAATATATAGCCGATGAGTAAACAGATAACACGTTCCATTATTGATCTTTTTCCTTTCGTTCTCTGATAATAAACCGGAGAGGGGTTCCCTTGAAGCCAAAGGTCTCCCGGATCTGATTCTCAATATATCTGGTATAGGAGAAATGCATCAGCTCCTTATCATTGACAAAGATCACAAAGGTAGGGGGCTTTACCGCTACCTGGGTAATGTAATACAATCTGAGTCTCTTACCCTTATCGGAAGGAGGCTGCTGCATGGCCACAGCCTCAGCCATGATCTCATTCAGTACACCGGTAGCCACACGCATGGCGTGATTCTCACTGACGATATCGATAGTCTCGAACAGCTTGGGCAGTCTCTGTCCTGTTTTCGCAGAGACGAACAGAAGCTCTGCATAGGGCATGAAGGATAAGGTATTACGCACCTTTTCGGTAAATTTATAAATGGTCTTGTCATCCTTTTCGATAGCATCCCATTTGTTCACCACGATGATCGTAGCCTTTCCTCTCTCATGGGCGATTCCGGCGATCTTCGCATCCTGCTCCGTAACACCTTCCTCTGCATCGATCATCAGTACCACCACCTCGGCACGCTCTACGGCACTGACGGTACGGACGATCATATAACGCTCCAGTTCTTCCTTGATCTTGTTCTTCCGGCGAAGACCGGCAGTATCAATGAAGACATATTCTTTGCCGTTATAAGTGATCTCGGTATCCACCGCATCTCTGGTGGTACCCGCGATATCAGAAACGATCAGACGGTTCTCACCCAGCAGTTTGTTGATCAGGGAAGACTTGCCGACATTGGGCTTTCCGACGATGGCCACACGGGTGCGGTCATCCTCTTCTTCCTCTGCCTGTTCCTTATCAAAATATTCCGTTACGGCCTCCAGCATGTCACCGATTCCCAGACGATTCACCGCAGAGATCGGATGGGGATCGCCAATACCCAGATTGTAGAATTCGTAGACATCCGCCATATACTTCTGGAAGCTGTCCACCTTATTGACCACCAGTACCACGGGCTTGTGGGAACGGCGCAGCATGTCTGCCACCTTGGAATCCGCATCCACCAGTCCCTGCTTTACATCCACCAGGAAAATGATCACGTCTGCAGTCTCCATAGCGATCTCTGCCTGTTCCCGCATCTGGGACAGGATCACGTCCTTGCTGTCCGGCTCGATACCTCCTGTGTCGATCAGGGTAAATGTCATATCCAGCCAGTGGATATCCGCATAGATACGGTCTCTGGTAATACCGGGTGTATCTTTCACAATAGATATATTTTCGCCAGCCAGTGCATTGAACAGGGTGGACTTACCGACATTCGGGCGTCCCACCACCGCAACGATGGGCTTGGTTTTTCTCTTTGCCATAATTTCCTCCGTTTCTTATTTACCATCATAAAATCTATTCAGATGCATCTTCTCCAAGCAGGGCATCCACAAGATCATATCCGCTTGATTTTACAATATTCACGGGCACTTGTAAAGCCCCCTCCACGTCTGCCAGCGTATAATCATCCAGGAACAGATCCGCTCCGCTTCTGAGTACATTCCGGGGAAGATACAATGCTTCTCCCAGATTTTTGTCCTTTAACTGCTTTACGATATCCTGTCCCGTCAGAAGTCCGGACACCGTGATCAGCTCTCCGAAAAATTCATTGATGACCTCATAGACATGTATCTGCAGGCCGGGGTATTCCGACATCATTTCTTCCGACATCTTCTTTAAATAAGGAAACGCCAGTCTTCCCGTAGCCAGAGAGATCTCTCTGGTGCCTTCCCAGGATGGCTTTTTTCCCGCTTCCTTTTCTGCGGTACGCCTCTTCAGTCCGTCGTGGAATTCATCCAATAGCAGGCGGATCATTCCAACACCGTTCTCCAACTGCAGATATCCGTCGTAACGTTCCTCTTCCGGCACCTCTCTGCCCGCCAGAATGTACCATTCATCACTGGCCTGGATAAAGTGTGTCCCATATTTTTCCATGCAGATCTTCTGGTATTTCTCGATCAGATCAATGATCTCACCGGCATCCTGCGCATTAAACGGCTCTAACGGATATAATCCCTCCCGGTACCTGGATAATCCTACCGGCACCACCGAGACACTTTCCACATTTGGCAGATATTCCATCAGCTTCCGGATGCTGTATTCCAGTTCCTTGCCATCGTTTACGCCCTTGCAGAGCACGATTTGTCCATTCATACGGATTCCGGCGGCATTGAGGATGTCCACCTTTTTCAGGGCATCCCCCGCAAAACGGTTGTTCAGCATTTTGCAGCGCAGTTCCGGATTCATGGTCTGGAAGGAGATATTGATCGGAGATAAATGGTATCTGCAGATCCGGTCAATATCATGATCCGACATATTGGTCAGCGTCACATAATTTCCCTGCAAAAAAGATAATCGGGAATCATCATCCTTAAAATAAAGAGTATCACGCATGCCCTTCGGCATCTGATCGATAAAGCAGAAAATGCATTTGTTATGGCAATGACGGTATTCGTCCATCAGACCGTTCTCAAATTCGATGCCCATATCCTCATCAAATTCCTTGTCGATCTCTAAGAGCCACTGCTCTCCGTCCGGCTTCTCTACCAGCATCTCAATATAAGTATCCTGTGTCAGAAACTGATAATCAAAAATGTCTTCGATCTCTGTATTATCTATGGCCAGTACTTTATCTCCGGGAGCGATCTCCAGTTCCTCCGCGATGCTTCCCGGCTTTACTGTTTTTACAATATGTTCTTTTTTCTTCATTCTAATTCACCTAACCATCTTTCTCCTATCCATTGTACAAGAAATTCCTTGACGTGTCACTAGCATAATGTTATAAATTAATTGTTATATTCAGAATAGTTCCGCAAAAATTAAGCATCGAAGATGCGCTTTTGCGAATGAAGCTCTGCATATTTTTACGAACAATAAAGCTCGTCCAGGAGGGACATCATGCCTAATTTACACGAACTGGAAAATGCCATGCCCGTGGCTCCTTTGAAGATCATCGCTCTGCCTTCCGCAGAAAAAATGGGACGCCGCATCAATGACTACATGGTAGAATTCCGTAAGAGTATCCATAATGACAAAGTGAAAAACGATCCTGCCTTTCACGGCTATATCGAGAGCAACTATCTCGTAGACGTGGATGTGCCCCGTTTCGGAAGCGGTGAAGCAAAAGCGCAGATCAGCGAGACCATCCGCGGTAAGGATCTGTTCATTCTCACCGATGTATGCAATCATAGTATTACTTACAACATGAACGGCTATACCAACCACATGTCTCCTGATGACCACTATCAGGATCTGAAGCGTGTCATCGCCGCCTGCAACGGCAAGGCCAGACGTATCAACGTCATCATGCCTTTCCTCTATGAAGGCAGACAGCATCGCCGCAGCGGCAGAGAATCCCTGGACTGTGCTTATGCACTGGAAGAGTTACGGGATATGGGAATTGATAACTTCATCACTTTTGATGCCCATGATCCCAGAGTACAGAACTCCACTCCGCTGAACGGATTTGATAATTTTACCACCCCTTACCAGTTCATCAAGTCCTTGTTAAATTCCGAAGATGATATGATTGTAGACAAAGATCACCTGTTAGTCATCAGCCCGGATGAAGGAGCTCTGGATCGTGCCATTTATTTTGCCAGCGTTCTGGGTGTCGATACCGGTATGTTCTACAAGAGACGTGACTATTCCACCATCGTCAACGGTAAGAACCCTATCGTGGCTCACGAATTCTTAGGTGACAATATTGAAGGTAAGGATATCATCATCATCGATGACATGATCTCCTCCGGTGGAAGTATGCTGGATACTGCAAAACAGTTAAAGGCCATGAAAGCCAGACGCGTATATATCTGCTGTACTTTCGGCTTGTTCACCGACGGTCTGAAGAATTTCGACGCTGCTTACGAGCATGGTGATTTCGATAAGGTCATTACTACGAATCTTACCTATCTACCGCCTGAGATCTACACCAGACCTTATTTCGTGGAAGCCGATATGAGCAAGTTCATTGCTTCCCTGATCGACTTTATGAACCATGACGCTTCTCTGTCCAATGTCATGGCTACCACCGAAAAGATCCACGGTATCGTAGAAGCCTACAACAATCGTACGGAAATGAGCGAATTTCATTTTTAATTTCCAACAGATCTGACAACGCATAAAAAAACGCAGACGCCGTTATGGTTTCTGCGTTTTTCAGTTATATTGCTTATTTCAGTATTTCTTATTTCGCCATTTCTAAACCTCTTTCGACACGGTCTCCTTCAGCTGCTCAGTGGCGGGTTCTTCCGGCTTATGGTATTCCGGGAAATCCAATATAATCTTAAACAGATCTCCATCCAGCTGAATCTGGAATTCTCCGTGCTGTGCCTTGGTCAGATTTTTCGCAATATACAGACCCAGACCACTTCCCTCGGTAGTACGGGAAGCATCTCCCCGGATAAATCTCTCTGACAGTTCCTCACCCTTGAGATTCATGGGCCGATCGGAAATATTTTTCAGAGAAGCGATGACTCTTCCGTCCTTTACCTGCATCTCCAGATAGACTCTGGTTCCCTCCAGGGCATACTTGCAGATATTCTGAAACAGATTTTCAATGATTCTCCACATCCTGCGGCTGTCGGCATAGATCATGCCGGCCACATCATTTCCGTCAAAGATCACCTGCAGCTTTTTCTCTTCCATTCTGTCGGAGAATTCTCCCACTGCCTGATTCAGCAGTTCCGTCAGGTTCAACTGTTCCAGATTCAGCACAATGTTACCGGAGGAGATTTTCGAAGCCTCCACCAGATCATCCGTCAACTGTTTCAGTCTCTGGGATTTGCTGTCCAGCACCTCAATATAGCTCCTGGCCGGTTCTTCCGTGATCTTTAGGCGTTTCAGCAGATCCACATAATTGATAATGGAAGTCAGCGGTGTCTTAATATCATGGGAGACATTGGTGATCAGATCCGATTTCATCTGCTCATCCTTCATGCTGGTGCTTACCGCCTTGCGGATACCCTCTCCGATGTTATTGACTGCATCCGCCATCTCACGGTTGTCCCCATGAAGAGATTCCACATCCAGCTTATAATCCACTTCTCCATCACGGATCCTGCGGATTCCTTCCACGATATCGATCTGCTCCGCTTTTTGCTTGAACCTTAGTACCCCCACAATGCCGTCCAACACAATAGCCCCCAGTGCCGGAAGCACCCACAGAGCGCTTTTTCCCCGCAGCAGATAAGCTCCGAAAATTCCTGCCAGATTCACCAGTAGAAACAGATTATACGGGATCAGTGAGCTGATGGCGGAATTTCTGTGGGAAACCACAAAATGTACCGCCTTACCGAAGCTTGTGACGATCCAGTGCAGGAAACTGTCACTCCACATATTGTGGGATTTGATCCTGCGGATCAGGCTGTACCAGAAAACATTGATTCCCATGCTTACGCAGAAGCCATACAGCGCAAAGACACCGTAGGCTGTCAGCCGTGTGATCTCCCGCCCCTGGATCTCGGAATGGCTGAGATATACCTTATTGGCCACATTCATCAGATAATCGTATCCGATTCTTCCGCCATAGATAAATCCCACCAGCAAAAGCGCCATGAACTCGATCCAGACATGATCGATACCGTTCAGGTACAGAACCGGCTCATCCTCCTCATCGTAAGCCACGCCGGCCGTTACGGTAAGATAAATACCCACCAGCAGCCACAATACTGCCAGCAGGATTCCTCCGCCGATCAGATACCAGATATTCGGAACGATTCTCTGGAACACCACATTGGCATTGTAAAAGGAATCTCCCTCCACCGGATAATTGGTATCCACTGCGATCCAGATATGAGTCATATCCGGATGCACATAACCATACTCTTTCAGATACTGATAGATCTGGCCCTCAGTCATTCCTGTGTTGCCGGTAAATTCCAGACTGTCCGGATAATAGATCAGATACCGTCTGTACTCCGAAAAATAATCCGTAATGTCATTATCGGAACTGTTCTCAAGCTCCGATACATTCGTATAGGTTCTGCTAACTCCATCTGTTGTCATCATACGGACCACATATTTCAGATTGCCCGCATCTTCTTTATACAGATCATTACAGTTCTGATACTGCTCATAGTTGGCTGACAACGTCTGGATCGTCATCTCCAGATTGCTCTGCAGCGCAATATATTCGATCCAGTTGTCCGCACAGGCTGTCAGCTGCTTCTCTCCGTCTACGGTGGCATAACGGTTCACCAGCATCGGGAAATATACCGTCAGCGTACCATCGTCTTCTCTGGATACCCGGATATCCTGTACACTCTCTTTCACAATGTATGTGAAAGCCAGGTCTTCCAGCCGATCGGTTCTCTGGCTCTCCGGAATTGCCTCGATTGCCTGTGCGACTGCTTCCTTCTGCTCCTCCGTCTGCTCTCCGCCTGCCACGAACACCAGCTGTCCGTCCGCATCCACGCGGAAGTTCGACTCCAGGTCTATCGGTCCGAAATAATTCACGAAGTCCGACATACTCATAATACGATCTGTATATTCCGCACCGTATTTTCCCCATTTGATCAGATCTTCCAGCTCATAAACTGCTGTTACAGGACAATCTGCACCGCCAGTTTTCCCTGAAACAAATTCCGTGATATCAACATGCTTATGCGGATCAAAGCTTCCATTGGTCTCCATCTGTCCTTTGATCACCATAAGCTGGATAATATCCGATACCGAGCTCTGGAACAGATCATGGAAAATCACGGAATCTTCAAATTCCGTTTCCGCATCCAGAGGGGATAATTCATATACTTTTGTGCCATCCGCTGTGTCTACCGCCAAATAGGAATTGAACAAAACCGCCGCGATTGCCACCAGCAAAAGCAAAGCCGCCGTCTGCTGCACCAGTCCCAGCACCAGCCGTTTCAATGTAGGTCGTCTCATGCCTGCTCCTTGTCGATCTTATAGCCTACTCCCCATACCACTTTCAGATACCGGGGTTCCTTGGGATTGATCTCGATTTTTTCACGGATATGCCGGATGTGTACCGCCACGGTATTGTCCGCTCCGATGGCATCCTCATTCCAGATGCTTTCATAGATCTGATTGATGGAAAATACCCTGCCCTGGTTCTTCATCAAAAGTAATAAAATATTATATTCGATAGGTGTCATTTTTACCGGTTCATCGTCCACTGTCACCTGTTTGGTATCATCATTGAGGATCAGTCCGCCCACCTGATAGATTGCTTTGTTCTCACCGGTCAGGCTCCCCAGGGAGGTATATCTGCGCAAGTTGGATTTGACTCTCGCCACTAGTTCCAGCGGATTAAAAGGCTTGCAGATATAATCATCCGCACCGATATTCAGCCCCAGGATCTTGTCCGTGTCTTCCGATTTGGCCGACAGGATAATAATGGGAATGCTGCTGTATTCCCGGATCTTCAATGTAGCCCGTATGCCATCCAGCCGGGGCATCATGATATCCATGATCAACAGATGGATATCCTCCTTGTCCAGGATCTGAATTGCCTGTTCCCCATCATACGCTTTATATATTTTATAGCCATCCTGACTCAGATAGATCTCGATGGCATCCACGATCTCTCTGTCATCATCACATACAAGAATATTTGCCATACTTTCCTCATTTCTCCGTTACTTCCCGGTTCCCCATCATTTTCGTTATTTCTATTTAAACATAATATTTTTAAATATTTTCATGTTTTTTCTTAAATTTTCTTAATTCCCGTCAGGCACTCAGGAACTCAGGACTCCTTCAGCATTAAAAATGCCGCCAGATTTCCCCTCTGTCCGTGACTTGCCCGGTGGGAAAACAGATACTCCGGATTGTGGCAGGTACAGACGTTCGTTACCGCCATATGTTCCGGCGAGATCCCCGCCCTTAACAGAATGCTCTGATTGGCTTTCCACAGGTCAAGCTGATATTTACCAGGTGCTTTGCCCGGCTGCAACACATCCTCCGGAAAGCCTTCCCGGAACTGTTCCGCCACTTCTTCACTCACTTCATAACAATCCACACAGATGGACGGTCCGATGGCCGCCACCAGCTCCTCCGGGCGGCTGTTAAAATGTTCCTGCATATATCGTACCATACAAGCTCCCATTCCCGCTACCGTTCCTCTCCAGCCGGAATGCGCCAGTCCGATGGCCCTGTGTACCGGATCCACGAAATACAGAGGAACACAGTCTGCATAAAAAGTCACCAGTGCGATTCCGGGGATATCCGTAGCCAGACCGTCTATATCATCATAGACCGATGGTCTGGTGATCCCATTTCCGGCATCTGCTTTCGTCACCAGATGAATATTCGTGGTATGGGTCTGTTTCGATGCCACCATATGTTCCGGGTCTGTTCCCAGTACTTCGCCAATCCGTCTGTAATTCTCTCTGACACATTCCAGGTCATCTCCTCTGGAAAAACTCAGGTTCATAGTGGAATAGATTCCGTTGCTGACACCACCGGTCCTTGTGGTAAACAGATGTTCCACCACACCGGTTTCTTCCAGCTTCGGGAATACCAGATACTCCAGTTCCCCTTTTTGTCTCTGCTGTATACTGTCTGTGTCTCTGCTGTCTGTTCTGCTCAATGGATACATGTTTCTAACTCCTTGCACTATAATGATGCGGAAAAGCATTTGGAATCCAGTGAAGTGTCTCCCCCTGGATTGCCACCACATCATAACGCACCCAGGTATCCTCCCCATAATGATGCAGATAACGGTAATAATCCGCAACTCTGCAAATGGTTCTCTGTTTCGCCGTTGTCACGGCCTCCGCCGCATTTCCCTTTTCATCACCGGAACGGTATTTCACTTCCACAAACACAAGATATTTTCCGTCTCTGCCGATAATGTCGATCTCACCGTTCCTGCCTCTGCGGAAATTCCGTTCCAGGATACGCATTCCCTGTTTCTCCAGATAGTCCGCAGCCATCTGCTCATATACATTCCCCGTCTGTCTGGTATTCAACCCTTATGTTTTCCCCCGTTTGCCACACTTTCCTTTACCATGCGGTGATCCACAGCATCCACAAATACCAGAATCTCCGCCACCACTTCATACAACTCCGGCGGGATCATCTCGCCGATGTCCAGCCGGGACAGTGTATCCGCCAGCTTGTCATCCCGATGGATCGGCACACTGCTCTCCTGGGCCTTCTCTATGATCTTCTCCGCCAGAATTCCCTTGCCGCTGGCTATGACTCTGGGTGCCTCATCCGAGGGATCGTATTCCAGTGCTACGGCCTGTTTTACTTTCTTTTTCTCGTCATTCATTCTGTTGTCCTCTATGCTCTTCTAACATATACGTTTTCTCCGTGCTGCGCACTCTCGAAATCGTAACAATCACTCGTATTCCGGACTATCGTCCTGCATACTCATGTTTGTCCGCTCCTCTCATAGGAAACATCCGCTGCCTGCCAGCAGTCACGTCTGTTCTTCATTGACCTTACAAAACATATACGTTTTCTCCGTGCTGCGCACTCTCGAAATCGTAACAATCATTCGTATTCCGGACTATCGTCCTGCATACTCATGTTTGTCCGCTCCTCTCATAGGAAACATCCGCTGCCTGCCAGCAGTCACGTCTGTTCTTCATTGACCTTACAAAACATATACGTTTTCTCCGTGCTGCGCACTCTCGAAATCGTAACAATCATTCGTATTCCGGACTATCGTCCTGCATACTCATGTTTGTCCGCTCCTCTCATAGGAAACATCCGCTGCCTGCCAGCAGTCACGTCTGTTTCCTATGGATGAGCTATGTTCTCACATCAAAGGCATATTGTGCTACCGGAACACTTCCTTCTGTCTTAAGAAGCGGTGTCATGGCCTGCGCCGTCTGCTGTAATTCGGTATGCAGTGTTGTCTCACATTTACAATCATAGCCTCTTTTTTGCAGCCGCTCTGTCAGCACATCCATATTAGCCTCCAGGTAATCCAGGATTGCATCATTCTGTACATAAAATTTGGTGCTGACTTTGGTATCCTTCAGAGCCACATATACATCCAGTGGCCCCAGATGTTCCATATCCAGATGCAGCAGTGCGCTGACCTGTCCGTCTTTTCTGGCAAGATTTTTCTTGTTGGTATATACGAACAGTTCTCCCGTCTTATGCTCTCCCTGCCGTAGATGCAGCGGCAGCTGGATATAGGCATAGGTCTGGTTGATCTGTTGCAGGAAATCCACGTTCTGGCTTAAATTCGTCACGTTCTGATAAGCACTTGAACCACGCTGTCCGTTTTCTTCCAAAAGATTACTCAACCCCTTCAACTGTTTTCCCAGCTTCTGGTAAAGTTCCTCCACCTTCTCCGGAGATTCCACATCCTCTGGTTTTATGCTCCAACGATCCGCCAGAAGTTTTGCCGGAAGCTCTGCCACTTTGGAATTATGGAGAATACTGCGCAGCAAGGGAATATCTTTCGTCTCCAGCCCCTGCTTTAACAGTTTCTGCAGATTCTGCAGCTGTGGTGCCTCCTGTGTTTTTTCTGCACCGGGATTTTCTTTTATCGTCTGACCGTTGTCCGGTGCCGTCTCCGTCGGTTCCTCTATGATGGTCTTCTGCCCCGGCACAGCTTCCGGTGCTGTTGCCGAAGGCTTTACTGGCATCTGTTCTGCCTCTTCCGGAGTCACTGTCACATCCACGCCAGGTTCCGGCAGGGGTCCCTCGGTCTGTTGTTGTCCTGTTACCGTCTCTCCGGCCGCATCTTCGAAAGCCAACAGTTCCAGAACCTCACTGTAGATTGTGGCGGCCTGCTCTATGTCTCCGCTCTCTACCAGCCCCTGCAGCATATTTGTCAGACTTTCTCCGGTCTCTGCGATTCCTGCTGTCAGCTGATGTGTCAGATTGCGATAGGATGCCATCTGTGTGATATTTTCCTCCGTCACCGGAAGTTCCACTTTGTGAAGATTCACGAGATCCAGAATCTCCGCATCCGGGAACGCATTACTTTCATGCCAGATCTGCTGCAACGTATTCTTATCAATAGGAAGCCCCGCATCCATCAGTTGTTTTGTCATGGCTACCGTATTCTCGTTCACCGGCAGCGATGCCATATCCAACGCTTTCAGTACGGTTCCTTCTGTTGCCATATTGGTAAAAAGAGGACTCAGATTCAGTGTCTGCCCGTTATTTTTTACCTGAAAGGTAATGTTCTGCCCCAGTTCCAGGCGGATATCCGCATCCACTTTTGCATCCACCAGGACATCCTGCAGCAGACGGATCTGCGCATTATTGCCCTCCCTGGAGACCACCTCTCCTCTGAGGGTCTGCCCGGGAACCAGTGCACGGATCTGCCGGTTTACCTGTTCGGTATTCGCATTATTTGGAGTCTGTACTCTGCTGTTATCCGCTATTTTATCCTGTGAGAACCATCCTGTCAGCTTCATATTTTCTCTCCCGGCACGCTAAAATGCCTTAAAATCCGAAATTTTTGATAAAGCTGTGTCTGTGGATCGGAGTCGGTCCATACTCCTTCAGTGCCGCAATATGTGCCGCACTGCCGTACCCTTTGTTGGATGCAAAATCATACTCCGGAAACACATCGGCATACTGCTCCATCAGACGGTCCCTGGTCACCTTGGCCACAATACTGGCCGCACCGATAGAAATGCTCTTGGCATCGCCCTTGATGATCGGCACCTGTCGGATCTCCACTCCGGGAATCGTCACAGCATCGTTCAACAACAGATCCGGTGCCGGATCCAGTTTGCCGACAGCCTCCCGCATGGCCTCATAGGTTGCCTGTAAAATATTGACCTCATCGATCCGCTCCGGAGAAGCATAGCCCACTGCCCAGGCCACCGCTTCCTTCGTGATCACATCGTACAGCTCTTCTCTCTTTTTTTCGGATAACTGCTTGGAATCATTAATGTATAAAATATCACAATCCTTCGGCAGAATGACAGCACCTGCCACTACCGGTCCCGCCAGAGGACCTCTTCCCACTTCGTCAATTCCGCAGATATAGGTATATTGTGCGTATTCTTTCTCGTATTTTTTCAGATTCTCGATCCGCTGACGTTCCTTTTCCAGAGCATCTATCTTTTTCTGTGCGCCAGACACCAGCTTCTGCACACCGCTTCTGGGATCATTCTCATATTCTGCTATAAATTCAGGCAGCTTTTCCATTGAAGCTGCCTGTAATATTTCCTTGATCTTTGCTGCACTTTCCATTTGTTTATCCCCATTTATGGTTATTGATGTTGTAATACACCGAAATCAGAAACCGGCCAGATCCGGAGCCAGGCTTTTCCGATGATATTTTCTCTTTTTATGTTACCCACCATATCCGTACGACTGTCGCTGGAATTGTTGCGGTTGTCTCCCATGACAAAATATTCATCATCCCCCAGTTCAATGGGTTCCGCCGCCCGGCCGATGGTCTCCGGTTTTATGACTTCCATGCCGTAGTTCTCTTCCAGCTTTTCCCCGTTGATGTAGATACTGCCATCATCCATGATCTGTACCGTCTCTCCCGGCAGTCCGATGATACGCTTGATATAATAGGTGTTGTCCTGGAATTGAAACGGGAAGACAATGATGTCAAAGCGTTCCGGATCATGAAAACGATAGCTTAACTTATCCACGATCAGATTATCCCCGTTGTGCAGGGTATTCTCCATGGAGGCTCCCTCCACTTCCGTACGCTGTCCTACAAAGGTGATCACCAGCCATACCGCTCCCAGTACACAGAGCAGGTAGATCGCTGTGTTTAATAATTCTCTCATGATTCTGTTCATCTGTCTATATCCTCTCCAGTGTTATTCGTCCCAGCTTGCCGCTCCGGAAATCATCGATCAGGATGCCGGCGGCTTTCCCCAGATCCAGCTGTTCTCCCTTTGCATAGCATTTGCGGCTCTCTGCCACTGCTTCCAGTATCTCTATGGGCTTGCCCGCAGGATCTGCCTCGTAGCGTTCCTGCAAAGACTTCGGATAAAGCTCTTTGATGGCTCCGATCAGATCACAGGCCAGTTCATCCGGAATCAGGATCTCATCGTTCATGGATCCGATAAATGCCAGACGCATTCCTACCTGCTGGTCCTCGAATTTGGGCCACAGGATACCGGGGGTATCCAGAAGTTCCAGTCCTTTATTCAGACGGATCCACTGTTTTCCCTTGGTCACACCGGGTTTATTTCCCGTCTTGGCGCAGGCTTTTCCCGCGAAGGAATTGATAAAAGTGGATTTTCCCACATTGGGGATTCCCACTACCATAGCACGTACCGGTCGATTTACGATGCCTCGCTTTCTGTCACGTTCAATCTTCTCCTTGCAGACTTCCTGTACCAGCCCCTGAATCGACTTGATTCCCATACCGGTACGGGAATTGATTTCCAGTACACCCATTCCCTGATTTGAAAAATACTCGACCCATTTCTTATTCCACACTGGATCTGCCAGATCTGATTTATTCAACAAAATGATACGGGATTTACCTTTTCCCAGTTCATCGATATCCGGATTTCTGCTGCTGATGGGGATTCTGGCATCTACAAGTTCAATCACCAGATCGATCAGCTTGATATTTTCCTGCATCATACGCCTTGCTTTGGTCATATGACCGGGATACCACTGATAATTCATTTTTCTATTCTCCTACCATACTTTCTATTTGATAAAGCCGATGCCATCCGTCCCGGATTTTAAGTGGAACCAGGCTTTGCCGATCATATCGCCCTCCTCCACCGGTCCGATATTGGCGGATCTGCTGTCTTCGCTGTTATTCGGGTTGTCCCCGATGCAGAAATACTCCTTGTTCCCAAGGATGATCTCGTTTTCCGCTATACCCGCATCCAGGATCCGTTCCGTCACCCATTTGCTTTCCTGCCCGTTGACATACAGAGTTCCGTCCGCGATCCTTACCTTGTCTCCCGGCCCTGCCACAACACGCTTGACATAATAATGGGAATTTTCATTGCCATTCGGCAGAAATGCTACTACGTCTCCCGCCTTCGGAGAAGATAAAACATACAGAAAACGGTCAATAAATATCTGCTGTCCATTCTCCAGTGTCGGTTCCATGGACATGCCCACAACTCTGGTGGACTTTCCCAGAAAGATAACCACCACTGCAGCCAGAAAGACTGACAGTGCAATGCCGAAGATCCAGCTGAAAATTTCCCTGAGCAGTTCCTGACTGATCTTTTTCTTTTTTTTATAAAAACTTAGTCCCTTATTTCTCAATGTTCTGTCCTATCTCGCATAGTGTTTATAAGTCTCAGTGTACCATATCCGTATTCCTTTTTCAAATAAATATAAAAGGCAGCTGTCAGAAACAGCTGCCCCTCTCCGGTCAATGTAATTATTTAACTAATTCCTTAACCTTTGCCTTCTTACCAACACGATCTCTTAAGTAATTCAGCTTAGCACGTCTTACTTTACCTTTTCTTACAACTTCGATCTTCTCTACGTTGGGAGAATGTAAAGGCCAAGTCTTCTCTACGCCGATACCGTTGGAAGTCTTTCTAACAGTGAAAGTCTCTCTGTTGCTGCCGCCCTGTCTCTTCAGTACAACGCCTTCGAATACCTGGATTCTCTCACGGTTACCCTCTTTGATCTTGCCGTATACCTTAACGGTATCGCCGACTTCAAACTGATCAACGGTTGCTTTTAACTGTTCTGCTTCGATCTCTTTGATAATGTTACTCATAATGAGCCTCCTTCATAAAATGGATGTTCTTAATACCCTTATTGGTAGCAGAGGACCATCTCGTTTTCACAACATTCAGATTTTACCATAAAGCCATATAAAAAGCAAGTTTTTTTTAATTATACAGCCACCAGATCGCGGGATCCGACAGATTCAGCCCCAACCGTTCCTGCAGTTGTATGGACGCTTCATTTCCATTCACAATATGGGCGTAGGGGATCATCCCCTGTTCTCTCTGTTTGTTGATCAGATAACCTTCCAGGGATGCTGCAAGTCCTTGTCTGCGGTATGCATCCTCCACATACAGCATTCCCATGCTGCCGTCATTGTGGCATCCTATAAAACCACAGAGTTTTCCCTCGATATAGATGCCGAAGACATCTCCTGCTGCAATCCTCTCCCGGACATAAATCTCGTCTCCCAGGTGATAATGCTCCGCCACATAAGGAACCTCTTCCACTGTCAGCTGCCGGATGTCCTTGTGCCTCACCGGAAGTGGTTCCCCTCTGGTATAGCACGCCTGGGAACATAGCATACTGCCATGATACCCTAAAATTTCACTGACACGTTCATTCCACCGGTCTGTCACGGTCACGATACTATGACCCGACACGGCTTTCGGAATGAGCGGCAGCATTTTCTCCAAATGCTCCTCATCCTCCGCATTCAGCATGGCATTGCCGATCTCCGGCAGATAGATCAGTACATTTTTCCCCTCCGCATAGAGAACTTCTCCCAATCCTCTGGACAGTGTCTCCATCATATGAATAAAAATACGTTTCTTCGCGGAAAGTTTTTTTATGACTTTCTGTTTTTCCTGATATTTTGCATAGAGATCCGGGCGGCGTTCTCCCGTCCGTCTCTCGGACTGTTCCAGCCGCCAGGCATTGATCTTTTTATGATTGCCCGACAGAAGTACCTCCGGTACTTTCTTTCCGTGCCATTCCTCCGGGCGGGAATACTGGGGATATTCCAGCAGATCGTTATGGAAGCTCTCTGTCTCGGCAGATTCGTCGTTATTGAGTACCCCGGGCACCAGTCTGGCCACCGCGTCCACCACGACCATGGCTGCCAGTTCCCCACCGGTGAGGACATAATCGCCGATAGAAATATAATCCGTCACGACCTCTTCCAGAACTCTCTCATCGATTCCCTCATAATGTCCGCAGAGCAATACCAGTTCCTCTTCCCCGGACAGTTCTCTTGCTTTTTTCTGGGTAAAAGGAGCTCCCTGTGGTGTCAGATAGACGCAGCGGATCTTTTTTTCTCCTGCTACCGACCGGTAGGCATCATAGACCGGCTGTGCCTGCATCAGCATTCCGGCCCCGCCGCCATAGGTGTAATCATCCACTTTTCCGTGCTTATCCTGTGTGTAATCCCGGATATTCACCGCATCTATGGAAATCAGATTCTTCTCCGCTGCCCGGCCTAAAATACTGGTTGCCAGCCCCTGCTGCACCATTTCGGGGAACAGGGTCAGAATATGAAACTTCATCATAAGTCAAGCAGTCCTTCCAGTACATGTACCTGCATTGTGCCATTTTCCACGTCCACATTCAGGATACACTGTTTGATAGCGGGCAGAAGCAGGCTCTTACCGTCTGCCATTTCCACCTCGTAGACATCATTGGCACCGGTCTCGATCACATCTTTTACCGTGCCCAGTTCCTTACCGTCTTCATCCTGCACTTTCAGTCCGATCAGATCGGCGATGAAATACTCGTCCCTTTGCAGACGCACTGCATTTTTGCGGGTCACGTACAGGCTCTTCTGACGATATTTTTCTATATCATTAATGTTGTCCAGCCCTTTGAATTTCAGGATCACAAACTGTTTAAAGAACTTGACACCTTCGATTTCCAGATTTAATTTTTCCCTGCCGGTGTCCAGAACGACTTCCTTTAATCTGCGGAATCTTCTGGGATCATCCGTGGTAGGATATACCTTCACTTCTCCTCTTACCCCATGGGTGGAAGTGATAATGCCGACCTGCAACAGATCTTCCATATAGTTTTACTCCATTCCGGCTTTAGCCAAAAAACGGAGAAACACACATCTGTATGTTTCTCCGCTCAACGTCTGTGATCTTCTAACTTGAATTAAACGATCTCAACGTCCACTCTTGTGTTGTCTTTGGATGATGCTGCCTTCACAACGGAGCGGATTGCTTTTGCAATACGTCCCTGCTTACCGATCACCTTACCCATATCGGACGCAGCTACATGAAGTTCAAGGACGATATTTTTTCCTTCTGTCTTCTCAGTTACAACTACTTCATCCGGATTATCAACGAGTGCTTTTGCAACTACTTCTACTAGTTCCTTCATAATCCACCTCCGATGAATAGATATTTAGAGCTTATTTCTCGATTCCTGCAACCTTGAAAAGCTTAGCAACCTGCTCGGTAGGCTGAGCACCGTTCTGTAACCACTTCTTAGCCAGCTCTTCATTGATCTTGAAAGTGGAAGGATCGGTGGAAGGATCGTAGGTACCTATCTCCTCGATGAATCTACCGTCTCTGGGGGAACGGGAATCTGCTACGATAATTCTGTAAAAAGGAGCCTTCTTCTGTCCCATTCTTCTTAATCTGATCTTTACTGCCATTTCTTTTTCCTCCATTAATTAAAAATAAAATAATTTATATGATAAGAACTGATTGTTCATATCGGACTTAAGTTAAGTAAACAGTGCTAGAAAAATCTGCCGCCAATACCGGAAAATTTTCCGCCGCCGAACATACCACCCATGCCGCCGCGGCCTTTTTTGCCGCCGCCAAACTGCTTCATCATCTTCTGTGTCTGCTCGAACTGTTTGATAAAACGGTTCACCGTTGCAATATCCACACCGGCACCTTTTGCAATACGGTGTTTTCTCTGAGGGGTCAGGATCTTGGGATTCCTGCGTTCCTCTTTTGTCATGGATAATACGATGGCTTCCGTACGCTTCATCTGCGTCTCATCAATGGCACCTTCCAGATCCGATGCCTTGATTCCCATTCCGGGAAGCATCCCTAAGATGCTGGACAGACCGCCCATATTACGCATCTGCTTCATGCTCTCCAGGTAATCCTCAAAATCGAATTTCCCTTTCTTCATGCGGCCGGCCATATCACGGCTCTTCTCCTCATCGATATCGATGCTGGCCTGTGCCTTGTCAATGAGGGATAACACATCACCCATACCAAGGATACGGCTTGCCATACGATCGGGATAGAACTGCTCTAAATCGGACAATTTCTCGCCCATACTTACGAAGAGGATCGGCTTGCCGGTGACTGCTTTGATGGAAAGTGCCGCACCGCCTCTGGTATCACCGTCCATCTTGGACAGGATTACGCCGTCGACGCCTACCTTTTCATCAAATTCTTTTGCCACATTTACGGCATCCTGACCGGTCATGGCATCAACTACCAAAAGTGTCTGATGCACGGTCACGGTCTCCTTGATCTCCTGTAATTCCGCCATCATGTCTTCATCCACATGAAGTCGTCCGGCAGTATCGAGGATCACTACATTATGACCGTTTTTCTCCGCATACGCAATGGCTTCCTTCGCAATCTCGGCAGGTTTATGATCCGTTCCCATGGAGAACACATCAACTTCCTGCTTCTTACCGTTGATCTGTAACTGTTCAATGGCTGCAGGACGATAAATATCGCAGGCTACCAGCAAGGGCTTCTTGCCCTTGAGCTTCAGCTTACCGGCGATCTTGGCCGTTGCGGTGGTCTTACCTGCACCCTGAAGACCTGCCATCATGATAACGGTAATGGCTTTGCCGGGCTGCATGGCAATCTCTGTGGTCTCACTGCCCATGAGATTTACCATCTCTTCATTTACGATCTTGATCACCATCTGTCCGGGATTCAGACCGTTCATGACGTCCTGGCCAATGGCACGTTCCTCCACTGCCTTCACGAACTGCTTGACTACCTTGAAGTTAACATCTGCCTCCAGGAGCGCCATCTTGACTTCCTTCAGTGCGGACTTAACATCCTCTTCCGTCAGACGACCTTTGCTTCTTAAGTTTTTAAAAACATTTTGGAGTTTGTCTGTTAAACTTTCAAATGCCATTTGCTGCTCCTTACCATTCCTTTAAAAGGGATCTGGACAATTCCCGGATGCGTCTCATCCGTTCTTCGGGATCCGTGGTATCCTCCGCAGTCAACTGTTCGATCTCACCGATCTTCTCCTTGGCTGCCATGAAGCGTTCCACCAGATGAAGCTTGCTTTCATAATCCTGCAGGATCTTATCGCAACGCTTGATCAGATCATGGACGCCCTGTCTGCTGATGCCCTGTTCTCCCGCGATCTCACTGAGAGACATATCATTATATACTGCATCCTCATACACTCTCTGCTGATGCTCGGTGAGAAGTTCACCGTAGAAATCATACAACAGATTCTGTTCCAAAATCCTGTCCATCTTATCCAGTGCCTTTCTATAGGTCATGCGATATGCACCTTGGCTATCATACTATAGAAAAGTATAGGTGTCAAGTATTTTTTCTTTACACCTTTTTATGTAAATTGAGAGTTAGTGAAATACATTGGCAAAATCCACGAACTCCCGGAGCATGCGATACACATGTCTCGATGTAAGGTCTCCGGATGTGAATTTTCTACGAAAAGTGATGAGTAGTTCTCGTCATGACGGGGCCGCCTACAGTCGACATCCATGTCGACAATCGGCTGACGCGGACATCGTGTCCGCTTTCCCCCTGCCTTTCAGCACTTTTCTAGAAAATATCAACATCCTCCGACAAACATCTTCGACATGGCACTGCATACTCCGGGAGTTCTGCGTTTTGAAAAGCTTTCAAAAACCAGTAGCCCTGCCAAGGGCTATTAGTTTCATAAAAAGATACTTATTTTACTATATTTATGAAAAAAATTCTTAAAATACATTCCTTTTTTTCATAAATTCTATAATATCTCGAATTTTATGAAATTTATTAGTTTTGAAACATAAAAGATGAGGGTATTTTTCATAAAAACAACATTTATAACAGTTTTTATGAAAATGCAGAACTTGACTCTTCCGCACATGTATTCTAAAATGCTCTACCTAAATAATTGGGATGTTTTTCATAAACCAGCAGAAAAGGACTGCTCCCCCCGGGCGTAGATGCGGCGGAAACTGTGAGATTTTCTTGGAAAGTGGTTGAGCTGCAGGGGCAACGCGAACACGATGTTCGCGTTAGCTGATTGACGCCATGGATGGCGTCTGTAGGCGGCCCCGTCATGATGAGAAACACTTCGCCACTTTCCTTTAGAAAATCCACAGTTGTAGCTAGCATCCGAGTCCGGAGTGGCAGTCCTTTCTGCGTGGATTTTAAAGCAACTATTCATTTAACTCTCAATTTACCATACTTTTAATACACACGGATAATGCCGGAGATCTCCCTCACGACGGACATTCCCTCCATGATGCGGATAGCGTCATTAAAATGTCTCTCCTTTACGAGATCGGTGATGACCACGATTTCGGCAATGCCGTCGTGGCTGCGCTTCTGTACCATCTGGGCGATGCTGACATCGTTGTTACCAAGAACTCCGGCGATATTGGCCAATGCTCCGGCACGGTTCTCTACCTGCAGGCGCAGGAAGAAACGGCTCTTCGTCTCCTCCACATCCAGTACGGGAAGTTTCTTGTGGCTGTCACTGCCAATTTTGCCACAGCTTCCGTGGATAATATTACGCATTACATCAATAACATCACCCAGTACCGCACTGGCGGTAGGCATCTGCCCGGCACCCCGCCCCATGAACATGGCATCGTCACAGGCCTGTCCGTGAACAAATACGGCGTTAAAGGAATCTCTGACCGTGGCAAGGGGATGGCTGTCCGGGATCAGCGTGGGATGTACCTTTACTTCAATTCCTTTACCTGTAAGCTTTGTAATACCCAACAGTTTAATCACATAGCCGAATTCTTTCGCATACCGGATATCCTCTGCTGTAATCTTCGTGATGCCTTCCGTATAAACCTGAGGGAACGTCACGCGGGAGCTGAAAGCGATGGATGCCATAATGGCGATCTTGCGTCCCGCATCATAGCCTTCCACGTCTGCTGTGGGATCTGCTTCCGCATAGCCCAGTCTCGTAGCCATATCCAGAGCTTCTTGATACCCCATACCTTCCTCGGACATTTTGGTCAAAATATAGTTTGTCGTACCGTTGACGATTCCCATGATCTCCGTCAATTGACTTCCCGCCAGGCTCTGACGCAAAGGCCGGATAATGGGAATGGCTCCTGCCACTGCCGCCTCGAATTGTAAGTCGCATTTATTCTCCGTGGCGATCTCAAACAACGGATCCCCATATTCCGCCAGCAGATCCTTGTTGGCGGTGACCACCTGTTTGCCGGCCTTCATGGCTTCTTCCACATAGGTTCTGGCCGGTTCGATGCCGCCCATGACTTCGATGACGATCTGAATCTCGGGATCTTCTAAAATCTCCTGCCAGCTATCTGTGAACAACTCCTGTGGGATTCCTTCTCTTACCTTTCCGGGATTGCGCACCAGAATCTTTTTAATCTCCAGATGTGCTCCTGTCTTCAGGCAGATATCCTCTTCCTGCATCCCTGCCAGCTTGTACACACCGCTTCCCACGGTTCCTGCTCCCAATAATGCTGCATATATCTTACGGTTCTCGCCCATGATTTCTCCTCTCATTGTGCCGTAACACCTGACGATTTCTTCTGTTTCCAAATATCTTTCTGTATCTTTGCAATTTCCAAAAATAACTATGTCTCATTATAACAAAAAACATTGATAACGCAACAAAAACCGTCCTTATCAGACGGTTTTGTCAATTTTTTATATCGAAACAGCTATTCTTATTCCAGTGCGCTTACCCCAGTGCCTTCTCCAATTCCTCTATCACAATCTTCAATGCTTTGATCCGGGCATATTTTTTGTCTACGGATTCCAGGATATGCCAGGGTGCATACTCCGTGCTGGTCTTCTGGAGCATTTCGTTTACGGCATCTTCATACTGATCCCATTTATCCCGGTTGCGCCAGTCTTCGTCCGTGATCTTCCACTGCTTCTCCGGGGTGTTCTGCCGTTCCGTAAAGCGTTCCAGCTGGGTGTCCTTGTCGATCTGCACCCAGAATTTGATGATCACCGCACCCCACTGGGACAATTCCTTCTCGAACTCATTGATCTCATTGTAAGCCCGCTGCCAGTCGTTGGTGCTGCAGAAGCCTTCCAGGCGCTCCACCATAACGCGCCCGTACCAGGTACGGTCAAAAATGGCGATGTGTCCGGTCTTGGGCAGTCTCGTCCAGAAGCGCCAGAGGTAATGTCTGGCTTTCTCGTGGGGTTCCGGGCTGGCGATGGGATGCACCTCGTAGCCTCTGGGATCCAGTGCTCCGGCGATCCGCTTGATATTGCCGCCCTTGCCTGCGGCATCCCAGCCTTCGTAGGCGATGACTACCGGAATCTTTTTCCGATACAGGCGGTAATGCAGGGCATTCAGCTTCTTCTGCAGATGACGCAGTTCTTTCTTGTATTCTTCCTCGGAGATTTCCTTGTCCAGTTCCACCTCGGACAGCTTCGGCATCTTCACCAGAGGGAATACGTTCTGTAAAATAGGCACTGCCAGGCTTTCGTTCTGTAAAGCCACATGGATACCGCTGCACAGCGTCTCCAACACCTGTAACTCCGCCCACTTTTTGTCCCCGGAATCTATGATGTACCAGGGTGCTACGGAAGCATTGGTGTCGGTGAGATATTTATCGAAGACTTCCTCGCATTTGTCATAATGCTTGTTCTGCCACAAGTCGTTCTCACCCACACGCCATGCAGTATCCTTGTTGCCTTCCAGTTCTTCCAGCCGCTTCTTCTGTTCCTTTTTTCCAATCTGGAAAAAGAGCTTCAACACCAGATAACCGTTGTCCGTCAACTGTCGTTCAAAACGTTTAATGCTCTCGATACGCTCCGCATACTGCTTATCCGACAGTTCGCCCCGAAGTCTTCCCTTCGTCACCTCATCCATCCAGCCGGAATCCAGAAATTCGAACTTCCCGGCTTCCGGAATTTTCACAAAATACCGATACAGAAAAGGCTTCCGCTTCTCTTCCCCTGTCGGTGCGGACATGGAAGCCACCTTGAAGAATCTGGGATCGATATTTTTAATAATTCCGCCGATGGTACTGCCCTTGCCGGCCGCACCCCAACCCTCGATCAGCACCAGCACCGGGAGCTTATGCTCCTTGATCTGCATCTGGAGTCTTAAAAGCTCCTCCTGCGCTGCATCCAGTCGTTTGTCCAGTTCTTCTTTGTCCGGCTTTACCGCCGGGATCCACTGTTTCAGCATACTGTAACCACCCTTTCGTATAAATTATATATTATTATCTGCATGTACCTGCCACTATATACATAATGGCAAATTAATATTTTATGTAATCTCTATAATATAGCATGGTACTTTTTTATCTTATATATCAAATATGTAATAAATAAATCATACTATTTTCTTCACTACTCAACTACTTTATAGCCAACGTTTGTAATTACATAAATCGATTTGCTTTTTCTTTTAATAAGTTTTTCTTGTAAACAAGCATTAAGTGCTTCTTCCCAAACAGCATATTCACGTCTATTTGGATATTCCTTAGCAATTACTTCGCTACCAATCTGAATGTATGTACCTGATTCCGAATCTGAAGCTATCAGAATCTGCCCTCCCGGTGCAGCCGCCACTTTTTTTAGAAGTTGCTTCATTTCCTCTGTAATTAAGGCAGGTGCAGCACTGCTATTCTCATTTTGGTCTGATGTATCGCTATTTATTTCACTGATAAACTTGTCCCTTGCTTCTTCCCAAATAATATCTTCATTATCCGAAATATCAAATTCTGATTCTAATTCCCGTCTCAACTGATTCAGGCGATCTTTTACTTCTGAACAATCACCATCCAACTTAATAGCAATGCAGTTACTTCCAATTACACCTTTCATTTCAGAAAAATCAAAACCAGGAAGAAGAAGTGACGTTGCATTGGTTCTTAGTACCCATGCTGCGCCCATTTCATTTAAGCTGACTGGGCTTTCGTAATATTCTGGCGAATGCACGAAAATAATATGTAAGTCATAGTTAAGGAACCGTTCCCTTAAAAAGGAAAAAATATCGGCACCATTTGGTATTCCATATCCTGGAAGGGAGCTACAAAAAATATCTCTACGAGGACTTAAATTGATTGAACGAAGTAAGTCCGCAATTTTTGCAACTTGATCCTTATTGTTAGAAGAATGACTTATAAAGACAAGCGGTTTCTTTTTCATATCAGAAGCACCTCCTTGTGAATGCGACAATCCTGACTCTTTTTTCTCGTCTGGATAATATTTATCAATATTTTTTCTAATAGCCTGAAGTTTTCCGACAAGCTCAATAAAATACTTTTTCTCCGTAAAACCATCCAGACGCTTGCCACACAAATTGATAGTTTCCCATACAAAAGTGTCATGAGTTCGATCATAAATTCCCTGTAATTCCAATTTTATTTCTTGAAGCCAATTTTGAAATTCAGGCACATCACTAATCTGTTCAAAAGCTCTTCCCTTACCGCCATCAAACGGATGGAACATCTTTTCTATTTCTTTTCGTGAATCTATAAGTTCAATTAAGTCTTTCTTCAATCATTCTACCCCCAATGCCTTAAATACTGCATCCTCCGCACTCTGATACGGAATCAGCTGAAATGCACTCATCAGATCAGCCGGAACGCTTGCAAAATCCACAAACGAGGTACTAGGAATCAGCACCTTCTTTGCACCACTGTCCAGACACACTTGAAGCGTGTTTGCCAGTTCATCTACCTTTATCATTGCTCCGCTGATTGTGATGTCACCCAAGACTGCCAAATTGCTGACGACCGGTTTTCCAAGTGAAATCGAACAAAGAGCAATTAACGTAGGAAGTGCCAGCTTCTCGGTCATACCGATACCCTGCAAATCCTGATAATTGATGATGTAATCCTTGGTCGATGTGCTGATAGAGCCACTGATCCGGTTACCATTTGCTTTCAAATAGTTAAATGCTGTATTTACAGCTTCCTTACACTTTGAATTGCTTCCCAAACCAGTCCGTTCAATCTTTCCATTTCCCGGAAGCATCTGGCTTTCCAGACGGAATACGCCAATCATGCCGCTTTTTCCTCTGGATACTGTATAAACCTGTCCGGGATTGCACATTCCGTCCGGTATCAGTTTACCGCCACCCTGCTCTGGCACGGAAACATAATGTTCTGACATATCTTCCAGGTCGATATAGGAGAAATTCACATCGTAAAACTCCATACCGCCCAGCTTTTTCAACTGTTCTTTGACACGCCGGCGCATTTCCAATGCAATCTGAATAACTTCTTCCAGTTCTTCTTTGGTAAACTCACCATTCGGGTACATAAGCTTCAGATAACCGTCTACCATGCGACGGACTGCAATCGTATCACGCTGATTCAGATTTCTTCCCAGGCGGAAATAGTGGTCAAGTGCATCACCATACTGTTCCTTACGAAGTTCCCGAATAAATTCAGCCAAATAATCACTGATAAAACCGTAATCATCGGTGAAATGCTCCGGTCTAAACTTCGGTATCTCCCAACCTGGAAGATAACAATGCATACGGTCAAGAAATGCTGTATCTGTTCCCATTTCCGGTGGGAAAGGTGCAAATAGACTGGATGTTTTCAACAGTACATCCACACTCTGATTGATGTTACCAACAAAGACCATGGAAGCAGTAGCAGCCTTTTCTTCTTTGCCACGAGCAAAAGAGCCAGATGCCATGTAATCCTTCATAATCTGGATACCATCTTTATCCTTGAACTTAATACCTGCCACTTCATCAAAAGCAACGCAGTCCCACAAGCCGACCAATCCCACCGTCTTTCGTCCCATATTATAAAAGAGGTTTGCAACTGTTGTCTGTCCACCAGAGATCAAGATACTGTTCGGAGAAATCTCTTTATAGAGATGTGACTTACCAGTGCTCCTCGGTCCCAGCTCACAAAGGTTAAAGTTGTTCTCAACCAATGGAATCATACGGGTCAGGAGCAGCCATTTCTCACGGTATGTAAATTCATCCGGCTCCATGCCGATAGAACGCAGAAGAATATCCAGCCACTCATCTTTAGTAAAAGCTTTTCGTCCCTGCTTCAACTCATCAATATCAACGTGCGGCATCTGGATTGGTGTCAGTTTACGGATACTGATTGGCGAAATATCTTTTTGCTTTTTCTGCTTAGAACGAAGCGGATTTCCATCAATGTCCTCAATACCAAAGTTATTGTCGCCCTCAACCTCATAATCTAGCTGAACGATACACCAAATACCACCACACAGCAGACGATCAAATTTTTCCGGGTATTCGTCGGCAATCGGTACATTGCCAACTCCCAAATTAGAAAACTCTGCAAAAAAGCAGTCCCTTTTCATATCCAGGCGGACAGTCACCATATCAATAATCGTGTGACTGCCTTTCTTTCGCAGCTGAGACAGAATCTTCTGCGATTCATCCGGGCGTACAAAATTGTCAGCAAGAATACGCTTCACGTTCTGTATGCCTCTTTCAATGACTATTTCATCATCTGAGCTGCAATACTGACCCAACAAGAACTCAAGGACATATACTGGAACGTTCGCCCCTTCCTTAATTTTCTTTGTCAAGTCTTTCCGAACAATCTTACCGTCAAAGTTCTGACGGAGCTTGTTCTTTATTTCTTCACGGGTGCTTTCACCCTCTGTAAATTGCTCCATCTTTCTATCCTCCTGCGGTATTAACTAAAGAAATCGAACTCATCCACCGCAAAGGCAATGTCAATCTGGAACGGCTCACGCTGCGGCATTTGCAATCCCTGTTCATCTACAATTACCAAATAGTAAGTAGCAGTATTACTGTATTTCAGAGACTTCAGATTAAACTGGCAGCGGAAAGTTCTCTCTGCACCGTTGTCGCTGGTCTTATCTGCAATAATCTTCTGAATGTCACTGATCTGCTTACCGTTTTCGTCCGTAAAGTAAACCTGATAAGTAACTGCTTCACGGTTTGCACTGACTGCATCCTTCTGATAGAAGTTCAATGAAAAAATCATATTACTAATTTTACGGTTTGCGGACAGTAAATTGACTGTTACCGGCTTAGTATCATATTTCTGTTTATTACGCTGGTATTCCATAGAATCATTACGGAGATAATGGTACTCAATCACCGGAACAACCATTTCTTGCAAGCTAATACCACCATGCACAAAGTTCATACCACCGCCGCTCATTTTGATACGAATACTTTTCCTCGGTGCAAATCCATCAAATTCTGTATTTCCACTCAGAAATTTTACAGGCATCAAATAATCAGGTTGTACACCTTTCTGCATAATTGCATATCTTCTTCCATATTCCACACATCGCCTGGTACTTTCTCTTTTTATTGCATCAGAATTGACCACATCTACATCAAAAAAACCTCTTTTATCTACCTTGTCCTCTTCTTTCAAAGGGCTGTATGTGTAAAGGAATCCATGGTCAGCCGTAATCAAGATATTCGTTCCACCAAATTCATTCACGATAATACGAACAAGGTTCTTCAATTCCGAAATCGCCTTATCACAGGCAGCGAATACGGCGGTATCGGAAGTATGGCTAGCTTCATCAATCGTATCGTGGTAAATATAAACCACATCCATGCCTCTTACCAAGGTGCTTCGCTCTGCTCGTTTCATGGCAATAATGTCGTTGTATTTCAACGCCACACTTGCAGAATCTTCCGATTTCAGAATCTTGTCACGATAGCCGCTGGCGGTAGGCTGTCCATCTGCCAATACGGTCAGAACATCGTTCCGAAGCTCCGCAGTCAGCTTTTTATGCGGCAACAATGCAGCCATACCAAACTTGGTGATTGACGGGAAGATGCTTTGCATACTGCTGATAGAAACCTTGCTTTGCGTTTCTCTTTGAAGCTGGTCTGCCATAGCTGCTGCCACTTCATAGCGCATAGCATCCGAAACGATCACAAACACCTTATTCTCGGAAGTTCTGATTCGGGAACTATAAAAATTCTCCTGCTGCGGCACTTCCAGAACCTTGCCGTAGGTTGCCAGTTCTTCCGCACATACATCTGACCAGTTGTTGCCCAGTTCGCCCAGGAACCAGTGGGTATAGAGTCCTTCCACTTTATCGACAACGTGCTTGAACAGGTCATCCAGCAGAATATTGGAAGTTTCCAGACTCTTTTGGAAGCTCAGGTGGAACAGGCGATAGTAGGTGTCCATCCGATAATAGCTTTCCGTGTACTCCTTCCAGATGCCCTTCGCTTCTGCAGTATGGAATCCGGCAGAATGTTCCTTGAAGAAGCTCTGCATATTGGCTACCTGCAAAATGCCGTTATAAAAGTTTTCAAACGGCTCGTACCATGCACAGGTTCTCCGTTTTTCGACTGTGGAAACAATCGTATCCACATCAATGATATGGTCGCTGATCTCTGTCATCAGCTTGGTTAGAATCACTTCGTTGATGCAGGGGAAGCACTCTGTCGCTGCCAGATCGTCCACCGTCAGCTTTTCAAATCTCTGATGAAGGCGGGCTTCCTCCTCAACATATCGAGCTACATCATAAAGCTGCTGAACATCATCACCATGAAGCCATTCAGAGATAAAATCATAGCAATATGCCTGATGCGGCACGGAAATGAACTTATCCAGTCCTGCAAGATATTCCTGCCGCATAGTACGGGTAGCAGCGGTCAATAGTAAATGAATTGCTAGTTGACCGAGATCCTGTTCTTCCTCGGCATATCCGCATCCCTGACGCACCATTGCCCAAAACGCACTATCTGCATGGTATTTTACGAAGTCTTGATAAATCGCATTGTGATTCAAATCCAGTCCTGACCGGAATACACTGCGAAGAATCTTATTCGGCTGTGCTTCTTTCAAGCCGCAGATTGCCGCCATCACAGCCATGTGCAGCTGCGCCAGAGTAGCAGGAATTTTATTCTGGCTGCTTACTTTCTGGCGGCGGTCTTTCGCATTGAAATAAGCACGATAGTTCTTCACCTGTTTTCTCATGGCCGGATTTGAAGTAAGCCCCATCTCATCCATCCAGATAGAAATCAAGTCTGCCCGGAACTCCTCGCTGTAAAGCTCCACATCCAGAAGCCAGTTATCATCCGGCAGGTCATATACCAGAGGGTCGTAAACCAGATAATTCGTCGTCAGATCGTCTACTGAAAGCAACTTCTTGATGGAAAATGTATTGCTGCCCGTAAGAGCAACCACCTTAGCGTTTTCCAGAACCACTTCGTCCAGTTTTTCCTCAAACTCTTTATCCTCATCGTACCAGAAGATGATACGGCGCTGATAAAACTCCGGCAGGGGTGCAGCAAATCTGCGGTTTAAGTCCTGTATTACTTTGTCTGTATCCATGCTGCATTATCTTCCTTCCGTATTTTTTACATAAATAGTGCTTCGTGCCGCACCCTCTTTTCTCAAATAGCCGGCCTTAATCATATTGAGCAGAACAGCTCTGGCTCTACGCTGTTTTACATCTAAAATTTCTACTGTTTCAGTAGTAGTAATAGAGCCATTTTCCAATACATATTTATAAATTTGTTGTTCCTGTTCATTATCCGGCATTTTTCCTGTCGTATCCGGCACTTCTTTGCCACTATCCGGCATTTTGTTCATAGTATCTGGCACTATTTCTGTTTTATCCGGCACTTCTTTGCCACTATCCGGCATTTTTTCTGTCGTATCCGGCACTTTAATAGCGGTGTTGGTGTCAGCAGTGCCGTCAACCTGACCTCGATAAATATTGATACGCAAATCTACTTCACCGCCAATAAACTCCGGCTCCCGCAGCCCGGCGGCTTTTACTTTATCAATAATTCTCGGAATACCGCTTCCCCAATGCTCAATCAGGTTCATATAAGCAAACGCATGGGCGAGGGCTTCATTTCTGATTTTGGAATAACCTTCTTTCATACGCTCCATAGTCTGCCCCATTGGTAACTTTCCTGGAGAAGTAATTTCCAATCGGTTGTCATATACCGCAACCTGTATCGTACCATGATCCAGATAACTACGATGTACCATGGCATTGATAATCAACTCACGAATGGCATCCGGCGGAATCTCATAAATATCCTGCCGATAAATTCCTACAATGGTAGCACCCAGATGAATATTTCTCAGGACAAACTGAAACGCTTCATCTATCTGCTTCCAAAGCGGACCGGTATATTCTCTACGGTCAACAAATACCGCTTTCGTTGTACCTTTGAACACCCCACATTGCGTTGCAACATGAAGTCCACCGTTGCCAGTCAAAATAGCAAAGGCATTGGACGGATAATCTTTTCCATCACGCTCAATCAAAACACCCCAGGAACGCAGCTGCTGTCTGCCGACATCTTTGATAGATGCTTTCTGTTCCTCATTATGGGCATTCTTGACTGCCTGTTCTTTCATGGCTTTGCAAAGAGCATCAATATCGGCATCCGTGATATTCAGTCCCGTACACAAAGCCTGATCGTAGTAGCGGTTACTGCCCTCAAACAGCAGCTCCTTTACCATATACTCGTCGGCAAGGCGGGTAGTTCCGGCAACACGGACATATACACCGCCATCTCTGCCAATGGCTTTGATATAATATGGGCGCTGTCTGCCCTCAGAAACCTCTACCACAATGACAGTCTTGTCATCAACCGTCTGTAAAGTAATATCCGGGATGATTGCCGGTTCACAACTGTCTGATACAGCATTGGCAATGGCATCCATTTTCTTGAACACATCTTCCTTGTCAAAGCCAACAACCTCTCTGGTTTTATCAGCAATTCCGAAAATGATTTTTCCTCCGGTTCCATTTGCAAAGGCAACCACAGACTTCATATATTTGATGCTTTTCTCCGGCAGATTTTCTTTGAACTCCACATTCTTCGATTCTCCTGCAAGAATTTCTTCTATGGTCATTATAACACCTCGCTCTCTTTGGCAGCTATTGCCGTAAAATACCCGCAGTTTTCTTATTTTCCACTTTGGAAATCAGTTCATTCATCAAGTCGTTCTTAATATCAATCCACGTTTTCGTATTGTCGATAGCGAGCTGATATTTACATTTCTGCATAATTGTAGTAATAGTCTGACGAACATAATTTTCCATTTCAATGAGTTCTTGCTTTGAGATATTGCTTCCATCACCTTCATGTAAGGATTCTGAGCGGTAGCGATAAAAGTCCAGCATCTTATCATGTATTCCTACAACTTCTGCATCATTCTTTCCAAGCAAAACCGCAATGCGATTAGATAACATTTGTTTTTTACCTGGTTGATTTACCGGCAAAAGTGCCATTTCTAATGCTGTCGTATACTGTTCAAATCCAGTTGGAGCATCTATCTGTTCCAATCCCCATACAAACTCATCAATAATAGGTTTCATCATGGAATAGATTTGTAATTTATAATCTCTTAAAAACTGATTACAGCGTTCAACATCTTCTGTTGCAAGTATATATTTTCGTTCATCATAAGCATTTCTGGTACTATTCTTGCTGATATGGTTCTGAGTATTATTTATAAAACCCAACACCTTAAATCTGTAATTGAAAAAGGTTTGGTATAGTCCAATGTTCCCATTTTTATATAAACGCAACAACGAAAATATCTTATGCAAATATTGTACCTCTTGCTCTTGGTAAGCTCCTATTTCATCCTCACATTGGCAAGTCTTATCCGTGATTACAGCATTCGGAACAATCTGGGGACCATCTATCGAAAATACATCTTCTTTTTTTAGGCAGATAAAGTATGAACCATTTTCATCATGTAAACATGAGCCCATATACTCAATACATAGTTGATTTTTTCCATTTTCAATTTCTGATTTGAATGGAAAATCATCATAATAGCACTTCTCGATAATATAACCATTTCCCAATTCAAGATTAAGCATACTTTCATCGCAATACATTATAATCGCTGTAATTTTCACAGTAACATCAATCAAAATGCCACCCCCATTAACGCAAGCCCTTATCCTTCAAATATTGACCAAGATTAAGTTTCTTTTCAACTTTCCAAGCCTCATACCCATTTGTACTTCGCCCCGTCACAAACTGAGCCGCTGTTGAAGGGCTGGTAACCTCACAGTTTTTAAGAATATTACCATTCTTATCCACATACTCTGGATTGTCTCGATATGCTTTAGCGATTTTCCCACCTCTGATGTGATTTGCAAAATCAGGACTTATTTTGCCACCTGCCAGAACAGTAATTATCTTTCCATCATATTCTGCCATTGCAAATGCAACTCCTGCACGCTGTGTAAGTGTAACCATAATTTTCATAATTCTTCGTCCCCTATTTATAATTTTTTTAATACTGTATCAAAAATTGCATAGTTCTTTTTCACGCCATCGTCCAGGTCAATCGAAATCATTTGGTCAGCAAGGTGATGAATTTTTTCCTCGTAAGTTCTGATTTCAGTATCCTGTGCCTGTAAGGTGATCAGTTTTTTGTTCAGCTTCACACGCTCGCCAGTAGAAGCATTCGCAATACGCTGTTCCAGATCGGCAATAGCAGTGCGATAACGAGCCTGCTGTTCATGCACATAGTCAGTACGGATACGGGCAATGGTGTCTGGCTGATAGCGGTGCATATAGATCAGAACCTTAAAGCCGTTCTTTTTACCACTGTCAAACAGCCAGTAAATCGGGCGTTTCTGATAAATCTTGCAATGGTCAGAATAGAAATCGCTCAGGAAATAATTCCGAATCACATCTTTCGGCTGACCTTTGCCGCCCAGTGCATCGGCAATGAATTTCAGATTTTCGTCCAGCGTATCTACGCCGTAAACGGTTTTCACGAACTTCACAAACAGACCGACAATATCATCCTCAAAATATTCGTCATCGCAAATGGGAATAATGTTATCCTTATCCGCAGCAAAAGAAGCATACTTGCCGGTGTCCCATTCGCCGCCTGCATAGGCAAGTCCGTCCTCATCCAGAGAGTAGCGGCCAAACATACAGCCGACCGCATAGGAAATGAAGGAACGAATATCTCTGCCAAGGTCAGCCTTGCGGACAGTAACGTCCTTGTCCTCAACTTCCGGTGTCAGTTCTTCATGCAAATCATAAATATCAATGAAGATACGGTTGAGTTCTTCTTCGTTAGCTTTCAGCTGATTAAACCGTTCTTCACATTCACTCTGCCACAGAGCAAATGCTTCGGCAATGGTAGACACTTTACGGAGCAGCGGATGACGCTGAAAGTCCCATGAAGTTTCAAAGGAATCCCAATCAACTTGGGAAAGTTTTACCGTTTCTTCTGAAACAGACTCAATTAACTCATTTGACTTTAGCTGTACAGGCAAATCGAGGACATCCCCAACAGTTGTATTAAGCGTAGGATTATACATACTCAAAAGAGTAGATGCCACAATACTGTTCAAAAAAGCAAGAAGCCAGAAATCAAAGTTGTCCTTCTGTGCAATAATTGTAGGCGCACCTGAACTATAATGGTGTTCTTCATGTTTAATTCTGAAACCATTTTTATAGGATGTAATTAGATTCCAACAAACGCCTCTTTTACCACAGTATTTTTGATTATAAAGACCGCCGTGACTGGCATAAAATTCTTTTGCCGTTGAAGACCAATCAACAACATCAAGATCGTTTCCTGCCCAACGCCTAAAAATGCCCCCATTTGCATACGGCTGCCACCTGTCTGTATCAGATATTTCCCACCAGTTTCTTGTATAAAGCTCATTGTTGTGCGTTTTATTTCTTCCGGCAGATTCATAGAAATCTCGAATCTTTGGCAGGGAAAAAATTTTGAAGTTGCCCCACCAATACGCCACCGGCGAGCCAGGGATTTTGGAGAAATTGTCTGTGCCTTGCTCATAGTAGAATCCGCAATCATGATTTTTGATTGCTTCCAGCGTTTTTTGCCGCTGAACTTCCATACCGCCACGGAAGTCTACTAAACGCAAATAGCATCCTTTTTTTTGTACATGGCGATTTTGGAAAGCAAAAGTACATACCGGAACGGTTGCTTCCTCAAATGCAGAATATTCAAACTGAATCAGAGTTTCAATGGTTGCTTGGTTATACAAATAATTACGCATTTTCTCATAGCTCTGAATGAACATCCAAACATACGGAGTAAAAAAGCCGCAATATCCGAATTTTTTTGCCATTTCAGAACAATGAATTACAAACGCTGAAAAGAAGTCGCTCTTATAATCTGTGTAATTGTTTTTAATAAACTCATTCAGCTTCGGGTTCATATTAGATGCACCCATATACGGCGGATTTGTCACCACCACATCATATTTTTGTGCCAGTGTTTCTGCCACCTGCACCAACGGCAGTAATTCTCTCAGTGCCGTTTCACGGGACATATTTATATCTTCTGTAATTTCTGCAAAGCGGTCATACAGCGCAGGCCAATCCTGCGGTGTTACTGTCAGAATCGAACCGTATTCCTTTGCATCATGCAGCTCTTTGATGATGGTGTCCATAGCTGTCGTGAGTTTCACATCGCCATTACAGAAATAATCTACCGCAAATTGATCTACATGGTTGCTCTCCACGATGGCATACACATGGGGCTGAATGCCACGGCTGAAGAAACGGCGGTCATACTGACGGGCTTTCATCATTACCGCAAAGTAAGCCAGCTGTGCCGCACGGTCATCAATATCCAGACCGTAAAGATTATTCTCCACAATGCTTGCCACCGCTTCACGGGTGGTATAGCCGTAGGATTCATAAATCTTCATCAGCACATCAAACATATACGCAAGAATATGACCAGAACCTGAGCATGGGTCAATGACCTTCAGCTGATCCGGTGTCAGTGTGGCGTATTCCTTTCGAATCTCGGCAAGCTGTGCCTGCACTTCCGGCTCCTGCTCGGCTTCTTCCAGATAGTAATGCCATTTGGTATCTTCCGGGTCACGGTTTCCGGCAGCATAGGCAGACTGTTCTTCCTCTGTCGGCAAAAGCTGCTCTTTGACATCCGGGTGTCCCTCAAGCCACAGACGACCAAGGCTGTTCTCTACCATATACCGAACAATCCAGTCCGGTGTGAAAAGCTGGGTTGCTGCAGGGATGTTTTCTTTTGTGATTTTCACATTCTTTTTCAGTGCTGCGAAAACATCATCTTTTTTCTCACTGTTATAATACTGATACAACCAGCCAATGATCTGAACAGCATCCTTCCAGTCTTCCTCCGGTATCAGCTCGATCATCTGCTGAATCACACTGCCTTCACGAAGCAGATTGTTCGGCAGAAGAAGCTCGGTGTAATCCGCAATCTTCTGGAACATTCCCGGCAGAATCGTATTCAGGGCGTTACACTGCACAATCAGCAGATATTTATACAGTTCTTCGGTCTTTTCTGCATCTTTCAGTTCATAGACCTTTTCCATATCCAATCCATCCAAATCCAGATGAATAGCTTCGGCTATAATCTGCGGCTTAAAATTGTTTTCCTCGTCCGTGAATACACGCACATGGGAAGGAATGTAGCCGTTGACTTCCATGAATCGCAAAGCAGAGAAGCGGTTGAACCAAGTGTAGGCAACCTCCTCCATGACCTGCTTATATCCTTTATCATTAATCTCAGCAATCAGAGCCTGACGCTGTTTCTTTTCATCGGCAGTGAGAACTTTGCCGCCAACACTGTCCGCATTAGCATCTTCAATGTTGTCCTCTGTGATACCGTATTCCACACCTTTCAGGGAAACACGGGCGATCAACTCTGTTCTTGCCCAGACAGCAAATTTTTTAATTATATTCTTATCCATAAGTATACCCCTTTACAATTTCGGAATCCGCCAATCATTGTATCTCATTCTACAATTCGAGCAGAAGAAATCTATGGCTAAGCCTCCTGATGTAATAGGATAAAGTTTTCCTGTATTATTGTAGCATGCAGCACAATATCTTAATTTTTTACCTGCTCTTATCTCAGATACCTTATAATAAAATCCTTCCTCAGACAATTCTAAATCGTTTTCTTTATTATTTTCTGTTTCCAAAGTTTCTATTTTTTTCTTTAGTTCTTCGTTTTCTTTTTTTACTTCCAATATAGATGAATAAATTTCAACAAGTTTTTCTGCTGTTTCTTTATCATGGTGTTTTTTTGCTAAATCCATTGCTGTACTTACAGCTGTAAGAATTTCATCTATTACAATCATATTCTTCTCCCTCTAATTCAGCTTAATCTCATCGCAATTTTTCAACAACTGCTTCAACTGAGAACGAATCTTTTCTACATAATCATCAATATCGGCATCCGTCTGTAAGGTCTTTGCCTGGAATACAACCTGACGGTTATAGACACGAACTACTTTCTTCTTTGCCGGAGTTGCTTCTTTTCCTGGCTGTGTCGGTTGTACTGGTGGCTTCGGTGCAGGTGGGGCGAGAACGGCTTCAATGTTGTTGACTGTATCATCCTTGTACTGGCACATGGGCAGAAACATAGCATCCAGAAGGGCAAGGCTCTTTAATTCGGCAATCTTCTCCTTGCACTGGCTGAAATAGCGATCCGACTTTTCAATCAGATGAGATGCCTTGGCATCACCGTTTGCGGCAGTATGGGTTGCTTCCATGCACTGACGAATCGTTTCCAGAACCTCGGTACGTTTTTCTTCCAGCATCTTGTCATGGGCAACACGAACCGTATCCATCAGCGGGTTCAGCTCACGAATCCGGTCATATCTAAACTTTGTCCCCATCTGAATCGTGATAATCAGACGAATGGTATTCAATGCCTTGTGTGCTTCCTCATTTTCTGCAATGCGATCAAGGTCGTCATGGAGCAATTTTTCAAACTGTACTGCCTGGTCGAACACCGTAACCTGCGTTTTGAAGAAGTTTTCGATGCCGTTGCTCATCGTTTCCTTGTTGTCAAACAGGTCATCTTCCTTTTTCAGCACGCGCTCAATCAGTGCTATATTGTCTTTCTTCTGAGAAAGTACATCGTCCATTAGATGAATGGCTTCCTGCACCAATCCGTGATCCGGATATTTGTGCCCTTCATAACGAGCATCTAGGGAAGCATAATATTCACGCTGTTCTGTGAATTTCTCAGTTACAAAGCGGATCAGACCATCCTCATCGTCCGGCACATCCATAATGTCGAAATACTCTCGGAGCATTTCTTTGACATCACGCATCATTGTAGCGGAAATGGTTTTACGCTTGCTGATGGAGGTTTTGCCAATCTCGCTCTTTTTACGGAGCATATCCGGCAGTTTCGGGTCACCGGGTTGAATGGTGTTGCCCGCATACTTGATGGTTACTTTCTGGGCATAGATCAGCTGTGCCGCAACCGCAGCAATGTCGATTTCCTTCCAGCCATAGGGAATTGCACTGTACTTGCTCTGAATATCTGCCATAGAGGTAGGCAGCTTCTTCGCATCCTGCATTTCCAGATATTCTTCCATGGCAGAAGCCGCTTCACGGTTCGGCTCCGTTCCGGGAATCATCGTTTCGGTTCCGTTCAGAATGGCGATAATGTCGGCATCGCTGTCGGCATTCTTGGTAATCAAATCCAGCTTGCTATATACATGGGCAACCAAGTATTCCAGGGACTGGTCAATTCTGCTCTTGGCATTTCCAGATTTGATCTCCAGATGTTCACCATCCACATAGAACTGCGCTCCCTCAATCGCCTTCTGCAATTCGGTCATGGCGCTCAGCTCATATTTTCCGGCTTCATCCTGCTGATCGCTGATGATTTTCTGCACACTCTTAGGCAGCTGGCTTACATTTCGCTGTTTTACATATTTACGAATCTTCATAGCAGATTCCAAAGATTCGTAGTAAGGGGTGTCTGCCAGAACGACGATTGCTTCGTTGCCTTTAGACTCTGCCATCAAACGAAACTCTGTCTTTTCCGTGGCATCCGTTGCAACTGTCAAAAAGCGCAGGCGCATACCGCCGGTCGTTACACCAACGGTGATTCCGTCCACCATCTGGTCGAAGGCGAAGTCATATTTTTCATAGCGGAACTTCTTGGTTGTGAAAATATCGCCGTAGATCTTCTGGGCAATACGCTCTACAATAGAAGCGGTATCGACATTGGTATCTCGGATTTCACGCTGAATATCCTGTTCTTCATCAGTCAGGAAGTTATAGGTATCACCGGTTCTGCCGATATAGTTCTGGCTCATCAAGCGGTCAAGGCAGCCACGAACCGATTCACGCATGATGATTTTATCTACACGAATATCGTCTGCCATCAGGATTACGATATTGTCCAGATTAGAAGGAATATCATCAATGTATCGAATCAGATACAGGAGCTTCAATACATCCACATCCTGCTGCTCAATGCCATCGCCGTTGTCAGCTGCTTTCTGGCAGCGCTCAATCACTCGACGGATAGAACCGTCCAGGAAAGTATGTACGGTATCATAAAAACGGAAGAACGGAACGAGGGCGTACTCGTCCCTCTCCTGAATTTTCTGTGCAGCTTCCTGGAATCCGGACAGCATGGAACGCTCACCACCGGACAGATGCTTACCGGAATTTCCGTGCTTACGGATTTCAGCAAACACCTTCTGCATGATGATGAACTGGTACGGCACGAACGGGAAATTGTCCGAAAACTCCATCGAAGTGGAATAGCCCTTAATATCCAGAATCGAGCCGCTGAAACTGAACAGGTTACGCAGAACAGAATCATTCTGCTCATAAACCGCCTCCAGCTCTTTGGCTGCGTCCGGTTTCTTTTTCAGAATACGCTTCTGAATCACTTCGTCCACAGAGGAAGAAGATAAACTCAGTCTCGTTTTGAAACGAGCCTGAATACGGGAGAACTCATCGGCACGAACCTTGATGATTTCATCAATGGCTTCCTGTCCGGTGCAGATCACCCAGATCTTGCCCTCGCACTCGCTGCCGATTTTCTCGGTCAACGACTGGAGGTTCAACAGCATATCGGTATCAGTGCCGACATACTGACCAACTTCGTCGATCATAAACAGCAGACGGAAGTTTGCTGGCTTGGTATCCACATAGGCTTTCATATCTTCCACAAGCTGTGCAATCGAAATCTCCGTGGAGGTTTTATCATTAAACCATGCTTTGGCATCATCCTCACTCATATCCAGAACTTCCATCAGAGTAGGGATAATGAACTTGCCGTTGAATGCAAATGCACGGCGCATTTCCAGCCAGGATTTGCCCTTCTTTTCTTCAAAAACTCTGCGGAACTCATCCGTCTTACCCTGCTGATCAATATAACGCTCCATCATGGCAACCTTTAAGTTTTCGCCGTAAAATCCCAGATGGTTATAGAACATCTTTGCGAAAACACGAAGAACAGCAGTCTTGTCTTTGTTGCTAAAGCCTTCAATATCAATGTTGAAAAGAATGGTTTCCGTCTGACCCTTCGTAGCACGGTCAATCAGCATAAAGGTTGCCGGATCATCTTCAAACTTTTTCCGGAAACGCTCTACACTGCGAATGCCCTTAACTTCTTTGTTCTCCAGAAGATAAGAGAGCATTTTCAGAAAGTGAGATTTACCACTTCCAAAGAAGCCAGAAATCCAAACGCCCATATCGGCGGTCGGCTGCTCAAAGGCATCGCCGTAGTAGTTGAAAAAGGTAATGAAATGCTTCTTCAATTCCTTGGTGATAACATACTCATTTAATTCCTGCTCGATCACATCGTCAGCAGCCTGATCTACTTTAATAACACCATTGATTTTGCGGTTGATGTCATCCGCAAACATATCTCGAATTATCATGTCTTTATCCCCCTTAAATCACATTGAACGCTCGATAATAGTCGTTTGGCTTAAGGCGATTAAACAGCTTTACATGATGACCATCGAACTCGCCCGGATACATAACCAAAATCGGAACATCAGAAAAATACGGCTGCAAGGCTTCCAGTAATGTATGGATTCTCATAAACGGAAATACCTCACCAACACCGGTCAGCATGAGTACATCGCCAAGTTCATGCGGCTCATACTGAATTTTGTCAATGAACTCTCCATTGCCGATTGCCGAACTCAGCTGCTCCAGAAGAAAGATGCTTCCGTCAGCTTCTTCCATATCTGGAATGGCATCCGTAATGTCCATGTCGTCGCAAATAGAGAGAAATGTTTTATATAAATTACAAACCTTCAAATGGCAGGTCAGGGACTGATCGGTTTCCAACTGATTTACAAAATGGCGTACAACCATTTCGTCCTCTGGCTTATAGCAGAATATTCTGATGTTTACCTCATTGCTGAGTCCCTTGCCCTCCAGAAACTCCGGTTCCTGAATCAATGCCCGAATTTTATCCAGGCGCATCTTTATGTCACTCATCGGCTACCTCCTACGAAAAGCAATTAAATGCCGGCAGTACCGTCGCATCGCCGTTGCTTCTGATGGCATTCTCCAAAATAGGATGCAGCCATACCGGGTTCAAATGATCTGCCTTGATGCTGTCGAGATATTCTGTTTCAACAAGCACTCTGGCAATAATCTGTTTTAACTTTGTTATTGTGGCGTCGCTCCAGGAAGCTACTGCATCGTTTTGCTCCTGCAAACGCATAAAAAATGTATTCAAGTCTATCTTACCAAATGAGGTGTCCCTTAATCTGTACTTCTCGCCAATCACTGTCAGCATGAATTCCCAGACCAGTCGGCTCTGCTTCATCATCGCATACAGGCAAATTTGCTTTGCCACTTCTGTTGGCTGAGATGCGATTGCCGAAATCAGGGATTCATCTTCCAAGGCACGAAGCCGTTTGATACAGGCTTTTGCCATGCGTGCAATGGTTTTTTCAGTCGGATACTGAAAAAGATTTTGCTCTATAATTTCTTTCACAATCGTTTCATCAGAGAGTCCTTCATTCATCAGTTGGGCAGTGGAGCGCATTTCATAGAAAAGAAACGGCTCTCTGGTCAAAGAGGCAATATAAGGATAAGAATGATCCATGCTGCCGTACCTCCTTACTGTTCCTCTTTTTTATCCGGAATAAATTCCATGATGTCTCCGACATCACAGTTTAATACAGAGCATATCTTTGATATAATCTCGGTACTCACATTTTCATCTCTAGCCAGTCGTGACATTGTAGTTGTACTAACACCTATCATTGCCCGCAGGTCCTTCTTCATCATGTCCTTATCAATCAACAATTTCCATAGTTTTTTATAACTAATTGCCATATATTTTACCTCTGTATTATCTCATTCAAAATTATTATTTACATTTTACCTTATATATTAATTAGCTTACCATGAAATTGCGTTTTAAACAACCAAATATATCACAAATAAAACATCATGTCTGAAATATCGCATTTTATCATAAATAAAATAACAGTAACGGTAAATAGTAACAAAAAAGAGACCAATTCCTTATTGATCTCCTTTTGTTGCAGCATCATTTCTTCCATCCGATTCAAAATTCACTCATAGTTTTCCGAGTTTGTCTGGATCGTTTTTCCTCCTTTAACTTTTCACACCATCTTCCGGCAGTCCCTTTAAGAACGCCATAGCCACCGGCAATGACAAAACCGCAGATAAAATATCAGACACCGGCTGTGACCACTGGATGCCCCGAATTCCCCAGAACGCCGTCAGGATCAGCAGCGCCGGAATGTAGATAGTGCCACTTCGGAAGGAGGCTAAGATCGTCGCCCTGCCGCCCTTTCCAATGGACTGAAACAGCATGTTGCCGCAGATACATACCGGAATAAACGGCAGCGTCAGACATTGGATCTGCAATGCATAAAAAGCGATCTCATAAGCGTCCATATCCGTAAGGAATTCCAGCAACAGCTCTCTGCGGAACACATACACCACCCCTGCAAACACTGCCATGGTCACCAGGCTGGCACGCAGAGTGAACCAGAACGCTTTCCTTACACGGGAATACTTCTTTGCCCCATAATTGAAGGAGGATACCGGTTGAAAGCCCTGACCGATGCCCAGGGCCACACTGAATACGAAATTGAAAATACGGGATACCACGCTCATGGCAGCAATGGCAATATCTCCGTAGACTGCCGCCTGTGCATTCAGCACCATAGTAGACACGCTGGCCAGTCCCTGTCGCATCATGCTGGGGAAACCTGCTGTAAGAATGTTCTTATGTACGGCAAATTCCCAGGTAAAATATTTCGGTGCCAGGCTGCTCTGGGTCTTTCCACGCAGGAAAAAGGATAACAGGATTCCAAAGGATATGTACTGGGAGATCATAGTGGAAAGTGCCGCTCCCCGGATACCAAGATTTAAGCCCCACATAAAGATGGCATCTCCCGCCATATTTAAGATACCGCCTAAGACCAGTCCTACCATGGCCAGATTCGCATAGCCTTCATACCGGAGCACATTGTTCATCACACAGCTGGATGCCATTGCCGGTGCCGACACCAGAATATAGAAAGCATAGATTCTCGCATAGGGAAGGATGGTCTCCGTACTTCCAAGCAATCTGCACAATCCGTTCAGATCCAAAATACCGATAATTGCGATCAACACTCCGGCCCCCACCGCCAGATAAAATCCCGTTGCGGAAAAAGCTTTCGCCCGCTCCTTTTCATGAGCTCCTAACAACCGGCTGATATTGCTTCCGGCGCCATGACCGAACATGAATCCGAACGCCTGAATAATTGCCATCAAGCCAAACACTACGCCTACCGCTCCGGTAGCACTGGTGCCTAACTGGCTTACGAACCAGGTATCCACCATATTATACAGATTCGTGATCAGCATACTGATGGTAGTCGGCAGTCCCAGTTCCAGGACCAACCGTGCTACCGGTTCCTCAGTCAGCCGTTTATACTGTTTTTCCTCTTTTGTCAAAGTTGTATCGTTCATGTTCCCTGACTCCTATAAGTGTCATCGCACATTTTTCCATGCGATTCTCTATCTGCTTATTTTTACTATTATATGTTTCTTTCTCTCAATCCAACTACCGTATCTCCATGCATGATTCGGTGTAGCTACTGAGTTTTGACCTAAGCAGCTGTCTTACCCTCATGCATAGCCTGATATGCGATTACTACATCGGAACAGAGATTTGCCGGGCGGATTCCGGACTTGCACCGGTTAGAAACGTGCGCTGCGGGTGCACCACAGTGAAAAATAGCGTCTGCCCTTCCGGTGCGACGCTATTATAGATGATTCTCTTTGAAAATGTAAGCCCTTTCAGCTGTTTTTTACTTAAATTTTATGTTCAGCATCACAGTTTCTCACTAAAATAGCTCTTATAGCCCTCCCCGAAGATCTCCGTGGCACTGGTGACGATCATAAATGCCAGGGGATCCTCTTCCTTTACGATCTCTTCCGCCTTGGGAGAAATGTTTTTCTTCATGGCACACATGATGACGCTCTTCTCCTTGCCGCTGTAGGCACCACTGCCCTGTACATAAGTTACACCAATGTCCAGCTCCTCCAAAAGTCTCCCTGCGATTTTTTCCGCATGGTCGCTGATAATATAGATCAGCTTCGCCTCATCACGACCGTACAATACCACATCCAGCACCACTGATGTGATAATGACCACGATACCGGCATACAATGCCTTGTCAATGTTCCGGAATACAAACGCCGATGCTATGACGATAACCACATCTGTCAGGAAAAACAATGCTCCTGTCTTGAGGTACGGGAACTTTAGTCGCAGCAGCTTGATAATAATATCTGTTCCTCCCGTAGTGGATCCGGCCTTGAACACCCAGCCCATGGATACTGCCATCAGGGCACTTCCGGTCAGAGAGGCAAGCAAAGGATCTGTGGTCACTGCTCCTACCGGTGTCAGCAGGTTCGTAAACAGAGAGGTCATTGCCGTACAATAGATTGTAGACAGAATAAACCGCAGTCCAAATTTCCAGATACCGATCAAAAGGATCGGTATATTGATGAGCAGCATCCAAGTACCGGTCTCAATGCCGAACAGACGATTTAAGATAATAGCGATACCGGTGATTCCACCGGGTGCCAGGGAGTTCGGATCCAAAAATAAACTGACGGATACCGCATAGACAAAGGATGCCACCGTGATCATCACATAATCCCAGAGCATCTGTAAGGGTGTCTTTTTGTCCAGTCTCTGTATTTCCAGTTCTTTTTCTGTCTTCTTTGCCATAACTTTTTTCTCCATTCCATACAAAAGCCGCATATCTATAATATGCGGCTTTTATCGGTGATACATTCACTTCTTTTCAAATCTTAAAACTTAAATATTGGCTCTTACCACTTTGGGCTGATAGCCTTCTTTTTCCAGAGCGGCAATGATCTCATTCTTATGCTCGGTGCCGAATGCTTCCAGTGTGATACGCAGCTCCACGGCAGCACTGCGGTTAATGGATACGAACTGGTTGTGCTCCAGCTTGATAACATTACCGTTGACTCCGGCAATGATGCCGGATACTCTGCACAGCTCACCAGGCTTGTCGGGAAGCAGTACGGATACGGTGAAAATACGGTCTCTTAAGATCAGACCCTGCTGTACTACGGAAGACATGGTGATGACATCCATGTTACCGCCACTCAGGATAGATACAATACGCTTATCCTTCACATTTAACTGCTTTAAGGCTGCTACCGTCAGCAGACCGGAATTCTCCACGATCATCTTGTGATTCTCTACCATATCCAGGAAAGCTACTACCAGATCCTCATCCTCCACGGTGATCACATCATCCAGATTCTTCTGTAAGTACGGGAAGATCTTGCTGCCAGGAGTCTTTACCGCGGTACCGTCTGCGATAGTGTTGACCTTGGGCAATGTGGTAACCTTGCCGTTCTTTAAGGATACCTGCATGCAGTTAGCTCCTGCGGGCTCTACGCCGATGACCTTGATCTTCGGATTCAGCAGTTTTGCCAGTGTGGAAACACCGGTTGCCAGTCCGCCGCCACCGATAGGAACCAGAATATAATCTACCAGAGGAAGCTCTTTGAAGATCTCCATGGCAATGGTACCCTGACCGGTAGCTACGGTCAGATCATCAAAAGGATGGATGAAAGTATATCCGTGCTCTTCTGCCAGCTCATATGCCTTTGCGCAGGCCTCATCATAGACATCGCCATGCAGTACTACCTCTGCTCCATAGCCTCTGGTACGGTTTACCTTGATCAGGGGTGTCGTGGTGGGCATTACGATGGTTGCCTTGCTTCCATAGCATTTTGCCGCATAAGCCACGCCCTGGGCATGGTTGCCTGCAGAGGCGGTGATCAGTCCCTTGGCGCGCTCTTCATCGGTCAGAGTGCTCATTTTGTAATAAGCGCCTCTTAACTTGTAAGCTCCGGTAAACTGTAAGTTCTCGGGCTTTAAGTATACGCGGTTGCCGGTCTGGGCACTGAAATAATCACTGTATACCAGTTTGGTCTCTAAAGTAACTTTTTTAACGATCTCACTTGCTTCTTCAAATTTCTCTAAAGTCAACATTTCTTCCTGCATTTTTCTTCCCATGCCTTTCTGTCACACTTTCTTTGGTCTGCCTGTTTATTATTCTTCCGCGTCTGTCTCTCCAGCTTCTTCCTCCGGCAGATGCAGTTCTCCGATGTCATCCATATTCACATCAAACAACGCATTTACAAATTCATCGGAATTGAATTTCTGGAGATCCTCGATGGATTCTCCCACACCGATATATTTTACCGGAACCTTCAGTTCGGACTGGATGGCCACAGCGATACCGCCCTTGGCCGTTCCGTCCATCTTGGTCAGGATGATACCCGTAAGATCCGCCACCTCACCGAATTCTCTTGCCTGCACCAGAGCATTCTGTCCCGTGGTGCCGTCCAGCACGATCAGATTCTCTCTGTGGGCATTGGGGAATTCCTTGTCGATGATACGGTTCATCTTACGAAGTTCTTCCATCAGGTTCTTTTTATTGTGCAGTCTGCCGGCGGTATCTACAAGAAGCACATCCACGCCTCGTGCCTTCGCCGCATTCACGGCATCAAACACCACGCTGGCGGGATCCGCACCTTCTTTTCCGCCGATCATGGGAACATCCGCCCGGGATGCCCACTCTGCCAGCTGGTCTCCTGCTGCGGCACGGAAAGTATCCGCTGCGGCAATAAGGACTTTCCTGCCCTCATCCTTTAATTTACCGGCCAGCTTGCCGACGGAAGTGGTCTTCCCCACACCGTTGACACCGATGACCATGATCACGGACTGTTCCTTCTCAAAATTATAGGCAGTCTCATCCACCTGCATCTGCTCCTTGATACTTTCAATCAGAAGCTGTTTGCATTCGGAAGGTTCCTTGATATGTTTTTCCTTCACCTGCTGTTTCAGTCTCTCCACGATAGCGGTGGTGGCATTCACACCGATATCTCCCATAATGAGGATTTCTTCCAGTTCTTCGTAGAAATCATCATCAATGGCGGAGAAGCCGCTGAAGACCGAATCAATTCCCCGTACAATGTTGTCACGGGTCTTGGTCAGTCCTTCTTTTAACCGGGCAAAAAAGCCTTTCTTTTCCTCACTCATCCGATTTCCTCCAATCAGCATTCTATCCAGAAAAACGCTTGCGTTTTTCTTGTATGAAACTTAGAACTTCTTCACGAAAGAGCCTTTGCTCTGAGTGATTAGAAGTTCTTTTCATACTCTAATCATCCAGATCTTTATCAATGAGGTTAACACTGACTAAAGTAGATACACCCTTCTCCTGCATGGTGATACCATACAGTCTGTCCACCTGTTCCATCGTACCGCGTCTGTGGGTAATGACAATGAACTGAGTGTTCTTGGTCAGCTTATGTAAATACTTAGCGAAACGGCCTACGTTGGAGTCATCCAACGCCGCCTCGATCTCGTCCAACAGACAGAACGGAGAGGGCTTTAAGTTCTGGATGGCAAACAACAGGGAAATAGCGGACAGTGCCTTTTCTCCACCGGAGAGCTGCATCATGTTCTGAAGCTTCTTTCCGGGGGGCTGTGCGATGATGCGGATGCCTGCTTCCAGAATATCCTCATCCTCCATCAGTTCCAGGGTTCCCTTACCACCACCAAAGAGTTCTTTGAATACTTTATCGAACTCTCTGCTGATCTCCGCAAATTTCTCCGTGAACTGTTTGCGCATGGCGGTATCCAGTTCCTCGATAATGCCTTCCAGGGTCTTCTCCGCCTCTACCAGATCATCATGCTGGGTCTTCATAAAGGTATAACGCTCCATCAGATTCCTGTAATCCTCAATGGCGTTGACATTGACATTACCTAACTTCCGGATCTCATCTTTCAGACCGCTGATCTCACGCTTCATGGCGGGCAGATCATTCATCTCTTCATTGCGAAGGCCTGCCGCATCACTCAGGGTAATCTCATACTCATCCCACATGTAATTGATCTGGCCTTCGATATTGTCTTCCAGCTTTTTCTTCTGTTCACTCAGACGATAGACTTCTTTGTCCAGAGCATTCATGCGCTCTGACATTTCTTCTCTGCTCTGGAAGAAGCCTTTCTGCTTTGCAGACAGTTCTTCTTTCTTTGCAATATCCTCGTCCAGCTTTTTCTTGGAAGCATCCTGATTCTCATGGGAAGCCGCGATGGTCTTCTCAATCTCCAGAATGTTGTTTTTCTTGCGTTCCACTTCCTGTGCGTTTTCAGTCAGTGCCTGTAAGATCTCATTCAGTTCTGCCTGTGCACGCTCCAGTTCGCCGCCTATACGGTCTACATTGGCCTGTTTGTAATCCAGAGCCTGACGCATCTTCTCGACTTTTACTTCCCATTCTCCGGCATGGGCGGAAGCTTCACTCTCTTCCAGTCTGCAGCCTTCCAGTTCCTTCTGGAAGACAAGAATCTGTTCCTGAGTGGTTTTCTCCAGTTCTTCACTTGCAGCCAGTTCCTGTACGATTGTTTCCTTGCTGGAACGGATCTCGAAGATCTTGGTCTCGATCTCCTGTTCCTCCAGCTTCAGGGACTGTGCACTCTCTGCCTCTTCTTCCATACGTTCTCTGGCCTGGGAAATATTTAATCTTGCGGTATTCTGCTCAATGGACTTGCGCTGCATCTCGGTCTTCAATGCTTCCAGATCCATACGCAGCTTATTTCGTTTGCTCTTGGCGTCTTCAATCTTCTGGTTATAGGTTTTGATGTCATCGGAGAGTTTTTTCACCTTTTTCTCCAGTTCATCCATCTCACGACGTCTTCCCAGGAGATTACTGTTATTCTTAAATGCACCACCGCTGATGGCACCACCGGGAACTAAGAGTTCGCCTTCCAATGTGACCATACGGATGCCGTAATCGAATTTTCTTGCGATCTTCACGGCATTGTCCACGTTGTCTACGACCACGATACGTCCCAGCATGGCCTTGGCCACATTGCGGTATTCTTCTTCTGTGCCTACCAGTTCGTCTGCCATACCGATGACACCTTTTTCCTTAAGTGCCTCCGGATTCTTGAATTCCTGGGGCTTGGTGATACTGGTCAAAGGCAGGAATGTGGCTCTTCCGAGACGGTTCTGCTTTAAGAAGCCGATCATATGCTTGGCGGTTTCTTCGTTATCCGTTACGATATTCTGGATATTGCCGCCCAGCGCAGTCTCGATGGCGGTCTCGTATTTTGCCTCCACCTGAATGATGTCCGCTACGACACCGATGATGCCCTTTTCTTTTTCCTTCTGCTCCATGACCTTTTTGACGCTACCGCCGTAACCATCATAGCGCTCGGTAATATTGGTCAGGGCTTCTAACTTAGACTGTTCCTGATGAAAACGGTTCTGTGTCTCCCGCAGCTTCGCATCCAGTCCGGTGAGATTCTCACGGATATTGCCAAGCTCCAGTTCGGATGACGCTTCCTGTTCCGTCATCTGACGCAGTTCCTCAGTCACGGTCTCAAAAGTCTCTTCCAGCTTCTTCACCGTTTCTTCTCTGGCTGCCTCATCGGATTTGGCACGTAACAGTCTGGAATTTAACTCTGCCTTGCGGATATTGATCTGCTCCATCATGGTATCGAAGCGACCCATCTTGGATTTGATGGTAGCTCTCTGGTTCAGTTCGCCAATGATGGTGTTTTTCCCGGCTTCGATATTATTGTTGAGCTCGGTGATCTTATTCTGGATGGCTTCCAGATCAGCCTTCGCTTTTGCCGCAGCTTCTGCAATCTCCTGCACCTGGGTATCCGTATCCTTTTTATCGGTTAAGATATCCTGCTTTTCCTGCTCTTTGCCGGCAATCTCCTCTTCCAGGGCTGCCTTACGGTTGTTCAGATGGTTCTCACTGCCGTGTGCGGAATTGATCTGCTCCTTTAAGACATTGATCTCACCCTCTAACTTACCGCGCATCAGACCGGTATCCGTCAGTTGTTCCCTGGCGGCTTCGATAGCGGTATCCAGACTCTCAATCTCCTGCTGGATCCGTTCGTATTCTTCCTTGATACCCTCATATTTTTCACCGGTCTCGTTCAGTTCATTGCTGGCCAGATTATATTTTTCTTCCATGGAAGACAGCTGTTCTCTGAGTTTCTTATTTTCCAATAAGAAGACATTGATATCCAGAGTCTTTAATTCTTCCTTTTTCCTCAGATAGACCTTAGCCACCTCGGATTGCTTCTCCAGAGGGCCTACCTGCTTTTCCAGTTCGGACAGAATATCATTCACACGCACCAGATTCTGTTTTTCGTTCTCCAGCTTTGTCTGGGCTGCTGCTTTTCTGCGCTTGAATTTCACGATTCCAGCAGCCTCGTCGAACAGTTCACGCCGTTCCTCGGGTTTACCGCTTAAGATCTTGTCAATCTGGCCCTGTCCGATAATGGAATAGCCCTCCTTACCGATACCGGTATCATAGAACAGCTCATTGACATCCTTTAATCTGCAGGGAGTACCATTGATCAGATATTCACTTTCTCCGGAACGGTAGATCCGTCTCGCCACTGTAACTTCGTCATAGTCGATCGCCAGCTGGTGATCGCTGTTGTCCAGAGTAATGGCAACATAGGCGTAGCTCAACGGTTTTCTGGTCTCTGTTCCCGAGAAAATAACATCCTGCATGCTGGCACCACGCAACTGCTTGATGCGTTGTTCTCCCAGCACCCATCTTACCGCGTCCGCAACGTTACTCTTACCGCTGCCGTTAGGTCCTACGATACCGGTGATTCCGTTGTGGAACTGAAATACGATCTTATTGGCAAATGATTTGAACCCGTGGATCTCAATACTTTTTAAATACATATCCTCTATCCCTCAATAGCAGAAGCGCCTCATAAGCTGCCTGCTGTTCTGCCGCTTTTTTTGTTCTTCCCTGCCCACGGCCAAGGCATTCTCCCTCCATGTCGATCTCTACCACGAAAGTCTTGTCGTGTTCCGGTCCGCTCTCCTCTAACAGCCGGTACTCGAACTCTTTTTTGAGTTTCCCCTGAATCAGTTCCTGGAGATTACTCTTGCTGTCGTAGAAGAGACGCTTGTCCTCTAAATCCGACAGAATGAAGCGGTCAATAAAAGCCTTGGCAGGCTGCATGCCACCGTCCAGATAAATGGCACCAATCATGGCTTCCATACCGTCAGAGGTGATGCTGTCTCTGCGTCTGCCGCCGGTATTCTCTTCGCCCTTTCCCAAAAGCATAAACTGTCCCAGTTCCAGGTCTCTGGCACAGAATGCCAGGGAAGGCTCGCACACCATGGAGGCACGCATCTTGGTCAGCTCGCCCTCGGGAACATCCGGGTGTTCCCGAAACAGGAAGTCGCTGGATACCAGCTCCAGTACAGCATCTCCCAGGAATTCGATGCGCTCATAGTTCTCTGTCTTGTTGATCTTTTGTTCATTGGTATAGGAGCTGTGGGTCAGAGCCTGCTTCAGCAATGCTTTGTTGTGAAAGCAATAGCCGATGCGCTGTTCCAGCACGTCCATTGTATAACCATCCAACATTTTCTTGTCCTCACTATATTCCGTAGTCCCGGCTATGGTAAGAAACGCGGCACGCTCGTACTTTAGTACGATGCACTCATGTCGCAGAGCGTAACGGTACATAGGCGTGGAAAATACCCACGCAATGCGTCCCTTGGGACGCTATGGTACCGACGTCTGCTTACGGCGCGCTTATTCTTAACCATAGCCGTGCCTACTGGACTACATAATTACCCTCACCATGCCTATTCATAAATGGCTGTCAAGTGTGTCCCGTTTTACGGAACACATCGTATAAAAACAGAGGGGAATGACCTCTTGTGCGAGCAAGCTCTCACCGGAGTCATTCCCTCTATTTTTGCATGGCTCGTAGCTTTACTAGTTCACTGCGTTCTTGATCATCTCTACAGCGTCTTCTACTGTAGTAACCTGCTCTGCGGTCTCAGCAGGGATCTCGATATCGAACTCTTCCTCGATGCCCATGATGATCTGGTATACATCGAGGGAATCAGCACCCAGGTCATCCTGGAATGTGGTCTCCATGGTGATCTCATCGGGATCTACGTTTAATACCTCAGCAATGATTTTCTTCAACTTTTCAAATTCCATAACAGTTCCTTCTTTCTCAAAATATTTCTCTTGATTAATTATTCTCTGCAGCCTTATCTTCCGGGCTGATCTGTTCTTTGATCTTCTCGTTGATCTTCTCTTCCTTAAAAGCAATACACTGCAAAATAGAATTCTTCACTTCCACTGCCTTGCTGCTTCCGTGAGTCTTCACTACCAGACCGTTCAGTCCAAGTAACGGAGCGCCACCGTACTGGGAAGTATCAAAACTCTTTAATGTAGTCTTGAGTGCCGGCTTCACAAGCAGTGCACCCATTTTACTGCGAAGTGTGGACATCATCCCCTGCTTCACCTGATGCAGAAGTGCGGAGCTTACACCCTCATACATCTTCAAGATCACATTGCCCACAAACGCTTCACAGACAATGACATCTGCCGCACCTGCCGGAATGTCTCTTGCTTCCACGCTGCCGATGAAATTGATCTCCGGGCAATTCTTAAGAAGCGGGAAGGTTTCTTTTACCAGTGCGTTGCCCTTCTCCTCCTCGGCGCCGATATTCACAATACCGACTCTCGGATTCTTTACTCCCATAACGCTTTCCATATAGACACTGCCCATCTTGGCAAACTGGACTAACATGGAAGGTCTCGCATCTACGTTGGCTCCACAGTCTAACAAAAGGCTTACGCCCTTCTCCGTAGGGATCAGAGGCGCTAAAGGAGGTCTCTCCACACCGCGGATACGACCTACGATCACCTGTCCGCCTACCAGTACCGCACCGGTACTTCCCGCAGATACAAATGCATCGCATTCGCCGTTCTTCACCATATACATGGCTTTGACAATGGAGGAATCCTTCTTCCGACGGATCGCCATGACCGGAGGTTCTGCCGTCTCAATGACTTCTTCAGCATGTACAACTTCCAGCTGCTCTGCATCATAGGTATATGCCTTTAATTCCTCACGGATCACAGGCTCTTTGCCTACCAGGAATACTTTGACACGTTTGTCCGCATTGACAGCTTCCACAGCACCTTTTACGATCTCTGCTGGAGCATTATCGCCACCCATTGCGTCTACAGCAACATTTACATATTCTGCCATTTCGTCGTTCCTTTACCTGTTTATGTTTATCCGCTCATCATCAAACCGCTCCGTGGATCGCACCAAACAGTTTGATGATGGCAGATTCATTCTTACTATACTAAAGGCGTATATAAAAAGCAAGTGATTTTTTTGTGAAAGCAAAAGGAGATTCCATCCGGAATCTCCTCTTTTCTTTTCACTTAATTTCGCTTCATTGATTTATAAATTAATCAACGCTTACGACCTGCTTCTTATTGTAAGAACCGCAAGCCTTGCAAACTCTGTGAGGCATCATCAGTGCACCACATTTGCTGCACTTTACCAATGTAGGAGCGCTCATTTTCCAGTTTGCTCTTCTCTTATCTCTTCTACCTTTGGAAGATTTATTCTTAGGACAAATAGACATCGTTACACCTCCTTATTCGCGTTGAAGATATCTTGGATTGCTGCCATACGAGGATCCGGTACGAAAGTATCGCAACCACATTCCTTCAGATTCCTGTTCTGACCACATACAGGGCAAATACCCTTGCAGTCTTCCTTACACAAGATCTTTGCCGGCCAATTCACCAGAATTTCATCGTACACAAAAGCCTCTACATCCAGCTGCCATCCATCCATAAAGCTCTGCTCGGTATCTTCTTCCTCACTTACTTCCGCTTCCGGAGAATAAACGATTCTGTCAAACTTAAGCTTCATTGCTGTAGGTACTTCAGTAAGGCACCTGTCACATTTCGTGTCAAAGGTAAGCTCTGCAGTGCCGGTTACTTTTGCCTTGTTCACACCGATGTTGGTAAAAGTAAGATGAATGGGTGTCTTCTCCATAATAGAGAAATCTCCCTGGCGGCTCTTAAAGCTTGTCATCTCAAGCGGAATGGCAACAGTCTCTACCTTGCCTTCGGATGTTAATACATCAGATAAACTTACTAACATAGCGACTCCTATGCAATATGTTGCGTAGAAAACACAAGTCTCCTACGATGTGTTGATTCACACACTGACTTATTATACATAGGCAATACTCTTTTGTCAACAAAATTTTGTAGGATTTTCATACAATTTTTGTATCCTATGTCCGCCTACTTTTCCAGTCCGTAACTGCGGATTGTCCATCCCATCTCATCATATCCAAACGTCATAAACAGATACGATAGCGAATCCTCCTGTACCGGCCGGAACTCTACTTCCACCGTGCAGTCACCCTTGCTGTCCGTATCCACCCCGGAAAGTCCCTTGATGCCCATGATCTCAACTTCGCCTGTGTATTCCTCCTGAAAATATGTATTTGTGAAATCCTTTGCGATCCGGTACACAGCCATTCTGTCTGCTGTTCTCTCCACTTCATCCAATATTTTCAGTTCATCATCACCGCTCATAAGACCGTATCTCAGGTTTAAGAAATAATATATTTCTATGTCATCAGGCCGTTTTCCCTCTTCCGACCATTTCACATACTGCTCCGCCTGTTCGTCGGATACATTTTCCTGATTGGTAAATACGATCATGATGAGTGCCATGTCCGGTTCTATATCTTTCTTTTCGATAATATTCAGGGAACGAAAATACATTTCCGTATAGTCTTCCTCTGCAGTCCCGGCATCCACATCACCCCTAAGCATATAATATGTACTTCCGTCAAATTCAATATAAGAAAGGATCCATTTTTCATTATAGAGGTAATTTGCCATCAACAATTGTGCCGGATTCCCCTGTGTGGACTGCTCATAGAATTCATCCAGCAGTTCTACCCCACTACACTCCTCGAATTGAGTACTTAACACATATACCGGATAAGCCCTCAGCTCTTCTATACTTAATGGAAGTTCAGACAGTTCCTGCAAAATCGTCTGTGGTTCTCTATTCCCCTTCAAATTTTCCAGGATAGTATCTGTCTGCACAAACTCTTCCGCTTCCTGCGTTGTCTCCTGCGACTGTTCGGCTGTTTGTTCAATGGTAGTGGTACTTACCGTTTCATTTTCCTGCACATTGCTTTTCCTCTCAGCTTCCTGCGTTTCTCCGCCGCAGGCTGTAAGAAATATACATACTAAAATCACTCCGGTCAGACTTTTCATCTGCCAATATTTTTTGCTTGTCTTCATATTACAATCCCCCAACCTGTAATGATCATACTGCTGCATAAAATTTCCATGAACAAATGCACATGGGAATCAATTAAAATTTTCTTATTTCTTTTGCCAGACTAAACAGAATGATTTCTCCCGGTCTTGTCTCAGTATATGCCTTTTCCTTATGCATATACTCTACAATATCTTTTGCTCTGTAAGCACTAAACTTCGTAATCACCTTGTCAAGAATGCTCTTTTCTCTGTCAGTCAATACGGAATAGTCCATATTGGCAGTCGGATAGATATGAAGCATGGTATCACAGCTATAGTTCATTTCTTCCTGAATATTCAGTTTCTCCAGATTCATCAAACTATAGTTTTCACTTTTCATTATATTTTTCTATCATTTCTTTTTTTAGGCCAACTAACGCATCCATTCCTTTCTGGGTTGTAGCAAAAAATTCATTTTCACAAACTTGATTATATTTTACATATGTGGATTCACCACCTGTTTCACAAATATTATTTTCATGCTCTTGATATGAAAATATTGGTGTGAATGCATTTTCCACATACACCTGATATACAGGAATCTTCTCTCCAAGACCATCTACCTGATTTTCGATAAAAACTAAATATTCCCCTCCCACTTCCATTATATTAACAAATCCTCTTTCGATGGAATATGGCTCTGAATATAAACTAAGTGACCAACGGCTGCAAGTAAGATATATATCTTGTCCCACCGCAGGCTCTGTTCCCTTATAAACATCTTCCACTTTGACCAGTTGCCTGCTTGTTCCTCCTATATGCTCCACATCTCCCAGTACAGATACCCGTATAATAACTGGGACCTGCGGTAAATTTACCGATAAATTCTCTGTCTCTTCAAGACATATATTTTCTGGAAGCTGTGCTACGTAAAGCTCATCTAAATATGACTTATCTTCTGCTATATTAGTATACGTTCTTTTTTCAAATATACCAAATACAGTTATCACTATAACAATTAATAAGATAAAGCATGAACCCCATTTGCATTTCACAGTTCTGTCCCCTTTCTTTCAATGCGGCCATCTGCAATTTTATATACCTGGTCTGCCAATATCTTCATATCCTCCTGATTATGACTGGCTAAAAGAATTAAGGCTCCTCTTTCTTTTTCCTGTTCAATTAATTGTCTTATTTCCTTTATTCCTGCTTCATCCAGTCCGTTTGTAGGCTCATCCAGCATGATAACATCTGGCTTCTCCATGATGGCCTGTGCAATCACCAGTCTCTGCTTCATTCCCATTGAGTATTTACCAAATACCCTTTTGTCAGCCGGGTCAAGTCCAACCCGTTGTATTGCTTCTTCTACTTCCCGCTTACCAATCACTCCCTTTAACTGCGCAAGATATAATAAATTTTCCACTCCTGTCTTATTGGGATACAAGCCGGCATGCTCCAAAACAATCCCCTGACTTGGTAAAACAGCAAAGTCTTTGTGCAGTTCTTTATCATTCCAATAAATATTACCTGAATCAATCTTCATCAGACCCGATAATGCCCGAAACAACATGGTTTTTCCAGATCCATTTCTACCCCAAAATCCATATATATTTCCTGTTTCCATTTCCAGACTGATGTCATTGAGTATTGTCTTACCCTTTATTTTTTTATGAATATTGTTTGCAATTAATTTCATATCAAATTGTCTCCATTTCCATGTCCTCTGCCAGTAAATCCTTCTTCTGTATCAATTGTCCTCCCATCAATACAGTAACTATACAGAATAGAGCCGGAATCAATATCGAAGTAACTAAATTCAAAGAATATCGGCTGTTGACTAACTCAACTTCTAACAATGTGCTGCGATGCCATCCTAAAACGGTATGTGCTACTGGATTCAACCACAAAAAAACATCTATGATGTCTTGTTTGATTTGCATTTTCGTCAATATATTTATGATACTGAGTGCTGCGGTACAAGTCATTTGCACAGCCATAACCAATGTGAATGCAGCACTGCTTCCAATATTGATTGCAAGCAAATTAACTAACAGCACCAGAGTAAAATTCCATAACATAAAAATCAGAGCATGGCATCCCAATAAAATAAAGCCACCTACGCTAAAAATCACCTGATATCGCAATACAGAAGCAATAGCGGTTGTGCTTAGAAATACCAGTTCAAATATGCATATTAAATTAATTAACTGTAACAGTTCCTTTCCATACCATTTCATTCGATTCGGGCACCGACTAAACACATAGATACTGGCTGTGCAGAAATGACCATACAGCTTATTCCCAAAAACCAATATCATAATATAGTTTGGCATCATACGAAGCATAAATCCAATTAACTCCACTAAATTGCAACTCATGCTGAGTTCACCTCTGGATCCACTTAATTGTAATACCAGTTCTGATAGCGTTATTACTCCGTCAAACGGTCTGATAAAACCAAGCGATATGCAAATTCCGGAAAGTATTCCAATTAAAATTACTACTCTTTTTTCATGATGCATATTACCATTTATCCTTATTCCTTCCATAAAGGTAAAAACCGAGTATTGTTATGATTATAATTCCTACCCCCATCAGTGGAACGATAATATTTTTAGGGGTATCATCAAAAAGAAACAAATACTTATACCAGCTTAATGAACTCTTATTTCTATCCAGAATATTAAGATATGTAGTCGCATTCAATAGAACAAAAGTCGGTAAGATCAGCAACGCGCGATATTTAACCGTCAAAACAAATGAGATTGCTACGGGAAGCGTACCAAGGATTCCTGATACGACACCAAAAAATAGTGTTGCAAGAATTGCATACAAACCAGGGGATGCTATATAGATTGCGCTGCCTATGTAATTATGAACCATTGTGGCATAATCTGTATTGTAAATGCTTAAATTTGATAAATCTCTTATTGCATTCATGGGAAAAGATAGCATATTCATTAGTATTTCCAGCATAAATGGAACCGTAAAAACTATTGTTGTTGTAAAAAAAGATGCCCACAATTTACTTTGTAAATAACGATTTTTCCCTAAACGATAAATCATGTATACTTCTTCTTTTGTCTGCTGTTCTTTGGTATAAGAAAAACCAGCAGGTACAGCAACCAAGATAGGGTATATCATCACAATTAATAATTGAATGTTTGCACTAAAATATACTTTATTCAGGCTGAGCGCTAATAACTTCATGGGCTGATACATTTGTGAAACATCAGTACCTCTAAATGTGAGAACATTCGTTATATAATTCCCCAGCACTACCGCCAGAAGTAATATAAATGTCAGACTTGCTTCTTTTTGTTTTAATAAAAAAATGGTTTGCTTCTTAATCACTTTTATTAACATACAATTTCCCTCATATAACTTGGGATTAAATGCTTTATTATGCACTTAATCCCAAATTTTTACAACTTATCTTCCATCGTAAGAAACAGTTGCATATGCGGCTGCACTTGAGTTACCTCTAAATTCAAAACCCACAAATATGTTTGATGCCTTAACATATAACAGATTTTCTTTAGAAATACAATTGAGCATTTGGAAACTTCCCATTAATCGTATTAATTTCCTTTTGCTCAAGTAGTTACAGCAATAACCGTTTCCATTTTCTCCATGTCTTTCGTTGTCACCAATCTTATCTGGATGCGCTGTACCTGACAGAAAAAGAGATTGAAAATATCTTTGAGTTTACCATGCTGACTGACCGCTGAGTACTAGATTTTCATACAATTTTTATTATCGCAGCATCATTCCATTTTCTGGCAGTTTTAAGACAAGTCTGTCTGCTATTGAATTTTAGAACTTCTCCTTAAAGGAAATGTATCAGTTGTTTTACAACTACCGTAGATCATTCTCTATCTATCCAATATAAATATACATCTTCCAAGCAGGGATAAACTTCTTCCACATTACCTGTTTTCAAGGCATCGGCACTGATGATCCTCAGTCGATGTCCTTTTTCTGTTAATGTAATACTTATGATCCTGGCTCCACTGTTCTGGTATTCTTCCCCTTCCCTCTCTGTAACCAACACATTATAAACTTTATGTTCCAATTCAGCCAAAAATTTCTGCGGAGTATCCCTCCGGACAATCTTCCCATTCTTTATCAGCAGTATCTCTCTGGCCATGTTTTCCACATCCGCTACTACATGTGTGGCTAAAAGGACAATCTTATCCTTTGCACAGCCACTGATAAAATTTCGTATCCGGATTCTTTCCTCCGGATCCATCCCAGCCGTTGGTTCATCCAGAATCAATATCTCCGGATCATTTAATAGCGCCTGTGCCAGCAGGATTCTCTGTTTCATACCACCTGAAAAGTATTTCAGCTTTTTATACCGTTCCTCTTTCAGATTGACGACCTCTAATAAATTTTCAATCTGTTCTCTGGCATCTTTTCTGTTCATTCCTTTTAAAGCAGCCATATACCAAAGGAACTTTTCTGCAGTAAATGCTTCATAAAGACTCTGCTGCTGTGGCATATACCCGATCTTCGCCCGGTAATCCGCTCCCATCTTATAAATATCTTCTCCGTCTGCCGTTATGCTTCCCTTATCCGGGCGCAAATTATCCGTCAGCATACCAAACATTGTACTTTTCCCTGCGCCGTTGGGACCCAGAATCCCATATATCCCCGGTGTAAAATCTGCAGATACGTCATTTATTGCATACGTTTTCCCATGATCATAGCTTTTGTATAGATCTTTTATTTTTAATTCCATAATGTACCCTTTATATCATATTCAACAGAATCATGTGGCTGCTTCGTTTAAAATACAAAAGCAGCAATACAACAATAATCAATATGCCGCTTCCCATCAGCAGTGCCGGAATTCTCTGTTTCAACTTTTTGTACAATGTCCGCCCCAGGATTCCTACTGCCAGAAAGCTTCCGAATTTGAGGACAAATACGAAAGTCTCATACCATCCCAGTGTTATGCTGCTTTCGCAGTTCCAATTTACCAGATTACACATTTTCTGCCCTGCTGTGGCAAATCCATCAATATTCTGCAGCTTTAAAAACAATGGTGCAGCCATTACCAGATAGACAAATACTACGCATATGATCGCTGCCAGATCCTTACTTCTCTCCAGAGCTTCTCTTCCTCTCCGGGTAGAACGGATCAGCGGTATCAGGTTGCTCTCCTCTCCTGCTCCGTAAATCCCTCCCAGTAAAAACAGCAACAGAACCGCACCTACGTACCAGGTAAGCACTTCATGGGTAACATTTCCCCATATATCCAGGTAAGCTTTTTCATCCAGTAAATATTTTTCCGAAAGTTTACCCTCTTTTTCTGATAGTCCCCGGATCTGATCTGTCAGCTCCTGAAAGCCCTCATGCAAACGCTGCCATTCCAACTGCATCAGTAACCGATCTATTTCATCCGTCCCTGACATTTCAGCTGATTCCCGACTGGGCTCCTGTAACTGCTCCAACCGCCTTTTTTCGTTTTCCACCTGCTCCAGGGTCTCCTCCGTCAGCTGTCCGGAAAGATTTTTCAGGTACATATGGTAGGCGGCATCTTTCGCCGTCGCATAGTATTGTGGCGCATATACAGCAAAAACATTCTGCATCATAAGCCACAGGGCAATTATGATCACAATTCCTTTTTTCTGCTGGATCAATAGTTTATAAAATTCATAATATACAAGATTCCTTCTATGCCCTAGTACGCTCCATTTTTTTCGTAACCTGATAATCAGCGTTTCCAGCCGGCCACTGTCACTGATCTGGCAGGTTCTATGGAAAAGGTTTATTCCGCTGGCACAGCATACCACATAAATAATCAGGAAGACACTGACCGCAACTTCATTTTTTCCTATGGCATGTCCCCCAAAATTGAAATTAACATAGCTTCCCAGCGCCTGTCTCATATCCCAATAGAAAAAAGGATTTATAATCTTACATACCCGCAGGGTTCCCGTGACAGCAATGAAATGGTACGCTGCATATTCGCATATCATAGGAAGCATCATGACAATGAAAGCTCCCGTTTCCGATTTCACCAGCATGCCCGCCATAAAAAGAACAGACCCTGTCAGCAGGGACAGTCCCACACGAAGAAAAATAAGCAGTCCTATGGCCTGCCCTACGCTTAATACATACGGGCAGTTGCGGAAAAGAGAAACCGACTGTACGGGTCTGTTCATATTGCCATATCCATACATCCATTTCAGGAACAAAACAACACTGGTTTCCTGTAACAAGGTATACAGTACTCCCCCCGATAATAGCAGAAACAACTTGGAATACGCCGTTACATGATGTCCGTTTTTACATCCTTTAATAAGAATAAAAAGCTTTCTATTTCTCTCATAAAATAATAAATACCACGTCAATACTCCCTGAAAAGAAATAGCAAAGAAAATACCGTACTGATACTCCGCCAATGCCTTTATTCCAAAACAGTTGTCCACTGTCACAGAAGCTTTCGCAACTGCCGAAAAATCGTGACAAGTCTTGCGGATATTATCCGTCAGATAATGATTTCCTTCGGAGATCACATTTTCCATGGCCTTTGACCTGTCCTGCATCTGTGAAATAAATTCCCGATAAGAGTCCAGATACCGTTTCTGTTCCTCCAGATCAGCCTCATAGAAGCCTAACTCGTCCGCCTGTTCATTTCCTTCACAAAACGCAATATATTGATCTTTTTGCTGATATACATAGACATAGGCCGCTTCTTTTTTCTGAATCATAAAAAGCAGGAATAGATTCCCCACAAAAAGTCCAATAAATGCAATCCATAGCGGAATCTGCGTCATCAGCTTTTTTATTTCATATCCTGTCAACCTCATGCAAATTGCCCCTTTAACGATCCATGATCTCCGTCAGTGTAATCGTTTTCCCCCGGTACTCTCCAATTTTTTTCTCCCAGCACTTTACTCCCCATGTACCGTCTTCTTTCTCATAAGTAAAGTACATCCTGTTTCTGTCACCTACCGGAAATCTCTGTGCTCTCCCGTTTTCATTTAATGGTGTCATAAAGGTATCTACGATCTGCATGTCCTTGTCATACACAACATATTTTCCCGGATTCCGAAGCCAATCATCAATGTCCTCCATCCAGTCATCAAAAAAATATAAATATTCGCCATCACTCAAAAAATAACCTGCCTGAGGTACATCTTCCAATAACACCTTCAGATTGGATCCATCCAGATCAGCAATATATACCGGCATCGGTTCATCACCTCTTTTTTCATCATCATAGGGATCCAGAATGATCTGATCCTGCCAGAATTGTACCCCTAAAATATGCACCGATTTCGGCATATCCGGAATCTGTAATTCCTCAATTTTGTCCGCCTGTATATCATATACAAAGGTTTTATTATATAACCTGTCGTAATCGTAACCATTATTTTCTTCCTTCTGGGAATCTCCCTCTTTGGGCAGCATAGAAATAATTTCAAAATACACATAATTTCCATAAGCCTGAAGATTTCCCCAAGTAAGCACTCTCAGATTCTCCTCCGCAGTATAGACGGTCTCCGGTCTATGAAAAAAGGTATTTAATGATAACCGTTTTATCGTACATTCAACCTTTATCTCTTCATCTTCCTCATAATACCTTTTTTCCGCATAATATAAGTTGTTCCTATGTATGATCCAGTTCACAATAATGCTGGATTTTCCATCCCATTTGTACACAACATCTTTCGCTGTTCCGTCCAGAGCATAGCGGTATAATATCCTTTCATCCGTTTCGTAACAGCTCAACGGAATACAATAAAGATAATCTCCGCATTTTGCAATTGCGATATCTTTATCCGGATTAATATTTGCCAGTTCCTCCAAATCGACAGAGGCATTACACTCTTTTATTTTCTGCTGATCCGTCTCTCTGTCATGTAAGCAGTCCACCTTATTACACAGCGGAACTAAAACATCATTACCTTCTTCCATGTAATAGATAAAACCATTCTTGTATATATATACGATGTTATCGCTTCCCTGCTGGACTTTAGGAAATGCTATGCTATCCGACCATTGTCTGTATTGATAGTCATAGTTTTCTACATAAGTGTCCGGCATTGCCTTGTTGGCACAGCCTGTCAGAAAGATCAAGTTTACTATTATAAGATAGGTTTTTATTCTCCGCATAGCATCTCCTGTTTTGTCCATTCCGTTGGTCATCAATTGATTATCTGGTCCATCTTGTAATATCCATCCAGTATCCAGAAGGGAATTGTGTCACAGAAACCTCGTGTACACCTCTTACATCCAAAAATGCCGCCGTTGGCTGTTCGATTACAGAGATGTCTACCCTTGCAGTTGCTCCGCCTCCTAATTTGCTAAATGTGTATTATAAACCATATTCTTAATATCTGCACATCCGTCTGCTCTATTGTACTTGTTTTTTCTTACCTTCCTCCATTTTCTAAAATATTTCTTTTACTTGTCAATCAAACATGCTTGATAATTCATATTTACCACAAATTATCTCTCTAACTCAATTGAGCAGATGGAAACTTCCCATTAATCGTATTAATTTCCTTTTGCTCAAGTCCCTTAATAAAAGATTTCATAGCAAAAAGAGTAGGTTGCATCCGTAATTTTTCTATAGATGCAACCTACTCTTTAACTTAAACTATTCTTTATAAAGTACACCAGTATACGTAGCTACTGTTTGACTTGTAGTATATGAATATTTACTTATTGTAAGAACCCCTGAGTAATAGCTTCCATTAATTTTTTCTCTCCATGAAATTTCTTTCTGTGGTTTTACAACCCCTGAATATATCACTTCCCTCGTCACACTAACACTTGCTCCGCAAAGGACAATGTCGTTTTCCGCCAAATCTTCTGCAACATATACTTCATAATATATACCTTCTGATGTATATCCCCCTCCTACCCGCTGTGCAGTTTTCTGCGCATTAACCGGGAATGAAATACTTAAAACAGCTACTACAAAAAATATGGCAAATATACCTTTGTTCATATCCTATCCTCAACTTTCATTCTCCACTCAGAAATACATATCCTCCTACATCTGTTTCCTTCCATGCTGTAGCGTCTTCCTTATTATCATAATAAGTTGTCTTTACAATATTGGTATCTATTACTTCTTGATTCAATGTAGCTCTCACTTCATCCAAATGCACATTAATACTATCATTCGTCATTTCACCATCTACTACATACGCAATTTCATATACCCTTCCCCATAACGGATCATCAATATACCTTGTTCCTATCTGCTGAAAAGCAGGTTTTCTATGTCCTGCCATATATATCAGAAACATTCCTGCAGCTATCGCCAATATTCCAATCAAAAAGGACATTCTTACAATTCGTCCATAGTTTTTCTTTTGGGGTTCAGGTTCTGATTCCTCATTTTCCCCTGTGTTATCCGTATTCTCCTTATCTCCCTCCTCCACATTCCTTTTTTGAAATTCAGGATTGTCCAGCTTCTCCAATGTCTTTTCCGGATTATGTAATTCGTCACACGATACCTGAAGTATATCTGCTATACGACTAAGCATCATCATATCCGGAAGGTTCTTTCC